>Ga0172373_10003498_pt1 | contig 22970 bp, 10 predicted proteins | sample Lak10m_2_FD_114546 | JGI IMG/M metagenome (GOLD analysis project Ga0172373, IMG submission 114546) | Freshwater microbial communities from Kabuno Bay, South-Kivu, Congo - kab_092012_10m | ecosystem: Environmental > Aquatic > Freshwater > Lake | place: Democratic Republic of the Congo...
TGCGCGTGAGCTTGTCGATCTGGATTTGCATAATAAAAAACCCGCGTAGGCGGGTTTTTGTGTGCCGAGGGGGAGATTTGGACTCCCGACCAAGGGCTTATGAGTTAGCCTCACAATGGACAATGATTTTTGCCCGTATATGTGTGAGAAACACAGTGTTTTAGGACGCTCTTGCCTATATATGGCGGTATTTTTGGACGATTATCACTTTGATAATCCCCTGCACATCAAAATGCAGGTAAATTGATGGTAAAGCAAGTAAGGAATCTAGTCAATGGTTTTGGATTGCTCTGGCAAGGCAAAGCCGGCACTCAGTAGATTCCGCTTCGTGTAGCACTTCAAAATCCGCTAAAGTCACCCAATTTGTCCAGCCAACGCCTCAATGGGTCATTCTTGTCAAACAACTTTACTACAGATATAACTTCTCTGAAAAATGTTGCTAAGGGTGGAATACCTCAAAAAAAGCAAAACTCAGAAAACCTGAGCAGATTGTAAAACTCTTGCGCAAAACCCCTTGTGGTACAACAATCCGCTATGACATAATCCTAAAACTAGCGGGTAAAAAACCACGCCTTAACTATTTGTCCTTTTTGTCCTACTAGTTTTGACACCAGACAATGCTTATTTCAATGGATATTGGTAGATAAAATAGTTTCACGGAATTTAAGGATTACTTCTGATTATTATTGTGTAAACATGCAAAAACATGTATAAAAATGTAGAAACAGATGTTGACATCTGAGGAGTAATACAATAATATATACCTACGTAAAAACAGGGAGTAAACTCTTAATAGTGGTGGCAAGGAATTTTAGTTTTACGCAAAATAACAATTTTATGATTTCAACTGGATATTTGAATAATATGGCTGAATAAATCAAAAAGAGAATAAAAATGCCAACTACCAGAAAAGCGGGTAATTCTGAGATAAAAGCAAACACGGACATAACGCACGTGCGTTATGTCCGTGTTTGCTTTTATTAAAAATGTATTTAAAGTGCTTTCATAATATGTGCAACCAGAAAGACTGGGAGAACAAAAATGAAACTGCAGACTGCAAGTCCAAATAATAATCAAGATCAAACAAAAAATACACTCGCAGAACCTTTATGGACCGTGCAAGATGTAGCCAATTATCTGCGATTAGAGCAAGAAACAGTGCGTATGATGGCGCGGGCAAAAAAAATACCTGCAATTAAAGTTGGTAAAGTGTGGAGATTTAAAGTGGGTGATATAAAAGAAATGCTTAAAAATGTATAGTGCCATAGAGATTAAATAAATCGAAATTCAGAGAAAATATGGCTTGATTTTGAAAAAAATACCCTTTGAAAAACGTGAATTATTACTGTTTACAACCTTAGTTGTTTTGCTAGCTCAGGATTTTTATTGATTCAAACTTCTACAAGCTTTCAAAACGGTTGCGGACAGAGGAAGAGTTAATTGCTATGCTGATTCGAAGGTATGGCAGCTAGTATGAAGATGAATTGAAGCGCGCATCATGAATTTGATTATGAAAATGAATTGTTGTGTGAGACGAGGCGAATTTATTTTTGAATTTCAGGTCCAAATTCATGGCAAGGAGACATGATACTAATGAAACAGACTATGCTATTCTTTTCGGCAATTATCGTTGTCGTTTTATTATTTTCCCAACAGGCAGTCAATGTCAAATCATTGGAAATGTTGGATGAAAATCCGCATGTCTGCCGGTCGATTGATGCGGTGATCCTGGTTGATCAATCAGGAAGTATGGAGAAACTCAATGATCGCGGTGGGTTTCGTATTCTCGCTACCAAAGACATCTTACAGCGTTTTGGCTTGAATACGATCATTGATTGTCCAGAGGCTTATCATCGCATCGCCGTGGTGAATTTTGGTAGTACGGTTGAGTCGGTCGATTTTTTCAGTGAGCCAACAGCTCCTTGGGTACAATTAGGCGGCTATGGGTACGATACAGACCTGAACGCTTGGAAGACTAATTTCTCCACAGTGAGTGACAAGATTGTTCTTCTTAACCTTGGCGATACAAATGTCTTGGGTGCTATGCAGATGGCTACACAGTTGTTGCACGATATGGGTGCTGCTCCTCTTAGCGCTCTGACGGTTGATCAAGCTATCATCTTGATCACGGATGGTATGCCTTACCCCCAGCCGGATGAGCAGCTTGATGATGTATCGGTTGTGTTGAGTGATACGCCGGACACTAAATTTTGGGTGGTTGCTCTTAGTCAAGATCTTCAACCTTATTTAGATACTCCCATCGAGAAAAGCCTCTGCCATTCCGGGTCGGATATGTGTACTTTGCGTTCCTTTTGGTCTGAGATCGCGCAATCTCATGGTGGAGATTTGAGATCCCTCACAAGGAACGAGAATGAGATCCCTGATACCTTAAATGAAATTTACGATGAACTGCTGGGGCAAGGTGGCGTTACCTGGGATTGTGGGCAGCCCTCCTTTATTGAACCCTACACTGCGAGCGCCACAATTACAATCTCCAAGAGAAGCTCTGAAGTTCAGGTATGGCTGCAGGATGAAAAGCAAGGGCTGAAATACGCAGGTGGTCGTGTTTACCTTGGTGATTCCATTATTGAGGATTTTGCGGTCACCAATGGTATGCCTGCAAGTGATGGGACGCTTCCACGTATTCGTTTCTGGACATCCCTTGACCAGGCAGAGCGCTACGTTTTGGCGCAACCTAATCCTGGAAGTTGGCGCGTCACGGCAACCAGCTGTCCTGATGTACGCGTCCGCTTTTCGCCTCTCTCAGTAACTGCCTCCTTTTTAGAGCCCTCAGTTCCGTTGGCAATTTTTTCGGATCCACCTTATTATGATGAAAACGATTCACATCTTTTCCGTATTGGTGTGGAAGACTCTGCCGGCAATCCGGTCGCGAACAATCCGGATTTCCCACTTAAAGTGACATTGGTTTTAACCGACCCACAGGGCAATTCAATTTCACCCGCAGGCTCCACAGATTCAAAGTGGATTCTTAATGCTGTCGCGCCGGGAGTTTGGCAGGCAAGTGATAAGCAACCAGTCCCGGTCCAATATGCGGGCATTTATAAAGTGGCTATCCGGGGTACAGCCATCTCCTCCGATCCATCTCAACCTGAACGGGTGGTTTTTGAGAACGACAACCTCTCGTACTCTGTTTTGGATGTTCGCGGATTTAAATTTGAGATAGTTACTCCGGCCAAGACGACCCCATCGGTCACAATTCCACTGAACCGGTACGAATCGCTTACCCGTCAATCTGCAGAACCTATCAAGATTGCTGTACAACTAATGGCAAAGGGGAAAAACCTTGGTCAGGATGGTGTGATCATATCGGAGAGTCCCTTCTACGCAATTTTGAAGAACTCGAATGGGGATTCATTGGAGGAAATAGAACTACTCCCGGCCAATAATGAAGGCAGATATGAAGGCGTTTTTCGTTCTAATGGAGATATTGTTGACCCTCCTGGTGATTACGTCATTGAAGTGAATTTTGTTGGTCAATGGGATAGTGCTCATTGGCAGCCATCAATTACAAGCGATACGGTGCAGATTAGCCGATACCCGGTTGAATTCGCTGACTATGTGATTCATTATATCCTCACTGACCTGGCCGTTCAGAGAACCATCTTGGCTATTTTTTCAGCCATTGTATTGGCTTTTTTGTTCTGGGTGATCTGGTCTGCCACTGGCAGGCTATCTGGCACGATCACCCTGTACAAAAAGGAAGGCGCGCGTTGGGAGGATTTGGATTCGTTTGATCTTCGTAAATCGCTTTTCCGCCGTAGTACCAAGAGGACGTTGACTGGCTTGGATAAACATTTGGGTAAATTACGCATAAAGCCAATCGTGAGTGTTGAGATTGATTATGATACCAACAAAAGGCGCAACACCCTCAGCGGGATCAATCTTACCATCACGGATTACCGTGGAAAGATTGTCGGAGGCGGGCAGCTCTCTGATAATGATGCTGACGAATTTGTGGTGCAATATGGCAAGGATGTTCAGGATGAATACAGAGTTGAATATCACAAGTAGCGTTGCCCGTTATTAACAAAAAAATCTCACAATGAATTCCAAAAAGGAGCCCAAAATGAATGGCACAAAGGAAGAACTTAAATCCCGCCCGGCTGTTGTAATTGGCGTGGGGGGAACCGGACAGTGGGTCTTGGCATACCTCAAAAAGGATTTGCTGGAGTCGTACAATGGCAAGTTGCCTCCAAATATTCGCCTGCTTGGCTTGGATACTATGCCGATGTCGGAGGGAAAAGTGGGTGCGGCTGGAAATGCAGGTCAAGCCGATGATGGTGATGATAAAAAAAATCTAGTTAAGTATGCTGGAGCGGTTCACCTAAATCCTGGTGAAGAGTTCGTCTACCTGGGCGGAGATGCATGGGATATTGCAAATCTGGTCAAGGAGGGCGGACATAGAAATGTTGAGCATATTGCCGAATGGTTCGATGCTGCCACCTATATCAAGACGCTTCGACGTAGTGATTTCATCTTGGACGATGGCGCTGGTCGCATCCGTCAATTAGGCCATTTGGCGGTTGCCAAAGACCTGCTGCCTGGCAAAGCAAATTCAAAACTCTATCGCACTCTTGAAGGTGCCTTGACCACAGTGGCAGGCAATGTTGGTGAGAAACATGTTGATGTTATCCTGGTTGGATCGTTTGCGGGGGGAACAGGCTCTGGCATGTTCATGGATGTGGCCTTATTGGCGCGGAAAATTTGCGAGACCGACAATATTTCTGTGAGTCTCCGCGGTTATTTTGTTCTTCCTAGTGCATTTGCCGTGCATGCGCCGGACATGATGGCAAGAACATTTGCCGCCTGGCGCGAACTGAATCGCTTCATGAGCCAGGCGTCAGAGATCGGTTCTCCTAAAATGGTGCTTGCTCCCAGGCAAAAGGAACTTGAGATCAATACAGAAAAGCGGTTGTTTGATGCATGTTATCTGGTCGATGCCTTTCTTGGTAACGAACGTTTGGCAGCCAAACCACAGAAAGGCATTTTCCCCAGCATTGCTGATGCGATCAGCACGATCTTGGATGCCACAGCGGGCGGCACGTATACTAAAAATGTTGAGAAAAACCTTGCGCCGCATTTTCTCAATTTTCCAGGGCAGCCTATGTATAGCACACTGAGTACCTATACCTTCAAGATCCCGGTCTATTACTATCAGGAGGAATATTCCTACGGCTTGTCCAAGGAGATCCTGGAGTGCCTGCTGGCTCCACTTTCGCAAGGGGATGGAAGGTGGATTTTGGCATCTGACGCAAACCGTGAGAGCAATGGCAGGTCGGGGAGCAGTGAAAGCATCGAGATCCTGCATGCTGCCCAGCAGGAATACAAGGATCAGACTGCCTACCCCAATCTCTTTACCAAGGAGATATCAGATATTGCCCAAAATCACAATGATGGCCAATTATTCCAGGATCATGTGAAGCGGGCGACACAAAGCGCTAAAAGCGGAGGCAGGGCTAGCAGCACATGGGTGGATCTCTTTTCGTCATTTGGTAATGCCCTTACAAGCGGATTGGATCGTGACCGGCTGGAGAAAATCAAGATAAATCTGGAACAGGAAGTCAAGTTTAGCCTTCTATCTGCCTTGCCGACGGGTAATGTTGCCCGTGATGAATTACGCAAACAACCTGAAAAGATTCAAAAGCGTGCTGATGATCTTTTGAATGAGCATTATGGGACACCTGAAAGACCGGGTACTTTTAATCGCCTGTTGGCCGATGTCAGGGAACTTCAGTTGGCTAATTTTAAACGATTGCTTGAGCTATGGGTGCTGCGAACACTCAACGGATCCAACCGTGCCGATCCAGAATTGGCTCTTGGTGGAAAAGTAGGCTTTGTTACCAGCGGTCTAAATGGCCTAATCGGCCATTTGAGCAACGTGGAGGTCTTCTTAAACAAAATTGAGAAACAGCGAGCGTCTGAAACCCCTGAACTGGAAGTTGAAAAACGTGCCAAGATAGCAAAAGGGCGAGCAGAGGCATCCACGACTCGTATTTTTTTCTGGGGTTTGATCCCTGACTTTGACGCTAAGCCGAGTCTTGAAAATCTTCGCCTTGTACTAAATCGAGTTGGATTGTTGGCGCGCGAAATTGCCGCATTTTCTGAGGTCAAGAAGACAGTGCAACTCATGTTGGAGCACACCCAACAGGTCAAGCGCGACTTGGATCTTTGGGTTCAGGCGTTATTAAACGATCCGACCGGCAGTTTTGAGGGATTGTATCCTTCCTTGATTCAGAAGTTGGACGAAGTACGTGCTACACATAATGAAGATCAAAGCCTTGAGGTTGTCCAACGTTTGTTCGAGCCGAAGGATGTTTTTGACGAAGACGGGCGGATTGCCAATCGCGAAGCCTTACTGGCTACGCTCGGTGGTGTGACATGGGAGTATGCTTCAGACGGTTTGAAATTGACCATTTCGCTGCCCGATCGCGAACCGATAATCATTAAGCGGCCCGGACCGAAAGCCAAAGCTGAACTACAGGAACAGATTCGCAAGGAGAATCAGGAAGCTCTGCTTGCGCTCGGACGTTCTGGATATGCCACCCGCACCGTTACTCGTTCGATTGCTAAACGGCTAATTGATGATGATGGAATACCTTTATATCAAGATGTCGTGAACATCCTGTATCCTAGGTTTGAAAAAACTCTGTTTAGGGAATCTGCACATTTAGACGCCAATACCAGTTCCAAGGCGAACAGCTGGTATATCCGGGTTAATCAAACCGGCGGCGACCCAGATTATTTTACCAACATCATCAACGAACTAAATGTTCGTTCCGGCAACACCAAAGACAACGCCAACACTGAATTCCCTATTGAGACTGTTGGCTCTGCGAATCCTCATAAAATGACGGCTATTCGCACGGCGGATTGCTGGTTCCCTGAAGCCTTCGTCGCCTGGCATGACTGCTTGCAGGCATTTCGTCAGGAGATCGAGTCGGGGAAAGATGTCAGTCTCTATCAAGTCTATCCTGCGGAACGCAATGCGGTACGGTTGGAACTTGAGGCAATGAGAAAATTCCCGCGCGAACGAGGGGTCTACCGCCCATTTCACCCACGAGTGGTTATGTTTCTGAGCCATGAAGAACGCTTGGAAAATTTCTTGATGTGCTGGATATTAGGATACATTCAGCAGCAGGAGGGTGCAAATAACTTCTATTGGCACCTGAACTTGCCGGGCGCTGAGTCCCTGCAATTGACCCGCGCATCGAGGCAGGAGCCGGAGGACATCCTGTTTCGCATCATTAACAACTTTGTCCTTGTTCAGAAGGATATGAAAGCGGGCGCTGCCGTTTCTATCAGCAATCAAGCTGTAGTGGCTGCCATCGCCAAGGCGCGCGAAGAATTGGGGCTTGAGAAGATCAACGAACTGATCTCGTTCCATACCAATCCTCTCAATGGGGTGGAAATTGCCCCTGATGCGCCGTTGTCGGCGGCAACGCCATTGATCCCCTGGCTGAACTCACGCGCGGTGATTTTTGAGGAAACGCTCGGGGAACAGGATGAACTTGTGGCCGAACGTCCGGAGTATTGGGATCTATCCACAGTTGCCCAACTCAAGTTTGCGGTGGAACTCGAGAATAACCGAAAACGACTGTCAGCGCGCGCTTCTCAGCAGCCAAAAGGTAGTGGACTGCCTGGATAGGATGTTTTCTCGTCATGTCAGATTCTAAAACGCCCACTTCTTCAAGCCCCCGCTGGTTACGCACCATGCCTCCTTTGGTTTTCGCGAAAGGCGCTATTAACGCGCCTTTCGCATCCACTTTGCTGATCGGTATTGGTCCAACTGCACGGTATGTAACGGAACGCATTGCGAAACGGTTTCAGGAAGTGTATGGCGAGGAAAAGTCGACGCAATTAAGTTTGTTGCAGATTGATCTTGCAGGAGGGCGTGCGTCCAGATCCGATACCATCACTAGATCGTCGGTAAGTTTGGTGCCACAGTTGGAGCTCGTTGAACGAAATATCAAATCGCAGCAATTGCGTAATATGCGCTGGTGGTATGCGTCCGGTTTGGATGAAACGAAACGGGTTTATGGAAGGCTTGCCCTGTTTGCCGACGTGCAGGAGGGTTTGGATCAGTCCCGATTTTTTACGGCAGTGCAAAACATTATCTCTCAGCACCATCCTGAACGGCTGTGGATTATCGCTTCTGCAGCAGATGCCTTTGGTTCTTGCGTTTCTTTTGATGTTGCCATCCTGGCCCAGGCTGCTAATCCAAACCGATTCTCTAAGTCAACATTGCATCTTTTGTTGCAGGGCGCGCCTGCCAGTATGGAGTATGGTGAGCGTGAACCTAGAATATTAGCCAGCCTGGATGAACTGGACCGGCTTCAGCGGAACCAACACATGCACTTCAATTACAGCCTGGCTTCCCAGGATGGCAGGCTGCGCAGCGCTGTTGAACACGGCATTTTCGATCAGGTTCTACTAGGTAATTCGACGACGAGTTCCCTAAGGCCGGGTAAAAAGGATCCGTTGCTGGATGCCACCGCTGATATGGTCCTTTCAACGCTAAATTCGGAGGTGTATGACAAAATCAATCAGGCAGTGGGTAATTCTAATCGCGATAACAATATGACCTTGGTCACACTGCTTCGGTCCGCGGCAATGAATCTTCCCATCACTGGCATGACCGAGGTGCTCAAATGGCGTGTTGCCGATTCCTTAATCAAGACCTGGCGCTCACGCTTGATTGAAGACGGCAATCGACAACTGACACTCCAGGATGCCGCTGAATGGCTGGCTGGACGAAGGGGAAATTCGCCTCCGCGTAATGGGTTCTTACGTGCCTGCGTTGCTCAGTACAACGGCCACGATGTCGCCACATTTGACCCATCTTCAAGGAATACGGCCGCGCAAGACTTGAAGGATGCATTAGCGGGTCAGATTCTCAGCATCCTAAATGGTGAAGAGGATGTATTTCATGCGTCCCACGGCAGACTTCAGCTTGCCATCGATTTTGTGGAGCGCGTTTCAAACTTGTTAAAAAAATTGAAGAATCTGATATTCACTCCTCCTATTCCTGATTCTGGGAATTTGTTTTCGGCGATGAGTGATGCTTGTGATAATTATTCCCGGCAGTTGAACGATTGGCGGCGGCTCTTCCAGCTATCCGGATTGCCCACGAGGATTGGAAAATTCATGGATGAATCCCGCGAGAACTTAGAGCAGAGTCTAGGTCATAGCGAATGGAGCCGCCGGCTTTGGTCGACGCAGGTTGAGCAAAACTATTTTAACTACCTGTTGGAGAGCAATTCCGGACAATCATCATTGCTTGATTTGGCATTGAGTGTCACGGGTTGGACATTGGAATCTGTTCCCGGCGAATCCGCCAGGCTTTCGTTTGCAGTCTATCCGTACCAAGCAGAGAGCAGGTTCGGTGTCTTTAAATCAGATGAACAGGAGAAGATCATAAGAGCTTTGACCGCGCTTGGTTCTTACATTACACAGGGTCAGGCTAAAAGCATAACCCTAGCTTCTATTATCCGAGATTCACCAGGGGTTCTTGATAGGATTGCTGACGAAATGCGACGGAGTCTCGAACCCGCGGCAAATGAACCTGTCGAATATGATACATTCAAGGCGACTGGGCTGGGGACAAAGGTGCGCGATGACCTGATTATTGTTGGACCGGATGATCAGTCATCCCTCGAGATGCTGTCTGAGCAACTGCCTGGCGCAGCAAGGCAGGTAATTCTCGGTAGCGACCCGGAAACAATTGTGTGTTTCCGGCTGCGAAGCAATGTTCCCCTTCATACCATGACATATTATTCACATCTCCGTGAAGAGGTTGGCTTGACCAACGATCTTCATGGTCAGTATGTGTTTGAAGCGGAGAACCTGGTTTTCATGGCGAATCTTCTGGGGCAGAAGATCGACCCTGGCGATGTGGCTTTCCGTCAACTCCTACATGATGGTGAATTGGTGGAGTTGTTTACGCGGGCGGCCGTCTTGGGTATGATTTGTGCCAATCAGACAAGGCAGATTACTCTGGACCTGGATGACCAGAATTATATACTCTCCGAGTCTCTCTGGCAGGATGCCCTCCTTCGGTTTGCTGTTGAATGGCCAGGGAAAAGAGAGCAAAGGTTCTTTGGCACACCTGCGAAGCGTCGTTTTGTGGAACGTATAAACGCTGAATCCAAGTCTGGCGAGACCTGGTCAGAAAATTGCAGACAGTTTTCAAAGCAGATATTGGAACCGATGAAATTCTCTAGGGATGATCCCCTTGCTCGTGTTATGGAATTCATCCTTAATGAAATTGGTTAGTTGACTAAATATGAAAACTATCCCATTAGAAGAGGCCCTGCGATGAAGATTGGTCAATTGGTAAATATAAAAGGCTGCCAGTACCTCATAGTGGATGCCTCCAAACACGGTTTCAAGGATTATAAACTTGGATCGGGTTTGATGGCAGATGTTTTTCTGGCAGTCCGACAAAGTGAAAACAACGCTGACGCCGCTTTACCCGATAGGCTTGCCATCAAGGCTGTACGGTCTGGCGTCGGGGAGGATGAAGCGCGTCGTAGTTTTCAGGCTGAATGTGAAAACCTTTTGATTTATCAATCCAAGGAGGTCAATGAAGTTTCCCGTGCGAACGGAAGCATTGTGCATCATTGTCCGATTGTTTGGGAGGATCAAACTCAGGCTGATGAGCCTTTCATTGCCATGGAACTCATGACGGGTGAATCTGTCTATTCACGCCTTCTTGGCGGAAGTAGCTATCCTGAACCTGAGGCGTTGGAAATTATACGTCAGCTCTTGACAGTGCTGCATACACTGCATACTGGTATGTACCGAACGTACATCGATCTGCAATTGAAGGACCTCTATTGGCAGGCAGAGGTTCAAATTCTGAAAGTCATCGACTGGAATGTTTTAAGTGCCAGGAGGACCGCCTCAACCCTCAAGCCGGGACCTGACTTGGCGCGGGCGGCATCCTATTTGTTCCAATTGCTGACAGGTGTCGGCATCGGTCAGAATGCCGTCAAACTTGATCAACAGGGTGTCCCGCGGCGCTTCTTTGAAACGGCGCCGAATTGGAATGAAGTCAGCCCAGGAACCCGGGACTTAATAGCGGCAGGCTTGCATCCCAACTCTGCCAAACGTTATCCAACGGCGATGTCCCTCCAGCAGGCGATAGACGTGCGCCTGAATGCATGGGAACAGACAGCTGCACAGGACCTTGCCAAAGCAAAAAAAATGATTCATGAAGCTGATTCACTGAGTCTCAAGCACACAGCCGATCGCAGCAGGATCGTTAGTTTTGGACAGCAGTGTCTTGATTTAGTGTTCCTGGCAAGGCGAAAACCAGGCGCCGAAGCGGCTGATATTGGCTATGTGGATACCTATGCAAATAAACATGCCCTGTACGGATACGGCGACCTGGAAGCAGCCGGGGAATTTTTTGGCATGTCTGATTACGAATCTGCATCAACTAGTGTTAATCTTGCAATCCAGGCAGGGTGGGGGCTTAACGCCCTGCGTTGGAAGCAAGCCATAAAAATCGGCTTGTCTCTAAAGGAGCAGCTCAAAGACCAGCGCGGTGATTTGATCCGGGGTTTACAGGCAATGCAGGATGGCAGGTGGATGAACGCCGAGCAGTTTATCATTGCTGCCTCGGAACGATTTGGCAAGCCTCCCGAACTTCTAAATCTTTTGGTGGAGGTCAAAACCCGCATCCTGCTGGAAGAGGCGGCCGCTGCCCAGCAACAGGCCGAATCCATGCAATATCCGGCGGAAGGTTTTCAAAAAGCAGCCTCGTTGATCGGTTTGGCCATGACTCAGATGAACGGCATAAGGGATGACGTTTATCGCGAAGATGTGCTTGGGGAACTTGGCAACTTATCCTTGAAGGCAGAAACATATCAGGAACGCGCCGAACTTTGGAAGCGCTTTTTGACCGATTTGGTATTGCTGGAAAGTATGCTCAAGACCAGCCAGGTGGATGCTTCCCTCAGTAAAGTACAGGATATGCTGCTCAAAGTTGATCAACCTCTTGAGCAGTTGCAGCAGTCTCGTTTGCTTAAATTGATTGCGTCGTTCGTCTGGCTCTGGCTGGATGGTCAGGATTATGACAAAGCGTGTCGACTCTCAGCTGGTGTAGCCGTACTACCGTGGCAGCGTGTGGATGGATTGGAGGATCTGAAGATGGGCTACCGCGCATCTGCACTTCTGACAGCGAGCCTACATAAATTAACAGGCGGCCAGGCTGAACAGGCGCGTCAACATTGGAGGGAAGCCGGAAACTTCATCGCTGAAACATTGCGGGATTCGATTACGAAGAAGTTTGGTTCTGCGGTGGTAGCCCAATTTGCGGCTGCAAAAGATGAATTGGAGCCAGACATTCTGCTTGGCTGGCTTTCTGCCGACTTTGCTTCCCGTCTTCCGGAAGTCAAGACAAGAATGGAAACCCTGCAGGCTGCGAGGCAGCAGGAGATCGACCGTCGTTTTGAGAGGATTAGTGACGAGGCAGTCCGATTGTCTGCCGATAACCAGGTGCAAAATCTAAAAGCTGCGGAAGATTACCTCCAAGTTCAGATTGCTGCGGCACAAGCCAGTCCAACCCTCACGGCAAGACTTGGAAATTTAATGAATTCCATAGCGCAACAGCGCAGGAACATGGAGACGAGTATGCTAGCAAGTTCCAAACAAAAAGAACGTCATGATAATTTTCAAGCCATTCTTATTAAGTGCACAAGCGCTAATAGTAAACCTGAGCTGGAGCAATTCCTGACTGAATTGCGTGAATTCCAGAAAGAGGCACCAATTCAACCTGACTGGGAACTGGAAAAACAGATCAAAGCCTTGGTTCAGGAGTGTGACAAATGGATTAAGGGATGGGAAGACCATTCTAAAAAAGCGAATCGCCTCCTGGATTCACTAAAGGCTGCAAACAATGTCCAGCAATATCTGGATAAGCGTGCCCGGATGCGCCTATTAAAAGATGCATCAGCGTTTATTAATCTTCGAGCATTACCTCCGGGATCAGACATAATACGACAGATTAGAGATGGTTCTGAGACCCTTGCAGGGACATGGCGGATTAAATTGAAGAGCATGGGCTTAAAGATTGAAGATAAAAAACCATCCCTTGGTTTTTCAATTGCTGTTGGTTTGTCGTCTCTGATGATAGGACTGATATTAGGTGGTTTTCTATTATTTGGAGCCTACTGGAATGGAATATTGCCGGCCCGTGCTCAACCCCCGGCTCAGACGAGCGCATCTGTGGAAACTCAGGAGACTTCCAACGCTGCCACTGAAGCAGCGGCTACAAGTGATCCGAGCAACACTGGTTCGGTTGAGTCTACTGCTCAGTCCAAACCAGTACCGTCAGACTTGGGCATCAAACTTACCAGTGCTGAAGACCCGAGACTGGGAGCCCAGGATGCGCTCCTAAATAACGAAGGTCAGCCTTTGTTGATCGACCCCGAAACGAACAAACCATTCTATTATATTGCTGTTAAGATGCCGGAGGATATAACTGTGGTGCCTTCGATGACTCAGCTAAAACCCGGCGGTGCAGGTCAAGTATGGTTGAACGGAGCCTCAGAGCCGGACAAAACAATTCAGTTACAGCCCAGTGGAAATGGAGGTTGGGTTCTTAAGTTCACAGATTTATCCGTCCTGCAAGCGGGTGCAATGAATGACCTGGAATTGGTATTCGAAGCTTCGAATGGCGGGTTCATCTCGGACCACATCAATATATTTTGGGCTCCAATGGTAAGTGGTCTGATTGACGGTGGAACCCCGTTTTCGCGAACAGTTCCAGACCCCTTACCCGCACAAAAATCCAATTCGGATCCATTATTAACGCCCGGTACGATGGTTTCTGTGATCGGTTGGAAGCGTGTCGAAAACCCATACAACCCTGTTTGGTATTGTTTGGAAGACAACCGCTGGGTGTCGGGAACATATTTAATAATTCAATTTGGTTTTCCTTTAGCTGATGAGTCGAGTTTTACTTTGGATCAGGTTGGTCTCATGAAGCAAGAACAACTCGAAATGTTCTTAAACGCTCTCCTGCCGACACTTCCATAAAGGAACCAGATTGGTATATTTAGCTTCATCAAAGAGAAAGGTGTTTGGATGACAATAATCAAACGGCTCCCGGAAGATCTTAATATAACTCCTGAACAGCGCGCGGATATTGAGGAAGCCCTTCAGAGTCGTCGATTGACGTATGCTCTTGAACGTTTGCGCGGGATCTTGGCTGGGACAGAAGATGAAGCGCAGCGAAGCGACCTGGAATTGGCGATACATAATGTCCAAAGCGACCAGAACCGCTTGGTGACCGAATTGCGTCAGCAATATGATCAAGCAGTAGATGTGGGGACCAAGAGGGATTTGATTAAGGAACTTCGCGCAGCTGATGAAAATTATTCGGATATCGGCTCCTTGGAGAGTAGCCTGGACGCGCAACAAAAGGAGAGAGACAGGGAGCAAAAATTGCTTCGTTTACGGTCCTTATTGTTGCCAGGTGCTCCAGCAGATCCGGAGAAAATGGGAGGAGCCATAGTTGAGGCTACTGAATGGTTCTCACAATTACAAAAGGAGGATCCACTATGGGAAAATGTGGAACACCTGCAGCGGGATTTAGAAAAACGCTACGAGGAAGTAAAAAAAGTTCAACAGATTTCCACAGCTGAAACCCTTGAGGATTTTACCCTTGCCATCAAGAATCTGAAGGATTTGATAAGAAATAATGTAAGGTACTATGTTGGTGCTGATAGTACGGAAAAAGTTTCCACTACTCAACATCTCTACGAACTCCAGGAAAAAGAAGCCGGCTTGCTGGCCGTTAAGAGTCGTGACCACCTTGAAAAGGCTCGCGCATTTCAAAAGGATGGAAAACCGACATCTGCGAATAACGAATTGGAGAAAGTCGGGATGTACCTGAAACTCATCCTTGGTGACTTTATTGCCCAATATAATGTTGCTGAGATCAATGAGAATCTACGCCAGGTAAAAGAATTGGTTGACGCGGACCTGATAAAACTGGCAGATGCGCAGAAATCTTATGAACAGATCGCCAACCTCCGCACATCGCGTGAAAAGCTTTTGACCAGTCAGAAAATTAAAAAGAAATGGCCTTATTTTGAAGGGTTGGATAGGGAGATCGAAGAGTATTCAAAGCAGGTGGCACGTGAGGTCTCCACCGAAATGATCGGCGACATCACTCAAGCCGAAACCCTTATGGTGCGGCGGGATAAAACTGATAGATTTGAATCAGCCGCAGGTCTGTTGGCTGCGGCGCGCAAGCGCTCTGATGAAGTTCAGTTTCGAGAGTTAGATGAGTTTAAGAACGCAGTAGCCAGTTTGGAAAAAGCAGAAGCAAACTTGAAGGAACAGCAAGCGCAATGGGGTGAATATGTTGTGCGCCTTAAAAGTCTCGATCAAGCCATCAAAGATGGAGAGACCGGGCTGGCCGAGACGTTGCTAAATCAATTCCCAAAGGAGCAATTGGACTGGGTTGAACTTGTTCCGTTACGGGCGAAGTTGCTCAATTGGCAGCAGGGCGATATAGCAGTCAGGGAATTGGAAAAATCCTATAGAATTGGAAATTATGATTTGGTTTTGGAGGGAATTTCCAAGGCACCCTCCAATCCACCCTCGAAAATTGCTGGCCAGATTCGGCGTTTGGAAGCTGCCGCCAGATTTCAAAAAGTCCGCTCCGAAATGGAGACTGCAATTAAAAAAGGCGGATATGATGATGCCGAACAGATAAATAAAAAAGCCCTCCAGGCACTCAAAACACTAGCCGACCTTGAACCACGCGATTTCTTGATGAGTGCAGCTGATGTAAAAATTTTTCAGGGGGAACTTGCGTCAAAGAAAGAGGAAATTACCAGTCTTAATGAAAAGATAGTTTTAATAGATAGGGAACTGGCTCGTATCAAGGAGAAATGGCAAACAGCAAAAGAATACAAGGATGCCTCCGATTCGTTAGATGAACTTGAGAAAAAGATGGAGGAGGAAGGCGCCATGGATTTTCTAGTTCGTCGCGTTCAACTGGCCAGGCTGGATTTAATCAAAGCCTGGAAGTCGGATTATTGGAAGAAGATCAATCACAAGAATACCAAACTCGCGGAAAGATATGCGCTAGCAAGGGAATTAAAGCAGGCATTTCTTGTGCAGGATGAAAGTGATAGAGCTAATATCGAAAACGTGAGTTACGAGTACTGGCAGGCTGAATATAAATCTGCTATCAATCCGAAAATTCATCCCTCGCCAGACTATTCCGCCGCATATCTGGCTTTGGAAAGCCTACAAAAAGATGCCCCCAACCTTGTAAAAGCCGATGACAAGCGGAATTTTGCGGAGGTATATGTCAAAAAACTTCTGCAGGATGCCGCGGAAATGGAGCCATCTAAGGCGGCTGAGAAACTACGGACTGCCTTCGATACTGACCGTCATTTGCACAACAACTTTGAATTGAAAGACGCGATTGTGCGGTATTGGTTGAATGCCGGTGAATATGATAATGCCAGGGGTTTTGTCGAGGCTGTGGAAAAGCGTTATCAGAATGACATGCAGCGTCAGGTGCTGTATTTCTTCAACTTGATCGAGGCGCACAGGCTTTATCGTGACACAGACAACCCCGATTACGATCGCGCTTTGCAGAAACTCCGCCTCATGACGGAGGAGGGACTTGCCTCCGAGTTTGGCCGTAAGGAAACGCTGGAAAAACTCTGTGATAATTGGAAATCTGGCGCCATTATCGAACTGCTAACGAAGGCCGATGCTGCGCAGCGTGCAAAGCCTGTTGAGGCTGTCAATTACTGTATTCATGTGTTGGCGCTTGAATCGAGCCATGAGGGAGCCGTCACCCGATTAAATCTTCTGCAAACCCATCTGCCTCAGGCAATTGACGGTCTTGAAACGGAAATTCTAAATGTGTGCCAGGAGACCGCCACTGACGATCACCTTCAGGACTTTATTAATCTCGCGCAGGAGATCGAAATCCTGGAGCGGCAAGTGCATCAGATTTACGCTGCCTGTAATGTGATAACTAATACAGATTCTGATTTCAAAAATAAAATGAAGGCACTGAAACTGGCCGGTAATCTTTGGACCGATGCCAAGCAGAACGTTGACAAGGCGATGGGCTTTGCGAGAAAGGGTTTGCAAAGCACGTGGAATCTGGGGCCAGCCTTGAGTCAGTTGAAGCAGATGAATACTGCACTGGGTTCTGCTCGCATCCAGGCTCAGGAAAATCCCGTTGGGGGGGGACAGTCAATTTACAACAACTTGCGCATCAACCGTCTTGCTGCAACCATTAATTGGTTGCAGCAGACCCAGTTGGAAATTGCATCCATTCAGGAAAATATTCAAACTCTGCATGACGCATATGACAGGGATGATTTCACCAAAGTGGAATTTCAGTCGACATTAATCGAGGATTCCATTAACCACCTTAAGGCATCAACTGGAGGGCTCTTTGAGTGCTCGGATGATAAGATCAAGACCTTTGATCAACATGGGGTGCCGGAACATGCTCGCAGTTCGACCCATATAGACATAGATAAACTACCCTGGGTGCTAAACCGCAGGGAAATTCACGGCATCCCAGATCACTTGCACTACATTAATTTACGCAAGCAAAACCTGGATGCATGGGATAAGTCCATGCGGAACACAGAAGAATTAATAAAAGCCATCATTGGGAGAGTGAGTTTTGCGCGTAATTCCGCCGAGGCGGGTTCATTGTTGGATGCGATCGATAATCTTGAAGAAGTCATCGGACCCATGGTAATAGACATGACAGATGCGGAAAATCCAGCGATAAACCGTTTGCGTAGGCAGGTTATCCTTCCACTTCCTTTTTCCTCCAAGTGTCTCAAACTTGTAAAGCAGAAGGTGCTTGAGTTGCTTGAGGAAATGAGCTTTCCTGGCCTGGCTGAGAACTGGTCGGCTGTTTGGGTGGGGAAGTTTAGTGAGCCCCGTTCGGAAAACGTTCCACAGCACTTTTTTGAATTTGTTGCGGCATGGTGTAATGAGGTGGAGAAATATTGCAATCGGATTCTAACTGTGGGTGATCCGAATAAAAAAGATGATATAAACCGAATGAGCCTGCAGGAACGTTTTGAGAAATTATATGGACCCAGGGTAACTACAACTACCAAGGATGCCCGCCATGGTAGGTATGCTGTTTCCAGTCTGGCAGAGAAAATTCAGAAAAAATCGGTTTTTGCCTGGAAAAATTCAGTTGCTGATACAGTGATAGATACGTTAGAGAAAGATATCGCACAAGCCCAACAATATGATTCGGAATATCGGCCGCCATATAGTGTCGATGCCATTCGGGAAAAGCAATCCACCGGGGTTGGCTTTACGCAGCGATTGCTTAAATTCCTTAAATTGGATTAACCTCTATGCCCAGACGGATTGCCATATTCAGCGACATTCATGCGAATGAGATTGCGCTTCAAAAGTGTCTTGCTGATGCCCGAAAGCGGAACGCTGATGAATTTTGGTGTTTGGGAGATTTAGTTGGTATTAACTACGATCCTGTTGGTACGTTGAAATTGGCGCGTAAAGAATTTGGTGACCGCTTTATTCCTGGCAACCATGACCTTGGCGTCATGTCAGTGGGGCGCATTCCGGTTGATGTGTTGCTGCCACCCCTGGATCCTCAATTGCCTGCGCGTGAGCCGACCCAGCTCGTGTGGGCTCTTCACCGTTTGGAATTGCAAGCCGATCCATCCATATGGAATTGGTGCGAAGACAAATTCAAGACTTCTCCGGAAACGCAGAAGCAGGTTCTGGATTATGGAAAAATTCGCATTCTGATGTCCCATTCCTCTCAGCCAGATTTCACAAAATACGAACGACCGGACAAGCACGATCTTCATGAAAAGGTTTTTAAACAAATGTGGCAGGATCAGACAGAGCTTGATTTTGCAACCCGCCCTATTCCCGAAGTCACGATCTTTATTTGTGGGCATACCCATATCCCGATGGTTTTCTACTCGAAAATTCAAACAGCGATTCCTGCACCCCTCTCCTTCAATTTTGCCTTCGATGATGAAAAGGAGGGAAATACAGAAGCCTGGATCCAAGCCGAACGCGGAATGTACCTTATCAATACTGGAAGCGTTGGCCAGCCTCGGGACGGTAGCATGAGTCCTTGCTATCTTATGTTGGAAATTAATGAAGATTCGCTCCACTATCAGTTTTGCCGTCCGACCAGTGTTTATGATAGTGCCTTGGAGGAATTTAAAAATCTTTACAATAAGTACAATAATTGGCAGCCTCCAGCTCAGAGCCAGCCATGGTTATCGGCCCTGGCTATGCGGGTACAATTGCGTAAGGCATTGCATGATCTAGCTACTATTAATTGGCTTCATCATCAGTTAATGAAATGTCAAGAGGATCTGGATGCCCCTGACCCGCAATTGGAGTTGACAATTAAAGAAATAGAAAGATATCTCGAAGATGAACTTCGCTCCGGTGAAGATTGGTCGAATGACGCTCGATTAATATTTGCGAAGTATATTCAAATACCATGGGGAGCGTTAATCAAAGCCACTTATGAGGTCAATGTAGAGATCTATGCGGGTGCCAGAGGTGATTACAGCGATGGACTAAACCGCGTCTATGAGCGCGACCGCTCCAGAGGTTATAAGGTCAGAAAGGACATCATTTCCCATGGAACTCCTGCTGAAGCGCCAATTCCCGAAGAACTTGAGACAACCGATGTTTCTACATCTGCTAAGCCTGGCTCTGTCACTACCAACCTTACTCCTGTAAGTGCGGATAATCCTATTGATTCTGGTTCTACTCCGGCTGTCAGTAGCAATAATATTCCTCAAAAAGATGTGCCTAAAGCAAAACCAAAGTGGGGTGCAAGTAAAAACAATCGGAAAGGAAAAAAATAATGTTCGACGATGATTTTTCTCCCCCTCCATCTTCAATGTCTGGCTGGAGTAATCTTTCTCCCAACTTAAAGTCTGACCTGATCTTCTTATTGCCATTCATCTTTGTGGATTTCTTCAATTATTATTCCGCAGGAGCGGCTTTGATTATTTCAGGTCCCATCATGTTGCTCCTCTATCTCGGTAGTGGCGCATTGTGTAGTTTCTTTGCTTTGAGACAGGGACGTAATACGTCTGAGTTAGCAGCCTTGGGGGCTGTGACGGGCGCTGGCTTGTGGCTGGTCTCTACCATCGTTAATGCCCTTGTTGGCGTTATAGTAGGGACAGCCTCTCTGGGCGCAACGTTGTTACTAGGAGTTCCCTATCTATGTTTATGCGCCCCGATCAACTTGATTGGTGGGGCAATTGCAGGAGCCATTGGTGCTTGGTTGTTTTCGATCCTTATAAATCGTTAGAAGGTTCTGTCAGATACGAACATATACTGACATATTATTGAAAATTGGAAATACTTTTTGAAATATTCGAGTATGAGAAAATACCAAAGGAGCCATACATGTATCCCGACTATCATACGGAAGCCCGAAAGACAATTTATCTATGTATTGTAGGAGGGGTGATAACAGCCTTCCTGCTTTCACCCATTCCATGCGCTTCCTGGCCGATCCTTATGGCGATTGAAATTTTCATGCTTTTCAGGATTGTAAAACTCTATAACTATGAACTGGATCCTAAAACAAAACTTATTATATTTGGGCTTCTACTGGGTGTTTCCGCCATTCTATCATTTATAGTCGGAGATGTGATTGCCCTCCTAACTGCTATGTTATTCGCTCCGATAGTCAAACCTCTTGTTGCCGGTCTCGTTATTTGGGGACTGGGTGAAGGAGCGATCTATATCCTCGACCATCATGGTGAGTAATCACACTTAAATAGATTCACAGCGGTAAAACATGGGAGTAATAGATGAACGACGCATTAGATAGAAAAATAAAGGTCTTCCTTTGCCATGCATCCGAAGATAATCAGAGCGCGAAGGATCTCCGAGATCTTCTCGATTCACATGGCGTCGATGTATGGCTGGATTCGGAAAAACTATTGCCTGGACAGGAATGGCGTGTTGAAATACCGGAAGCTGTCCGGTCATCGGATGTAGTGATCGTATGTATTTCTCAGTACTCCCTTGATAAGGAAGGGTATGCACAAAAAGAGATCAGACTTGCTCTTGATGTCGCGGATGAAAAGCCTGAGGGAACGATTTTTCTAATTCCGGCGCGGCTGGAGGATTGTCCTGTACCGAAGCGGCTTGCAGGTTTTCACTGGGTAGATTTGTTTGAGAGTAACGGCTATGCAAAACTACTTGAAGCGTTGCGCGTCCGTGCTGGAACAATTGCTTCAAAACGCGACAGTGAGCGAATAATTCCTCCGGTTGCTCCAAAAGAGGCGGCTTTTATCCCTCCAAAGATTTTATTGCCCTTTGATCTTGATCTGGAAAGGGATTTTGTCAATATTCCTGCCGGGGAATTTTGGATGGGAAGCCAGGTGGAAGAGACTTTGGTGGAAGCATCAGAAAAGCCCCAATTGGAGATGAAGATCCCTTATGATTTTTGGCTGGCTCGCTTTCCTGTTACGAATTATCAATTTCAAGTCTTTCTGCAACAAACAGACCATGCTTATAAGCTTCCCAATAATCCGGAATTCTATAATCATCCTGTTGTGAATGTGAATTGGAGACAGGCAGCAGAGTATTGCAAGTGGCTTACCAAATCTTTTCGACAAAAACTGAAGCAGGGATATATCTTCAAACTGCCCAGTGAGGCGGAATGGGAACTGGCGGCAAGAGGACCTTTGCCTTCAAAGAGAAAGTATCCTTGGGGCAGCCACTGGACTACAGTAGATCTTTCTTTTTGCAATTCAGTTGAGGATGACGTCAACAATACGACCACAGTTGGCGCATATTCTCCGCATGGAGATAGTTTTTACCAAATCGCGGATATGGCAGGCAATGTCCGCGAGTGGACTCGCAGCAACTGGGGAATATCTCCTGATTATCCTGACCTTCGGTATAAATATGGTGATAAATATAGTCGTGACAAAGAAAACCAGGAAGATTCTGATGAGTTGTTAAAGATTGCCCGGGGAGGTTCCTTCATGGATTCCAAGGAATCGGTCACGTGCTCTCATCGCTATCGATTGCCACCCTCTACACAGGAGCGTAATCTGGGTTTCCGTGTTGCGATTACCCCAATTTTGCCGAGCGCCGCTACGAAGCCTTTGGATATTTCGAAAACGATGAAAAACTTTTTTAAACAGGTGCCGCTCAAAAAAAGAAAAACCGATTAAATAATTTTCCCCCCCTTGTTTGACAGCAATAATCAAATTTGGTCCCCTAACCTTTATTACTCAAATTCCTTGCTTGTACGTAGGGATTTACGCTTCCCGAACAACTTCCAACCCGCCCAGCCTGCCAGTTGTTTGAGTACATGATCGCCTAAGTTTTTTTGTAGTGTTGTATCTGTTCTGGCGCACTTATGAAGAGGTTTTTTATGTTCGGTTTTCGGATAATCACTCTGTTTGTTGTATTTGTTTGGTTTATCGGCTTTCTGATCCTGAAAAAATCAATTCCCTTTGAGCAAAGATCCCTGTCTCGTATGATCACTCTGTTGGGTATCCTATTGACTTTTTTGGGATTCTTTTTTGAGCATTGGATTGAGTTGGACTTTCTTGGATACATTGATCCGACTCCTGAGTTGATAAGAGATATTGTTCCCAGCGAAATCGTAATCGCTATCATGAAACGGATTGGCTCGGAATGGATTGGGAGCATTCTGGATATTTTTGATACATTTACGTCATTCAACGGCGTAACAATTCATTTGATCCCTACTTTGTTCGGGTGGATCTGGCTGGCTACTTGGACGCCTTTGATTCCGTTGTCATTTTCAATATTAGAACACATCTCAAAAACAGTTTCTGACAAAAATAATAATGCAAGCCAAATGAACGAAAGCGAGGTAATTCTCAAGAAAACGATCGTAGCGAACCAGAATGCGGCGGTAGTTTTGCAACCAA
>Ga0172373_10003499_pt1 | contig 22958 bp, 21 predicted proteins | sample Lak10m_2_FD_114546 | JGI IMG/M metagenome (GOLD analysis project Ga0172373, IMG submission 114546) | Freshwater microbial communities from Kabuno Bay, South-Kivu, Congo - kab_092012_10m | ecosystem: Environmental > Aquatic > Freshwater > Lake | place: Democratic Republic of the Congo...
AGCACGACGAATGTACTCGATTTAATCAAACTGCATCTTGCTAATAAACAGCCATTGTCACTAATCCGGGCAAATGACGGTGAAGGCGCGGTAATCGGCTATCCTGAGTTTGTTTCGAAACAACATTTCGAGAAATTCCTTAACTTATTTTTCGGAAAAAACAAGCTCTCTGACGAGCAAAAAACCTTATTTGTAAGCGAAGTCAGGGACGCGGTATCCAGTGCCGATGTCATAGGCGTCGCGGGCGGAAACCAGGTCACTCATTTCACCGTTACACGGGCATACTTTCAGCATTATGCGCTGGTATCCGATCATGCGCTTATCTGTAAATCCAGCATCCACCGAAACTTGCAGGAAGAAGGACTGTACAAGGACTTTTTGATCGGACTGGACGTCATCGGTTTGATCACCTGCCGGGATGTGGGAGATATCCTGGAAGATACCTTTTCGATCAAGCGCGTGGTGGTATACAAAGTTCCCGAAGAAGCCGGACATGCTGATAACGCTGGTGATGTTGCCAGACACTTCCCTGACCGATTCGAAGAGCTGAGAAATACCATCGTCGTGGAGAAACCGGGAATGCTTTTCCTGGTAGGCGCCGGGCCATGCGGAAAGGTTTATTGCCGCTGGATTAAGGAGCGCGGAGGGATCGCCATTGACATCGGCTCAACCTTCGACGCTTGGGCAGGCAAAGCAACACGAGCCTATATGTGGGAAAACAAGGATACAGGCAAGACCATGTCCGGCAAATACCTGTTAAACGGGACACCACCCGAAAACAAAACCAACCCGGATAAAGTGAACAACAAATTTTACGCCGTGTTTGAAAGTGCCACCAGGAACGAGCAGGCACTTAAGGCTCTCAAAAAAAAACCGCTAAGCAGCAAAAACTACCTAATTTGTATAACCCCCCGCTCGGGCAGTTCATGGCTCTGCGATGCCATCACAAAATGCGGCTTATTGGGCCGGCCCGGAGAATATATCAACAGTGAAGTCTTGCGCGGAGGAATTTTAAAGCGCACAGGCGCCGATAATCTTAGCGATTATCTCGACGCAATACGAAGATTACTCGCGACGCCAAACGGCATATTCGGCATGAAGGCAAGCTGGTTTCAACTGGCCATGATGCTGGAAGGCTGCACATTGGAAGAGCATTTCGGCAAGCACCTGAAGTACATCCATTTAATCAGGGAGGATTTTGTGTTGCAGGGCATATCGTTATACTTGTCCGTCAACAGCAGCTACTTTCATTCGGTGCAAAAAAACATCACAGATGAAATGAAACAGAAACACGACGGATTGGAATACAGCGGTCCCGGTATCAAGCATTGGATAGACCATATCCTGAGGCAGGAATACGGTTTCGAACAGTTCTTCGCCGAACGTAAGATCAGCCCGTTGAGATTGACCTACGAAATGATCATGGCAAGGCCGAGACCGACCATTAAACGCATTGGTAAGCGTCTCGGCATTGATCCTGAATTGTTGAATAATAAAATTGAAGCCGGACATGTCAAAATAGGCACCGAGCGCAATCAGGAATGGGCAGACCGGTTCCGCGAAGAGTATCCCAACTATGTTGCGTTCTGGCTTGAAAACCGCGGAAAAGCCAGGGACTGCGATATCAACAATTAAATACCTGATGCGGGGTCGACTATACCGCATCGCTCAGCGTGAAAATCGTCACCCTATATCCGTAAAGATTCCGGCGGTGCGAGACGCTTCCCCTACTTTTTAAACGATAACGCATGGCGACAGAAACGGAAGAGATTGCAAGGGTAACCTCCGCTTACCGCATACGCACCGTCACCCAAAGCCGTTGCGACGCCGGCCTCGATGCCTTGCGCTTCGGCCAATCGCTTGCCGGTTGCGGCAAGACGGTTGTCGTGCTCGGCGCGCCCCGCAGCGGCACATCAATGGTTGCCGGCGTACTGAGGTTAATGGGCGTCTTCATGGGCAATGACCTCGATGACAAGCATGAAGACCGGGAATTCGCTTTTGCAACAGACAGTAACGGCAAGCCCGTAGGCATTTACCAGTCGTTAAGCCGCTTATTCCGGCTGAAAAAGGTCATTGACTCCCGCAATAGGGATTATGCTTTCTGGGGCTGGAAAGAGCCGTTATCGATAATGCTGCTCGGAATAATTGCCCCGCTTCTTCGCAATCCCCACTATGTCGTCATTATGCGCAACCCTGTTTCCTGCGCATTAAGCGCGGAACATCACGCCGGACGACCCGCGCAACGGGCAACCGGCAAGACGCTGGACAAATGCCGGCAGATCATGCGTTTTATCAGCCGCAAAAATCGCCCTGTCCTGATTGTCAGCTATGAATCCGCGATTAAGCATCCCCGCCAGTTTTGCCAGGCCTTAGTTGAATTTCTTGGTGTTAACATCCCCCAGGAACAATTATCGGCAGCCGAAAAATTTATTGATCCTGAACGGGGCTACCAGGAAATCATTACCGATCCCTGCATCGGTTACCTGGAGCGCTTTGAAGACGCCGTCCTGAAAGGCTGGGCCATCGACTTCGAGCGCACGGCCCCGGTAAACTTAAGGATATTGGCCGGCAATCGGGTCATCGCCGAGACCTGCGCCGATTTGCCGCGCGCCGATGTAGCAGGCACCTACGGACAGGATTACCTGAAAAGCGGATTTTGCATCCGGCTGGACAGCGCAGAACTGCCGAATAGCGCTGTACGGGTTGTTTATGCCGATACCGGCCGCGACTTAAGAAACAGCCCGATGAAAATAATTTAGCGACACTGTTCCCTCCTACCTTGCACATCAAATAACATTCAGGAATTGCAATGACCCCGATTTCCACGCTGTTTAATAATCCTGTGCTCGATTTGGACCGGCTCCAAAAGATCGAGACGATGCCGGAGCCGCGGAGCCGGTATATCATTGCGATAACGCCGCGCTCAGGAAGCACTTATCTCTGCGATATAATGAAGAAAACCAGGCGCTTAGGCATTCCTGAAGAAATGCTCGGATTATTATCACTTCAGGGGAAGCTGAAAAACATTCCAGGCCGTACCCCCGATGAATATATCCGTAATGCCGTCCGCGTTAAGAGAACGGCGAATAATATATCAGGCCTTAAAGCCAGTTGGTTCCAGTTTCAAAATTTCACCGCCGCCATGCACGATCACGCTTATTTGTCTGGCTTCAAGTATATCTATTTAACGCGGCGCGATCTTGCCGCGCAGGCGGTTTCCTTATACAAAGCGACAGCCTCGTCGGTATTCCATACCAACAAGCAGCATAGCGAACAAGAGCTTAACCAACTCAATGCACTCGAATACGACTATGACGCGATAAAAAACTGGTATGACCACATCGTTGTCCAGGAAAAAGGCTGGCAACACTATTTTTATAAAAACCGTATTTTCCCGTTGTGCCTGAGCTACGAGGACATTGAAGACGATGTCCTCGTCGTGTTAAAGCGTATTGCCGACTATATCGGCGTCAAGCCTGAAAACATTTCAATACCCGAAGAGCCCTCGGCATTCACAAAAATCAGCGACCACCGGAATGCCGAATGGTCGCGCCGTTTCACCTTGGAGTACGACTTGATGAACGAGACTACAGCCGGATGAATGGCATCAATGCTTAAACCGTTAATAACAGGCATCCGGTGAATACCCCTGAGCGCCCGGCTGATACCGGACCGACCGTCTACGTTGTCGAGGAACAACTTAATCCTTCCAGCGATTTTTTCGTATTGCCGGCCATCCGGGCGCACAGCAGCAACGTGATACGCTGCAGTTTCACCGACTTACCCGCAGCGGCTGAATTGTCCGGCGCAATCGTGGTATTCGTGCGCTACCTGCCGCCCAACTGGATCAAACTGGTGGAAGCCGTGCGCCCCACATTGCGCGCATTGATATTTTTCATGGATGACGATGTCCTGGATAGGGAGGCTTCCGCCGGAATGCCGTGGCGTTATCAGCTTAAACTGGTGCGCCTGGCGGCTTCGCGGGTGCGTTGGCTGCGCCGGCAAAAAGCGCTGTTGTGGGTCTCGACACCTTATCTGCAACAGAAATATGCGGCATGGCGAGCGCATTTGGTCTTGCCGTCAGCAGTAACGCCGCCTGCCGAGCTGCTCCGGGTTTTTTACCACGGCTCAGCCTCGCACCAGGCCGATATTCACTGGCTGCAACCCGTGCTGGCGGAAGCCCTGCACTGCGATGCACGGCTTGTTTTTGAGATCATCGGCGGACAGCATGTCCATCGCCTCTATAAAGACCTGCCCCGCGTCAGCGTAATACACCCCATGAAATGGCCTAATTACCAGGCTTTTATTGCCATGCAGAACTACCATATCGGGCTGAACCCGTTACAGGACATACCGTTCAACCGGGCGCGCTCATACACCAAGTTTTTCGACATCACCCGTTGCAAGGCGGTAGGCATTTATTCGCCAGGCAGCGCCTGCGCCGAAATAATCAGCGACAGGCAAGATGGCTTGGTTGTTAAACTGCGACAATCGGCCTGGGTGGAAGCGATTTTATCGCTCGCACGGGATGAACCGCTACGCCAAACCTTGCTGCATAATGCCGAAATAAAAATGCGCGATTTGACGCTTAAGGCCGGACACCGCTATGCGGGATTGATGGATTTACCGGAAAGGAAATAGGCCCGGAGTGCTTGCTTTGCCGACGCAAAGCAAGCATAAATGCGACTGCATGGATGCCACCACAAGGGTGGTCTATGGACAGAGGTAGAGCAATGCAGGGAGCAATTGCCGAGAACGCCGGTCATTATGATTAACACGGATTTTTTAACTATCCAGCTTATTACCGAGCAACCTGAGGGCGCGCGTGGCGCGCCCTGCAAGCGAAAGGCTGGATAGTTATCTGTGTCATCTGCGTTCCATTGTATTTAACTTAGGCTCTATATGGATTTTAGGACCTTTTGCTAATTAAGCATGGTTATCTCCAAAATACACGTCATTCCGGCAATCCCTGCCGGAATGACGGATAGATTTATAGTCGCTATATTTAATAACGATGAAAAGACCCAGAACCCCATATTGAGCCTTAACTTATTACCTAATAAACAGGCTGCCGCGCTCAAACGACCAGGAAATCGCGCATCATGCCCATGTCTTCATGCTCAAGGTTATGGCAATGGTACATAAACAAGCCTTTAAAATCCTGGAACGGCTTGATAACGCGGATGGTTTCGCCGGGCATCACCAGCACGGTATCCTTCAGGCCACTTTCAATAAAGCCGTCGCGCACCGTCGCATAATCGTCTCCGGTCGCCATATCGATACTGCGGCTGAGGATCTGGAACTGTTGCCCGTGAAAATGAATAGGATGCGCCATCGCCATCATCATGCCCCCCATTCCTCCGCCCATACCCATACCGCCACCCATTCGGCCGTGACGCATGCCGCCCATGCCCATCATGCCGCCGCCCAGATGCTCCGCACCCTGCGCTTCACTCGCCGCATGCCGGCCATGCCCGCCGCCATGCGCATGAAAAATCTCCATTAACTGGATAGTATTGACCGGAATCTGTTCAAAATCCTGCACATCGTTATAGGCATAAGGACGACCGTTCAGCAGCATCGCCATATGACCTTCGGAAATAGCGATCGGCACCGGCTTGTCCGGGTTGGCGGTGTCGGTGACCTGGTAGCGGTTGATTTTCGACAAAGTCGCCGGCAATTTGGGGCTGTCGCTGACTTTACGCGCCACGCGGGCAGTAAAGATCGGGTAATCACTGCCGACAGGCAGGCTGCCGGTATGCATCATCATGCCCATTTTCGGCAACACGCCGGAAAAAGACAGGCTGCGCATCACTAACTGCGAGCCTTCGCTACGCCCTGAAAAATCCGCCCAGACATCCAGGCGTTCGCCGGGCGCAAGCATGACATACGGCTTGATATCCGGTTTTTCCAACAAACCGCCGTCAACGCCGATCACCGTGATCGGCGTGCCGTCATCCCAGCCCAGCTTGTAAATGCGCGCCGTCGAGCCGTTCAGGAAACGCAGGCGGTAAGCCCGGCTGTCCACATCCATTTGGAAGTCGGCACGGCCGTTGACGAGTATGCGGTCGCCGTAAAAACCGGTCATGCGGTCATGCATGCCGCGGGCATAAATAAACTGGTTGTCGGTATCGAAAAGGCGGTCCTGGATCACAACAGGAATTTCGTATTCGCCGGAAGGCAATCCAAGCGCGGCCTCTTCATCGTCATTAACCAGCAACGCGCCAGCCAAGCCGTGATAAACCTGCTTCGCGGTCGTCTCGTGCGGATGCGGGTGGTAAATATTCATGCCGGCGCGGTTAAGCACTTCAAATTCATAGACCAATACTTGGCCGGGGTCTATCGCATACAGTGGATGTCCATCCATCTCGGCCGGCACATGCAAGCCATGCCAGTGCGTAACCGTCGCTTCCGATAAGCCGTTATGCAGATGGATACGCACTTTCTGGCCTTTTTGCAAACGGATAACCGGCCCCAGGTACGAACCCGGTATCTCCGTGACGGCCTCTTTCGGCCCCTGTAACCGCTTTGCGCTGTACTGCATGACCTTGGTCTCCCGGCCGACCAGGATAGGCACGGAAGCTTGCTTGCAGAATAACTCTATTTCAACATCCGGCTTGAAATCCGGCGAGGCCTTGCGCGGCGGCATTTTCGGCATGCCTTCCATCGCATTGAGCAATGCGGGCATACCGGAAAAAGCGAGTAAGCCCAGGCTGGACTGGGCGAGGAAACGGCGGCGGGAATTATAATTATTATAGTCAGACATAAAATCTCCTCAGACGGTGGGTCTTTGTTGAATCGTGCCGGAAAGGCGCGATTGTCCCGACTATATATTAGTGAACAGTAATGTTCAAGCTGTTAGGTTGAGGGTAAAACTAATTGCCGGTGCATATCCATCTGTTCGGCAAAAAACTTGAAATCGGCGCGCTCCAGGTAAGGCAATATCCCCAACAACGGCGCATCCAACGCTGTTGCTATCGTCTGTATCGTCTCTTCACGCATCAGCATGTCCGCCTCCACACACGCCGCAATCCAGCCTGCACAATGCAGCCCTGAATGCTGAACCGCCCGGTAGGTTAATTTTGCGTGATTAATGCAACCGAGCCGGATCGCGACGACGATAATCACGGGCAAGGCCAGCATTTTCGCCAAGTCACTGATGTCTTGCTGCCGGTTGACCGGCGCATACCAGCCGCCCGCGCCTTCAACCAGCACGATGTCGGCCAGGGCTTTTAGCTGCTTAAACCCGGCCAGGACGGCATGCACATCGACAGGGTCATGCCGGCCGGCAAGATGCGGCGAAACCGGCAGTTCGTAGGCGTAAGGGTTGATTAACCGGTAATCGACCGGGATTGACGCATGCTGCTGCATCAGCAAGGCATCGTCATTTTGCAGTTGCCCATGCTGCACCCTGCAACCGGCGGCAACCGGCTTCATGCCGACAACGGTTTTCCCCTGCTGCTTAAAATAGTGCATCAGCGCAATCGTCGCCCAGGTTTTGCCGGCGTCAGTATCGGTGCCGGTGATGAAATAGCCTTTGTTCATCGCGTTGCCGCCACGGTGATGACATCGAAAGTCGCCGTAATTACCGAACCGGCGCAGGCCTGCTGATAAGCGGCGATCATATTGTGCATCGCGGTTTTCGTAGTGATATGCCGGTTGCGCCCGGCCAGCACATTATGCGCGCCTATGTCTTTTAATTCCCGCATCAACGCCGGGACGGATTCATAACACGGCAGATAACTTTGACTGTCAATGCTTATATCGATGAATCCCGCCTGCCGCAAAAAACACCTAAGCTCTTCCGGCCTATAAAACTCATTGACATGGCTGTAACTATCGACCTGTTCCCATGCGGCTTTTAATTCCTGCAAGGTCTGCGGGCCGAATGTCGAATACAGCAATTGCCCGCCCGGTTTCAACACGCGCCGAATTTCATTAAAAACCGTGGCAGGACGGCTGCACCACTGCAATGCGAGATTCGAGAAGACATGGTCTACGCTGTGCTCCGCCAGCGGCAAAGCGTCTGTATCGGCGCAGACATAATGCACATTCGCGTTAGCGGGTAATTTGCGTTGTGCTGTCTGCAGCATCGGTAACGCAATATCCAGCGCAATAACCGACAGGCCGGGAGATAAAGCCAGCAACCCGCCCGTTAAAAAGCCCGTGCCGCAGCCGATGTCCAGCACCGTACCGCTTAACTTTGCCGTATCAATCCCCGCCAGCAACGATTTTCCCACCGTGCGCTGTAACCCGGCGACGCCGTCATAGGTCGTCGACGCGGCGGAAAACGATTGCCGGAGCTTGGATTTATCAAGGATTAACATCATCGCTCGTCGATAAAACGGGAAATAATCGCGACCGTCTCCGCGCTGTGCGATAAAAACGGTGCATGCGCCGCTTTATCGATGCAATGCAACTGTAGTGTCGGCAGTAGCCGCCGCATGGCTGGCCCGGCTGCGGCGGGAACCAGCGCATCCCGGCCGCCCAGCAACGCCAAGACGGGCTTATCGATGCCGGCTAATACGCCCCTCAAGTCGGCATTTTCCAGGATGTTCAAGCCGCCCCGCAAGGTTTCGGCATCCGGTGCGGCATATTCGGACACGGCAGTTTTCAACTGTTTCAACAAGCCCTTCGCATCGATCAAACCCTGCACTTGCAGCGATAAAAAACGCACTAGGGTCGCCGCGCAATTTTCAGCCAATTGCGCGGCAAACTGCTCCAGCAGTGCCGGTTTCATGCCCGGCCATGTCTCTGTACTGTTTTCGGAAGCTCGCTGCACAAAACACGGATTGCCCGCCAACAAGACCAGCGCGCCAACACGACGGGGATAACGCCGGGCTATATCCAGCACAACGGTTGCGCCCAGTGACCAGCCCAGCCAGCAACTGCGCTCATCGTCAACGGCATTAACCAGCGCCTCGCTGATCTGCTCCAATGTAAACGGCGTGATTTTTTCGCTACCCCCGTGTCCGGGCAGGTCAATGCAGGTCACCCGGTAACGTTGCGCCAGTTGCCGCGCAAAATCGCGCCAGATAGCGCTGTGCATCGCCCAGCCGTGTACCAGTACGACGGGTTTGCCGGTACCGAAGGTTTGTTGGTGGAGTTTTACCATGCGTGAATTTCAGCTTATGCCGTTATTTTAGCCCATGCGTCGAGCAACCGATCAACCTGCTGCTCTTCATGCAAGGCCGAAAATGTCACGCGCAAGCGCGCACTGCCTTGCGGTACGGTAGGCGGGCGTATCGCGCCGACCAGGAAACCGGCTTCCAGCAAAGCCTCGCTGATAGCAACGCATTGCCCGCTGTCGCCGATGACAATAGGCTGGATGGCCGACGCAGACGGCATCAGCGTCAAGCCCAGTTGTTCCGCGCCGCGCCGGAAACACCCAACCAGATGGTCCAGCTTATCCCGACGCCAGCTTTCGGCGATGACGATTTTCAAGCTCGCCCGTGTTGCTTCGGCAATCGCGGGCGGCAATGCAGTCGTGTAAATATAGGTCCTGGCTTTCTGTATCAAGGTTTCAATCAATACTTCAGAACCGGCGACAAACGCGCCGAAGCTGCCGAAGGCTTTGCCCAAGGTGCCCATCAATACCGGCACATCGTCCTGGCCCAGGCCGTAATATTCCAGTAAACCAGCGCCGTGCGCACCGATGACGCCGAGGCCGTGCGCATCATCGACCATCAGCCAGGCGTCATGTTGTTTTGCGGCTTGGGCCAAGTCTTTTAGCGGCGCAAAGTCGCCGTCCATGCTGAACACGGCATCGGTAACGACCAGCTTATTGCCGGTCGCGTTTGCCATACGCCTGTCAAGGTCAGCGACATCGGCATGCGCATAACGCTTAAAGCGTGCGCCGGATGCCAAACCGCCATCGAGCAGCGAGGCATGGTTCAGGCGATCTTCAAACACGGCATCGCCGCGTCCGGCCAGGGCTTGGATAAGGCCGAGATTAGCCATGTAACCGGTCGAAAACAATAAAGCCCGGTCGCGCCCGGTAAAGGCCGCCAATTCCTCCTCCAACGCATGGTGCGCCGCGTTATGCCCGCAGATTAAATGCGCCGAACCGCTGCCTACTCCATAGTCGTCAGCCGCCTTTTTAAAGGCCTTGATAACCTCGGGATGATTCGCCAAGCCCAGGTAGTCATTACTGCAAAAATTGACGATACGCCTGCCGTCCAATTGCAGATGGACGCCTTGCGGCGAATTAATGACGCGCCTGGAACGGTATAAGCCTTGCCGGGCAAGGTCTTCCAGGTTATGCGCCAAATGTGGAAACGCCTCAGCCATCAAGCGTAGCTCGAACCGCCCGAATGCAAGCCCAGACGATCAAACAACGCTAGGTCACGGTTAGTCATCGGGTTATCGGTCGTCAATAATTTGTCGCCGTAAAAAATCGAATTCGCTCCGGCCAGGAAACACAAGGCCTGCATTTCATCGCTCATACTGTTACGTCCGGCCGACAGGCGCACCCGAGACGTCGGCATCATGACCCTGGCAACGGCAATCGTGCGGATAAACACCAGCGGATCCAGCGGCTCGGTACCCATCAGCGGCGTGCCTTCCACCTGCACGAGCATATTAATCGGCACGCTTTCCGGGTGCTTGGGCAGGTTCGCCAGCTCAATCAACAAGTTGGCGCGGTCTTTATCGCTTTCGCCCATGCCGACAATGCCGCCGCAGCAGACATTAATCCCGGCATCCCTGACCCGCGCCAGGGTATCCAGCCTGTCCTGGTAGCTGCGCGTCGTAATGACTTCGGAATAATAGTCTTCGGAAGTATCCAGGTTGTGGTTGTAATAATCGAGTCCGCCTTCTTTGAGCCGGGCGGTCTGCGCCTCGGTCAACATGCCCAAGGTAACGCAGGTTTCCATGCCTAGGGCCTTGACGCCCTGGACCATTTCGACGACACGCTCAATATCGCGGTCCTTAGGCTGGCGCCACGCCGCGCCCATGCAAAACCGCGATGCGCCTTGCTCCTTGGCCTGCTGCGCCGCCTGCAAGACCTTGTCAACCGGCATTAATGCTTCGGGTGTTAAGCCGGAATCATAGCGCGCGCTCTGTGGGCAATAGCCGCAATCTTCGGAACACGATCCGGTTTTAATGCTCAACAGGCTGCTGATTTGCACTTCGTTAGGGTCGAAATGCATGCGATGCAGGGTTTGTGCTTTAAATACCAGGTCATTAAACGGCAGCGCGAAAAGCGCTTGGACTTCGTCAAGATGCCAGTCATGGCGTAATAGAGACATGCGGTGCTTCTCCGGCTATAGTGTTCATAAGCGCAGGATCACTTATCAACTTATTTTTATAAAAATGGCTTACAACTGGCTTAACATTATACAGGATTACCTGCTGCCGCCTACCTGCCTGTTATGCGGTAATTCAGGCTATGACAACCGCGATCTTTGCCGCTCGTGTTACCGGCGCTTGCCCCGGAATACCCAATGCTGTTACCAGTGCGCCGATATTTTTGAAACGCCGTCACCAGCGCCGAAGCTTTGCGGCCATTGCCTGAGCCGGCGTCCCGCATTTGACGAAACCTACGCACCGTTCATTTATCAGGGCGTCATACAGCACTTGATAACGACGTTAAAATTCCGCGCCGATTACAAGAACGCCCGTTTACTCGGCCAATTACTTGCCGAACATCTCCAGAAAACCGCGGAAAAACCCGAACTGATTGTCCCTGTCCCGTTGCATCCATCCCGCTACCGCGAACGCGGCTTTAACCAGTCCATCGAAATCGCCAGGACCGTCGCCAGGGAATTACAGATCCCGCTGGACCTGGACAGTTGCCGCAGGCGCTCAGACACGCCGCACCAAACCCGGTTAAGCGCCAAACAACGCCGTAAAAACCTGAACAACGCATTTACCGTTGTCAAGCCAATCAACGCCCGGCACATCGCGATACTCGATGATGTCATGACGACCGGCGCAACCAGCCATGAACTTGCAAAGGCGTTAAAAAAAGCGGGGGGTAGCCGGGTAGATGTCTGGGCATGTGCTAGGGCGTGACGACGGGCATTTGCAACATCGCCACACGAACCGATAGTCGATGAGATGCCTGGTTTAGCAGGACAGGTTATGGACGCCGAATATCAATTTTCCCGTGTCTATGCTAAAAAACTTAATTACAAAACACCCCATGCGGTGTTTTTTGCTGAACAAGAGCAAGAGGTCGCATGATAGCTACGATTGTACTTCGGAGTTGAATCCACGCAATTAGCCAATCAATTATTGACCGCTTTAAAAAACGCAGGCGATCCCCGTGTAATAGGTGATGGTAAAACATTCGACCGCCCACCGTACACAGACCTTGCTTCTGTGATGTGCCAGGATTCGATTCCCTTGGATTGGCTGCCTGACAATCAGTAATGAAAACATCACAAGTTTGTTCAGTAATTAATTTGTTGGTTGCGCCATTATTTGTATGAACGTTCGCGTTTAAGCTTGGCGTAACATCGGCGCAAGCTTTTGCTAAACAAAGGGGCATATCATGGGCGGCAATGCACTCAAGCAATTCGGTTCGACGCGCTTACCGTCCGGTGAAGCCTTGCTGACCGGCGACCGCATAAAAGCACTGATCGATGAAACAGCCTTTAATGCCGATCGATGTGTGCGCTGCGAACTGATTCCTTCATGCCGGCAAAAACCGGATTACGGCGATATAGACCTGCTGGTCGCCGGACCTTTGCCTGAACAATGGGTCCGCGAGCTTGCGAAAACACTGAATCCGGGGGTGTCAGATGCCGATTTACCGATCATCCGCAACGGCAATGTCGTCAGTATCGGCGTCCCCATCCGGGCCAATTCGGTGTTCCAGGTGGACCTGATCCTCGTACCTCTTGACGAATTTGATTTCTCGCTCGCTTATTTCTCATGGAACGATGTCGGCAACCTGGCCGGCAGGGTTGCCTACAAGATGGGCTTAAAGCTGGCCGATAATGGCTTATGGCTACCGTTTCGCGATGGCGACCGCTTGTTCAGGAGCCTGCTTTTGAGCCATGATTTCGGCCGCGCGATTGAGTTTTTGGGCTTTGACCCGGCACGCTGGCGGGCCGGCTTCGACACGCTCGAGGATATTTATCGTTTTATTGCAGAATCCCGCTATTTCGATCCCGCTATCTACCTGCTGGAAAACCGCAATCACCGGTCCCGTGTCCGGGATGCCAAACGCCCTACCTATACCGGCTTCCTGCAATGGCTTCAGCAGCATCCTCCCGTATCCGCCTTCAACACCTGGCCGACAGATAAGACCGGCTGGCTGCCGCGTATTTTCGAACACTTTCCCGGAACCGAAACCGCATGGCGGCAGGCAGATCGTGACCTGGTTAAAGCAAAGATAATCCGCAGCAAGTTCAATGGTGAAATAACCGGACGGGCGACCGGGCTGTCGGGAAAAGCTTTGGGCGCGCTAATGAGCCGTATCAGGCATGCTTTTGCCGATAACGAACAATTTGAAACCTACGTGCTGGAAGCGACGGAAAACGATGTCGCCGAATTAGCCCGGCAAATGCAGGGCGCAGACAAGCCGGACTCATGACGACGCCTTGGCGCCATGCAGGCGAACCAACAAGGCCGCTTCATCATGGCTGAGACCGGAACTCTGCATTAATTCGGCGACACTGGCCCCGCTACGGACTTTTTGTATGACCGAACGGTAAGGGTGATCGGGCTGTTCATTAAACCCGTAATCAGGCAGTTCAGATAATTTTGCCCAAAGCCGCTGCAATTGTTCGTCGGTCATGTCCAGACGCCTGTCCACGGCCAATGCCGCCGAACACAGGCCGGCAAGGTCATGATGGCTGCTGCCGATCCTGTCGCCAAGCACCCGGAAATCGTTTTTGAGCGCCAGGTAGGCGCGCACCAGCCAAGCCAGCACAACGGCCATGATGAGCGCCCCTGTGACGGCGGCAATAAACAGGATTTCCAGGACCGCGTCAGTCATCACGCATTTTCATCAACCTGCGGCGTAGCCAGCTTATCCTTGTCTGCCGGCGCCGGCTTTGTTGTATATTGCAACTGCCCGGCAACATAAGCGGCCTTGTCAATCTTTTTGCTTTTCATAACAGGATAAAGCGGTAGTACGAGCTGTATTTCCGGCATGATAGCCTCCCAAGCGATCAATCAGGGGGAATTAGGCGGGACAGGGACGGCGCTGTCAACGGCTTCGGCCGGGGCCAGGTTTAATAGCCTGGCGCGCTCTTCATCACTAGCGCCATAACGGGAAAAAGCCTGCGACATTAATACCAGCAGTACCCGCCTGTTTTTAAAGCGGCCCTCTTCCGTGGCGTTATCGGCAATAGGATGAAATTCGCCATAGCCGATAGCCGATAAGCGGGCGGGATTAATGCCCAATTTGGCAAACTCCTGGACGACGCTCGTTGCACGGGCGGATGATAAGTCCCAGTTCGACCTGAACTTCGCATTAGCGATAGGCACATTATCCGTATGCCCTTCAACATTAATCGCATTTTGCATGGGATTAATGACTTCGGTAATCTTTTTCAGGACGGGTATGGCTGCTTGCGACAATTCCGCTTCACCGCTTGAGAACAGCAATGTGCTGCTCATTTCCAGCGAGATCCAGTAATCGTTGCTGATGACCGACACCAGATTAATATCGATAAAAGGTTCCAAGGCATTTTTCAATTGCTCGGACACCTGGTTCAATTGCCGCCTTTCCTTTAATATCTCTTCGCTTAACTGGCGTTTTTTTTCAATTTCTTCGCTCGTCGGGTTTTCCAGCGCGCTCGCTTGCTCTGCGGCAGGCGCTTTAACCGGCGGCACAGGCTCGATAATGTCGGGCGCTTTTTCGGTAGGCAGCGACTGGATAACCGTGGACGGCGCCCTCAACTGCATCGAATCAGTGATATTTCCGCTTGCCGGCTGGTTTTTATTTGAAAACGCAGTGCCTAACGAATGCGTCAGGCTTTTGTATTTCGCTTCATTGACCGACGATATCGAATACATCACAACAAAAAACGCAAACAACAGGGTGATAAAATCGGCATAGGACACCAGCCATCGATCATGGTTATCGGTGCTGTCGATGACTTTTTTTCTATGCCGCGCCATCGTCTACTTCTTGTCGCGGGTATGCAGGTAGCCGCTCAATTTCAGCTCAATATTTTTGGGGTTTTCGCCTTTGGCAATCGCGGAAATTCCCATAGCGATCATTTCCCTGAGCTGGGCGGCAACAAAAACATGCATTTTTAATTTATTGGCTACCGGCAAAAAAATCAGGTTAGCGGAAGCAACGCCATAGATGGTCGCAACAAATGCGGTGGCAATGCCCGCGCCTAACAGTTCCGGGTTAGCCAGGTTCTGCATGACATGAATCAAGCCCATCACGGCGCCGAGGATGCCAATGGTAGGCGCATAACCGCCCATCGCCTCGAACAACCTGGCCGCCTGGTAATCCCTGCTTTCCTTGACGTTCATATCCAACTCAAGTATCTCGTGTATCGTTGTAGGGTCATTGCCGTCGACCAAAAGCTGCAAGCCTTTTTGTATGAACGGGTCGTCGATATGCTCTATTTCATCTTCAAGATGCAGGAGGCCGTCCTTGCGCACCAGATAGCTCCATTCCACTATCTGGTTGATTTGCGCCTCGGGATCAAACGCATTGGGCCTGAATATCCACAACAGCATGGCCATGCTCCTAAAAAAAACGGCCGGCGGAAATTGCAGCAAGGTTGCGCCGAAGGTGCCTCCGAATACAATGATCAGCGCCGGCCCGTTCATCAGGGAACGAAGCTCGCCGCCCTCAAGCAGGTTGCCGAGAAGGATGGCGCCGACTCCCATCACAATACCCAAAATGCTTAAAACATCCATTATGTTGCGCCGCTCTACGCTTATTTTGAATTTCGCCAACAGGCTAGCCATAATTCAACCCCGAAAACCGGCCAGGACTTTCAATGGAAACCGCTTGATCGGCGCTGTTTCAAGCCCGATATTCATCTATCCATTCAGACAGTCTTGAGCGTAATCTCAGGATGGCCTGTGTGCTGATCTGGCAAACCCTGGATTCGCTGACATTCAAAACCTCTCCAATTTCACGCAAATTGAGTTCTTCATCATAATAAAGCGATATGATCAGGCGTTCACGTTCCGGCAATCCCATAATGGCTTTCGCCAGCGCCTGCTGAAACCCGTCACGGCTTAGATCATCGATGGCTTGCTCTTCCTGGAGCTGTGATTCTTCAAGATAATGGTCGCCTGCCTGGGCCACTTCTTCGACGCTGAACATGCGGCAACTGCTTGAATCCTGCAAAATATGATGGTACTCGTCAATGCTGATGCCTAAATAGGCGGCCACATCGGCGTCTTTCGCCTCACACCCGGTTTTGTTTTCAATAGCCCTGATGGCGTCGGCGACTCTGCGCGCTTTTTTATGCACCGATCTCGGCGTCCAATCGGAACGCCTGATTTCATCAATCATCGAACCGCGAATCCTGATGCCGGCATAAGTATCAAAGCTGGCGCCCTGAGTCGGGTCATATTGTTTGATCGCTTCCAACAAACCCAGCATCCCGGCCTGGATTAAATCGTCTACCTGGACCGAATCGGGCAAGCGGTTCAACAAATGATAGGCAATGCGCTTGACCAACGGGGCATGCTGCATGACCATTTCATCCGTACTCCCCGCCCTGACCGATGCATACATTGCCACGCCGCTCATGCTGCATATTCCTCAGAACCGTACTGAATCATTTTTTCGATGAAAAACTCGATATAACCGCCCGCCTGGGATTTCAGCGGCCAATTTTCAATCCTTCCCGCTATCGTCTTCATCGCAAGAGACGCCTTGCTGCCCGGAAACGCGACAACGACAGGACTTTGTTTTTGTACCGACTTACGCAGATATTCATCATGGGGCACCACGCCTTCAAACTGCAAGGTCACGTCCAGGTAATGATCGGTCACCTTGGTTAATTTTTGGAACAGGGCTTGGCCTTGCTGGACCGATTGCACCATATTGGCTATCACATGAAAATGGCTCAGCCCGTAATCCCTGTTCAGCAATTTAATAAAGGCATAGGCATCCGTCAGCGAGGTCGGCTCGTCGCAAACAACGACGATGATTTCCTGGCAGGCGCGGGCGAAATTGACGACACTGGCCGAGATTCCCGCCGCGGTATCGACAATCAGGACATCCAGGTCCTGGTCGATTTCGCTAAAGGCCCGGATCACGGCCGCCTGTTCTATCGTTGACAGTTCAGCCATTTTCTGTATGCCCGACGCGCCGGGGATAACCTTCAAGCCGGCCGGCCCTTCCAGCATGATTTCATCCAGGGTTTTATCGCCCGACAACACATGCGATAAATTGAACTTGGGATACATGCCCAGCAGGATATCGACATTAGCGAGCCCCATATCCGCGTCAAGCAAGACGACACGCTGCCCCTTTTGCGCGAGAGCGATACCGATGTTGACCGACAAGTTGGTCTTACCGACCCCTCCTTTGCCGCTGGTGACAGCAATGACGCGGACAGGCTTCATTTTTTTCATTTTCCTTAGTCCGGCTGCTTGATCGGATTGATTATGCATAGCCCTGAGCCACCCACATGCTGTCGTTCACATCATCAGTATAGTCGCTTTCACAATTCAATTCAGCCGCACATTGCTTGATTAGCGATCGGGCACACGGTTTATGCATATCTTCAGGCACTTGCTGGCCATCGGTAATACAAAACAACGGCAGGTTCTGCTCTATGATCGACGAAATGGCGGAACCCAGCGTTACCGCTTCATCCAGTTTAGTCAAAATACTCGCTTGTGGGTCAAATACCTGGAAGGCCTTGATAATTTCATTCATCGCCTTGTATTCGGTTGCGGCTGACATCACCAGGTACGATTTAATAGGCACATCGCTCTGTTTCAGCGTATTGATTTGTTCAGCCAATTTCATATCGCGATGGCTCATGCCGGCCGTATCGATCAGGATCAACCGTTTGTCGGCAAAACTGTTAATCAGGTTGCGCAATTCGGTTGCACCGGTGGCGACGCGGACCGGCACGTCGAGTATGCGTCCGTAGGTATTGATCTGCTCATGCGCGCCGATACGGTAATTATCCGTCGTAATCAACGCCACCTGCCTAGACCCGTGCCTTAAAATGAATTTGGCGGCTAATTTGGCTATCGTCGTTGTTTTGCCGGCGCCGGTAGGACCTACCAACGCAACGATGCCGCCTGATTCCAGGATATTGTCTTCGGCAATGGGCAGTGATTTGGCCAGCATGTCCTGGGCCTTTGCAAACACCTGTTCCGAATCATGATGATCCGCCAGGTGATTGGCGATCTTGATGCTCAATTTCTTTGAGATGCTCATGCCCACCAAGCGCTGCAATAAGTCGATCCTGACCGGGCTGGCCTGCGCGCCTGACGTCCAGCCGGCGCCGGACAGCTTGCTATCCAGGGCGGCCCTTAAGCTCTTCAGCTCCTTGCTCATCTCCATTAACAGCTTGTCGGACAGGCCATCCGGCTTTTCCGGCGCTTTGATGTCAGTTTTTATATCAAAAAGCGGGCGTTCCTTGACGACAGGTGGTTCAAATTTAGTGACGGATGCGCCGGCATCGGCTTTTCCGCGCAATTGTATTTTCTCGGCATAACCCACGTACTGGTCATGAGGAGGACGCATCACCGGCGCGGGCCGTTCCGTCCGTTCCCGTTCAGGAACAAACGCATCCGCACCCTGTTTGACATCGGTATTTTGCTTTCTCTGACTGCTTAATAGATGCAGGTGTTTCTTAGCGGCTTCAAAATTGGCCAGTCCCGTTTTTTTAACCTCGGGAGGCGGTACGGCGGCCGGTTGTTGCGTTGTTGCCGCTTGCTCATGCGGCTTGTTCTGGTTCAACTGGTTGTGAATCAACTGCGCATCAAAATCCTGTGCCGCAACAATCTCAACACCGCCATCGACTGTCCTGTTGGACATGATGACCGCATCCGCGCCCAGTTCCTCTTTAACCATGCGCATGGCCTGGCGTATATCTTTTGCAAAAAAGCGTTTAATTTTCATGATGCCGACTCCTTGTTGTTATGCCCGCCGCCCGACCGTTGCAACCACTTTGATCTGGCGATCCGCGGGTATTTCAGTGTATGCCAGGACATACAAGCCATGGATTGAATGACGAACGAAGCGGGCCAGCCAGGGGCGGATATAAGAGGACACCAGTAATATCGGCGTTTGCCCTTCCATTTCCATCTTCTGTGCACTGTTTTGTAATGACTGGTGCATTTGCTCTGCCAACCCAGGCTCAATGCCGACACCGGTTTCGCTCGCGGTCTGCAATGACTTATGCAACAACTGTTCCAATTCATGATCCAGCGTCATAACCGGCAATTCACTTTGTACCCCGCTGATTTCATGGATAATTAACCGGCCTAATGAGGCGCGCACGGCAGAAGTCAAGATGTCGGGATCTTGACTCTTAACCCCGAACTCCGCCAAAGTTTCGGCTATCGTCCGCATATCGCGGATAGGCACGCGCTCCAGCAACAAGTTTTGCAGCACCTTGACCACGACACCCAGCGGCAAGGTTTTCGGCACCAGGTCCTCGACCAGTTTGGGCGCTGATTTAGCCAGGTTGTCGAGCAATTTCTGCGTCTCTTCATAACCGAATAATTCATGCGCATGGGACTGTAAAAGATGGCTAAGATGCGTCGCTACGACCGTGCCAGGGTCCACGACCGTATAGCCCAGGGTTTGCGCATGGTCGCGCTGGCCGGGATCTATCCATATCGCATCCAGGCCAAAGGCGGGATCCTTGCACGCCTTGCCCTGCAAGCTGCCAAACACGCGTCCCGGATTAATCGCCATTTCCATATCCGGCATAATATCCGCTTCACCGACCGTCACCCCCATCAATGAAATCCGGTAAGTCGTCGGGTTTAAATCGAGGTTATCCCTGATATGCACTGAAGGAATCAGGAAGCCGAGTTCCTGCGACAATTTTTTCCGCACCCCCTTGATACGAACCATCAACTGCCCACCCTGGTTCTGGTCAACGAGGGAAATCAGGCGATAACCGACCTCAAGCCCGACCACATCGACCGGCATGACATCGTCCCAGCCCAGTTCCGCCGGTTTAGGCGCTTCCGGGACCGGCACCAGCGAAGTTCCGGTTTCGACACGCTCAGCTGCTCTATGGCGCTTATCGATTAAATAAGCGGAGCCTGCCAGTGCGGCAGCCAAGGTAATAAAAACCAGGTTCGGCATGCCGGGGATAAGCCCCAATGCGCCTATCAGGCCTGCCGTAATCAACAGTGCTTTCGGGTTTTCAAAGAGTTGCGTGCTGACCTGCTGACCGATATTCTGGCCGCTGCTGCCCACCTTGGTAACCACCAATGCCGATGCCGACGACAGCAGCAACGACGGAATCTGCGCGACCAGGCCGTCGCCGATCGTCAACAGCACATAAATCTTTCCCGCCTCGGCAAAGCTCAGGTCGTGCTGGCCGACGCCTATCGCCAGTCCGCCGATAATATTGACGAACAGGATGATAATGCCGGCAACGGCGTCACCCCTGACAAACTTGCTGGCACCATCCATGGAACCGTAAAAATCGGCTTCGGTGGCGACTTCGGCCCTCCGTGCGCGCGCTTCGTCCTGCGAGATCAGTCCGGCGTTCAAGTCCGCATCGATCGCCATTTGTTTGCCCGGCATCGCGTCCAAGGTAAAACGCGCCCCGACTTCAGCGACCCGGCCCGCGCCTTTCGTGACGACGATGAAATTGATGATGACCAGGATCGCGAATACCACGAGGCCGACGGCAAAATTGCCGCCGATAACAAACTCGCCGAAGGCTTCAATGACCTTGCCGGCCGCATCGCCGCCATTATGCCCCTCCAGCAGCACAATACGCGTCGAGGCGACGTTCAGCGCCAGGCGCAATAAGGTCGCCAGCAGGATCACCGTTGGAAACGAAGCGAATTCCAATGGCTTCAGCGTGTACACGACAACCAGCAGGATGATCAACGAGAACGCGATATTAAATGTAAACAACAGATCCAATATAAATGCCGGCAAAGGCAGCATGATCATTGCCAGGATCATCATAATGACAAAGGGAGCGCCCAGCTCGGCCTTGAGCAAAAACCTTAATCCTGACGTTAACTTATTAATATCCATACATTATCGATTCTGTTTAAATTCATCGGGGACAGGAATGTCTTTAGGCGGCATAGGCTCGGCCCAACGATGTTGACGCGCAGTCTTTAATTGGTAGACATAGGCCAATACCTGGGCGACCGCCAAATACAAGCCTTTAGGTATTTCCTTATCGAGATCCGTGGAATAATACAAGGCCCTGGCCAATGGCGGGGAAGCCAGCAACGGCACATCCGCCGCTATCGCCAGGTTGCGGATCTGCGCCGCCATTAAATCGACGCCTTTGGCTACCAGCTTCGGCGCGCCGTTTGCCTTCGGGTCGTATTTCAACGCCACGGCATAATGGCTGGGATTGGTCACAATGACATCCGCCTTCGGCACTTCCGCCATCATGCGGTTTTGCGCCATTTCCATCTGCATCCTGCGCAAACGTCCCTTGACTTCAGGGCTGCCCTCGGATTCCTTCATTTCATCCTTGATTTCCTGCAAGGTCATTTTCAGTTTCTTATTGTGCTCCCATAATTGAAAAGGCACGTCAAACATCACGACGGCGCTTAACGATGCGCTGAGAACCAGGAAACAATCGCCGATGATGCCCAGGCCGTGGCCGACCGCCTGCTCTATCGGTTCTGCGCCCAGCCCGACCAGCTCATTCAGGAAACGCCGGTACAAGGCCAGGGCAACGATGAAAATCAACAAGAATTTAAGCAAGGCCTTGACCAGTTCGATCAAGCCGTGCAGCGCAAACAACCGGCCTATCCCTTTGATCGGGTCGAGTTTTTCGAATTTGGGCGTAATCGCGTCCCAACTGAACACCCAGCCGCCCAATGCCAGCGGCGCAATGATCGCAACGACCACCATCGCAGCCAGGAAGGGCGCAATCAACAGCAAGCTGTCGAACATGGCCTGTTTGAAATGGATGACGGGACTCGCCGCATCAAAAATCATCTCGCGGCTTAACTGGAACCGGCTGCGCATCATGCTGACCAGGCCTTTTCCGACCGCCCCGCCAAGCATCAAAAACAGCGCGGCGCTGGTCATCAGCATCGCGAAGGTATTCAGTTCCCTGGAACGGGCAATCTGGCCCTTTTTCTGCGCGTCATCGAGGCGCTTACTGGTCGGCTCTTCGGTTTTTTCCTGATCTGAATCTTCAGCCATAATCTACACGCGCAGCAATTTCTCGATTAAATCGTAGGCATCGGTCAGAACCCCTGAAAATTGGTCCAGCACATTCGGCAAGGTCAGCCAAATCAACAGGATGCCCAGCAATAAAGTGATCGGGAAACCTACCGAAAAAATATTCAGTTGCGGTGCCGCCCGCGCCGCAACGCCAAAACTGATATTGACCAGCAATAAACTGATAATAACCGGCATCGACAGCAGCAGGCCGCCGGCAAACATGCGACTGCTCCAGGCCGCGGCAACCCACAAGTCGCTTGTACTCAAGCCGTCAACGCCTATCGGCAAGGTCACGAAACTGTCCAGCAACATTTTTATCAGCAGCAAATGGCCGTCCAAACCTAAAAAAACCAGCGTCGTCGTCATGACATAAAATTGCGCGACGACCGGCACCTGCTGTCCGTTTTCAGGATCGACCATAGACGCAAAACCCAGTCCCATACCCAAAGCGACGCCTTGCCCTGCGAAAACGACGGTGGCAAATACCATTTGCACAATAAAGCCCGTCACCAGGCCTATCACGACCTGCTGCATCGCAATCATCACGCCGGTATAGCTGAACATGTCAACGCTCGCCAACGGCGGCAATAACGGCGCGACAAAAAACGTCATCGCCAGCGAAAGAACCAGCCTGGCCCTCGCCGGCACCGCTCGCATGCTGATCAGC
>Ga0172373_10003502_pt1 | contig 22953 bp, 21 predicted proteins | sample Lak10m_2_FD_114546 | JGI IMG/M metagenome (GOLD analysis project Ga0172373, IMG submission 114546) | Freshwater microbial communities from Kabuno Bay, South-Kivu, Congo - kab_092012_10m | ecosystem: Environmental > Aquatic > Freshwater > Lake | place: Democratic Republic of the Congo...
GGCATCGATGCCATCCTTGATGATCGCGACGAGCGCGCCGGCTCGATGTTCGCCGACTGGGAACTGATCGGCGTGCCGCATCGCGTGGTGGTCGGCGAGCGCGGCCTCAAGGAAGGCAAGCTCGAATACAAGGGTCGTCGCGACGCGGAAGCAACAATGATCGACGTCGTGGAGATGCCGGCCTACCTGCGGCGCGAACTGCTCGGGTGATCCGGCGCGCGCTTCTCGTCCTCGCGGCAGCCCTGCTGCCGCATTTGGCCGGAGCCGGCAACCAGCAGTACGAACCCCTGGCCGCCAGCGTGCAGGCCGCACTGCACGCCTCGATTGCCGACCGCGCGGCGCCCGAACCGCGCTTCCCCACCGTCAAGGACAAGGTTGACTGGCTCACCGAGATGTCCGGGCGTCTTGCCCGCCGCATGCCGGACCGGGATGCACGCCTCGATTTTCTCAAGACCGTCTATTACGAAGCCCAGCGCGCCGGCCTGGATCCGCAGATGGTGCTGGGTTTGATCCAGGTCGAGAGCGGCTTCAAGAAATACGCCGTGTCGTCGGCCGGCGCGCGTGGCTACATGCAGGTGATGCCCTTCTGGATCAAGTTGATCGGCAACAAGGACAGCAACCTGTTCCACATGCGTACCAACCTGCGCTTCGGCTGCGTCATCCTGCGTCATTACCTGGATATCGAGCAGGGCGATCTCTACCGGGCGCTGGGCCGCTACAACGGCAGCCTGGGCAAGCCCGAGTATCCGAACATGGTGCGCGGGGCGTGGGAAAGGCAGTGGGGCTGGCGCAAGTAGCGCCGTAGCGCCAGCGCCGACTTTCAGGCTTCCACTTTGCGGCGCTGCCGGGGCGAATCCCGGCAAGGTCACGGAACACAGAACCCGAAAGTCGGCGCTGGCGACACGGCGCCAAACCCGGCCAATCCCTCGCCCCGGTACAATTCGCCCCTTGAGCGGCAGGTCGCCACGCGGCCGCCCCAGGCAACCGGAAAGACCCTCCCATGACCCGCAAAATCCTCGTCACCAGCGCGCTGCCCTATGCCAATGGCGCGATCCACCTTGGCCATCTGGTCGAGTACATCCAGACCGACATCTGGACCCGCTTCCAGAAGATGCGCGGCCATGAGTGCTGGTATGTCTGCGCCGACGATACTCACGGCACGCCGATCATGCTGCGCGCCGAAAAGGAGGGCATCACGCCGGAACAGCTGATCGCCCGCGTCCATGCCGAGCACTCGCGCGATTTCGCCGGCTTCCATGTCGCCTTCGACAACTACCACACGACGCATTCGGACGAGACGCGCCACTATTCCGAAGACATCTACGGAAAGCTCAAGGCCGCCGGCCTGATTGAGGTGCGTTCGATCGAGCAGTACTATGACCCGGTCAAGCAGATGTTCCTGCCCGACCGCTTCATCAAGGGCGAGTGCCCCAAGTGCGGAACCAAGGACCAGTACGGCGACGCCTGCGAATCCTGCGGCGCGGCCTATGCGCCGACCGAGCTGAAGAATCCCTACTCGGCGGTGTCGGGAGCCAAGCCGGAACTGCGTTCGTCGGACCACTACTTTTTCAAGCTCTCCGATCCGCGCTGCCAGGAATTCCTCCGTCGCGCCACGCGCAGCGTCTGCGAGAACCAGCCGGAGGCGATCAACAAGCTGCAGGAGTGGCTGGGCGAACCGGGCGAGAACAAGCTCACCGACTGGGACATCTCGCGCGATGCGCCCTACTTCGGTTTCGAGATTCCCGGCGCGCCGGGAAAGTTCTTCTACGTCTGGCTCGACGCGCCGATCGGCTACATGGGCTCCTTCGCCAACTTCTGCAAGAAGAAGGGGCTGGACTTCGATGCCTACTGGGGCAAGGGTTCGCAGGCCGAGCTCTACCACTTCATCGGCAAGGACATCCTCTACTTCCATGCATTGTTCTGGCCGGCCGAGCTGGAGCACGCCGGCTATCGCATCCCCACCAGCGTCTTCGCCCACGGCTTCCTCACGGTGGATGGCGCCAAGATGTCGAAGTCGCGCGGCACCTTCATCACCGCCGAGAGCTACCTGGCGCAGGGCCTGAATCCGGAATGGCTGCGCTACTACTTCGCCGCCAAGCTCAACGGCACGATGGAGGACATCGACCTCAACCTCGACGACTTCGTCAGCCGGGTCAATTCCGATCTCGTCGGCAAGTACATCAACATCGCCAGCCGCGCCGCCGGCTTCATCGCCAAACGCTTTGGTGGAAAACTCAGCGGCAAGCTCGACGCGCGCCACCTCAACGAGGTTTTCCGCGCCGAACTGCCGGGCCTGATCGAGGCCGGCGAGGAAATCGCCGCCCAGTACGAAGCCCGCGACTACGCCCGCGCCCTGCGCCGCGTGATGGCGCTGGCCGACCAGATCAACCAGTATGTTGACAAGAACCAGCCCTGGACACTGGCGAAGCAGGAAGGCCAGGACGCGAAGCTGCACGAGGTCTGCTCGCTGCTGATCAATGCCTTCCGCATCCTGACCATCTACTTGAAGCCGGTGCTGCCCAAGCTGGCACATCGCGCCGAGGAATTCCTCAATGTCGCGCCGCTGCACTGGGCCGACGCCGGCCACCTGCTGCCGCCGGCCCACCTGATCAATGCCTATGAGCACCTGATGCAGCGCATCGATCCGAAGCAGGTCGAGGCCCTGGTGGCGGCCAATCGCGAGTCGCTGGCGCCGGCGGCGGCAATCGCGGCGGCCCCGGCCGCCGTATCGCCAGCGCCGACTTCTGCCACACCGCAGTCGCCGCAGCGCCACGCGCAGCACCAGCAGGCCACCGAGGACAAGACACAGGGCCAGGCGGCAACGAAAGCCCAGCACATCTCGATCGACGACTTCGCCAAAGTGGACCTGCGCGTCGCGCGCATCGCCGACGCGCAGCACGTCGAGGGCGCCGACAAACTGATCCGCCTGACGCTGGACCTCGGCGCCGAAGGCACGCGCAATGTCTTCGCCGGCATCAAGGCGGCCTACGATCCGGCGCAACTGGTTGGCCGGCTGACGGTAATGGTGGCCAACCTGGCGCCACGCAAGATGAAGTTCGGCATGTCGGAAGGCATGGTGCTGGCCGCCTCCGATGCCGACGGCAAGTCGCCCGGCATCTACCTGCTGTCGCCCGACAGCGGCGCCCAGCCCGGTATGCGGGTGAAGTAGTGGCGGTACGGCGCCTCGTGATACGCGGCGTCGTGCAAGGCGTCGGCTTCCGCTATTCGATGGCGATGCAGGCGCGCCTGCTTGGAATTTCCGGCTGGGTGCGCAACCGGCGCGACGGCAGTGTCGAAGCGATGATCGCGGGGGATGCGGCCGCTGTCGCCGCGATGCTGGACTGGAGTCGCCGCGGCCCGGCGGGCGCCGTGGTTGATGATGTCCTCGTCGAGAACGCCGAGGGTGACTACATGGAATTCGAGCAGCGGCCAACCGCCTGAGCCAGCCCCGCGCGGTCGCGAGCGGCGCTTGCCCCGGCGCGGTCGCCGTTCCGCCGGCGCGGTCCCACGGGGATGCCGCTTTGCATAACTTTTGACCATGCCATAATCAACAGATGACCCGCTTCCCGCGCGATATCCTGATCGGCTTCCTGCTGGTATGCGCCGCCAGCTGGAGCCTGATGGAGACGCGCGCGCTGCGTTTTGCCGACCGCGCCCTGTTCGATTTCCAGATTGCCTGGCTGCGCGAACGCTCGCCGACGCCACTGGCGCGCGATGTCGTCGTGATCGGCATCGACGAGGCGGCCTACGTGTCCATCGTCGAGCCCGCCGCGCTATGGCATGCGCATTTCGGCACCCTGTTCGAGGGCCTCGCGGCGGCCGAGCCGGCCGTGGTCGGCCTGGCCACGCCACTGCCGGTGCGCTCCTACGACTTCCTGGTCAAGGGCATCGACCATGCGCTGCTGGCCGGCATCGCGCGCCTGAAGGCCGCCGCGCCGCTGGTCGTCGGCCAGCCGCCGGGGATCGGCACGCATTTGCGGCCGATCGCGCCGGAGCTGTTGTCCGCCATCGGCGAGTCATCCCTGGCGTCGCTGGCGATCTGCGAGGACATGGACGGCGTGGTGCGACGCATCAACCAGCGCCGCTGCCGTTCCGAGGACAAGCGCGATCCGCTGGCCCTCGCCATCGCCAAGCACCTGGGGCGTGAAGGGGCAACCTCGGGGCTGATCGACTACAGCGTCGGCGGACCCATTGAATACACGCCCCTGCTTACCGTGCTGGGCTGGATCCACCGTGGCGAAACGGAGAGCCTGCGTGCCCTGGTCAAGGGCCGCGCCGTCGTTGTCGCCAGCCTGTTGCCGACCGAGGCACGCTACCGCCTGCCGGTGCCGCTGGCGGGTTGGGATCCGGGCAGCCGCACCGAACCCAGCGTGGTGGTGCACATCCAGGCCCTGCGTTCACTGCTGGCGCGTGGCCTGATCGAGCGCGCACCGGATCATCATTCGCTGCTGCTGGCGGCGCTTGGCGCCCTGTTCTGGTTCGGCCGCGACCGATGGCTCAAGCGTTTCGCGCTCGCCGCCGCGCTCGCCGCGCTGTTTTCCTACTCCACCTACGCCATGTGGCAGGGCGAGTACCTGCGTGTCGCCAACATCGTCATGGTCACCCTGCTTGCCTACCTCGCGCGCGCCGCCTGGGACTTCACCCGCAAGTACCGTGAGCGCCGCATACTGCGTACCATGTTCGCCGGCCATGTCAGTCCGCAGGTGATGCGGGCGCTGCTTGGGGGGGAGCTGCAGCTCGAGGAAGACGGCCACAGTCAGCCGGTGACCTTGCTGGCAGTCGGCATCCGCGGCTTTGCCAGCCGCGCCGCGCAATGCTCGCCGCATGTGATGATCGGCCTGCTCAACCGTTTCCATGCCGCCGCGGCGCTGGCCATCCAGAACAATGGCGGCGCCGTTGACAAGTATGTCGGTGACGGCCTGACGGCGACCTTCGGCCTGCCGCTGCCGCTCGATGCGCCCCAGCGCAATGCGCTCGAAGCCGCGCGTGACTTGCTGCTGCGGGTGGCGCGGCTCAATCATGACCTCGCTGCCGAAGGTGTCGAGCCGCTGCAGATCGGCATCGGCATCCACAGTGGCGAGGTGCTTGCCGGTTACGTCGGCTCGCGCCAGCGGCGCGAGTTCTCGGTCATCGGCGATACCGTCGGCATTGCCGGCCGCCTCGAAGGCTTGACCAAGGAGCTTGGCCACCCGGTGATCTGCTCCGAGCCCGTTGCCGCCGCCGTCGGCTTCCAGGGCGGGCTGGTCGACCTGGGCACGCCGGCCGTGGGCTTGCCGCGTGCCTGGGGCTGGACGCCAGCCGCGGCGGCGGGAGTCGCAACATGAGCGGAACGACCGGTCTTGGCCGCGTCGGCGACTATCTTGCCATCCTGTTGTTCACCGTCAGCCGGCGCGGTGAGTTGCGGCGGCCGCAGCTGCGGGTTCAGGTCTGGCGCCAGATCCGCGTCGGCGGCGTCGCCGCGCTGCCCATCGTACTGGTTCTGGCCATGCTTACCGGCGCCGCCGTCAGTACCCAGCTTTCGGCCCTGATTGGCGTCGATGCCGAGCTGACCCAGCGCCTCGTCTTCCTCGGCCTTTACTTCGAGCTGGCGCCGCTGCTGTCGGCCCTGGTGGTCGTTGCCCGCAGCAGCGCGGGGATCGCCTCGGAGCTGGCGGTGATGAAGCTGCATGATGAATTCCGCGCGCTGCGCCGGCTCGGCGTACCGCCCGCGGAGTTCCTGCTGCTGCCGCGTATCGTGGGCCTCGCCATCGCCCTGCCGGCGGTCACCGCCTGCTTCCAGGCCTGCGCGGTGCTCAGCGGCTGGCTGGCCACCGCCCTGATCGATGGCCGGCCGCTGATTGAAACCGCAGGCCGCTTCCTTGATGCGGCCAACCCCTGGCTGGCATTCGTCAGTCTGCTGAAGAGCGCGCTGATCGGCGCCGCGATCGGCATCATCGCCTGCCAGCAGGGCAGTTCGACAGACGGCTCGGCGCAGGGCGTCTCGGACGCCGCCATTCGCGCGGTGGGCACCAGCCTCGTCGCCGTGTTCATCATCGATGTCGCCGTGGCGGCCATCCTGTGGGCACTCAAGTGAGTCCGCGAAGCAACGCTACCCTCGTCGCACGGCACCTGGAGCTGCGCCACGGCGACGTGCTGCGCCTGCGCCTGCCGCTCGACGAAGGCGGGCGCCATCGCCTGGTGGTCGATCAGCCGGCCGTTGCCGCCGGGGTCATCGCCGCGCTTGATGCCTGTCCCGGGGTTGGGCTGCTCGCCGCCGACGGCGGTTTGCCAGGCGCCATGACAGTGGCCGAAAGCCTGGCGCTGGCACTGCGCTACGGACAGAACGACGTCGATCCCGGAGATGACGAACGGGAGATGGAGGTCGCCCTGCGCCTGTGCGGCATCCCGCCGCAACGCATTGCGGCAATCGGCGCCACGCCGCCCATGCATCTGGGAGTCATGGAGCGTTGGGCCATCGGGCTGGCGCGCTGGATGCTGCGCCCCCCGGAACTGCTGGTGGTCGATCGCCTGTTCGCCGGCCTGACGCGGCGCGAGGCGGAACAACTGATCGCCGTGCAGGCGGCCTATCATGAGCGCCATCCCTTCCGCAGCGCGCTGTTCGTCGATCTCGACAGCCATGAACTGCCCGAGCTGCCCGCCTGTCGGAGCCTTACCCACCTCGCGGAGGATGCATGTCCCTGTTGACCCAGTTCGATGCCGACGCGAAAGCCACACAGCGCGTCACGCGGCGTTTCCTGCTGTTTGCCGTCATCATCACGCTGGTGCTGGTTGCGGCGATCCTGGTGCGCCAGGGCCTGTTGCGCCAGACCGCCAGCTACAGCTTCGTCACCGACAGTGCGCAGGACATTGCCAACGGACAGGCTGTCCGCGTCGCCGGTTTCCGTGTCGGTGCGGTGTCGGATGTCCGCCTGCGCGATGACGGCTCGGTCGACGTGCGGATCGAGATAGATGCCGGGCAGATGCGCTTCATTACCCATGACGCCCGTATCGAGCTGCGCAAGGAAGGACTGGTCGGCTCGCCGACGCTGGAAGTCATTCCCGGCCCGGACAAGTCGCGGCTGGCCGCAGCCGAAGCGCGCCTGGCCTTTTCCCGCGCCGACGGTCTGGGCGCGCTCGCCAACCAGGTGCGCGATGAGTTCATTCCCATCCTCAAGGACATCAAGCTCATCACCGGCGCGCTGGCCGATCCGCAGAACGGACTGCCGGGCACCCTGGCACGCGTGCGCGCCAGTTCCGATGCACTGAACGTGCTGCTGGCCAACGGCAACAGGCAGGTCGAAGGCATCGGCAGTACCGCGATTCGAGTGCTCGGCAAGACCGAAGAAGACCTGCAGCACCTTGGCCAGACGCTGGAGGCGGCCAACAAGCGCCTGCCGGCGATGCTCGACCGCAGCCAGCAGGTGCTCGACCATGTCGAGAAGATCACCGCCGAAGCCGAGACCAGCGTGCCGCCGGTGTTGCGCGACGGCAGCGCGGTGGCCGCCGACGTGCGCGAGATCGTCAGTGGCGCCAAGCAGACCTGGCCGATCCGCACCATGGTCGATGCCCCCGCGCCCGCCACGCTCAAGGCTGACAGCGATCCGCGCGGGGAGGCCGGTCGTGGCCGCTGAACGCACCCTGCTGCTGCTGTCGCTATTGGCGGTCGCCTGTGCCTCTGCGCCCCGGCCGGCCGACCCGCCCCTGCTGAAGTCGGCGCTGGAAGCCGAAAGCGACGGCGCCAGGCGTTTCCAGCGCGGTGACCACGCCGTTGCGCAGCGGCGCTTCCGCGAGGCGGAACGCCTGTTTGCCAGCATCGACGATCCCGCCGGAAGGGCACGCAATCGCCGTCACCAGGCGCGGGTGGCGCTCGCCCTGGGGCAGGCCGAGGCGGCGATGACCTTGCTTGAGGGCGCCGCGGATACGGCGGCGCCGCTTGACGCAGACCTGCTGCGCGGCCAGGCCCTGCTGGCGGCGGGGCGGGCGGCCGAGGCGCTGCCTCTGCTCGCCGGCATGGCCGGCGCTTGCGGCGCCGAGTGCCCGGCCGCTCCCAGCCTTGCAATCCTGCGCGGCCGCGCCGCCCTGGCGCAGGGCGATGCCGCCAGCGCGCGACAGCAGGCGGAAACGGCCCTGGCGCGCCTGAAGGATCGTGACGAGCCAGCCGAAACCGGCAATGCCTGGCGCCTTTTGGCTGCGGCACGGCTGGCCGCGGGCGAGGCCGCTGCGGCGCAGCTTGCGGCGCAGGCGGCACTTGAGATCGACCGCCGCCTCGCGGTGCCGGAGAAGATCGCCAGCGACTGGCTGCTGCTCGGCGACATATACCGCAAACCCTTGCCGGGCAAGGCTTCCGGCGATATTGACGCTGCCGCCGTCGCCTACCGTCGCGCCCGCGACGTGGCCGCCGCCGCCGGCCTCGATGCAATCACCATGAGCGCGAAGCAGTCATTGCACGCGATCGGCATGCAAAAAAAATGACCCCAATGTACTCCGTTCGGCATATTTGGCAGTATGCTTCATACCTGATTCATCCCCCCTCGAAGGAGTAGACCATGGCACGCAAGAAGAAACTGGATTTTTCCGATATCGCAACAGCACGCAAAAAGCTCAACCTGAACCAGAAGGATTTCTGGACGCGCTACGGCGTGACCCAGTCCGGCGGCTCCCGTTACGAGTCCGGCCGCAACATTCCGAAGCCCCTCGCGATCCTGCTTTGGTTGCACCAGAGCGGCAAGATCAGCGACAAGGATCTCGCCGACGCACAGAAGTAATCCATACCGCATGGAAGCAGGCAGCGTGGAGGAGGGATGGAACATCCATGATTGAAACCGCCCGTGGAGCGGTCCACGAGTGGCAGCGCGATCACATGGGACACATCAATGTGCGCGCCTACATGGAGTTTCACGACGCTGCTTGCTGGCAGTTCTATTCGGCCATCGACCTGACGCCCTCGCTGCTGCGTAGCGGCGAAGTGCGCCCGGCGGCCGTACAGCAGAACATCAGCTACACCCGGGAACTGTTTCCCTGCGACATCGTCGCCGTGCGCAGCGGCGTGCTCGAAGCGCGCGACCTGCAGATTCCCGCGACAGAGCAGAACTCCTAGACCATGAAAAAGCAGGGCAGTGCCGAACCCGTCACGGAGTTCGAAGCCGAGTTCGTCATCGGGCTGAAGAGGATCTTCGAGGAAATGATCGCCTTCAACCAGGTACTCGGCCTCAAGATCACCTCGATTCGTCCCGAGCGCGTCTCCGGCGCGATCAGCATGCGCCCGGAACTGGTTGGCAGCCCCAACCGGCTGCATGGTGGCGTCATCAGTGCCTGCCTCGACGCATTGGGCGGGCTGGCCGTGATGGCAGCCATCGGTGCGCGCCACATGGACGAAGCGCCGGCCCAGCGCCTGCATCGTTTCGGCAAGCTGGGCACCATCGACCTGCGCATCGACTACCTGCGCCCCGGCATCGGCAGCGAGTTTTCGCTCCATGCCGAAGTCATGCGCCTGGGCTCGCGCGTGGCCTCCACGCGCATGGAGTTTCGCGGCGCCGACCAGCGCCTGCTGTCGACCGGCGCCGGCGCCTACATCGTCTCCTGAGCCGCGCTCAGGTGAACAGCGCCTTCAGTCCGGCCAGGTAGGCAGCGGCGCCGGGCGTTCCCTCGGCCGGCGCCCAGGGTGCCTTTTCATCCGCGGAGAGCGGCAGGTAGGGCCCGGCCTTGGCTTCGAGGAAGACCGTGTCGTCCTCCAGCGCCACCGCGGTATGCCAGGTGCCGTGGGCCACGTCGGCGCCGATGGCATCGCTGGCGCCCCGGCGCAACTCCCCATGGCCGGCGCCGACCTTGAGGACGCGCAGCATCGCACCCGAATCGTCGAACTCGACGATGCCGAGCAGTCCGCGCAGCACGATGTAGGTCTCGTCCTTGTTCGGGTCGAGGTGACGATGCGGCGGGATGTAGGTGTCGGCCTGCAGCGCATTCAGCAGGCGATGGCCGGGATGATCGTCGTGCGGGTGGAAGTTGCGGTTCTTGCGCCGGCGCGGACTGGCCGCGGCCTCGGCGCAGACTTCATCCAGCAAAGCGTCGTCAATCACGGTGATCATGAGTACAGTACCTTGACGTTTTCGGGTTTGAGCCAGTCGGCCAGCCCGGACAGCAGTGCGTCATCCAGCCGCACGCGCCAGTTCTCCGGCAGCGGCAGTTCCGCCGTTGCCTCGCCGTTGCGGTAGGACAGCCGCACCGGGCATGGGCCGTTGCGGAAGGGGGCCAGCAGCGCCTGCAGGCGCTTGGCGTCGGAGCCGCCGTTCATCGTCAGGTGCAGGCCGCGCGCGTAGCGTCCGCGCGCTTCGGCCAGCGTGTGCAGCTTGTCGGCGGAGACGCGCAGCCCGCCGCTGAAATCGTCGCGTTGCACCTTGCCCTCGACCAGCAGCAGTTCGTCTTCCTTGATCTTGCCGCGCTCGGCTTCCCAGAGTTCGTTGAACACGGTGATTTCGAGCTGGGTGGTGCCGTCGTCAAGCTGGACCACCGCCATCTTGCCGCGACGGGTCATCTGGGTGCGGGTGGACATCACCACGCCCGCCAGCAGCACCGGCTCGCGCTGCGCTTCAAGCTGGCCGAGCCGGCGCTTGACGAAGGCCGCCAGCTCGGCGGCGTAGGCATGGTAGGGATGGCCTGAGAAAAAGAAGCCGAGGGCTGCCTTCTCATGCATCAGCTGCTCACGCTCCGTCCAGCGCGGCACATCGACGTAATGCACGGTATCCGCCTCGGCGCCGCCCATGTCGAACAGGCCGCCCTGCAGCGCATTGCGCTCGGCCTGTTCCGCCGCTTCAAGCGCGACGCCGGTGGAGGCCAGCAGCTTGGCGCGGTGGTCGTCGACGGTATCGAAGGCGCCGGCGCGGATCAGCGCCTCGATGACACGGCGATTGACCACGCGCTTGTCGATGCGGCGGCAGAAATCGAACAGGTCGCGGAAGGGGCCGCCGGGCTTGTCACCGCCCTCGCGTGCCTTGAGGATCACCGACAGCGCCGATTCGCCGGTACCCTTGATGGCGCCCAGGCCATAGCGGATCGATTTGCCATCGACCGGCCGGAAGCGGATGCCACTGGAATTGATGTCGGGTGGCAGGAAGGCCAGGCCGTTGTCGGTGGCGTCCTTCCAGAAGAACTGCACCTTGTCGGTATTGGCCATTTCCGACGACAGTGTCGCCGCGGCGAAGGCCGCCGGATGATGCTGCTTGAGCCAGCCGGTGTGGTAGGCCACCAGCGAGTAGGCGGCGGCGTGCGACTTGTTGAAGCCATAGCCGGCGAACTTCTCCATGGTGTCGAAGATTTCGTTGGCCAGGCGTTCGTCGATGCCGTTCTGCTCCGCGCCGGCGACGAACTTGGTGCGTTCCTTGGCCATCTCCTCGGGCTTCTTCTTGCCCATCGCGCGGCGCAGCAGGTCGGCGCCGCCCAGGCTGTAGCGCGCCGCCACCTGGGCCGTCTGCATCACCTGCTCCTGGTACACCATGATGCCGTAGGTATTGGCCAGCACCGGCTCCAGGCTGGGATGCGGATAGACCACGCGCTCCCTGCCGTGCTTGCGCGCGATGAAGGTGGGGATGAAGTCCATCGGCCCCGGGCGGTAAAGCGCGTTCAGCGCGATCAGGTCCTCCAGCCGGTCGGGTCGCGCCTGCACCAGGGTGTCCTTCATGCCGCCGGATTCGAACTGGAACACCGCCGTGGTGTTGGCGGTCTTGAACACCGCGTCGTACGTGGCGCGGTCGTCCAGCGGCAGGCTGGCGAGGTCGATTTCGGCGCCCTCGACTTCCTTGGCCAGGCGTACCGCCTCGTCGAGGATGGTCAGCGTGCGCAGGCCGAGGAAGTCGAATTTCACCAGGCCGGCTTTTTCGACGTCGTCCTTGTCGAACTGCGAGACCACCGAGTCGGTGCCGGCCGCCGCGTAGAGCGGGCAGAAGTCGGTCAGCTTGCCCGGCGCAATCAGCACGCCACCGGCATGCATGCCGACATTGCGCGTGAGGCCCTCCAGCTTCAGCGCCAGGGCCCACAACTCGGCGACTTCTTCCTCGGCCTCGATGCGCTCGCGGATCGCCGGTTCCTTTTCCAGCGCCTGTTCCAGCGTGATGCCCAGCTCGTTGGGAATCAGCTTGGCGAACTGGTCGACGAAATTGAAGCCGAGGTCGAGCACGCGGCCGACATCGCGGATCACGGCCTTGGCCGCCATGGTGCCGAAGGTGGCAATCTGCGACACGGCGTGGGCGCCGTACTTCTTCTTCACGTAATCGATGACCCGGTCGCGTCCTTCCTGGCAGAAGTCGATGTCGAAGTCGGGCATCGACACGCGTTCGGGATTGAGGAAGCGCTCGAACAGCAGTTCGTAGCGCAGCGGGTCGAGGTCGGTGATGAGCAGTGAATACGCGACCAGCGAGCCGGCGCCCGAGCCGCGCCCCGGCCCCACCGGCACGCCGTTGTTCTTGGCCCACTGGATGAAGTCGGCAACGATCAGGAAGTAGCCCGGAAAGCCCATCTTGACGATGGTCTGGATCTCGAAGTCGAGGCGCTCGGCGTACTGCGGGCGCCGACTTTCGCGTTCGGCCGGGTCAGGGTAGAGCTGGACCAGGCGCTTTTCCAGGCCGGCGCGCGATTCGGTTCCGAGGAAGTCGGCGATGGTCTCGCCGTTCGGCGTCGGGAAATCGGGCAGGCGGTTCTTGCCCAGTTCGACACCGAGGTTGCAGCGGCGAGCAATCTCAACCGAATTCGCCAGTGCCTCCGGCAGGTCGGCGAAAAGTTCGGCCATCTCGGCGCCGGTCTTGAAATACTGCTCGGCCGTGAAGCGCTGCGGACGGCGCTTGTCGCCCATCACGTAGCCTTCGGCAATGCAGACGCGCGCTTCATGCGCCTTGAAGTCTTCACGGGCCAGGAATTGCACCGGGTGTGTTGCCACCAGCGGCAAACCCAGTTCCGCGGCAAGGTCGGCGCTGGCGATTACCAGGGCCTCGTCGGCACCCTCGCCGATGCGGCCACCGGGGCGCTGCACCTCGATGTAGTAGCTGTCGGGGAAGGTCTGCGCCCAGGCCTGCGCGCGTACCTCCGCCTGGGCCGTGCGCCCGGCCGCAAGCATCTGGCCGACGTCGCCCAGCGGCCCGCCGGAAAGCGCGATCAGGCCGCTGTTGTCGCCCTCGGCGAACTGGCTCCGCGAGATCTCGGCGCGGCCCTGCCGGCGCGGGCCGAGGTAGGCCGCCGAGAGCAGTTCGCACAGGCGCAGGTAGCCGCCGCGATCCTTCACCAATATCAGCATGCGGGCCGGATTCTCGGTGGCGTCGCCCTCGTCGCCGATCCAGACATCGCAGCCGATGATCGGCTTGATGCCGGCGCCACGCGCCGCGGTGTAGAACTTGACCATGCCGAAGAGATTGGCCAGGTCGGTCAGCCCCAAGGCCGGCTGCTTGTCCGCGACGGCCTGTGCGATCGCGGCATCGATGCGCGTCAGGCCATCGGTGATCGAGTATTCGCTGTGCAGCCGGAGGTGGACGAAGCCGGGCGGAGAGGCAGACATGTCCGGCCGATTTTAACCCCGCGCCCCGACCATCGCGGAATGCGCCGGCCGCAGCGGCGCCCGGCCGGGCGTCAGATTCCCGCTCTGCTCAGGCAGGCCGCTGCACCCAGTCGAGCAGCGGCTGCCACTGCTCGACATCCTGGGCGGCGCGGCTGGGCGGCAGCTCGAAGATGCTCATGCCATGGGCGGCGGCCTGCACGTAGTTCTGCGTGTCGCGCAGGTGGGCGACCACCGGCAGGCCGGTGCTGGCGAGGAAGCGTTCCAGTTCGGCGGCGGCACGGGTGCGCGCATCCACGCGCATGGCGACGATGGCGACATAGGCGTCGTGCTTGCGGACTTCCTTCTCCGCCAGCAGGCGGTCGAGGAATTGCCGCGTCGCCAGGATGTCGAAGATCGAAGGCTGCAGCGGCACGATCACGCGCCGCACCAGCTTGAGCACGTGGGCGAGCTTCTTGCCGTGCAGGCCCGCCGGCGTGTCGAGCACGATGTGCGTCGTCTCCTTCGGCGGCCGCGCCGGCTGGTCCGGTTCGATGTCCCAGCCGGCGATATGCGGCAGCGCCGGCGAGCGCAGCTTCAGCCACTCGCGCGATGACTGCTGGCGGTCGATGTCGCCGAGCATGACACGCCGGCCCTGGCGGGCGAAGTAGCCCGCCAGGTTGGTCGCCAGCGTGCTCTTGCCGACGCCGCCCTTGGGATTGGCGATCAGGAAGGATTCCATGCGCTGACGCGGACGCTCAGGGCAGCATGACGGTCGACCCCGTGGTCTTGCGTGCGACCAGGTCGATCTGCGCCTGCGCCGCGTCCTTCAGGGCATAAGTCTGGTTGACCTCGATCTTCACCTTGCCCGAGGTGACCATGTCGAAGAGCTCGCCCGAGATCGCCAGCAGGTCGCTGCGCTGCGCGATGTAGCTGAACAGCGTCGGCCGGGTGATGAACAGCGAGCCCATTTTCGCCAGCAGGCCGAGGTCGAAGGGCGGCACGGGGCCGGACGCGGCACCGAACAGTACCATCATGCCCATCGGCTGCAGGCATTCCAGCGAGCCCATGAAGGTGTCCTTGCCGATCGAGTCGTACACCACGCGCACGCCCTTGCCCCCGGTGATTGCCTTGACCCGCTCGGTGAAGTTCTCGCGCGTGTAGATGATGCTGTGGTCGCAACCGTGGGCCTTTGCCAGCGCGGCCTTCTCCTCGGAACTGACGGTGCCGATCACCGTCACACCCAGCGCCCGCGCCCACTGGCAGACGATCAGGCCGACACCGCCGGCGGCAGCGTGGATCAGGATGGTGTCGCCGGCCTGCACCGGGCAGGTGCGACGCAAGAGATATTGCGCGGTCATGCCTTGCAGCATCATCGCCGCGCCGGTCTTGAAGTCGATCGCGTCGGGCAGTTTCACCAGGCGGTCGGCGGGGATGTTGCGCACCTCGGCATAGGCGCCGACCGGGCCGCCGGCATAAGCCACGCGGTCGCCCGGTTTGAGGTCGGTGACGGCGCTGCCGACGGCCTCGACCACGCCGGCGGCTTCGAGGCCGATGCCGGACGGCATAGTCAGCGGATAGGCGCCGGTGCGGTGATAGATGTCGATGTAGTTGAGGCCGACGGCATGGTGGCGCACGCGCGCCTCGTTGGGCGCCGTGTCGCCAACGCCGACTTCTTCCCAGCGCAATACTTCGGGACCACCGGGGGCGTGAAAGCGGATGGCGTGGCTCATGGGTTCACCTCAAAGGACGGGACAGCTCAGCACGCTACCCCGAGCAGCGGGAAAATTCAACTCGCCCAGTGCTTGCCAGTGTTTGATAGGTAACCCCTGATGATCTCTTGATCAGAATGCCGCTGGAGCTGGATCGTGGTTCTCCTGCTCAAAGTCGCAGGGAATTCCATCCTCCATAACGCGCCGTGCCAGGCTGCTTGCCGCCGTTTTGGTTTGGGTGATTCTGTCGAGCGCCTTCAGTTCGCGGCCTGTCGCACGTCGCTCCCCTTGCCATGGAGAGCGGTCCATCAGGTGGGCTTTCACCGTCCGCGAAGGGCAGAGCGAGGCGACGAAAGCCAGTATCTCGATTCCTCGAACATCGGTGTCGCCCCAATGAAAGAACTGTATGGAGGGCGGTATTTCGGCGTCGAGTCGCCGAAGCATGGCTTGGACGGACGGGTTGGGAAATCCGCTCGAGAACAGAATCAATCCTTCGTCGTCGATCTCGCGGCAATGGCGTTGAAAGCTAGCCAGGTTTTCAATCGTGAGAATGTAGCTCGGTACCTCGTTCAAATGAAGTGCTGCGAGGCCCTCACCAGGCAGGCCGACGAATGGACGCAGGGCTGACAGGTCGGACGCGCCGGATTTCAGTTTTCCTCGCAACAATACCGGTTGCGGCACCTTTTCGAGCCCCAAGGTCGCAAAGAGGTCCGTTGGGGTAATGGGTTCGAGGGCGTGGTGATCGCACCACATTCGGGTAAAAGCGATTTGGAGCCGTTCCATGGCTTTCGAGTCGCCCAGGATGCGGGCGCTAAAGGTTCTCATGTCCATGCCGGAATGGGACTGTTCTGAAACGGTCTTAAAAGCTACGAACAGCCGGATGATGTCTTCGGCGTTGTTCGTGGGCGAAAGGCGGCATACCGGCAAGCCACGCAGCCAGCGTGCACGAGCGTCACGGTAGGCGTCAGCGATCCATGAATGAGCGGCATTGGTCAAAAGTGGCTCGATCTTCTTGTCGAGATCGGCAACAGCCTTCGACATCAAGGAGCGTCCAAGAAATACAGCGAGGGCGTTACCGTCCTTGAGCACGAGGCGCTTCAGCTCGTGGGTGGCCTCGAAGCGGCCCCATTCGAGGTCGACTGCCCCAACTTGCGCTGCGTTTCGCAGTGTCGCGTGGAGTCGTTCTCGTCGCTCGCCCGAAATGGCGAAATAGTCGGCCCCGTCTCGTCCGCTAATGGAAAGGGTAACGCGCCGCATTGTTGTGTCGGTGCGCCGCTCCCAACGGTCGAGCAACTTTGCCAGCAGTCGCTCGGCCGCTTCGTCAGCCATGGCTGCCTTGCTTGAAGGGATTGTCGCGGGCAAGCAACTGCCGCGCGGCAGGCCTGATGTACTCAGGTTCCACCGAAACGGCGCCGCCATCCCGATACACGCTCACGATGGTGTCCATCTCTTCCGCGAGAATGGCGTACTTTTCGTTGGGTGCGGCAAGCAGAACCTGCATGCCGAGATCGCGCAGAAACGCCAGCGCGTTCTGCGTGTTTTGGACATCCAGCTTGCTGAAGGCTTCGTCGAAGATTGCGAGCGCCATCCCGCCGCGGAAGCTTCCATCATCCCCTCGTTCGATCCGATAGGTGGCGGAAAGGGCCGCACCGATGGCTACGTAGAATGGTGCCTGGTGTTCGCCGCCCGAACCCTTGCCAAGGCGCTGGGAGAGAGTGGCTCGGTTGTGTCCCTGCGCGTCGCGCATCTCGACGTCGAAACGGAAATAATTGCGGTAGTCGGAGAGGTGTTCTTCCAATTGACCAGCCTTTTCCACTTCACCAAGTAGCAGTTCGCGGATCTTGCGCCGAGCTTCGAAATGTTCGCCGTCCATCGTTGCGTTGACGTCGAAGAGCCCGCCCACATTTGCCTGTTCCTCGGCCGTGGCGGACTCGACCCAGCGGACAATAGGGGCGAAATCCGGGTCGGCATCCTTCTTGAACTGGTAGAACTCGCCGTGGAACGGCCGCTTCTTCAGATTGCGGTTGAGTTCCGCGAGCCGGTCGTCAATCCCGGCAAGGTTGTCGCGCAGCAGTCCGACGAACTTTGAATGGAATATCCGTTCGGCTTCGCCGCGGGCGCGCTCGGCGTTCTGTACCAGGCCAGCCAGTTCCGTTTCCTCCAGCGAATTCAGTGTCGCGAGAGTCCAGGCCTCCAGTTCCAGATGCATGGCTTCCGTGCCCAAGCCGGTAGCGCCTGGCAGTAGTGCGGAATAGCGGTGGGCGTATTCGTTTACCAGGTGTTGTGCCTCGGCGAGGTTCTTGTCACGGTCTTTACGGCTGCTGGAGGCCCTCTTCAACGCCTGGTGCTCCACCTCTGCGAAGTTCGAATGCATTTCCTCTGCAAGTTTCTCGAACTTTTCTGCCGCCTTCGCTATGTCAAAGCCAGGCGCCTGCGTTCTTTGCAGGCGCTGTTGTGCGGCCGATTCCAGGTTTGCGTTCGCAGTGCTCAATTGGCTGTTCAGGGTACCCAGCGCTGTCCCGATTTCGATGGCGCGATCATTCAGCTTCTTTTCCTCGCCGGCGTAATTGTCGATACTCTTCTTGGCCGTTTCGGCCTGTTCCTTGAGCACATCCACATCCCGCGTATCCAGTTTCGCGAGCTTTTCTCGCTGGTCCTTCGCGCTGGTGACGGCTTGTTCGCGCTGCTCGACTACCACTGTCAGATCGGGGATCGCCTTGAGCTTCTGTGCATAGCGGTCCAGTTCCAGCAGCATCGTTGCATCCGATGCAATCCCGGTTTGTTCTGAATAATAGGACGGAGCCTTTTCCTTGAATTCATCCTGCAGCGCCCTTTTTCTCAGCTCGACGGCCTGTTTGCCGATCATAGGAAGAACCGGCTGCATGCGCTCGATAGAACCGTTTGCGGCGAGCATGCCGTCGTCCGTGACCGCGCGCTCGTGGGCCAGCAGTTCATCCTCGGTGTCGACCCGAATCACGCGGCCCAGCAGGCGATTGAGATAGGCGCGGGCGTGAGGATCGTCGGTCGTAACGATCTCCGCCAACGAACCCTTGTCGCAACGTTTGAGCCATTCCCCGGTCTTGCGGCTGTTGACGACGCGGGCGCCGTATAGCGGCTCGCCCTTGGCATCGCGAGCCTCGCGGCGATAGATGCGCACGGCGTCTACAGCGTCTTCGGGTTTCACGATCAGCGCTTCGCGCTGGCCGCCGAGATAGCGTTCGATGGCGTCGCGCCAGCGCTCGTCGTTGACGTCAATGAGATCGCATAGCGGCTGGCTTTCGATACCTCGTTGCCGAAGCAACAGTTGCAACTTTGACGGATTGGCGCCGAGAGGAGCCTTGCCTTCTTCCAACTGTTCAAGGTCGGAACGAATATCCTGGAGTCGTTTCTCAAGTATTTTGAAGTCACGTTTCCGCTTGTCCAATGCTTCCGTTAGCTTGGGATTTTCAGACTCGATCTGCGCGGCGAGGTCGGAAGTCTGGCGACGGACAAGATCGGGATCGCGGGGCCACTCCTGGACCAGCAATTCCTCATCCGTCGGCAGCAGACTTCCCAAAGCTTTCATCGCCGACTTCAGCGCATCTGGAATGGATTCCTTGTCGAGCAACTGCCACAGGCCGGCGACGTTCCGCCGGGCAGCGTCGATTTTTTCGGTCGCAGTGCTGATCTGCGTTTCGAGGCGGCCAAGTTCGCTCTCGATGGCCTTGCGCTTGACCTCGGTTTGGTCGTTCTCGATGAGCGCCAGCAGCCGCGCCTGTTCTTGGGTGGCGAGGCGACCCTTGACCTTGGCTTGTTCGACCTGACGGCTTATGTTGGTCTGTTCCGCCGTGCGAGCTTTGCGTTCGTTTTCCAGACGCTCCTGCTTGCGGTCCCAATGGAGGACCGCGGCCTCCTTTTCGATCCATTCGTACTGGATGGCCCTATTCAGCCGTCGTGCCGCTTCGTGGTAATGGGCGCGAATGACTTTCAATGCTTCGATGCGGGCGTGAACCTCCTTGGTCTTGGCCTCGATGTCCCGATAGCGGCGCAGAGAATCCTGGAGCTCCTTAACTCGGATCGGCCGGTCTTCAAGTATGTAGCGTCTGACGAATTGCGACACGTCGCGGATCGGCGCGAAGGTGACGGCGTTCTGGAGATTGCGGGCAAAACGCTTTGGCTCGAAGGAACGTCCCTGATAACCCAGCGCTTCCCCCATTTCCTTGATGAAGCGCTCCGCCTCGCTGAAATGCCGGAATTCGGCACCCTGGTGCCTACAGCGACGCCGCAGCTCTTCGCGCACGCGTTCCCACGGCAGCGGCGCTTCGCCCTTGCCATTGGACTCAAGGAAGTCCCTCCGCAGCAGGGATATCCGGGGCGCGATGAAGCGTCCGTCGACTTCGAATATGGCGCCCGCAAGCTGGGCGTGCATGGCAAGGCCGACGGCGATCTCGTCGCCACTTTCGTCGTCGTGGAAGCACAGGACCGTGTAGCTGACGGCACTTTCTCGGGGACGAAGATCGGGGTCAAGTTCTTCGCCGGTAGCGTTGTCGCGAACGATGCCAAGGCAGTATTCACGCAAATGGCGCCGGTTGCGCTCGCCGGCACTGGCGTTGAGTTTGACGAGCCTTTGATCGGCACCGAGCAGTATGGCCTGAACGGCATCGAGAATCGACGACTTGCCGGACGCGTTGGGGCCAACGAGCGCGGTGTTGCCTTCGATTTCGATTTCCACCGAATCGAGGAGATACCAGTTGATGAGGATGATTCGTCGCAGCCGCTTCATACGATGGCGCCCTTGTCGCCATTATTTTCGGCCGGTGGGGCCGCGTTGCGTAAATGGGCTTCGAGACGCTCCATGTAACGGTCACCCGCGACTAGCCGCAACGCGGGGAGCAGTGCCAGTGATGGCAGGCCGCTGACCGGATCGTCCTCGCCGTGGCGAACGAGTCCATGCCGCCTAAAAAGCTTGAGCATGTCGCGGAAAACAGGCAAGCGAGGCCGATCCCGCTGGGTCAGCGCTTCGTAGCGGGCAAGCAAATCTTCGCTGGCGACATGCACGCAACCCTCGCGCGTCTCGTGCGCCTCGATGCCTTCCTCGAACACAAGGCGAGCGATGAAGAGCATTAGCGTCTGTTCAAGGTCAAGGGGCAGGTAGTTTTCTTCATCGTCCGGCAGCAAGCCGACAAGGCCGAAGTCTTGATCCTCGTGAATCTGCCAGCCGATGGCGTCGAAGAGATTTCGGAAGTATTCCTGATGTCGAACAATGAGCCGATAGTGACGCGCGTCTCGTTCCTGGTCGATATAGAGAAATTGCCGCCCAAGCAATGCTTGGGCGGCATCGCGGACATCGGTCTCGGTGGTGCCGTTGGGTAGTTCGCGGTCGAGAAGTCTGCGCAGATCGATCAGCATGTCAGGAGCGGCGGCGAATCGTGAAGTCGCGACAGCGCAGCCAGGAGTTTTCGATGAAGCTCTCATGCAGACGCAATTCGTATCGATGGTAGAGGCGGCTTCCGGCGACGCTCAAGTGCTTCAAGTGCCGAAGGTGGGCAAAGGCGACGAAATCTTCCACCGTTTCGACGGGAAGTTCAGCAGCGGTGACTTCCCGTTTGCTCGCCATCTGCCTTTCCAGATAATTCTCGATGCGACGCGAATCAACCTGGCGCAGGCGCAGATATTCGCGAATCCGCTGCTGCAATTCCTTGGCGGACGGATCGGTTACTCGCGTGCGCAGGCGCTGTGGCTCGGGCGGGCGCTTTGCGTTGACGGGAGATCGTAGGCTGCGGGTGGATAGCGGAGTCGCACGGAGCATCCCTTGGGACGGCGGCAGGACGGAAAAGTCCCGGTCGTCAAGGCTCCCGAGTCTCCCCACCAGATTGGCCAGTCGGGCCGCCATGCCGGGCCGTGTCTTGTCGAGATACCGTACCGATTCCGCGACTCGCCTTTCCAGTGCCGAGCGGAAGGTATCGATGCGCGAGAGATGCTCGTCGATTTCCTCGAATACCGACAACAACGTCTGGAGATCGCCGTCGACGCGCAACAGGGCATCACCTGGCAGACCGGCTATGCCAAGGCGTTGGTAGGCGGGAGGCAGTATTTCTTTCGCGGCGGTTGAAAATCGCAATTCGTGCACCATGCGCAGGATTTCCGCCCTATAACGAAAAGGATTTTCTTGCGCGTGAAGGGTCTTGTAATCGGCAATCAGGTATCGTTCGACGAAATCGGCGAAAAAGCTTCCCAGCAGTTTTCTCGGGTCACGGATATCGCGCAGGGCGCGGCCGAGTTCGCGCAAACCATACGCGATGGAACGCAGATGAAGACTGAAATCATGCGCGAGCCGCGCCGCCTCGTTGAGCGCTGCCGCCTGCGCGGCGGGGTTTTCGCAAACTTGGCGGATATTGTTGTGGATCGACTGAACCATTCCGCCATAGAGGCGGGAACGTTGGTTCGCGATGTCGATTAGTACCGTCAAAAGTCGCCCGATGTCCGGTGGCATGATGACGCGCGCCTGGTAGCCATCGACCTCTTCTTCCAACCATCCGCAGCGCAACAATCTGCGGTAGGCCCGCCAAGCGTTCCCAGCGGTGTTGGCAGGAACTTCGGGAATGACATCGTCGTCCTCTTCCGGGACCCATTCGCGCATGGCATGTGCCGCGATGGCATCCTCGATTTCGCTGCGGACGGATTCCTTGCTGGGCAGGGTAGCAGAGGCAGGGCCTCCATAAAACAGATCATGGAGACGCGCCAGAACCACGGCAAAAATCTGCCGGTTGGGGCCGGCGAGTGGTCCGAAAAGCGAATCGGGAAGATGAGCGAAGATGACAGCCACTTTGGGCAGGCGGCTACGTTCGCAAATGCCGCAGAACGTCTTGAGTCAATGTTACCGCCAGAGACATGGCTTCCCGCGCGTCGTCGTCGGACGGCTCGGTGCTGGCGTCGGGATAACGAAACAGGGTCGCATAAGGGGTAAGGACAATCGCCGCTTCGCGCCAGCCAATCGCCTCCGGAAGCTTTGTTTCGGCGATGCCGACCAGAACCGTCAGATCATGGGTCTTTGGAAACGGGGCGGCAAGCGACGCCAGGAGTCCCTTGAGTGCCTTTTCGGCGGCCTGTTGGCAATGGTAAACGGCGGTGTCACGATACGGAGGGGTGCCGGCCAGCAGACGATGGGCCGAGTCGAGGTCGCGTTGTGCCTTGGCCAGCCAGGCGGCGACTTCGACGCGAGTCGGCTTATCCATGCAGCACTTGCCCTTCCGTCAGCGCCTTGTGCGTTAGCGAGGTCGTGACGGCGTTCAGGCGATTGGTTTCCGCGCGTGTCTGCACGATCACGTCACACGGAACGCCCAGACCAAACAGCGACCGGTAGGCTTGCTGAGCGCGTTTGTGCGGCGGCAAGTCGGAATCGGCAACGATCACTAGCAGGTCGAGGTCGCTGTCCGGACCCGGTGTGCCCCAGGCGTGGGAGCCGAACAGGATGATGCGTTCCGGGTGCAGGGCCTGCACCAGGCGCTTGCGGGCTTCCTCGATGGCAGCGGCGGCATTCATGGTGCCGCTATCCTAGCGGCTCGTCATGTAAGCGACAAGCCATATCGCTTCGTCAGGGGGGAGCTTCTTACTCAGCAGTCGCCAATATAGGCGACAGAAGGAGCATTGAAGAATGAGCGAACGAGGAGCGGCAGTTTCTGGAGTGCAGCAAGCTGCTCCTCGATTTTGTCGCGCAGCTTCTCTCCCTTTTGCAGTGGTCGCCGCGCGGTGCCGGTACGTTTGACATGA
>Ga0172373_10003504_pt1 | contig 22945 bp, 22 predicted proteins | sample Lak10m_2_FD_114546 | JGI IMG/M metagenome (GOLD analysis project Ga0172373, IMG submission 114546) | Freshwater microbial communities from Kabuno Bay, South-Kivu, Congo - kab_092012_10m | ecosystem: Environmental > Aquatic > Freshwater > Lake | place: Democratic Republic of the Congo...
CCTTTGCAAGAAAAGACACCGTATTGTGAAAATTACCGACAAGCTTCACCGTTATGGGGATATCATCATAAAATTTCGGTGGTTCGGCCGGCTTGGCCGGCGCGCCCTTCTGCTCGGCTTTCGCCGGAGGCGCCGCGGGAGGAGGAGGCACTATAGGCTTGGGCTCGAACAGAAGGAAACTCACCCCGGCCTCCTTACCTACGCCAACCACCGCGGCCAGTAACCCGGGGATATCCCGTTCGTTGGGAAGTTTCAGCAGCGCCGTCTTGAAGGCCACATGGAGCTGTGCCACCTCTTCTTTGTATTTACCGATTTGGGCTGCCACTTTTTCCTTGGTCGCTATCTGACTCTCCATTGCTGTCAGCTTTTCCCGCAACGATATCTGGCCGGCAATGATCCCCTGCAAGAAAAACATATAGTAAAAATATCCTATCAGCAGGCAGAAGACGAAAACGATCAGCGCCTTGATCATGGGAGAGAGCTTTTTCAGGTCATCAAGATTGAAATCCACCTTCATTCCCTCTTGCTGTTGACAAAGCAGGTCAGCACGAATTGCTGCAACTTGACTCCGGCGACATCTTTTTCCCGCGCAACCACCAACTCGACCTTGCCGATAAAGGCGGCTTTTTCCAGGCTTTTCATGAAACGGGCAACCGTCCCATTGTCCCGCGCCATCCCCTCTATCCGCACTTCGGCCCCTTTCTGCGTTATCTTCTCCAGCCAGGCTTCTTTTGACGGAACGAGCATATTCAGCCCGTCGAGCAGGCGCACCGGGAAGGAACGGTTGACTTCGAGGGCGTTGATTACCCCGAGTTTCTGCTCCAGATCCCTCTTGTCCCTCTTGAACTTGTCGACATCGCCCACCTTCTTGTCAAGAATCAGAAGTTGGGCCTCCGCGGCCGCCGCTTTATTTTCCAGTTTTTTGAGATCGGCGCTCAAATATAGGTGCACGGCGACGATTGTCAGCAAGAAAATGATTATTGCCCCGGCAATAATCACTATCTGGCGCTGTAGATTATCCTTCCTTTCCTTTTCGCGATAGGGAATAAGATTTATTTTTATCATTTGTCGCCTATTTTCCGTAGTGCCAACCCGATGCTGACAGCGGCAAGGGGGCCTATCATCTCCACCGTACCCGCTTCCAGGGCTTTTTTATCAATCTTGATTTTCTTGAACGGATCGGCAAGCACCGTCTCTATCCCCAGGCGACGCTCCAGCTCGCCGGCAATGCCGGGCGTCAACGCCCCGCCGCCGGACAGCAGCATCCTGCCTACATTCTCCTGCCCGAACGTAGAGTGAAAATAGTCAATTGAGCGCTCGATTTCGGAACATATCATATCGGCATAGGCGATCAGGCCCGCCCGGAAAAGCTCCCGCGAGGGCGGATCATCGCCGCGACCCTCAAGCTTCGCCTTTTCCGCTTCTTCAAAATTGATCCCCAGACTCGCCGCCAACGCCTCCGTTACAGAGTTCCCGCCCAGGCTAAAATCGCGCGTAAAAATAGACATTCCTCCCCTAAGAACATTAAGGTTGGTAATGTTTGCGCCAATATTGACAAGAACGGCGAGTTCCTTTTCCTCGAAATCGTAATTTTCCTCATACATGGTTTCCACGGCAAAGGAATCGACATCCATTATAACCGGGGTCAAGCCGGCCGCCACGGCCGCATCCGTGTAACCCTCGACAATCTCTTTTTTGGAGGCAACTATAAGAACATCCATCTGGCTTGCATTATAGGGATTTTCCCCTGTTATCTGAAAATCGTAATCGACAAGGGACATGTCGTCGAAGGGAAGATACTTGTCCGCCTCATCGTGGATGAGCGTGCCCAGTTCACTCTCCCCCATCTGCGCAAAGCTCGCCTTCTTGACGATGACGGAATTCCCGGAGATCGACATTACTACCTTTTTTCTTTTGCAGCCCGATTTTTTGTAAAGCTCCCTGATAACGTTCGCCAAAACCTCGGTCTCGGCAACAGCGCCATCGACTATCACCCCCCTGGCAAGAGGTACCATCGAGAACCGGCTTAAGACAGTGCCCTGGGATGTTTCGCTCAGCTCGGAAAGCTTTATGGAGCTCGATCCAATATCCAGACCGGCAAGAAGATTGACTCCCTTAAACAAACTCTTGATATCCAGCATGCTCCCACCATCTCAAATGTGGCATCACTCCGCCTTGCGGTAAACCAGATCGCCCTTCTTGACCATCCCCAACTCGCTTCTTGCGGTCATCTCCAGGTAAGACAAATCGTCTCTTAAAAGTAGAATGTTTCTTTTGAGGGCAATATTTTCGATGGTCAACCGGTGGTTGTTCTTCTTTATAGCTGTCAACTGCTGATTTTTGCGGAAATTGTCGATTAGACCCCGGTCACTGAACGTGATAAATAATCCCATACATAACGCAGCAATTAAAAGGTACCTGCCGATTTTCATTTTTTCTCATCCCGAGATGAAAAAATCAGTGTTATAGAGAAGCTACGAGGAGGATATTACAAAAAAAAAATATTTGTGCAAGCCTTTTTAATGAAAATTGACTTTTCGCGCGATTTTATCGGAACGCGGACGGCTGAATCTACCGGTTCCTTCGTCAAATGTCCGTCGGCGGCCCTTCATCCGTATGGCCGAAACCTTTTTCACCACGCGCGGTGCTTGACGCATCGCTACCTAAATCCCAGAGAACCCGGCAGACCCGATGCACCACCAGCTGCGCGATCCGGTCCCCACGTTTCACGACAAACGGCGCCTGCCCGTGATTGATAAGAATCAGCTTGATCTCTCCCCGATAGTCGGCATCGATTGTGCCAGGGGAGTTGAGCAGCGTCACACCGTATTTCAGGGCAAGCCCGCTGCGGGGGCGCACCTCCGCCTCAAATCCCTCCGGAAGAGCTACGCTAAAGCCGGTCGGAATAAGCTTCCTCTCTCCAGGAAGAATGGCTTCTTCCCCGTCAACGGCTGCGGGCAAATCCATACCCGCCGCCTGCGCCGTCATATACGTCGGCAGGGCAAGATCGTCTGCACCCGGCAACCTGAGAATCGACAGGCCAACCTCTTCAACCATTCGCAACCCTCAAATATGTTTATTAGCGGACCTTTAATGCAATGCCTCTTCATAAACGGGCCCCAGGGCCGCTACGGCCAAGGCGTCACTACGAAATATCCTCTCGGCAAAGGAGCGTATTTCCTCTCTTTGAACGGCATCGATCCGGGCGACGACCTCTTCCGGCGTTATCTGCCGTCCAAAATAAATCTCGTTCCGGGCCAGTCCCGTCATGCGGTTATCGGTGCTCTCCATTCCGAGCAGATAATTCCCCTTCAGGAGTTCTTTGGCAGACCTCAGTTCTTTTTCGCTTATCCGCTCAGCGGCGCAGCGCGCCAGTTCCCCTTTGATCAACCCGAGGGTTTCTTTGAGAGTCGCAACTTCCGTAGCGACATAAACCCCGAAGATTCCGGCATCGCGATAGGAAGTCAAATACGAGCCAACGTCGTAGGCAAGCCCCCTTTTCTCCCTGATTTCTTGAAACAACCGGGAACTCATGCTCCCCCCCAGAACGGCATTCAACAGAAAGGCCGCATGGCGTCCGTTGTCTGTCGCCGCAGGCGCCGTTGTCCCCACGATCAGATGCACCTGCTCCAGATCCTTGTAAAAAATGGCGCTCCCGGCCCCGGCTTTCGGGGCCTCAATATGGTCAACAGTCTCCAGATCAGTCAGAGACCGGAACGATTTTTCTATCAGTTCAACTATATGTTGATGCTTTAGATTGCCCGCCGCGGCGATCACAAGATTCTTTCCCCGGTAGCGGTCATGGAAGAAGCTCAAAAGGCCGCCTCGATGCAGGGACGCCACCCTTTCCTTTGATCCGAGGATATGCAGCCCCAGAGGGTGCTCCTTCCAGAAAAGCCCTTCAAAAAAATCATAGATGTAATCGCCCGGCTCATCCTCGGCCATTCTGATTTCCTGAAGCACAACCGAACGCTCCTTGTTTATGTCATCCTCTGCAAAACGAGAGCTTATAAAAATATCGGCAAGAAGATCGATCGCTGTTTCGATGTGATAGTCGGGAATTTTTATATAGAAGGAGGTGGATTCCTTGCCGGTCGCGGCATTCATTACCCCGCCGACGGAATCGATGGCAGAGGCGATCTCGAAGGCGGATCGCCTCTTTGTGCCCTTGAAAAGCATGTGCTCAATAAAGTGGGCTGTCCCGTTATTGAGGTTGTTTTCGTGACGGGAACCGCTTGCGACCCAGATTCCGATGGAGATAGACCGCACATGGTCTATCTCCTCGGATACAATCCTGATGCCGTTGTCCAGGACGGTCTTGCTGACCATGTTATTCGAGCGCTTCCTTACGGCTGAGGCGAATTTTACCCTGCTTGTCAACCTCCAGCACCTTTACCTTTACCTCATCACCTTCCTGCAGGACGTCGGTAACCTTGTTTACCCGCTCCTTGGCAAGCTGAGAGATGTGCAAAAGGCCCTCGGTTCCCGGAATAATTTCGACAAAGGCGCCGAAATCGACGATCTTTTTGACGGTGCCGGTATAGATTTTCCCGACTTCCGCTTCCTCGGTCAACCATTTCACCATTGCTACCGCCCGGGAGGCTGCATCCGCGTCGGCGGACGCGATGGTGACGGTTCCATCGTCCTCGACGTTTATTTCGACACCCGTCTCCGCCACTATCTGGCGAATGTTCTTGCCGCCGGAACCAATTACGTCCCTGACCTTCTCCGGACGCACCTTGACGGTTGTAATCCGGGGGGCATAATTCGAGATATCACCGCGCGAGGCAGAGAGCGTCTCGCGCAGCTTCCCGATGATAAACAGGCGCCCCTCGCGGGCCTGACTCAGGGCCTTGCGGAGAATGTCCTGAGTGAGATTGTCAATTTTGATGTCCATCTGCATCGAGTTGATCCCGTCCTCGGTGCCACAGACCTTGAAGTCCATGTCGCCAGCGTGATCCTCGTCGCCGAGAATGTCCGTCAGGACGACAACCCTGTCATCCTCTGCGAGTAACCCCATCGCCACTCCCGCAACAATCTTCCTGATAGGGACCCCGGCATCCATCAGCGCCAGACAGCCGCCGCAGACGGTCGCCATCGAAGAGGAGCCGTTGGAGGACATGATGTCGGAGACAACCCTGATAGTGTAGGGGAAGGCCTCTTTCGCGGGAATGACTGGTAGAAGCGCCCGTCTGGCCAGCACTCCGTGGCCGATCTCGCGTCTGCCCGGGCTCCGGAGAGGCTTCGCCTCGGCAACCGAGTAGGGGGGAAAATTGTAGTGGAGCAGAAAGGAGCGGATCTCCTCGCCGGCAATGTAATCCATCCGCTGCTCGTCATGGGACGTGCCCAGCGTGACGGTCACCAGCGCCTGCGTCTCCCCTCGGTTGAAGATGGCGGAGCCGTGAGCGCGGGGGAGCATCCCGACCTCGGAGGTAATCGGACGGACCTCAGTGCTGCTGCGGCCGTCGATTCTCCTGTTTTCCTTGATGATCATCTCGCGCAGGATGCGTCGTTCGAGCGACTCGATGATCTCCATGATTTTGCCCTTTAGAGAGGCGTCTTCTGCTGTGAGCTTCTTGACGACACCCTTACGGACCTCTCCGAGTTTGGCATAGCGATCCAGCTTTCTTGCAATGGCGTAGCCCTCTTTCAATCCCGGGAGGGCAAGCTCCGTAACCTTTAACACAAGCGCTTCCTGCTGCTGAATTTCCTCTTCGGTTGGCTCGGGCGTGGTTCGTTTCACTCTGCCCGCTTCGACGCGCATCCGGTCCTGAAGGTCGATAACCGGACGCATCGCCTCGAGGCCGAAGGCGATCGCATCCACGACGACATCCTCGGGCACCTCGTTAAGCGCCCCTTCGAGCATCACAAGATTGATGTCGTAATCCCTTCCCTCCGTCCCCGGAACGATTTTCCGGCCGACCAGAAAGAGACTCATGTCGCTTTTATCCTGCTGCACCAGCGGCGGATTGGCGACAAAGACGCCGTCAACGCGGCAGACACGCACCCCGGCAATCGGTCCCTTGAACGGAATATCCGATATCTCCAGCGCGGCAGACGCCGCAAGCATCGCCGTCACGTCGGAGTCGTTTTCCTCATCGACGGAAAGCACCGATGCCACAAGCTGGGTTTCAAAAAAATAGTTTTTGGGGAAAAGGGGCCTGATCGAACGGTCAATGATCCTTGAGGTAAGGATCTCCTTTTCGTTAGGACGTCCCTCCCTTTTGAAAAAACCACCGGGGATCTTTCCCGCGGCGTAGGTCATCTCCTGATAATCGACCGTCAGGGGGAGAAAATCTCCGCCTTCTTTGGCTGTCTTGAGCGAAACGGCCGTTACCATTACCACCGTCTCACCATAGGTTGCCAGAACTGCGCCATCCGCCTGTCCCGCCAGATAATCAGTTTTCAGGGAGATTGTTCTCCCTGAAAATTCCGCACTGAATACTTTACTCATGTTCACCTCGTAAGTTGAATGTTTACAGTGCGGGACTTCAATAAAGCAACAAGTAAAAGGCAAAAGCAAAAAGCCGGCTGCAGGGCTCAAAAATCAATCGTTAACAAATGCCTTTCCCGGCACGCAGCTTTTTACTGTTTACTTTTTACTTCCTGCTCCCGCTCAATGTCCCGCACAATTGCCTGATACTACTTCCTGAGACCGAGACGCCCAATCACCGTCCTATAGCGTTCTACGTCCTTCTCCTTCATATAATCGAGAAGCCTGCGTCTCTGGCCTACCAGTTTCAAAAGCCCCCTGCGGGAATGATGATCCTTCTTGTGCGTCTTGAAATGTTCCGTCAGGTACTCAATTCTGGCACTCAGCAGGGCAACCTGTACCTCAGGAGAGCCGGTATCCTTCTCGTGCAACCGATAATTTCCAATAATTTCTTTTCTTTTGCCTACATCTAACACTTCTTCGTCCTCCCTTAATTAATTGCTGTTATAACGAAAATCAATATCCTGTTCAATCATTAAACACGCGCAAAATCTTTAATGCCTGCATATTCGGCCTGCCGGCAAGCAACTCCACCGATGAACACAGCATCCTGGCGACAGCCACAAGGCGGCTTTTACCGAGGGACAGTTTTACCACATCTCCTTCTACAATAAAAGGAATATGATAACGGAGCAGATCATCGCCCTCCGGCTGACGACCATTTCTTATTTTTTCCGCAAGCGGAAGATCAACCTCAATGAGAGGAATTTCTGGGAGCAGTTCGACGAGCGGCGTCAGTTTATCGACATTAAACTGCGCAGCCCCATCGCCTCCCCCCTGTAAAAGTCCGTCCAAGGCAATGGCCGACTCAAGCGTAAACATGCCGCTTCGCAGCCGGCGCAATGCCGACAAACACCCTCCGCAGCCGAGAATTTCCCCCGCCTCTGCGCAAAAAGAGCGGATATAAGAGCCCTTGGAGCAGGACACAGTGAAGACAACCTCCGGCGGAGAAAATTGCTCCATGCGGATATCGTAAATTTCCACCTCCCGTTCCGGAAGGTCAACCTCTATCCCTCGCCTGCTCCAGTCATAAAGAGCCCGGCCCTTCACCTTGACTGCGGAATACCGCGGGACAACCTGTTGTCTCTTCCCGACAAAGTTTTTTAAAACCGCTTCAACCTGCCGGCGGCTGACAAGCGGCGCTTCCCGGGCAAGAACGCTTCCCTCCGTATCGAAGGTGTCGGTTCTAACCCCGAGCAGCAAAGTCGCCCGGTATTCCTTGTCGTCATTCGCCAGAAACTGGACCAGTTTCGTCGCTTCATTCAGGCAAACGGGCAAAACTCCCGTAGCGAGAGGATCCAGCGTCCCCGTATGACCGACCTTGCGTATTCCGGAAATCCTGCGGACGTGAGCGACAACATCATGGGAGGTCATCCCCGTGGGCTTATCTATTACCACAACACCATTCATGCGTTGAGAGCGCAGCTTAATGTTCAAAATATGCAATCCCTGATCGCCTCGTTGACGCGTCTGCGAACCTCCGACAGATCTCCTGTAACTCGGCAACCGGCGGCATTGACATGTCCTCCCCCACCCAAGAGCCGGGCAACTCGCTCAACATTTATTTTCCCCTTGGAACGGATGCTTATTTTGAAACGCCCATCAGTCAGTTCGGAATAAAGCAGGGAAATCTCCACGCCTCGGATGGAGCGGGGAAAATCGACAAAACCCTCGGCATGGTCGGGAAGCGCCCCGGACTCGGCAAGGGCCTTTTGCGTAACGACAAGCGAGCCCACCCTTCCTTCCTCTTCAAGGGCCAGCGTCGGCAAAACCATCGCCAGCAGACGAATCCTCCCCGGGTGATCGGATTCATAGATGTTTTCGGAAATCCATTGAGGATCGGCACCCTTTTCGACCAGTTCAGCCGCCGCCAGCAGGGCACCGCTCCGGGTGTTACCATAACGAAAACCGCCTGTATCTGTGAGAATTGCGGTATAAAGACAGGTGGATATATCACGGTTCAACGGAAATCCCATCTGCCGGATCAAGCGAAAAACCAGCTCGCCGGTAGAGCTTGCGCTCGCATCAAGCAGGCGAACATCGCAGAATCCGCCGTTGGAAACGTGGTGATCGATGTTCACGAGCTGGGGAATTTTTGCAATTCTGGCCGCGTCTTTTCCAATCCGTTCCAATTCCCCACAATCGAGGATAACGGCAACCTCGAAATCCTCAACAGGGGGAACCGTCTGAACAATAAGCTCGCTGCCGGGAAGAAAAAGAAAGATTTCCGGTGTGCTATCCTGATTGTAAACAACAGCATCTTTCCCCATTCCGCGGAGCATCTGGCAAAAAGCCAGGGCCGAACCGATTGCGTCACCGTCAGGACGCTCATGAGCCGCAACAAGAAATGTTTGATGGCGCCGGATCAACTCAACTATCTGCTGAAGCATTACCCTCCTCTTTTTGCAAAGATTCGCCGTCTCTGTCATGAATCTCCGCGATCAGCTCTTCTATCCTTTCGCCATAGGCAAAAGAAGGGTCGTAGGAAAAAAACAGTTCCGGGGCATGGCGAAGCTGGAGCCGGTGACCCAATTCCCGTCTCAAAAAACCGGACGCCTTTTTCAGCCCCTCCTTAACGCCCTCGCTGCACTCATTTTTCCCCAGCTCCACGAAAAAAACCCTCGCCGAGCGCAGATCATCGGCTACCTTCACGCCGGTGATCGTAATAACGCCGATGCGGGGATCGCGAACCTGCTTCAACAGAATATCCGCTATCTCTATTTTGATCAGATCGGCAACGCGATCCGCCCTTTTGAAACCGCTCATTTTTTGCTCTGCCCTTGCAAGCCTACAATTTACGTTCTATCCGTTCCTTTACGAATGTTTCAACAATATCCATTGCCTTCATATCATTAAACCCTTCGATGCCGATCCCGCATTCAAAACCGGCGGCCACATCCTTGGCATCATCCTTGAAACGCCGTAGAGAGGAAATCTTCCCCTCATAAACGACAACCCCGTCGCGGATCAGGCGAAGACTGGCCGACCGGACAATCTTACCGTCCAGAACAAAACTGCCAGCAATGGCACCGATTTTCGGAACGCGGAAGACTTCCCTGATTTCGGCACGGCCCTGGACAACCTCCTTGTAGACCGGTTCCAAGAGACCCTCCATGGCTGCCCTTATATCTGCAATAGCATTATAAATGATATCATAGAGCTTTATGTCTATTCCTTCACTCTCGGCAAGCTCGGCAACCCGCGCGTCCGGTCGTACATTAAACCCGATTATGACCGCGTCCGAAGCCGAGGCGAGCATGACGTCATTTTCGGTAATGGTTCCTGTAGAACTGTGAATTATCTTCAGCTTTATGTCCGCCGTGCTCAATTTGCTCAAGGCTTCGCCCAGGGCCTCTACGGACCCCTGAACATCCGCTTTTACAATAACCTTCAGTTCCTTGACCCCTTCCAGTATCCGCTGATAGAGCTGTTCCAGCGTCACCTTCGAAGATACGGAAAGATCTCTTTCCCGTTCCTTGCGTATCCAGTACTGCCCGATGCTTCTGGCTTTTTTCTCGTCCTCGACGCAGACAAACTCAGTCCCTACCTGCGGCACACGGGAGAAACCGACAACCTCAACCGGCATCGCCGGACCGGCGTCGCTGATTTTCTTGCCCTGATCGTTGACCAGGGCGCGCACCCGGCCGAATTCCGTTTTGGAGAAAAAGGCATCCCCTTCGTGCAAAGTCCCCTCCTGAATCAGGACTGTCGCCAACGGCCCCCTTCCTCGATCCAGTTTGGCCTCGATAATTACGCCGCGGGCGGGGCGATCGGGGTCGGCCTTCAACTCCATGATATCGGTTTGCAGGATGATCATCTCCAGAAGTTCTTCGATGCCGACCTTCTGCTTTGCCGAAACTTCGCAGAAGATGGTCTCACCTCCCCATTCCTCGGACAGGAGATTGTACTCCGTCAGAGTCTGGCGGATCTTGCCCGGATCAGCCCCAGGCTTGTCTATTTTATTGATGGCAACGATGATCGGCACTCCCGCAACCCTGGCATGGTTGATCGCCTCGACGGTCTGATCCATGATGCCATCGTCGGCGGCAACAACCAATACTACAATATCCGTTACCTGGGCGCCGCGCGCTCTCATCGCGGTAAACGCTTCATGCCCCGGCGTATCAAGAAAGACAATATCCCTGTTGTTGATATGGACACGGTACGCACCGATTGCCTGGGTTATTCCACCCGCCTCGCCATCGATCACGTTCGTCTGCCTTATCGCGTCGAGAAGCGAGGTCTTGCCGTGATCGACATGCCCCATGATCGTGACAACGGGTGCCCTCGACTTGAGTTTTTCCGGGGAGTCGGCAACTCGCTGCGTTATCTCTTCATGCTCGCCCTGCGACGCTTCCACCTGATACCCGAAGTCCGCAGCAATCAGGGCCGCAGTATCGATATCGACCGACTGGTTGATCGTCAGCATCAGTCCGAGACCAATCAGTTTGTTTATGACCTCAGACGCCTTGATCCCCATCCTCTTGGCCAGCTCGCCTACGCTGATCGCCTCGTCAACATGAATTCTTCTCTTGATCGCCTTGGGGGTTGTGATCTGCGTCTTCTTCATCTTGACCGGCACGGGCTTTTTTTCTTCGCGCCATTTCGGACGTCTTTCCTGCTGCTCTGGCTCTATCGGCAGTCCTTTTTTATCGGTAAGCTTCTTCAGAAAGGGCTTTTTCCGGGGCACTTCCTCGCTCATGAGAACTTCAAAAGGCGCCTTTCCCACTCCCCCCTTCTTTTTCAGCTTGTCTGCCGTTTCCACGGGCCTGCCGGATTTGCCTAAACGTGCGGCAAGGGGGGGCAGAGCATCCCCTCCTTTGCGGAAAGGTTCTTTGGACGGCAGCTGCGAAGACTTTGCTGGGGCAGCAGGCCTTTGCTCAAAGGCATGTTTCTTGACTTCGGCCGAGGGGGTTTGCCCTGTCGGGACCTCTTCTCTATGAGTTTTCTTGACTACTCCTTCAAATGCCGCCTTCTCCGGCTCGGCGGAAACCGCACGCTCCTCACGCTTGTCCTGTTTTTCGGAATGCTTTGTCTCTACCGCGGGCGATATGCGGCTTTCAACAACGGCTGCAGGCTCTGTCACAACAACCTCGGGCCGGGGATCATTTGCCGGCGGAGCAGGCGGCCGGCGGATAACGCCTCTTAAAGGCTCATGCCTGTATATCGATGTTCGGACAGGAACTTGCTGCACCGGCTCCTGTGGCAAAGGCTCCCGCGGGGCGCTCTCCTCAACCGGGGCGGCAGCCGCTTCAACCGGCCGCTCAATCTCCACGGGCGGAATATCCTTTTTCGCCTCCGCTTTTTCTTCTTCAGCCACGGAGTCTTCTGCGGCAGAAGGCACTGCCCTTCTTCTGATAACCCCGGACTTGATCCTTTTTTCAACGATCTCTTTAGGCTCTCTGGAAAGCAGCTCTGCCTGGATCAGCTCCAGTTCACTGTCTTCGAGCGCGCTCGAATGGGATTTTCCTGTGATGCCAATCTTTTCCAGTCGAGAGATCAGTTCCTTGTTTTCAAGCCCCAAATCCTTCGCCAGTTCATAAACCCTTTTTTTCGACATGCTCAACACTCTCTCCTATCGAACGTCACATCCAAAACCATTTTCAACAATAAAATCCTATTTTCCCCCAATCTCTTGATCGATAACAATCCCCGCCCCTTTTATCCAGGCTTCCGCAGTCGCCTCGCCAACGCCAGGCAGGGCGGCAAGCTGCTCCGCATCGGCGGCGGCCAGCATAGCCACACTTTTCAAACCGGCGGCAAAAAGCTTTTCCGCGTTTGCTTCGCCTATGCCGGGAATTTCCATTAAAGCCTTGTAGCCTTCTTCATCCGCCTTCGCTGCCGTTGCAGACTCGCTTTTCACATCAATCTTCCAGCCCGTCAATTTTACCGCCAATCTAACATTTTGGCCACTCTTTCCTATTGCCAAGGAAAGCTGATCATCGGGGACGATTACCTCCATCGCCCTGTTTTCTTCATCAACGAACACCCTGTTCACCTTGGCTGGCGCAAGGGCATTGCATACGTATTTTGCCTGGTCTTCGGAATAGGGCACAATGTCTATCTTTTCTCCCCTCAGCTCCTGAACGACGTTCTGCACCCGGGCGCCCCTCATTCCTACACAGGCACCAACTGGATCTACGTCCTTGTCCCTTGTCCTGACGGCAATTTTGGAACGTTTGCCGGGTTCCCGCGACACATTGACAATCTCTATCAAACCTTCGGCAATTTCCGGGACCTCCAGCTCAAATAACGCCTTCAAAAATCCGGGGTGAGTGCGCGAAAGGATAATCTGCGGACCTTTGGAAATCTTTTTGACCTCGCAAATAAAGCTTCTTATGCGGTCTCCCCTTTTGTAAGCCTCTTTGAATATCTGTTCGTTCACAGGCAATACGCCTTCTGTAGAACCAAGATTGACAATGATGTTTCCTCCCTCTACCCTCTGGACGAAACCATTACTTATATCGCCTTTCTTGTCATGATATTCTTCGTAAATGTTATCGCGCTCCGCGTCTTTTACCCTCTGGATAATGATCTGCCGGGCCGTTTGCACCGCAATCCTCCCGAAGGTGCTCGTTTCAATCTTGCTGCCCAGCACGTCCCCGAACTGCGCTTCCTCATCGAGGGTTGTCACAGCCGCCGCAAGTGAAATCTGGGTCTCAGGATCAACGACCTTTTCCACAACTGTCTTGAACTGGAACACCTCGATTTCACCTGCCTCGTCATTATAATGAGCCTCCAGCTCCACGTCAGCGCCCAGTTTTTTTCGGGCAGCCATCAGCATGGCATCTTCCAGCGCCTTGATGATGATCTCTTTGTCTATCCCGCGATCCTTTCCCATCTGTTCGATCAGACGTTTTAGTTCCGCAAACATGCAAAAAACCTCCACTATTCTTTGTTAAAAATCCGGATAATTGCCGGTTTACAATGTATATTCCAGATTGGCCCTTGCAACCTTCCCCCTCGGGATCCGAAGGGTTTGACCATCCACAGACATAACGATGAACTTGCCTGCATCGCTGTCTTCGTAAGCAATCAACTCGCCGCGCAAATCACGCCTTCCTTCCAGTTTTTCCAGAAGACGGACATGCACCCGGGAACCGCAATATTTCAGAAAATCCTTGTCTCTGTGGAGCGGACGATCGAGCCCCGGTGAGGAAATTTCAAGCGTGTACTGACCAGGCGGCACATCGTGAACATCTAGCAGATCTCCCAGTTTGTCGCTTACCTGCGCGCAGTCGTCCACCGTTACTCCGCCCGGCTTGTCGATGTAAATGCGCACAAGCCAGCGGGCCTTCATTTTCATGCATTCCACGAAGACAAGCTCCAGGTTGTCCGCGACAATCAGCGGCTCTGCCAGAAGTTCTATCTGTTGTTCGTAAGTTTCCATTTTAAAACATCTGCCTCAACACTTCCCTGCTCGGCCTCCCCTTTTTCGAAAAAAAAAGTGGGCTCAAGCCCACTCATCAAAACCTGCCGATGATTTTGCGGCATCACTAACACGTGGCGACAATCATTGCAAGAAGAAATTTCAAGGTGCTGCGGCAACCTATTCGGCAGGACGAGATCGGCGCCTCTTCCTTCTGCGCCCTTTTCCCGGAGCCGCGGCCACGACCGTCAGTGCTTCCGGGCGGCTCTCGGCGGGGGAATTTATGAAGTTCTTCCACCATTCACGAGATATTCTGCCTTCTTCCTTTGATCTGGTCGCGAAGATCAGGTAGGTCATGGCGTCCGCAAACTCGGGTCTACCTGCCAGCGAGGCGGGGCGGCGGGGCGGCATCCTGTGCAGGGAAGGCTGCAGTGCCAGGATGCGGCGCAGTTGACCGCCGATCCGCCCCGGAACGCAAACGGTCTTTGCCAGCTCTTCCAGAAACAATGCGCAGACGGCATCAAGGGCCTGCAGATAGGGAACACCTTCCCGGTGGCGAGCCAAGGCATCCTCTTCCAGGCCAGGACCGAAGAGCATCGCCAGAAAAAGGGGAGGGGAGGGGGGGAGACCCTTTTGGCGGAGTCGATCGAGACTTTCCATGTTTGCCTGTAAGACCGTCGGCAGGGCGTCGTTGGCGGCAAACCAGCGAACCAGTCCGGGGAAAAGGGCGGCAAGAAGCCCGCTCTTCTTCAAAATTGCAAAAACCGGGCGGGCAGAGCCAAGCAGGAATATCTTCAGCATCTCCTCGTAGAGCCGCGCCGGCGCGGCGCGGGCAATGGCCGGGGCAAGTTCGCAGATAACATCCCAGGCTGCCGGATCAATTGTAAAATCATGGGAAGCGGCAAAACGGACGGCACGGATCATCCGTACCGGATCTTCGGTAAACCGGACAAAGGGATCGCCGATGGGACGAATGAGCCGCTGTTCCAAGTCGCTCATTCCATTGGCATAGTCAATTACCGAAAAATCAGCGATGTTGTAGGCCAGTGCATTGATTGTAAAGTCGCGGCGGAGGGCATCCTCTTCCGGGGTCCCGAAAACATTGTCGCGCAGTACCATTCCGTCCTCGTCCTTGAGATGACGGGGCGGAAGCTTTTCACCTGCCGTTTCTGTCATTTCATCTTCCCCGGAGGGGGCGGCGGCGCGAAAGGTCGACACTTCCAGAATTTCGTCCTGAAAATGAAGATGCACCAGGCGGAAGCGGCGCCCGATGATCCTGGCATTGCGAAAGAGACGTTTGATCTGCCCGGGCACCGCATCCGTGACAATATCAAAGTCCTTGGGAATTCTTCCCAAAAGCAGGTCGCGAACGCACCCGCCCACCAGGTACGCGACAAAGCCGTTGTCCTGGAGGCGATAAAGGGCATGCAGCGCGTTCGGGCTGATCTGCTTGCGGGATATTCCGTGTTCCTGACGGCCTATGATTCGCGGTTCCATGGCAGGCACCATACACATTGAAAACGGGGGGTGTCAATGCGAATTTTCAGTGCCTCCGCTTTGCTTCAGGCGGGAAATGGAGTATAATTCCATGAAATCGGCGGAGACCAGGAAGCCGGTTGAAGGATGGCAAAGGATGTGGAAAAAATTGACCCGGCGCGCCGCTCTTCTGCTCGCGGCAGGTTTTATCGTGAACATAGCGTTTTACTTTGTCTACCCAGACCTCTCCCGGCTCAAACGGGAACTCCCCGGGAAGACCGCCTTCATGACTTATCGGGAAGAGCAATGGCGGAAAACCGGCAGCAAAATGAGCATCCGCCGGGAGTGGCGGCCTCTTTCCCGAATTTCCCCCTATGCCGTCAAGGCGGTTATCATCGCTGAGGACGACAAGTTCTGGACCCACGAAGGTTTCGACTTCGAGGCAATCCAGAAGGCGATCGAAAAAGACCTTCAGCGGAGACGCTTTCAGTCCGGGGGAAGCACGATCAGCCAGCAGCTTGTGAAAAATCTCTACCTCACCCCGGCCAAAAACCCCGTCCGCAAGCTGAAGGAGGCGATCCTAACCTGGCGCCTGGAACGAAGCCTCTCCAAACGGCGGATCATCGAACTCTATCTGAATGTTGCGGAGTGGGGACCAGGCATCTTCGGAATCGAAGCGGCTGCCCGCCACTACTTTGCCAAAGGAGCCGATGCCTTGACGGCGCGCGAGGCGGCTGCGCTTGCCGTCGTTCTGCCAGCCCCTCTGCGCTATCGTCCCTTGGACGGAAGCCGGTATCTGGAAAGCCGCACCGAGGCTATCTATCGGATCATGATCCGCCGGGGGATCGTCATCCCCGCCTATGAGAGACTGCTGAACGAACCGGTCGAAAGCGGTTCGCCGGCGATCGGACCACCAGACGAAACCCCGCTTGTCGATAACCCTCCGGAAGAATTCCTCCGGGAAGACCCTGCAGAGCCTCGTAATTCCAGCGCCCACCCGGAAGCTCCTCAATAGATAGACGCCAGACGACGCCTCCCTTTGCCTTTGTTTCCGCGCAGTGTGATCCATTTCACCCATTTGGAGAAATTATTCTTGACATCCCCGTTTTCGAAGAGAATAATTAAATCGTGATTTTCCCTCACCGGGAGCGAAGAAAAGGGGGGGGGCTGGAAGGGAAACCGGTCCTTTGAGATGTTGTGGTATCATTTCCGGGAATTTGCACGATCCGACGCGGCTTGTTGAATATCAGCAGCCAAGCTGCGGGTCCATTATTTTATAACGCCAAAAAGGAGGAGACAAAATGAAAAAAGTGCTTTTGGGCATGGCTGTGCTTCTGTTACTGGCATCTGCAGCCACGGGCATGGCCGAGGTAAAGGCGGGCTCGGTTACGGTTACACCCTACATCGGGGGATACCTGTTTGAAGGAAATCAGGATCTAAAACACGCGCCTGTCTGGGGTCTGCGGGGCGGATACAACTTTACGGAAAATCTGGGGATCGAAGGGTACTTTCATTACGTAAAGTCGGAAATCAAAGACGTGGCCAGCAATCCCCGCATGAATGTGTTCGGCTACGGCATCGACGGCATCTACAATTTTTTGCCGGGAAGCCGCCTGACGCCTTTTGTGGCCGCCGGCCTCGGATTCTCTCATTATGACCCGGAAGGAATGCGCGACCGCAACAAACTGACACTCAATTACGGAGGCGGTCTCCAGTATTTTCTCGCCCCCGATGTGGCGCTCCGGGCAGATGTCCGCCATGTGTTGCCTTTGAACGACCGGTACAACGATTTGCTGTACACGATCGGCTTCGCCTTCAGCTTCGGCGGGGACAAGAAGAAGCCTGCACCCGCGCCCAAGGCAAAAGCTTCTGAGCCTGCAGCCCCTGCTGCAGCACCGGCTGTGATTGTCCGCGATTCGGACGGCGACGGAGTTCCGGACGATCAGGACAAGTGCCCGGGAACACCCGCCGGCGTTAAGGTGGATGCAGCCGGTTGTCCTCTGGATTCCGACAATGACGGCGTTTACGATTATCGGGACAATTGTCCCGGCACACCCGCCGGCGTGAAGGTTGATGCAGTCGGCTGTGCTCTGGATTCCGACAATGACGGCGTTTACGATTATCGGGACAAGTGCCCCGGAACGCCCGCCGGCGTGAAGGTGGATGCGGAAGGCTGCCCCCCGCCCCCTGCGCCTGCCAAAGAAAAGGCAATACTCGAAAAGGGCCGGGTAACCTTGAATGTGAAGTTCGACTTTGACAAGGCGGTGGTAAAAAAACAGTACTATGATGAAATAGGGGAACTGGCCTCAGTCCTGAAAAAATATCCGGATCTCAAAATCGTGATCGAAGGGCATACGGATAACGTGGGAAAACCCGCATACAACGAAAAGCTTTCCCAGAGACGGGCCGAGGCGGTGATGAATTATCTGGTCAAGCAATCGGGAATAGCTTCTGATCGGTTAAGCGCCAAGGGATACGGCCAGACCAGGCCAGTCGCCTCGAACGCCACCAAGGCCGGTCGTCAGAAGAACCGGCGCGTAGAAGCGGCAGCCGGGTACATCATCAGGAAGTAGGCAAAAAACAGTCAGTAAAAACCCATAAAAACGGGGCTTTTGAAAAAAGGCCCCGTTTGCTGGTTTGCAAGATCAAAATAACATCTTTGCCGCATTCAACCCGCAAAAGATGGGATGATGGCGAAATAAAAACGAAAGATAAGAAAAGGGAGTTACTGAAAATCAGTAACTCCCGCACTTTACTGGAGCGGGCGATGGAACGCGAACCCACGACGTCCGGTTTGGGAATTGAGCAATGTCCTTCCAGTCCGACGTCCATACAAAAACTGGATATGGCGAGCGGAGCATTTGATCAAATCGTCAGGAAAGAGTCGGCCCGACTGATCCGTAAGACCGGATTCGGCATTGGAACGTTTCCCGCCAGCATAAGGACATCTGGCAGCGTTGGATATCGTTTTGAGCCCCTTCGAAAATTCCAAAACGAAAAAGGAAGGGGTGTCGAGGAAATACAAGGGGATGGACAGGTATACCCCCAAAATGCCTTTTATTAGTGTTTTTGGTGCCTTGAAACATCATATCCCTCATTGGGGGCTGGATAATGGGACAAGCCCATTATCTTTGAACGAGGTCAAAGCGGTAAGTGCCTATTTTCGGCCATTCCAGCAAACAAAAATATTTAGGGCCACGGATTCAGGGATAAATTAACGGCGGAAAAAATAATGCCCTCAGAAGGAGAAAAAACGGTAATGAAAATATCGGTATGCGCCAAGGGCGGCAGCGGTAAAAGCACGGTTGTGACGCTCTTGGCGAATGAAGCGGGAAACAGGGGCAAAAGGGCCCTGGTGGTTGATTCTGACGAATCCAATTCGGGACTCTACAGGATGCTGGGGTTTGACCGGCCACCCGTGCCACTTATGGAGCTCTTCGGCGGGAAGACCGGGTTGAAACAGAACATGAAAAAGCGCGAAATATTCACCGAGCCCAAAATCCCCATAGCTGACATTCCGGAGGGGTATTTGCTGCAACAGGACAATGTCCTGCTGGTCAGCATCGGCAAAATAATGCAGTCGCTGGAGGGTTGCGCCTGCCCGATGGGGGCCTTGAGCCGGGAGTTCCTCAGAAAAATATCGGTAAATGCCGGTGAAATGGTTATAGTCGATATGGAAGCCGGGGTCGAACATTTCGGCCGCGGCGTCGAAACGGGCATCGATAACGTCCTGATCGTTGTCGAGCCCCCCCTGGAGTCGCTGGAGGTTGCCTCCAAAATCCACGGCATGTCCAAGGCAAGCGGCATAGAAAATGCGTGGGCAGTGCTGAATAAAATTCCCACTGAAGAGATCCGGAAAAGACTGACAGCGGAACTCGGCAAAAGGGGAATAACGGTTATCGGCAGCGTGCCTCTTGATCAGGAACTCTTCATGGCCAGCATCGACGGTCGCGTTCCGAAACAGGGGGCGGCGGCGAATGAGATCAAAGGGGTTATGGACTTCATAACCTCAAAAACAGAATAAAAACTGTGCAGTTGAGGATTTTCAAAACAGGAGGTACTGGAAAATGTGTCTGGCGGCGGCCTACTTTAACGACGAAAATGGCGAATTAATCCTGAAAGATATCGCGCGGCTGAAATTGAATGGCAACAATGTAGAGATGGAAACGCTTTTCGGGGAAAGAAAATCCGTCCCGGGGGAAATTATCGCGGTCGATTTCTTCTCGTCGAAAATATTCCTCGAACAGAGGCCAAAAGGTGTTCCGGCAGACGCTTAGCCTTCTGCATTAACAAAAATAGAAAAAGAGACCCAATCCTCAGGCGCCTCCGGAAGCTATGGATTTACCTGATACCGGGGCCGCCTGCCTTCCAGCACATCAATGACCCCCTGGGCAACCATCGTCGCCATGTTGTACAGGCTTTCCTCCGTCATTGCGCAGAAATGTGGCGTCACGATGAGGTTTTCCATCTGCAGCAGGGGATTCCCCGGATGAGGCGGCTCCGGATCGTAGACATCGAGGGCCGCGCCAGCGATCTCTTTTCTCCGCAGCGCCTCAATCAGCGCTGCCTCGTCCAAAACGGTTCCACGCGCCGTGTTGATAAGAAACGCCGTCGGCTTCATCAGAGAAAGCATCCGAGCATCGATCAGATTTCGCGTTTCCCCGCCTCCGGGGCAATGGAGGGAGACAAAGTCGCATAGGGGCAACAGATCCTCCAGACGGGACATTTTTTGCACGCCATAGCCGGCCAGCGTCTCTTCATCCACATACGGATCGTATCCAAAAACACGCATGTTGAAGGCAGCGTTCATTCTCTGCGCGACGGTGGAACCGATCCGGCCGACTCCAACCACCCCCAACGTTTTTCCCCACAAATCGCTGCTGATCAGCCCTTTCCGCCGCGTCAGGATCGCCATGGTCGTCGTGTCGCTGAGCAGCTGCCCGGACTGCATCGCAGTATGGGCCTCGACAATTTTTCGGCCGAGGCAGATGATAAAGCCGATGGCAATCTCCGCCACGCTTTCCGTATTGGCAGCCGGGGTATAAACAACCGTTATTCCCAGAGCGGCGGCCGCGGCGATATCTACCGTATCGTAGCCAACGCCGTGCCTTCCAATCACCGCGAGCCTCGGGGCAGCCTCCATAATCTCCCTGGTAATCTTTGTGTTCCGGACCACAACTGCATTGCAGTTGCCAATCGCGCTCAGAATGCCTTCAAGATTCTGCGGCTTCGGATAGACCAGTTCCGCCTTTTTTGCCAGCATCTCCTCACCCGCCTGATGAATCCGTTCCACCAGTAAAATTCTATTCATAAAAATCCCTTATTCCCCGACAAAATGAGCTGTTTCAGTGTTCTTCAAAGCGCTCCGCTCCACTGCCATAATGATGCTCTCTCGCCTCTCCCAATCTCAGGAATCTCTCCTCGATAAAATCAGCAACCGCCCCCGCGTCGTTCAGATCGAGCACAGGCACGTCAAGTGCAAGCGGTTGATCGCTCGCCACCGCCAGCAGCGTCGGATCGTTTTCTTCCCCGCGGCAAATCAGGGTGGCACTCCGGGCTTGACGATGCAGCTCGATTTTCGGCAAATGGCCGCGTTTGAATCCTTCGGCAAGGACGATATCGACATCGGAAAAGTAGGTCTCCAGAAGCTCCGGAAGCGGCGGAGAAACGGCATGTTTCTTTACAAGCGCCAGTTTTTCGGGAGAAGAAATAAGCGTGACCTCGGCGCCGGCCGCAGCCAGACGATGGCTGTCCTTTCCCGGGTGATCAATGTCGAAACGGTGTCCATCATGCTTGATAACTCCCACCCTGTATCCTCTTCCCTTCAATTGGCCAATGACCTTCTCCATAAGGGTCGTCTTGCCGGTACCGGATTTTGCTACAAAAGAAACCGCCTTTACGGTCATCCGCAACCTTCCTTTCTGATTTCCTCGAATTCCGCTGAATATCGCTTCATCTGCCCCACATCCGCCGGGCAGCCATTGCGAATTATCTTACTATATAGCAGGCATCCGGGGCTGACAAGCACGGACATTTTCAGTAACAGGCGGGGCGTCTGTCCTGAAAAACAGGGACGCGACTGCGGACGTTCTCTACAAATTTTGGATCTATATCGACGATAAGCAATTCTTCTTGCGTTTCTGAACCTTCCACAATAATTTCTCCCCAGGGATCGACCGCCAGCGAATGGCCGAAGAAGACGTTGTCCGGATCACTGCCGACCCGGTTGACGGCAACAACGAATATCTGGTTTTCAATCGCCCGCGCGATATTCAGCATTCGCCAGTGATGCCCCCGGACCGCAGGCCATTCGGCTGGAACGAACAACACCCGCGCGCCCTGAAGGGCCAAAACGCGCGGCAATTCGGGGAAGCGCAGGTCATAGCAGATGATCAGCCCCGCCGTTGTCGAAGCGATCGGAAAACTGCACCTTTCTTCGCCAGGAGACAGATAGAGGTCCTCTTCCATCAGGCCGATCAAGTGGATCTTGCGGTATCTGCCGACTATCCGTCCGTCTTTGTCGATCGCGCAGGCGGTATTGTAAATCTTGCCGTCGCACAGCTCCGGGATAGAGCCGGCAATGATAGCCACGTTGTTTTCCCGAGCTGTCCGGCAGAGCATGGCCAGCGTCTTTCCCGCCAGCGTCTCGGCCATCTTGCCTATTTCTTTCAGTTTGTACCCGGTTGTCCATAATTCCGGAAAGACGAACAGCTCCGCGCCCCGGGCCAGTCCCTCAACAATGAAGGCCCGGGCTTTCGCATGATTGGCGGCGACGTCTCCGTAGGCAACATCCATCTGAACAAGGGCAATTCTCATTGCACACTCACTATTTGCGGAAAGAGGGGACGCTTCCTTATACGGCAAAATTGGCAGCAGCAAGCCGGGATGCGGCAGACCCGGAAGCGCGGGGTTGCCGTTTTACCGCCTTGGGACAAGGCAACCCGTTTATTCTGCCTTCTTCGCAGTGGATATGCCAAGCAGAGTATAGGCCGGACAATGATTTAGCAGCCCGGTCAGCAGGGGGATTATGCCCAAGGCACCCCACCAGCTTTGATAAATAAGGCCGAGAACAATAATCACCGCTCCCGCAATAATCCGGATCCATTTATCGACGACGCCTATATTTGCCTTCATAATTTCCTCCTTTTTTCGAAATGATGTTGCCGGCCGGTCTTGCCGAAAAGGGGTAAACTGCCCGCCGGGAAAAAACGCCGCGCCGGGGGGAAAATCTCTCGAGAGGCGCGTCGTCGCTATCACTATTCGCTTTCCCTGTTCTCTTTTATACAGTCACTGACGATAATACAATAGGGAAATTGGGGAAAAATGGTTTGGCGCATTCACTGGCAGCCTTGGGACAACGGTTCCGGAAACAGGAAGATTGTTGCTTTCCCGCGGATGGCTATGATAGAGAATGACCGCCTTTAAAACTCAACAAACGCGCCGACGGCGGCGCCGACACCCGTTAAAAGTGAAAAATGCACTCATTTATCCTGAATGAAATCCTGATCATCATCCTCCTTTCCGTAGTTGTGCTTTATATTTGCCATCGCCTGCGTCTGCCAATCATCGTTGGCTTCCTGTTGACCGGGGTAATTGCCGGCCCGCAC
>Ga0172373_10003505_pt1 | contig 22933 bp, 22 predicted proteins | sample Lak10m_2_FD_114546 | JGI IMG/M metagenome (GOLD analysis project Ga0172373, IMG submission 114546) | Freshwater microbial communities from Kabuno Bay, South-Kivu, Congo - kab_092012_10m | ecosystem: Environmental > Aquatic > Freshwater > Lake | place: Democratic Republic of the Congo...
GAGGATATTCGTTCCATGCTTAATCTCGGTTTTGCTCGTTTGCGGCGTAGACCTGATTTGATCCTCAGTTTCTTTCACGCTGCCGGACTTTCTGTTAGACAACTTAGGTTACCCTGAATAGTGGCCAATATTGTAGCCATCCACCCACATCAGACAAAGGGTACTTAACTCCCAATTATTCCCCACGCTCCACGGTCACGCGCATTTCGATTCCGTCCGTGCTTATATCGACCCAGCCGCTGCGATCCGTCCGCAGAAGCGAATAGCCGTCCAGTGCGTCAAGCACATCCTGTGAAGGCATGCCGTTCGGGTCGCCAGCCGCCACGCTCAACACCACCAACTGCGGGGTTAGATTCTCAAAAATATCAGGCGGGTTAGACGGCGCGTATCCCGCATCCGCCAGCAGGAGCACATCCACCTTGCCGATCGTGTTGCCAAACTCAAGCGACTCAAATGTTCCTTCATCCACACCGATGGGAAGCAGGGCGCGGAAATTTCCATCCTGAATGAGGAGCACGCTTCCTCTCGGACCTGCGGCTTGAATCTCAATAAATGAGTTTTCTCCCAACTCGAGTCTTTGTCCCGCCTCCGCGCGAGTGACGGGAATCTCCTGTTTCGCAAAATATTTATCGAGCAATTGCGCGGAGAACGAGCCTTGCACATTTCCACTCCACAAAACATTTTCAGGGACGTATCTTTCCACAATGCGAGGCAATGCAGAGAGTTGATCTTCATCTGTGGAGGCGATGATGAGCCAGTCCAATTTACGCGAGAAGAACGGAAGCCTGCGTCCAAGTTCATCAGAGAGGTCAGACGTGCTCGACCCGCCGTTGACAAGGATGTTGCGTCCTTCGGGAGTTTGGATGAGTACGGCATTCGCCGAACCCGCATCCAAAAATGTGACATGGAAACGTCCATCGCCTGATTGCGAGGCGGCGGTCCACACCAGCATCATGCAGATGAAAACGAGGGCGAAGGAAACGGTCAATGCGGCGGCGCGGAGCGAAGATGCCGCAGACTTGAACCATGTCTGGATGGCAGACCAGTTCAAGGTCACAGCAAGAAGCGTGATGTACGTCCCGAAGATCGCCCAGACAGGCACGTCTCCCAATACAAGCACGCCATGCGGAACGCGGTTAAAAAATTCCACGACACGGATGGTATAGCCCGCGAACGGCCACGCGACCCACGCGAGCAATTGTCCCAGCGGAAGGAAAACGAGGCTGGCAAAGACAGCCGCTCCGCCGAGGATCATCACCGCGGGCTGCACAGGCAGAATGAAAGGATTGGCAATGAACGAGATGAGGGAGATGCGGTTGAAATAATATGCCATAAGCGGAATGGTCATAACCTGGGCGGCGAGAGTAAGGATGACATTTTCATTTAGAATTTTCACGACGGCGGTATTATCCTGTTTTGAAAATCTTGAAATGAGATTCGCGGTGTAATTGGAAAACGGTTCGGCATAAAGGATGAGGCCAAGAGTGGCGAAGAAGGAAAGCTGAAAGCCGATGTCCCAAAGCACGAGCGGATTGATGAATGCCATGATCAACGCCACGATGGCAAGCGTGTTGATGCCCGCGTTCTTCCTTCCCACCTGCCGCGCGAACAGGGACAGGCTGCCCATGATCGCAGCGCGCATCACCGCCGCATCGCCGCCGACCAGAAAGGCATACAAAAATACCATCGCCACCGAGATGGCGGCACCAAGGCGTTCGCTAAAAATCTGTTTGGAGATGGAAAAGAACAAACCCGCGATAATGGCAATGTTGAAACCGGAGATGGCAATGATATGCGCCGTGCCTGTGTTCTTGAAGGCATCCTGTAATTTGCGCGGCAGGCCGGTATCCACACCGAAGAGGATTCCTGCAAGGAGCGATGCTTCGGGGTCTTGAAAAATGCGATAGGTATTTTCGAGCAGATTCGCTTTCAACTTGAAGATTGGGACAAAAACAATATTGCCGCCGTTGCCCGGCAGACGGGTCACTTCGGCAATGGTCATGTACGAATACATGCCGGAACGGGCAAGATAATCACGATACGAGAACTCCTCGTTCTCCGGCGGAGTCTTCAACTGCCCGCGCACGCGGACTCTTTCTCCGTATTCATATTCTTCGTTCTCAGCCACACGCACAAGGATCTCCCCCGAGACGGGCATGTCACCGCTGCCCGTGTCCACAGATTCTACTTTGAGCTTGAGGTTGGTGTAACTGTCTCGATAATCAGGCGGCTCGGAGAGCGAGCCTGTGATCAGCAAATCGTACTCGCGGTCATTGTAAAAGGCGATGTGAAACGCATCGATGTTCGGCTGACGGAATTGGTAATACGCAGAGCCGAAGAAAAGGAAGGCGGGAAGGATAAGGATGAAGGGATAAGAGCTGAGGAACGAGAAACGAGAAGTGAGAAACGAGTTACGGGAAAGGAAAAAAGAAAGCAGAAAGCAGAAAGCAGAAAGTAGAATCCATGCCCAGATTGGGAGGGAGAGCAGGCTTGCAAGGATGATCCCTGCGATAAAAAATAAAGAAATCCATAACAAAGGCATGCGTGGATTTTACATTAGTTTATGGATACACGATCGCGCTTTCCGGCCGTGTTGCGCAACAGTTATAATCCCCCATCATGACAGATAAAAAACTCATCCTCGTTACCGGCGCAACAGGGTATGTCGGCGGACGGCTCGTGCCGAAACTTTTGGAAGCGGGCTATCATGTGCGCTGCCTCGTGCGCGACCCGTCCCGATTACAGGGACGCAGCTGGCTCAACAAAGTGGAAGTGGTACAAGGCGATGCACTCTACCCCGATCAGATCGCCGCAGCCATGCAGGGCGTATCCATTGCCTATTATCTAATGCACGGGATGCAGGGCAGCAAAACCAACGCCGAGCGTGACTTGCAAGTGGCGCGGAATTTCACCTACGCGGCGGAGGAAGCTGGCATCGAGCGCATCATCTACTTTGGTGAATTGGTGGACCCAACCGCGGCTCTCTCGCCCTATTTGCGGGCCAGGCACGAAACGGGATATTTACTGCGCTACAGCAAAGTACCCGTCACTGAAATTCGCGCAGGCATGATCATCGGCTCAGGCTCCGCACTTTTTGAAATGATCCGCTATCTGACGGAACGCGAACCGCTGTTGATTTGTCCCGCGTGGTTCTCTTCGCAGGCACAGCCCATCGCCATCCGCGACGTGCTTTCGTATCTGGTGGCTGTGCTTAATTCACACGGCAGCATCGGACGGGTGATCGAGATCGGCGGTCCCACCCGCCTGACTTATGCAGACATGCTTTTGGAATACGCAAAAGAACGCGGGCTTAAACGTGTGTTGATCCCTACTCCATTGTTTGCGCCGCGGCTTTCAGCGTACTGGGTCCACATGGTCACGCCCATCCATTGGAGAGTTGTCGCACCGCTGATCGAAGGTCTGCGCGCCAATCTCATCGTGCGGGACGATGCCGCTCGGAAATTATTTCCGCAGATCCAGCCGATAAATTTTCAGACCGCCACCCATCTCGCGCTTGGGCGCGTCCAACGCGACAATGTGGAGACGAGCTGGTCAGACGCATTGGTCACCGCTCTGGGAGATATCAAACCCTACGAGTTCACCGTGGAAGAAGGTTTGTTCATCGAACGTCGACAGGTCATCCTCGACCTGCCTACCGAAACCGTATTTCGTTCCTACACTGGGATCGGCGGCGAACGCGGCTGGCTGTACATGGATTGGAGTTGGGCAATGCGCGGCTGGATGGATAAAGCCATCGGCGGCGTAGGGCTGCGGCGCGGACGACGTCACCCGGATGAGATCCATACCGGCGAAGCGCTTGATTTCTGGCGCGTTGAAACCGTGGAGAAGAATACGCAAATGCGATTGCGTGCTGAAATGAAAGTGCCCGGCAAAGCCTGGCTGCAATTTGATTCCACACCCGCGCCGGATGACAAAAAGAAGACCGTGTTCACGGTCACCGCTTATTTTGAGCCGCATGGCTTCTTTGGCTTTTTATATTGGTACGCCATGTGGCCCTTCCACAAATTCATCTTTGACGGCCTTACCCGCAGGCTGGCGTCCCGAGCACGTGTACTGGGACATTCGTATTAACCAATTTTTTTACTGATCACTTTCTCCACTCATCAGGGTTATAAAGCATATGACAGACTTCCTCTTCCCGGTTATAGGTTATCTGCTTGGCTCGATCCCATTCTCGATCTTGATCACACGCTTCGTCAAAGGCGTGGATGTGCGCGACTCAGGCTCGGGCCACGCCACAACGACGAACACCATTCGTCAGGCAGGGTTTGGCTGGGGCGCGCTGGTCTTTGTTTTGGATGTGGCAAAGGGCTATATCCCCACCTATCTCGCGCTGAAGTATTCCGGGGATGTGCAAATCGTTACATTCACAGCAGCCTTTGCAGTGATCGGTCACTGCTGGCCGCTGTTCGCAGGTTTGCGCGGCGGGATGGGATTGGCAACTGCGGGCGGCACATTCCTGGCGGTCAACGTGCTGGGATTCCTGATCTGCATTGCGGCGTTGATCGTGCTGGTGCTGGTGATCCGTCACTCGGCGCGGGCAAGCGTAATTGGGGGCATCCTCGCGGCGCCTATGCTGTGGATCTTCCATATTCGCGATGTTGCATTTTGGGTGGCTGTCGGCGCAGGGCTTGTGATCTCGGTCCGCTTTTTGATCGATTGGAATCGAAAATATCGGGAGTTGTGGCTGGACCGTGAGAACACGGGTAAAAGCACAAGCTGAGATTCTGCTTTTCGAACAACAACCAAGTTCAGGCGGGGAAAGAAGCGGCGTACTCCTTTGTTAAACAAAAAGAGCCTCAGTTGAAACTGAGGCTCCGCTATTCTCCCATCAACCAATTAAACAAACCATGCTTATTCGGTGACGTCTCCTCCAGCCGCGGCATGGCAAGGAGAACGACGGTGATGTTATCGTGTCCGCCGCGCTCGTTGGCAAGATTGACAAGAGTCTCCGCCGCGGATTTGAGATCTTTCTTCGAGCGGATGATCTTTTGGATCTCGTCATCCCACACGAGGTCGGTCAGACCGTCGCTGCACAGCAGGATGGTATCGCCTGGCTCAAGGTGAAAGCCCTGATTGTTGACCGACTCCTCGTCTGTCTCTTCGCTGTCGATGCGCAAACGGAAATCCACTTCAGGAAGTTTGATGCCGCCCAGATGCCTGCGAATGACATGCAGGTTCGGATGATCGCGCATTTGCTCGGCAGTGATGATGCCCTTCTCATAGACTTCCTGCACCCAGGTATGGTCGATGGTCAGTCGTTGAATGAATTTGCCGCGCAAAAGATAAATGCGAGAATCCCCAACATATGCGGTATAAAGTTTATTTTCAATCACCCATACGCAGGCACAGGTAGCGCCCATGCCTTCTTCCTCTTCCTTGCCTGCAGAGTGGGAAGCGATGGCCTGACTGGCATCATGAATTGCAGATTCGAGAATTCGGACAGGCTTTTTAGCGTTGCTCTCCCCCACGCCCATGCTTATATAATTGACAGCCAACTCAGCCGCCACCTCACCAGCGCGATGCCCGCCGATCCCATCAGCAACGATGGCAACAACAGATGGGCGCGCATCTTCCTTGCTTACCAGGAACGACGAGACCGCATAACGATCTTCGTTATTCTTGCCGGACATCCCGGCGCTGCTAAGCGTGGCAACATGAAGGTGGGGAAGTGTGGAACGGATCATTCTTCAACGGGTTGAACAGTGATCTTCGGAGTCGGAGTGACTGGCGAGGCTTTAAGCATAAAACGATACATTAATTGTCCGAAGTGTACCATATCCCCATGCGCGAGACGATAGCCCTCACGGGGGACAGGTTCATAGTTCACCCATGTTCCGGCGATCGAGTTATTATCCTTCAACAGGTAGCCGCCGTCATCCGTCAGGCGCAGCCTTGCATGAATCGAGGAGATGGAGGGATCATCCAGTATCTGGGAGCATTGCACCGGGTCGGTACCAAAGACAACTTCCTTTTCAACCAATGAGATGGGGGTGACAGGGGCGAAAGTTCCATCCGCATTGAGGCGAACGAAAGAAGCCGCCGCTTCCTTGCTGGACTTTGGTGCTGATTCTGTTTTCGCAGACGGAGTGCGCCGCTTTTTGGGTTTCGCCGCTGGAGCGGCCGCAGCGATCGGCGCCGCCTCTTCCGCTGGGCCGGTTTGAATGGTCTGTGTGAGCGGGTCTGCCTCGGCGCGGCGGGTCTCCTGCGCGGCACGCAAGGTTGGGATACGCAAACGTCCACTGAGCAGGATGATAAAGAGAACCAGCCCTGCAAAGATAATGGCTCCAAAGGTGATCGGCGTGCGATATTTTGCCAACAGGGCGGCAGGTCCACTGGGCGGCTTAACCACCGTGACAGTGATCGGTAACGCCATACTGGTCTTGGTCAGGCCAAGGCTGTCCACCGCTTCTACAGTGATCTGATGCTGTCCGCTGGATAAATAGGTGGACAGATCCCAGGTGAAGGTATTAAATGGCTCAGCCGTGTTTTCATCCACAATGACGCCGTCCACAAGCAGTGCAGTACGAGTCAGCGGGCGGGGATGTCCATCAGGAAATTCGATGATGATCTCGATATCCTGCTTATCGGGTAAAAGGATTTCGGTGTTGAAGGGATCTTCCGCCGGAGCCTGACGTGTGATCTGCAACGGCGGCGCCACTGGGAACGGATTGGGCGGCTGAATATCCACATGGAATTTTTGTTCATTGGATGTCACACTGCCAGAAGGCAGGTTCACTTGCAGGCTGAGGGGATAATCCCCGGCCGCTGCGGCACGGGAAGTGTAAGTCAATGCGTACACGCGGCGCAGCGCGGAAAAATAAGCCTCGAGGTCCGGGAAGCGTTCCTCACCAGAATACTGGAACATGGTCCCGCCTGTTTTTATGGCGAGGTTGTTAAAAACGGCAGCGCTTGTGTTGGTGAAAGTTGTATTCGCATCCACATACCAGACAAAGACGCGAACATTACTTTCCACGGCACGTTGGATATATGGTTCCATTGAAGCCGCCAGATTTGGGTCATCCATTTGCGGAGTAATGAAAAGGATAGCACGCTTCATGCCAAGGCGCGGAGTCTGCGCGGTGACAGTGTCTATTGCGGTGGCAAGGGATTGCAAATTGGGAATGGCCGCGCGCAGGTCAGGCTGGAAACCATCCAAGCCGACGATAAAGTCTGCGGCGCTGGCGTGGTTGATGACGGGTCCCGCCTGGCTGACGAGGCTGAGATCATCGGGCAGGTCGGCAGGACGGCTTTGCGCCCATTGAGCGATGACCTGCATCACCCGTTGAAAGCGGGAAAGTCCGCTGGCGTTACGCGCATCCAGGGGCATGCCCTGATTGACGGCAACTACAAGCTGCAGCGGCACGGCGATCTCATTCAGAGAGTCGACCGGGAGCGGCACACCATTCTCGATAACGGTAACAGCCTCGGGCTTAAGCCCGGAAGCGAAAATTTTCTGGGCATCGAATACATCCGCAAAGGCGGAGACAGATGGAAAGGCCGAAGACTCTGCGTTGTACAAAGTCGCAGAGGCAAGGTTTTCCTGTGCGCGAACAGAAGGCACAACACCAAGCAACAGGCTTAAACTGAGCAGCAGTGCAAAAAAATTACGCATTTCCCTCAACAAGGATGGGGGCTTCTTCCTTTGATTTTGTAACACGCAGGTATGTCAACGTCCACACGGATTCGGTATAGGTCATCACAATGCCATTGATAAACCAGGCGATCGGACTGTAGCACAAAGCAAAGATGCCTACAGCGATAAAGGGCCGCCAGGAGGTAATATTACCCTGAATGAAAGCTTGCAGGAGGGGGAGCATAAGCATGAGCAATGGCAAAGCAAGGAGAATGCCGATGATAAAACCAGCGACAAAAAGCACAAAACCAATGATCAGCAGGACAATGATATTCTTTGAAAACACCTGCCAGCCGCGAGCAAAGGAATCGAAGAGCCCTAAATTCTCCACGGTGATGGAACGCTTTACTTGAAAGTGGTACAGATTCAAGGCAATGGATATCGGGAACAAGCAGCAGCAGATGGAGACGAAAAGAAGCAGGATCATCCCGCTGCCCACAGCCGCGTTATCCATTCCAGAGCGAGAAGCAGGGATCACGATTGCCAATATGGCAAGGATAAAAACTACAAGAATGGGCAGCCAGATGATCAGCGCTGCGCCAAACAAGCGCCAGAAATACCCAAGGCTTTCAGAGAACAGCCCGCCGAACGGTATTGTCTCGGCTCCGTTCTCTGCATGAACCACACCCCGTACCAGCCCCGCAGTGCCAACGAGGTTGAAGAATATCTGCACAATGATGGAAATTAGAGCGATACCGATCAATACATAGATGATCCAGGGGTTTTGATCGAACCAGGTCATCATGCGCTGACCAAAACTTTCCATTTGGTTCAGCATTTGCTGGGAAAAAGGACTATTCGTCCCCGGGGTTCCGTTACTGCGGCTGCTACTGTTATTGGAACTTCCGCTGCTTCTGCCGCAACTGGCAAGGATGCCGAAGATCCACAGAACCTTGTACTTCCAGGTGATCTTCGCGGCGCGGGTAAAAACTTCAATGAAATCAAAATTCATGGCTGGTTTCGCTCCTGCTACTCACTGAATATAACCTGATTCTCAGTTTTTTGCCCTGACGCGGCCAGGCGCAAATAGGTCAGGTCGAGGCTGGCTTTCATGAAAACCTGAATGATGCTGGAAAGCAAAAGCATCACAGGGAAGAAGATACACATCCCAACCGCCATAACAACCACCATTGGAGTAATGGATTGTGAAACGGACTGGGCAAACCCCGCCATAAAAAACATGGGAACCATCAATGGGAATACGACGACGCCGGAAAGCATGGATGTACCCATATAAACGACCAGTGTGATAATGACAAATTTCCAGACGTGCCTGCGCACAATTTCCCAGGCGCACTTAAGCGCATCCACCACACCAAGGTTCTCAGCGATCAGGGCGGTCTGTGCCGACTCCATGAAGGCAACAAAAAGCAGGGAAAACGGAGTCAGCAACATGATGATGGGCTGCGCACAAAAGGAGCCGATCCCCATAGTGACAAAAGTCAGTAGAGCGATGAAGAGAAAAATAATGGTGAAGACCAACCCGATGGTCAATTGGAGAAGAAGCAGCAGGCCGAGGCTACGTCCGTAAAACGGGAGTGCATCCCGAAGTAAATCCACAAACTGGAAAGCATCTCCACGGTCCGTGCGGATTATGCCAAGCGTGGCTGCGGAATTTGCATAAGCCGTGATGAAAAGTCCAACGATGAAAAACACCCCGAAGACTAAAACCAAAACGAGAAAGGAAACCCCGCTCAGGTCATTGCCGCTATTTTCCAAAAATGGAATGGCAGCAAAGAACAGGGGAAGCATAACGAACAAAGGCAGCATGGGGAGCGCCATCACCCCCCAAAGAGATTTGCGCTTCCATGTGATCTGCACTGACTGTGTGAGTGTTTCGCCGTAATCGAATTCCATCAATTTCTCCCATCCCGATCGTAAACCAAAATCGCAAATCGAAAATTTCTATTCCCATTCAATCGTTGCTGGCGGCTTACTCGTAATATCATACACCACACGATTGATTCCTTCCACCTCATTCACCACACGGCTCGATATTTTCGCGAGCAGGTCAAAGGGCAGGCGCGCCCAATCGGCGGTCATAAAATCGTCAGTTGAAACGGCGCGAATCGCAGCGGCTTCCTGATAGGTGCGCTGGTCGCCCATCACGCCCACCGAGCGGACGGGCAGCAAGACCATGAAGGCCTGCGAGGTCTGCGCACCTTTTCCCAAAAAGCCTGCTTTGGATAATTCTTCCAGAAGGATCTTATCCGCCGCCCGCAAACGGGATACACGCTCGGGCGTACACTCCCCGAGGCAGCGCACGGTCAACCCCGGACCTGGAAATGGTTGCCGCCAAACAAGCGCTTCACTCAGCCCAAGCGCTTCCCCCACCAACCGAACTTCATCCTTGAACAAATAGCGCAGCGGTTCGACGAGTTCAAATTGCATATCTTCGGGCAGACCGCCCACGTTGTGATGAGACTTGATCTTTGCGGCCTTGCTTCTATCTGGCCCAGAGGATTCAACCACATCGGGGTAAATCGTCCCCTGCACTAAAAACTTTGGCTGGCCTACATTCTTCGCTTCGCGCTCAAAGATGCGGATGAATTTCTCACCGACGATCTTGCGCTTTTGTTCGGGGTCAGTCTCGCCTTTCAATGCGCCGAGAAAATCGTCAGCGGCTTCTACTGTAATTAGTTCAGCACCTAAGCCGCCCCGAAAGGCAGAGGCGACCTGTTCCCCTTCATTCGCGCGCAGCAGACCTGTATCCACAAAAACGCAGACGAGTTGATCGCCAATCGCCTTGTGGACGAGTGCCGCCGCCACGGATGAATCCACGCCGCCTGAAACTGCTGCGAGCACGCGGGCATCACCAACTTGCGCTCGAATCCGTTTGACACTGTCGTCGATGATGGAAGCAGGAGTCCATTCTGGTTTTGCGCCGCAGATATCCACAGCGAAATGTTTGAGCAGGTCAATGCCATTGGGGGTGTGATGCACTTCGGGGTGGAATTGCACGCCAAAATATTTTCGCTGCATGTCACCCATCGCCGCGAAGGGACTGTTGCCAGATTTCGCGAGAGCGATAAATCCATCGGGCATACGCGAGATCTTATCGCCGTGAGACATCCACACTTTGGTGATGGTATCCAAGGCTGTGCCATGCACGAGATGCGTAATTTCAGCGGAGCCGTACTCGCGCTCATTGGATGGGTCTACTTTGCCGCCGAGGGCATGGGTGAGAGCTTGCATTCCATAGCAAATGCCGAGGATGGGCAGGCCTGATTCGAGGATGAATTTTTGAATGAAGGGGGCGTTCTCTTCATACACGGATTTGGGTCCGCCGGACAAAATAAATCCCTTCGGTTTTATCGAAAGGATCTTTTCCTGAGGCGCATCCCAGGGGAATAACTCGCAATAGACTTGTGACTCGCGCACACGGCGGGCGATGATCTGGGCGTACTGGGAGCCGAAATCGAGAATGGCAATTGATTCTGTCATGTATTAATCCCGTAGGGGCGAGGTAACCTCGCCCCTACATATCTGAGATGAGATGAAAATGCAAATGCGGGAAGTCTTGATATTCTCCGCCGTTGACGATGAGGCGATAGGCTTTGAGATGAAGTTCATCCACAAGGCTTTGGACGGTGGCGTATAAGTCCGTTAGAAAAGCGGTGTCCTGCGGGTCGAGACTGGCGAGGGAATCCACCTGCCGCTTCGGGAGAATGAGCACGTGGGTCTTATAGCCTGGGGAAGGATGATGAAACGCAAGCAGGTTCGAGGTCTCACGGAGGCGGTTGACTGGGATGAGAAAACTCATATAGGTGAGAATCCAGCCGATGAAGCGGGAAACAAATCGAAGGTGGAGAAATTTTCTAAACCTGCTCAAAGCAGCGTCCTCGCCGCCGAGGACGGCGGCTTGAGCAATTAATCTTCAAATTCTATTTTACCGTTATTCAAAGATTTGATGCAGGCAATGGATTCGATGGGAACGCCGAGCGGTTTCAACGCCTCGCGCCCACCCTCGAAACTTTTTTCGATCAACGCGCCAATGCCTACGATGCTGGAGCCTGCCGCTTCGGCGAGGCGGACGAGACCGAGGATGGTTTGTCCGCTGGCGAGGAAGTCGTCGATGATGAGGACTTTTTCGTCGTTGGCGAGATATTCAGGAGAGACGATGAGCTCGACCATGCGGCCTTTGGTGTGCGAAGGCGCGAGGGTGAGATAGACCTGATCGGGCATAGTGACAGGTTTGTTCTTGCGGGCATACACGACAGGCAAACCGAGGTGAATGCCAGTGGTGACAGCCGGGGCAATGCCTGAAATTTCAGCCGTGAGGATTTTTGTGGCGCCGACGTTTGCAAAGAGTTCTGCAAAGATGCGTCCGCAGTCATTCATGAGATTGGGGTCTACTTGGTGATTAACAAAACTATCCACTTTTAAAATGCCGCCACCGAGCACTTGCCCCTCTTTTTTAATACGTTCTTGCAGTTGGTTCATTAAGCCTCCAGATTGTCCAGACAGATTTTGGGTGGATTTTACGACTGAATGAGGAAAGATGCAAAGGAGGAAAGAAAATTGGGTGGATCTGGCTGGCAACAAATCTTTTCAGTCCCAACAGGTCTACATATAAAATCCTTTCGAGTCGGACCCAGCAAAATAGCCACTCAGTGTCATCTTTGGCCCTAGATCAGTAAACTGGTCCCAGCTAAATTTCTTGTCTGGTAAGTCTTTAGATATATAGTTTTGGTATACGTAAACCAAACTTTTCCCTCCTGTCACCCAAAAGCCCGCAATAATCGCCCCTACCAATAGTAGTACCAAAATCACGCTAACAAAAATCTTTGTACGTACGCTCACACTACTACAATATCACAAACTCAATTATCTCGTCACAAGTGGAAGATCCAAGTTAAAATTTTCTGTCCAAAAAACGATTGGCTTATTATCAAGACCTCTAAGGCATACATACCCAGCATCTGGATTATTACCACGAGGTATAAATTCTACTAAGATTACTGATAACCCATCTTTAGAAAAAATTTCGCGAGTATTTGAATGAAAAGTACTTTTATCTCCAGGAATACCTTCTATTGCTTTTCCCAACATAGAAATATGGGAAGGTAACCAAGAAATTATATCTTTTCTAGCTATAATTTTCGCACCATTGAAAAGTACACTACCACTTTCGCTCCCACCATTTATCAATTGATCAAAATCCCAATCCACTGTACCACTTGGTTTCAACTTAGCTATTTGTATATTATCACTTACCCTCTGCAGGACTACTGTCGTAGTTCCGTCCGCATTTTTTATAGCTACCCACTGGTTATCTTCAGGGGTAAATCCTAGTCTTGTATCTGCGTTTATATCAGCCATCCAGTCTTTTCCATTTGTCATAGACGTGATGACAAAAGCTCCCTCCTGCCCTTCTACTGGCGCACCCAGTTCTAGGATTACTCCTTTTGGGGTAGTAATGGTTTCTTTAGCTGGCGTAGGCGTATAAGCAGCAGTGGGAGTGGCTGATGGCTCAGGCGTTTGCGTTGCGGCAGGCAAGGTGACAGTCACTTCGGAAGTGACTGTCACCTGTGGAGAGCAAGATGCAACAAAGATGGAAATGATAACGAGAAGAATAACGATGGATTTTTTCATGACAAACTCCCTGATAATCAGACCTCCGAGGTCTGCGAGACCTCCGAGGTCTTTTAGTTACTCCGCGCCCAAAAATGACCGTGCAAAACGGCGAATCGCTCCCGTGGTTTCCAAAGCCTCTTCCGCTTCTTCAACGGCAGGCTGATTTCCCGGATAACGCGTGTGGACGGCGTAGCCTGACAACCTGCCAAGCTGTTCTCTCGTAAAACCTGTGAATATTCCCGCCTCATTGCATAGCCTGTCAAGAATGATCAGATCGTGAGTCTTGGGAAACTCAGCGTCTCTTGCTATCAACATCGCTTTGAGATATTTTTCGGCGCATTGCTGGCTGTGAAAACAGGAGGCAGTGACAAGCGGTTTTCTACGCCTGAGCGCGCTTTTTGCCATCACAAAATCTTCTTCGGCATATTCCGCCCAATCCAAAGCGCTATTTTGATCGTTCATACAAGACTTTGCCTTTTGTCAAAATTTCGCGCAGGAAAAAATTCCCCTTTTTCTTTTCCTCATCTCTGATCTCTTTTGGGGTTTTCACTATAATATCCACAGGGAAATCACGTGGAATCAGCACATTTGAAACGGCAACGTACCTGTCAATATACTTTGCCGATGTTTTCATGATTATCAATAAGTCCACATCGCTGTCAGGTGTGGGAGTCCCATACGCGTATGAGCCAAATAAAATGATCTTTTCAGGGTTGAGTTCAGAGACAATCCGCTCAATCGCCTGCGGCAGTGTCTTCGACACAGGCTTAAGCCCTCTTGGGCTTTTGCGAGTCTGACGGGGCAGTACGATTGAGTTCATAAATTCATTTTACCATTTTCGACTCAATGTCCCAAACTACAGAGATGGCAAAACCATTTCACGTTTCACCTATTACGTTTCACTTTCCCTCCTCTTATCCCCAATTAATCTCACAAAATGACCTGTGTTAGAATCTTGCGCGTGAATGAGAAAAATGTTTTAGTGTTGGCATCCAACTCACCGCGCCGCAGACAATTGCTTGCGCTTGGGAACTGGGGCTTCGTTGTCAACGTCGCGGATATAGATGAAACTGCATTGGAGGGCGAGACTCCCAAAGAGTATGTGATCCGCCTCGCGCAGGAAAAAGCATTGGCTGTCAAAGACAAGGCGAATGCAGAGAACATCATCATCGGCTCAGATACCACCGTTGTAGATGGTGATGAAATCCTCGGCAAACCTGTGGATGAAGCAGATGCCGAACGCATGTTGAAGCAGTTGCGCGGAAAAACGCATCAAGTGTTCACGGGCATTGCGCTCTACCGCGTGCAGGATGGAAAAATGCTCACCGAGTTATCCATCACCGATGTGCCGATGCGTGATTATTCTGATGATGAAATCCGCGCCTACATCAAAACAGGCGACCCAATGGACAAAGCCGGAGCATACGCCATTCAGCACCCCGATTTTCAACCCGTCCACTCCATGCAGGGATGCTACGCCGGCGTGATGGGGCTTTCCATGTGTCATGTGTTACGCGCTCTGAAAAAATTTGATCTCTCCCCCGCAGCGGATGTCCCCGCGGCATGCCAAGCCCTATTGAATTATCATTGTCAGGTTTCATCCGCTATCCTGCGCGGTCAAATATAACAATAGTCCCGTCCTTGCGCGTCGCTCTTCGCGACGAAGCAATCTCATTCAAAATGCGGAGATTGCTTCGCCCGAAAGAACATCCTCCTCGCAATGACATCATCTTGAAAGGAAACGTAATGAAGCCATTACGCTGGTTCAATTTTGTTTTGATCATCTTGTTTCTCTCCGCTTGTGTATCCGGCGGCGGAGACGGTCTGCCGTCCATCCTTGGCGGCCCTACGTCCGTACCGCTGCCAACCGCGCATGCAGAGATCACCCCCGCGCCGGATGAGAATGCAGCCATTACAAAATACCTCGAAGCCCTGAAACAGGATGACTTCGAAACGATGTACTCGCTTCTTACACAGTCCAGCCACGATTCAGTGACCCTGGAGGATTTTTCCAAACGCTGGAACGATGCTCTGAACGCCATGAGCGCCGCCGAGATCGAATATACCGTCAACTCCGCGCAGATCGGCCCACGTGACGCAGAGGTCGGCTACAGCATCACCTACAAAACTGTGCTTGCCGGCGACATTCAACGCGACATCATCATCCGCATGAAGAACGAGAACAACGAATGGAAGATCATCTGGGATGAAGCCCAGATCCTTCCCGAACTTGCAGGCGGCAACCAGCTTGTGATGGAATACAGCATCCCGGCCCGCGGCGACATCTATGATAAGAACGGCCTGCCCATCGCCACCCAATCCGACGCCTTTGCGTTCGGCATTCGAACCGACCTGATCGATCTGGATATGCAGGGAGCGTTGACCTCAGAACTCGGTCTGCTATGCGGATTAGATCCGCTCGATATTCAGGACCAGATTGACGCCGCCGGCCCCGGCTGGTACCTGCCCATGTGCGAAGGGACTCGGGAAGAAGCCCAGAGATTGCTCTCCATCAATCCCGGCGGGCTTATGGTTTCCGAATACAACTCCCGATATTACGCAGGCTCAGGCCTTGCGCCACAGGCGGTTGGCTACACCCAATCCATCTCGCCGGAACAACTGAACGAGTACCGCCGCAAGGGGTATCAGGGCAGCGAGAGGATCGGTCAGACCGGCGTGGAGCAGTGGGCCGAAAATTATCTGGCGGGTCAGCACGGTGGAATATTGCGTGTGGTGACAGCAGATGGACAACCCGTCGCCACATTGGGCCAAACTGAACGCAAAGCTGCGGATTCTGTCTACCTCACCATCGACAACAATATGCAAAAATGGGCGCAGGCTTCCATCGAATTCTTCCGCGGCGCCATCGTGGTCATGGAAGTGGACACTGGCCGAATCATCGCAATGGCTTCCGGCCCCGGGTTCGACCCCAACTATTTCGATTCAGAGAACCCGAACAACCTCGGCATCACCGACCTGTTGAACGATGGCAGAACCCCGCTGCTTAATCGCGCGTCTCAAGGGCAACTCCCGCTCGGGTCTGTCTTCAAGATCATCACTTTCTCTGCAGCCCTCGAAAGCGGACTGTATCTAAAAGACACTGAATACAACTGTCAGTACGAGTTTAACGAACTCACAGACCAGACCCGCTACGACTGGACCTACCAACACTGCCAGATACGACTCTCCGAAGGTCTTTTCTGCGACACATCCGACAGCCGCCCCTCCGGCCTATTGACCTTGCAGGAAGGATTAATGCGCTCGTGTAATCCCTACTTCTGGCATATTGGAAATGACCTGTACACCAACTGGAGCCGTGGCAACGACATTGCCAACATGGCGCGCTCTTTCGGGCTTGGCTCCCCAACAGGCATTGAGCAGATTCCCGAAGAACCCGGTCAGATCCTTGACCCCGCCACACAAATTGATGCGGTCAACCAGGCGATTGGACAGGGCACCGTACTGGTGACGCCACTGCAAGTCGTCCGCTTTATGTCTGCCATCGCCAACGGCGGGACGTTATACCGTCCGCAAATTGTTGAGAAGATCCAGCCTGTGGAAGGAAGCCCCGTTCAATCCTTCAAGCCGGAAGCCCAGAGTGCTCTCCCGTTGCGTACTGAAAATCTGGATATCCTGCGCGAAGCGTTGTTCATGGTGACGGATAGCCCCGGCGGCACGGCGCGTTTCAATCTGCGCGGTTTGCAATTTAAAGTGCTGGGAAAAACAGGGACTGCTGAATCCGGCAGCGGTAAACCGCATGGCTGGTTCGCAGGATATACGGAAAATGAAGAGAACACCGGCCTGCCTGATATTGCCATTGTGGTCGTGGGCGAAAATATCGGTGAAGGTTCCGAATACGCTGTGCCCATGTTCCGCGCCATGGTGGAAACCTATTACTATGGCAGCCCACAGACTCGTCCATGGTATGGCACCATCGGCTACCCGCCCAACACTCCCGTTCCCGGCACCACCCCATAATCAACTTGTCTGGCGATCACATGATATATGATCGCCAGACTTCTATTCAGGAAATCATTTGACAAACACGAACAGCAAACAAGGTTTGATCATTAAAGCCCAATCCGGTTTCTTTTGGGTGGAAACCGGGGAGGGCATTATTGTTTGTCAATTACGCGGAAAATTAAAACAGGGGCGCGCCAAAGGTGACATAGCCGCAATTGGCGATCACGTCACCATTACGATCTTGGAAGACGGAAGCGGGGTCGTGGAAAATGTCGAAGAGCGCAAGCAGGCTTTGGTCAGGTTGGACCCGCGCCCGCAGGGCGAATATCAACAGGTGCTGCTGGCAAATGCCGATCAAGTCATCTTCGTGTTTGCCTGTGCGAATCCGAATCCAAAATTAAGAATGTTGGATCGTTTTCTTGTCATCGCGGAAAAGCAAAAGATCCCCATCATCATTATTGCCAATAAAACTGACCTCGTGGATCACCCAAAAGAAATTTTTGGCATGTATGAAAATATTGGGTATCGTGTTATTTATACTTCTGCAAAAGAAGAACAGGGGTTGGAAGAAATACGCAGCGCGCTGAAAAATAAAATTTCTGCATTTGCCGGGCCAAGCGGTGTTGGAAAATCAAGCTTGTTGAACGCCCTCCAACCCGGGCTGGGACTTGCCGTGAATGAGATCAGTTCGGTGATGAACAAGGGACGGCACACCACCGTCTCGCGGCAAATGTTTCCATTGGAAGGCGGCGGATATGTAGCCGATACGCCGGGCTGGAAATCGCTCGCATTGTGGGACACCGAAGCCGAAGAAATGGACGCCTATTTCCCTGAGCTGCGCGACCTCGTGCCGCATTGCCAGTTCAGTGATTGCACACACAGCCACGAACCGGGCTGCGCTGTGCTGGCCGCGCTGAAGGAAAATAAAATTCACCCCGAACGCTACCAATCCTATTTACGGTTGCGCGCCGGACAGGAATAGCATTTCACGTTTCACTTTTTAAATTTCACTTGACACCTCGCACCTGACACCTGATACTTACCCCAATGGCTGATAACTGGAATTTACTCGGGCACGAATGGGCAGTGGATATGCTCCGCCAACATGCCGCGCATGATGAAATTCGACATGCGTATCTTTTCTGTGGACCTCCCGGCCTGGGCCGGCGAACCTTGGCATTGCGCCTCGCACAGGCATTGAACTGCCCCCAGCCGCCCGCCCCTGGAGTCCCCTGCGGCCAGTGCCGTGACTGCCGACAGATCGAAGCCATGCAACATCCGGACATGAACGTGATCCAAGCGTTGGACGGCGACAACCAGCCCAAAGAAGGCGGCACGCTCAAAGTGGATCAGATCCGCGAAGTGCAGCGCTCGCTGTCCCTCAAGCCGTATCAATCAAAATATCGCGTGGCATTGTTTCTGCGTTTTCAAGAAGCCAACGACAACGCCGCCAATGCCCTGCTCAAGACTCTTGAAGAAGCCCCCGAGCACGCCATCCTTTTATTAACCGCCGACACTCCCGAGCAGCTTTTGCCCACCATCATCTCACGCTGCGAAATTCTGCGCCTGCGTCCCCTTCCCATAGAAATAGTTGAATCCGATCTCTTGTCACGCGGCGTGGACGAAGAACGCGCACGCCTGCTTGCTCACATCTCCGGCGGACGCCCCGGCTACGCACGCCGATTGATGGACGATATCACTCTGCTTGAAAAACGCGATGAAAGACTCAACGATCTACAAGCGCTCCTGCCTGCCTCTCGCGTGGAAAAATTTTCCTACGCTGATAAACTCTCCAAAGATAAAGACGCCATGCGTCAGGCGATCATCATCTGGCTCTCCTACTGGCGGGACGTGATGCTGCGCGTGGCTGGCGCCGAATCCCCGCTCATCAACGTGGACCGCAACATGGAGATCGAATTCCTCGCCGGACGGATGAACCTGTCCACTGCACGGCGCGTGGTCTCCGACCTTGAGAACACCCTCGAAAAAATGGACCGCAATGTCAACTCAAGATTGTTGGCTGAAGTTTTATTAATGGATTGGCCTCATCTGTTGTGACGACTTCAGTCGTCATTTCACGCCATGCCATACGAATACAGAAAACTATCCCCAACAGAACGTAAAGAGATCGTCCGCTACCGCAGTGAAAGAGGCTACCCGCTGCACGCGCCTCCGCATCCATTTCGAGATGCAGGGGCGTATTTGATTTCCGCTGCAAATTTCGAGCATAAACCCGTAATGAGTTCATCACAGCGCCACACAGAGTTTGAAAACCGCTTGCTACATTCAATAACAGAGATCGCCGATGATCTCATTGCATGGGTGGTTCTGCCAAATCATTATCACGTTCTGCTTTATGTGCAGTCACTGGATGATGTATCAGACGCCCTCAAACAACTCCACGGAGCAACATCCTACGACTGGAATCTCGAAGATAGCCTGACCAACAAACGCCGTGTCTGGTATAAGTTTGCAGACACCTACATCAGAAATGAGGGGCATCTACATACAGCATTCAACTATATCCATTACAATCCAGTAAAACACGGGTATGCAAGCGACCCGTACGAATGGCCGTGGTCAAGCCTGCCCATTTATTATGAAGACAGAGGCAGGGAATGGCTGCGGGAACATTGGCAAGCGTTTAAGCCACCCGTTGATTTTGGGAATGGCTGGGATGAGTTTATTGAAAACGGTAACGACTAAAGTCGTTACTACGAAAAGGAGACTTATTAATATGTGTAGAAGCATCAAACCCCTGCGCAACATGGACCACCCTGTCACCGAACAGGAAATCAACGAAGCGGCATTGCAATATATACGGAAGGTAAGCGGGTATCGAAAGCCTTCCAAGGCAAATGAGGAAGCATTTCAACAGGCCATCAACGAGGTTGCCGAAGCGACACGGAAAATGCTGGAAATTCTGACGACCAGACCCGCCCCTGAAAAAGTAAGCTAAAGCACCAAGGAGGCTTCCCATGTTTGACCCACGTGACAAACAACTCGCAAATTTAGAAATAGCCTACGCCGCCTTCATGGAAACCATGCAAAACCTGTCCGCAGAAGAATTCCTCAAGCCCCTTGGTGACTGGAATTCGCGGGACATTGCTGCGCATTTCATCGGCTGGAATCGCATCACGCTGGTGGGATGCAGTGAACTCCGTGAGGGTGCGGAACCGTTCTACTTTTACGACGGCACAAACGACTATCGGAAGATTAATGCGCGCTTCCTTGAACAATTCCCATCTACAGATAAGAATGAATTAATGCAAGAAATTGCATCCACAAAAGCGGCACTGATTGCCTACCTGAAAACCATCCCCGAAAGTGACTGGGAATTGGACACCGGCGTCGTCCACTACCGCAAAGACCCTGCCACCATCGCCCGCTGCGTAGACTCTCTCATCCGCGACTATCGAAAGCACAGGCAGGAGATATTGGACGGGCTTCAAGCCTCATAACAAATCCAAAAAGACGCCCACAGAGGGTAACCAAGGGAAGTTTTTTGACGTTTTAATTCTGGTCAAGCTGATTTCGTGTCAACTTTTGTTATTCACAGCCGTATACTATATGTAAACTTCAACCTGTTTTCGCAAGAACAGGGCGCAAACAATTTCATTTTTTCAAGGGAGATCATCAAATGAAAGCTGAAACTATTAGATCAATGTTATTCCATGCGACCAAACGAATTGGGCTTGTTGAAATCGCGGTATTGACAGCAACCGCGCTGGTTTGTTGGTTGGCCGGCTGGCGGACCTTGATAGATTACAGCAACAGCCTGATCTGGCTAGGTCTTGCCGTGATGGTAATTGGCGTATCAAGCTTTTTTGGAGGAGCATCTCTTAACTCTAAGATCAGCTATCAATACGGAAAAACTGTAACTCCCAACTCAATGCAGGATCGCGCCCAACAAAACGTAACTGATACAACAGCCAGCATTTCCTTCACTACCTGGGCGAGCTTGGTAGGCTTTCTCACTATTGGAATTGGGTATATCATAAGGTTATATATTATTTCCATATTGATCAACTGAGTTATATAGAAACATCCTTCGGCATTAGGCCGAAGGATGTTTCTGATTATTCTATCGCTTCCCGCAACTTCCTTGCCAGTTTTCCAAAGTGCGGAGTGTAGCGGATGTCGTCATTTCTTGGACGTGGAAGGTCTACTTTCACGTCCATTTTTATTTTGCCAGGGCGCTGCGTCAGCACGAGCACACGGTCTGCCAGAAACAAAGACTCGTTGATGGAATGAGTCACCATGATGACTGTCTTTTGTTTGGCCTGCCAGATGCGAGAAAGTTCCGTCCACATGCGTTCGCGGGTAAGAGCATCCAGCGAGGCGAAAGGCTCATCGAGCAGAAGCAGGTCAGGGTCGTGGATGAGCGCGCGCGCGATTCCCACACGCTGGGCCATGCCGCCAGATAAGTCACGCGGCCATGAGTCTTCGAATCTGCCCAGTCCAACCAACTCGATCATCTCCTGCGCTTTTTTCCGCGCAGTGGATTCGTCCACGCCTTCCAACTCCAGCGGAAGTTTGATGTTGTCGAGCACGCTGCGCCACGGCATGAGGCTGGACTGTTGAAAGACCATACCGATCTTCGGCTGCTGGGATTGAACAAAATTCACCGTCCCTGATGTTGGTTGCAAAAGATTAGCAAGGATACGCAACAAGGTTGTTTTGCCCGACCCGGACGGCCCAAGAAAACAAATAAACTCACGCGGCAACACATCAAAGGAAATATTTTCAAGCGCTTGAAGTCCTCCGTTGTTATCTGGAAAAACAACAGAGAGACCTTGAACGGAGAGGGTGGAATTGGTGATCATATTTTTTTCGTCATTGCGAGGAGCGCTCTTGTTCTTGGCGACGAAGCAATCTCCAATAGTGTGTGAGATTGCTCACCGCGCTAGCGCGCGGCGCAAGTGTCGTTGGGAAGAGCACCCTCCTCGTAATGACGTATAGTAATTACGGCACAAACTCATTCGTGAACGCCTTGCTCAGATCAATAGGTGCGGGAATCAATTCCATCTTAACCAAAAGATCGTTCATATTTTCCCAGGCTTGCGGATCTGAAAAACCAATTTGGTCAGCCTGCCAAAACTCAATGGATGTGTTCAAGACCTGCATTTGAACATCCTTATCCTGATCCTTCAAATTCTCAACATACTTCAAGCTGATCTGATACGCTTCATCAGGATTTGCATTCGTATCCGCAATGCCGTGGGCCAATGCGCGTGCCATGCTTTTCACCAACTCGGGATCATCCTTGATGGTCATTTCGCTTGAAACAATTCCATTCGCAGGCAGCTGCATATAATCCGCGAGACGAAGCTCGCTCACATCCATACCCTGCGCAGCCAGCACGATCGGCTCATTCGCAGAATAACCGACCACAATGTCACTTTGTCCACTGGCGAATGATTCGACTTGATTAAAGCCAATTGCATTCATCGTCACATCATCCGCCGTGAGCCCCGCAGAAAAAAGCAAAGCCTGCAAGCCAATGTAGTTCGCGCCGAACAAACTAGGCAGGCCGATATTTTTTCCTTTCAGGTCAGCAGGCGTTTTGATATTCAACTCAGGTTTGGAAATGATCGAGATCGGGAACTGCTGATACCACGCGAACGCATACACCACGGGCAATTCCTGCGCACGCGCCAGCAGCACCTGTTCACCAGAAGCCACTGCAAATGGCAATTCCCCTGCCCCCACCAACGCCACGCCATCGGTCTCGAA
>Ga0172373_10003508_pt1 | contig 22909 bp, 20 predicted proteins | sample Lak10m_2_FD_114546 | JGI IMG/M metagenome (GOLD analysis project Ga0172373, IMG submission 114546) | Freshwater microbial communities from Kabuno Bay, South-Kivu, Congo - kab_092012_10m | ecosystem: Environmental > Aquatic > Freshwater > Lake | place: Democratic Republic of the Congo...
ACTTGCTCAAGCGCGACACCTCCAAAAGCAGCCTCCGCCAAAAACGTTTTCGAGCAGCGATGGATAACCAATTCTTGCTCCACCTTATCACTCAACTTTGAAGCGATTACCCTGCCCCGACGTCAATTTCGTTTGACGGACATCCTACCGTATGTTACTATGGCCTTCGCTTGTTCTAGGCTTCACAGGTCTATCCTCCTACACATTTCACAGGTCATCCATTGAAAGACATAGTCGCATTTCAAGGTATTCACGGTGCATATTCTGAGCAGGCGATTCGTCAGCACTTTGGGGAAACTGTGGATGTTTACCCCTGTCCAACGCTGACCGATCTGTTCTCTGTCATCCAATCCCGTAAAGTCAAGTATGGTGTCTTGCCAGTGGAGAATGCGCTGGCCGGATCAGTCAGCGGCGCTTATGAACTGCTGATGGACTATGATCTGCGTATACAGGCAGATGTATATGTCCACGTCCACCATTGCCTTCTGGCTAATCCGGGTCAGGCGATTGAGGACATCACTGCCGTCCGTTCACATCCGCAGGCACTTGCTCAGTGCGAGCAATTTCTGAAAAGAAATGGCATAAAGCCGATCCCTTGGTATGACACGGCAGGATCAGCACACGATCTCTCCGTAGAACCACAGGCAGGACTTGGCGCTATTGCCAGCGAACTTGCCGGCAACTTGTATAAACTCGACATCCTCGCCTCCGAGATTGAGGATGTGTCGTTTAATTTCACGCGATTCCTTGTGCTGGGTCATGATGATCCACCACGCGGTGAGTACAACAAAACTTCTATCGTTTTCGCCACACGCCACCGCCCTGCTGCCCTCTATGACTGCCTCGGTGAATTCGCCACACGCGGACTAAACTTAACGAAAATCGAGTCGCGTCCACGTCGCAACCGGCAATGGGAACCCGTGTTCTATCTTGACTTTGAAGGACACTGGCAGGATGCGAATTGTCAGGAAGCGTTAGCACGATTGCTCCAGAGAGCATCATTCGTAAAGATGTTAGGGTCATATCCAGCGGTAAAAGCCGGGCGTGAGTCCGTAGGCATATAACGGAAAAGAATATGGAAAAGCTGAATGTAGCAGTATTGGGTGCCACAGGCGCTGTTGGGCAACGTTTTATCCAACTTCTGCAAGACCACCCCTGGTTTCAGGTGGCAGAGGTCATCGGTTCCAGCCGTAGCGCGAGCAGAGCCTATGGAGAAGCCGCCAACTGGGTGTTGGATGGTAGCGTCCCCGAATCTATTGCAAATATGATCGTAAAACCGTTGGATGCGGAATTTGACTCGCCGCTGGTGTTTTCGGCGCTGCCCAAAGAAGCTGCCGAAACCCGCGAGCTAGAGCTGGCAGAAGCCGGTCACGTAGTTTGTACCAATGCTTCGGCTAACCGGATGGTTGAAGATTTTCCCCTCTTGCTGCCCGAAGCGAATGCCGAACACATGCGATTGGTTGATGTTCAGCGCAAAAAACGTGGCTGGAACACGGGCGCCGTAATTGCGAACTCGAATTGCACTGCCATGCCAGTCGTGATGGCTTTGGCTCCTCTGCGCCAATTTGGGATTAGCAAAATACACGTCGTCAGTGAGCAAGCAATCAGCGGTGCCGGTTATCCGGGCGTGGCTTCGCTCGACATTCTGGACAACATCATTCCCAATGTGGGGGGGGATGAGGACAAGTTGGAAACAGAAACGCTGCGAATGTTGGGTACACTACGTGGCGAAAAAGTAGAATGGCTCCCGGCTGTGGTCAGTGCAACCTGTACCCGCGTACCTGTAGTAGACGGTCATCTGGTGAATGTTTCCATTACGCTCGATAGCCAACCCACGTTGGATGAAGTTCGTGCAGCATGGGAAAGCTATCGCTCGCCAGCAGAAATAAGCGTTCTGCCGAGTGCGCCCCAGCCTCCATTGCATTATCTCCCTCAGAATGATCGCCCCCAGAGCCGCAGGGATCGAAATGCGGGTAAAGGAATGGCGACTTCGATTGGTCGTCTCCGCGAATGTCCTTTACTGGGCTACAAGTTCGCAGCCTTATCCCATAACACCATTCGTGGTGCGGCGGGTTGCAGCATTCTCAACGCAGAACTTCTTGCTGCAAATGGTTATCTGATTGGCTTCCGTCCGCCTATGACAGCCTGAGTTTATCTCGCTGCGAATAAGTTCACCGGAATATGTTGCAGAGCATCGCTCGATCATACTGGGATAGGGTAGGACATGAAGGTATTTATCGCCGGGCTAGATGGATATTTAGGATGGGCATTAGCGCAGTATCTTACGGCACGCGGGCATCAGGTGGGTGGCACCGACCTGTTCTTACGACGCCAATGGGTAGCAGAAGTCGGAAGCCACAGTGCCGTCCCCATTGCCAGTATGCAGGATCGCTTAGACACATTCCACAAGCACTATGGAAAGGCACTTGATTTTCGTCAGGGCGACCTGCTGGATTATACCTTTCTGAAAAGCTACCTTGCCGATTTTCAGCCAGATGCAATTGTTCATCTGGCTGAAATGCCATCAGCGCCCTACTCCATGATAGACCAAGCTCATTCGGTGTTTACGCAGCAGAATAACGTGATCGGCAGTTTGAATTTGCTGTGGGCCATAAAAGAAGCCTGCCCGAATGCCCATCTCGTTAAGTTGGGCACGATGGGCGAATATGGCACCCCCAACATTGACATTCCTGAAGGTTTCTTCGAGGTCGAGTTTCGAGGCCGAAAAGACACCCTCCCCTTCCCCCGACAGGCGGGGAGTTTTTACCATTGGAGCAAAGTCCACGACTCCAACAACACGATGTTTACCTGTCGCATCTGGGGGCTACGTGCCACCGACATTATGCAGGGTGTTGTATTTGGGACGCAGATTGATGAGATGGGCGATGACCCGCTTCTTCGCAGTCGTCTTGATTTTGACCAATGCTTCGGTACGGCCATCAATCGTTTTTGCTGCCAAGCCGTCATTGGGCACCCGCTGACCCTCTACGGTGGCGGTGGTCAGAAGCGAGGCTTCCTACCCCTGCGCGACTCGATGCAGTGCTTGGCGATTACCATTGAAAACCCGCCCAGTGCAGGTGAGTACCGGGTCTTTAACCAGTTTGAAGAATGCTATAGCATCGAAGAATTAGCCTACATGGTGCGAGATGTTAGCGCGGAATTGGGCATGAACGTTGAAGTTCACCATTATGACAATCCGCGTAAAGAGATGGATAAGCATTACTTCAACCCGGATCGAAATCACCTCATTAGCCTCGGCTATCAGCCCACTCATGATGTGAAAGCCGAAATGCGAATCATGTTGAAGGACTTGCTTCATCACCGCGATCGCATCCTTGAGAAGCAAAGCATCCTTGTCCCGGATATTCGCTGGGATGGCACGCGGCGGCGTTCACAGATTATTGATGGGCAATACGCCCCTACCTAATTTCAATACGCCTAGATCGTTCTACAAAGTGCAGCACACAAAGCGCTTTTGTTGAGAGAGTGAGAAATAGAGATGGTGCAGTTCTGGGAATTATCCCAACTGAGTGCAGAGCAGCGGACAAAAATCATGCGCCGCGCCGAGACGGATATCCGGCAACTTTTACCCCTCGCGCAAGAGGTCATTGACCATGTTCGCGTGAATGGAGATGCGGCAGTTGTGGAGTACGCACGGAAATTTGACGCACCAGAGTTTCAAGTGCAGGCGCTTCGTGCTACTCCAGCCGACTTTGAAGCGGCATACGCAAGTTTGGAACCTGAAGTTATTCGAGCCATCGAACAAGCACACGTCAATATTGAACGATTCCATGCGGAACAGATGCCAGAACCCATGTGGTTCATGGAAGTGCAACCCGGCATCATGGCAGGCGAACGTGTGACAGCTGTTGCCAGCGTGGGGCTGTATGTTCCACGCGGCAAGGGTGCCTTCCCATCGGTCATGCTGATGCTCGCAACGCCTGCCAGAGTGGCAGGCGTCCCCAAAATCGTAGTTGTAACCCCGCCCACACCGGAAGGAAAAGCCGATGCTGCTTCACTGGTAGCAGCGCAAATCTGTGGAGTGGATGAAGTCTATGTTGTGGGCGGCATGCAGGCAGTGGCGGCTCTTGCCTATGGAACCGAATCCATCCCGAAGGTGAGCAAGATTATTGGCCCCGGCAGCAGCTATGTGTCGGCAGCAAAACGGCTCCTGTATGGAACAGTTGATGTTGGCTTGCCTGCTGGCCCAAGTGAATCGATCATTCTAACGGATGAACATGCCGACCCACGTTTGGCGGCGCTCGATTTACTGGTCGAAGCCGAACACGGGCCGGATTCGGCGGCGATTCTGGTCACGCACAGTCGCGCTGTGGCTGAAGCTGCGCTGCAAGTTCTACCTGAGTACATTGCCGAACTTCCAGAATGGAGACAGGCATTTGTGAAAAATGTCCTCTCAAACTACGGTGGCATCATTCTTACCAGTAGCCTTGAAGAATCCATCCAATTTGTGAATGAATACGCGCCAGAACATCTCGAAGTGCTCACGGACGATCCATTCATTACCCTCAACAAGCTACGCAATGCAGGTGAAATTCTGCTTGGCCCCCTAACACCGATCCCAACCGCGAATTACTGCCTCGGACTAAACGCGATTCTGCCAACCGGCGGCTTTGCAAAGAGCTTCTCATCGGTAAGCGTGCAGGATTTCTTGAAGCACACTGGCGTTGGGTATCTATCCCGTGAAGGCTATGCCAGACTGCAAGGCATCACGACCACACTGGCGGATTACGAAGGATTCCCGGCACACGCGATGGCAATCCGAAAACGCAACCAGATTCTGGGCTTATGAACGACCTTTTGCAACGCATTCAGAGTATGCAGTTCCAACAAAAGAGCGAGGCGGAAGCCTTGCTCTTGTCATTTTTGCGCGAGGTTTATGCGCCAGATGTCGAAAGTGTCGAACTCCGACCTCTTGCCGTATCCTTAAACTCGTTCAACGGCTTCCTAACCCGCGCCGACGGAACACGCCTATTCTTCAAAACGCACACTGAACCCGATGGGGTGATTGGCGAATATTATCATGCCGCACAGTTGGCAGCGGCAGGGTATCCCGTTATACAACCCGTATATAGCTCAACTCAGTCAGGAAAACAGCTGCTTATCTATCCACTCATCGAACACCCTTCGGTATTTGATGTAGCATGGCAGATCGAATCCCATCATAGTGATACGCTCGATGTATTGACCACAGCACAAAACACAGCCGACGACCTCTTGTTTGCGCTATATGAACGTTCATTACAATCACAAACGGACGTTGAAGCAGCACAAGCACCCATCCATCAACTCTTTTACCATCGGTTAACCGGAGGGCGGCTTGACCGCTTTTACGGTTCAAACAGCAATTTGCAACTCCCCGGCATCAACCTCCCATTGAGCGAAGTCCGTCAAGTCACATGGGAAATCAACGGTCAGCAGTATGACGAGAGTCTGGAGAGCTTAATCCACCGTTCAACGGATTTGCTCACCCCCATGCAGGCTGGTTCCTCGATTGTGGGACATGGAGATGCACACAACGGAAATGTATTCTTCAGGGGCAGCGAATCGCTTCTCTATTTTGATCCTGCGTTTGCAGGTCGCCATCATCCTTTGTTGGATTTGACAAAGCCGCTATTCCACAATGTATTTGCGATGTGGATGTACTACCCGCGTGAAAAACGCAGCGAGTTAAATACCCAGCTTCGCAGGGATGGCACCCGCTGGATTGTTCAACACGATTACAAACTTCATCCAGTACGGGAAATGTTTCTGAGAAGCAAAGTAGATCGCGTACTCATTCCAACGCTTAGAATGTTGAAAGCCGCTAACCAGTTGCGACAGGACTGGCGCTCGTACCTGAAAGCAGCGTTATTCTGCTGTCCGTTCCTGACGATGAATCTGTCCGACAGTGAAAGATTCCCGCCTGAAATCAGTTTGCTTGGCCTGACAATGGCTATCGAAATGGGTTGCGAGAGCGCAGGAGAGCGCAGTTTGATTGACCGCACCCTCGACGAAGCGGAGTCAGCTATTTGAGCGACTCTCGAAGGCGCACAAAAGTAGGCGATTCTTCGAGGAACACATAGCGCGAAGGCGTAACGATAGTCTGCGTACCACCGATGCTTCGCATATATTCAACAGCAGGCAGTAAGTGCTGTTGGCTAACCATTATCGTCACAGTGTGCCACGTGCCATTATTGGTTTCCCCGATAATCGGAGCGATTGTAGGGCCTTGAAGGCCGCGTGTTACGGGGTTTTGAGTGACCTTATGCGCAATCGCCTGAGCATTTTCCCCGTGAATATTGGCTACAATCTGAAAATAACCGCGCCCCTGCTGTGCGGCATCAATATACTCCAGCAAAGTGCGAACGGATGCCAACGCAGATGGGTCGGCACCAAGTAACCTGCGATTGCCAATTAGACAGGCTTGCGATTCAACGATAACCCCATCCTCAAGAATCTTGAGGTGATTTTCGCGCAACGTTGTACCCGTCTGTGTCAGGTCAATAATGATGTCGGCATACCCCAGATTAGGCGCAGCTTCAATAGCACCTTCAGCTTTGACCAACGTGAAATGATGAATCCCATGCCGGTGCAGAAACTGTCGGGCGAGAAACGGATATTTAGTTGCTATGCGAACGTTTCGCCGCTTATCATCCCGAAAATCAAGAGAAATTTCCATTAAGTCAGCGATGGTATCGGCATCAATCCATGACTCAGGTACAGCGACCACCAGACTACAGTGGCCGAATCCAAGTTTAGGGTGGATCACTAACACATCATCATGTGGATGCTCTTGCACAATGTCATAGCCGGTGATCCCGATGTGGGCAGTGCCGTCTGCAACTTTATACAACACATCTGCCACTCGTTGAAAAAGCACGTTAATACTGGGGATGGCAGGCATAAGACCCGTGTACTGCCGTTGATTGGGCTTTTCAATCTTTAGGCCGCTGTCGCGTAGAAAGCTGATCGTTGGTTCGGCAATAGCGCCTTTGCTAGGGAGCGCCAAAGTCACCTGTGTGGTCATGAATTCACCCCATTTATTGCGAGCAGAACGGCCTCAATATTATTCAACGCATAGGGTTGTTGGTTGATGTATAGCGCACCATCTGCCCCAATATGGGCGTCACCTTCAGCCAGCACAACCACCACACCGCGCTTACGTAACGCCTGCGCCCATTGCACGGCAATGCCATCCTGAGCCTTGTCCGGTGCAATACGAAGTTCAACAGGATGGGCGGTCAATTCTGGAACCACAGAAGCGAGCTTATCCCCATAGTATACAAAACCCACCGCAGGTACTGCGCTTGAACCACCAACGAGTTGCACAAGTTCATCATAGCGCCCGCCCCCACCAAGATGCTGCTCATGCGCATAAAGCTCGAAAACAAAGCCAGTGTAGTATTCCCAGCTACGAACAAGCCCCGGCTTCAGAATAATCCGATTCGATGGGATTTCATAAGTGGCTAGAAGATTGAGCGCATCAGTCCATTCATTCAAGGTTTCTCGAACGGTAGGTGTTTTTGCTTGGGATTGGAGATAGGCCAGAACAGTTTGGGCGTCACCCTCGACTTTTCCCCAATCGAGCAGCGCATCTAGCGCCGCTGCAATCCGCTCCCGTTCAACAGCACGTTGTCGCTTTTGCTGAATACGCCGTTCAATTTCGGCCTGTGTTCGACCACCAATAAAAGTTGTGGTCGTTGGCATCATGCGTGGTTCAGCCGGTTGCATCGCTGAATCATACAGAATCGCCTGAAGCTGATCGAGGACAAACGATTTGCCTTCATCTGGGTTGAACAAAGCGGCGAGTTGGTGCAGGATAAAATGCTGTGTGCGCGAGTCCAGATCAAACTGCGACAACACTTGGCGAAGAAGCCCCATGTGACCGATCACCAAACTGCCGTCGTCTATGCCGCAAGCCGAAAGTCCTTGCGCGGCCATTGCCATAATTTCTGCATCCGCTAACGCACTGCCAACGCCGACCATCTCCGCGCCAATACTCAGACTTTGATATTCCTGAGTCCAAAGGTTAGGGTCTTCCTCAAAAGTTGGCCCCGAAAACTGCCAGCGCACTATCGTCCCCGGTTGCTGTGTACGGCTGTAAAGATGTGCAGCCGCAGCAGTAAATTCTGGGCGTAGTGCCCATTCTTTCCCCCCTCGTTCAAATGTAAAAAGCCGTTCTATGATCTGATCCCCTGCTTTCGTGAGAAACAAGTCTGCCTGCTGCATAATAGGCAGTTCGATCAGTTCATAGCCACTGTAGGTCATGTATTGGCGTAGTCGGGCTGTAAGCGCGGCCATTTGCCGCCCCACAACACGGTTAAATGGCGACTGAGTGCTGGTCACGTTTACTCCTGCGAATGGTGAGATTCCGTGTCGCCATGATAACGCCGTGCGTGTTGAACGCAAGTGCCACCTTTTTCGACCTGTACCCATCGCTTGAGTTTGCTGTTTCACGCCAGTACAATAGCCGCGTTTCGCCGCGAACGACTATAGTCTAGGGTGTGTGATTACATGACTGCCACAAAAAAACGTGTCTTGTCTGGCGTGCAGCCTTCAGGAAACCTGACGATCGGCAACTATCTGGGCGCACTGCGCCAATGGGTGGCAGAGCAGGATACATTTGAGTGCTTCTTCCCTGTTGTTGACCTTCATGCCATCACGGTACAACAAGACCCGGCTCAACTGCGTGCAAAAACACGCGAAGTAGCCGCAATGTTTATTGCATCGGGCTTAGACCCGGAACGAGTGACTATTTTCGTTCAATCGCATGTCGCGGCTCACACAGAACTCGCATGGATACTCACATGCACCGCGCCGCTGGGGTGGCTGAACCGGATGACGCAATTCAAAGATAAAGCGGCTAAGCAGCAACAAGACTCGGTCAGCGCGGGTTTACTCAATTACCCAACGCTGATGGCGGCAGATATTCTGCTCTATCAGGCGCACGCGGTTCCTGTGGGGGACGACCAGCGTCAGCATCTCGAATTCACACGCGATCTCGCGCAGCGTTTTAACCACCTCTACGGGGATGTGTTTGTGATACCAGAGGCAATGATCCCCAAAGCCGGCGCACGAATTATGGGGCTGGATAATCCCCTCACCAAAATGAGCAAGAGTGAGGCTGTAGAAAACCATGCCATCTACCTGCTGGATTCGCCTGATCGTGTGAAGAAGGTTCTGATGCGAGCAGTCACCGACTCGTTTGGGGAAATTCGCTTCAGCGATGAGCCTGAACGCGCAGGCGTGAACAACTTGCTGACGATCTTCCAAGCCTTTACCGGTATGGCGAATGAAGCCGTCGAGACTCATTTTGCAGGAAAAGGCTACGGGGATTTGAAGCGGGGCGTTGTCGAAGTTGTGAATGAACGCCTTTCCCCGTTGCAGACAACCTATCGCCGGTTGATGGATGAGCCGGGATACCTAGACGGCCTGCTCGCCAATGGCGCACAAAAAGCGCGTACAGTCGCCAACGCCACGTTAGCAAATGCGCGTGATCGAGTGGGGTTCCTCGCCGTGCCCTAGCAAAAGCCGATCGTAAGTACCAGATGACCTATTTTCATGTCATCTGGTACTTTAAGCGTTTTACGCCACAACCGTTTCTCTATCACGGCGCAACGGTAGCTGTTGCCGTTGTAGTTGGCGCGATTGCTGCATTGAGTGTCCAAACCTCAATGTCATCCACTCGCGTAGTTCCGGCTTCAACCAGCGCAAACGAAACCGTCCCCGGTGGCAATTCCACACTGTCCGTAGCGGCAATCAACATTTGCCCATCTACAGACACCCGAACAACACCATCCACAACGGACAAGCGCATTTCGCGCCAACGAGCCACACCTGACGTATCCACAACTGCGGATTGAATCAGATCATTACCCCGGTATAGAGATACTCGTCCCAACGCATCAAGCACAGCAGAATAGCGACCCGCTGCACTCTGCCGGACGCTCATCCGAACGCTACCTTTATCAAGCAACACCCGTGCTTGTAAAGCCACATCTTTCAGCGTGTTATAGATGTAAGTCAGTTCGCTGGTGCTATTGGACACTTGCAGCATCGGATTGCCATTGTCATCTACAAGTGACCACCCCGCGCCCAGATTCCACCGATCGCTTTTGCCCTCATCAAAACGATCATCGAAAAGAAGTGCAAGCGGGGGTTCGGGCGGGAGTACATCCGCACCCGTAGAAGACGCTGTTTCCGAAGTCGGAGCCAATCCCGGCGTCAGCGTAGGCGCAGGTGTCTCAATTACTGGGACCGCTGTTGGCGGAATATCAAAAGTAGTAGGCCCGGGTAGATTAACCGGCAGAAGATCCGCGTAGGCCGTGCCATCAGATAGCGGTGACGTGTAGATAAGCACATCCATCTGGAGGGTAGAACCAACCTCTGTAGTATCGCGCATCGTAAAGTTGGTGATGACAATACCTGATATCATTGCTTCGCGCACGCGGGTAATGAAACGCATCATCTCGGCGATGCCGCCAGCAATCTGCAAGCGAAATGCCCGAATCGAATAGATCGTCGCAGACTCAACAACTCCACTATCTGTGCTGTTCGTAGAACCGAATGTTTGCTGTGTTTGCAACGACACAATCTCTATATTCGATTCATCTGCATAGCTATAGAAACGATCAAGTATCTCATCAGCCTGATCTTCAGTCATGAAAATCGCAGCCGTGTTTTTCATAACATCTTGCGTGTTAGAAATCTGTCGCTCCAACAGCACAATATCTGTATCCGTATCACTGGCCTGCATTTGTGCCAACAGTTTTTGCCCATCATCTAACTGCTTGGATAAATCAGTATAGATGCGCAGCGGTGGCACAACATTCGATACGGCAAACATGACCATGCCCGTCTGAATCATCATAATCATCAGCAGTGGCAGCAATCGGCGCAGTCGGTCAAACAAGGAAGGTCTCGCCTCATCCATCTTGAGATTCCCCCTTTTTAACAACAACTGAAATCGTGAAGTCTGCCACTTTTGAAGGCGATAAGGTAGCAGGCGTTGGAGTTGGCATATCTGGAGCAAGCGTGGGTTCTGGCGCAGGCGTTAGCGTTGGCAAAATGCGCAAACTAATCGCCTCTACTGCAACCGGATCAAAAAACCCCGACTGGCGCAGCATTTCTGCATAAGCCATCACCACCGTCTCTTCATTGGCCGTACCGCTAATCGTAATCGTTTTGTCAGATTGCGAAACCGCATCTACGGACATTTGACCCGGGTTAAATGAACTGATGACAGCCATGATTTGCGGCCAACTGATATGTATCGCCTCCAGCGTGCTACTGATACTTTGCAGCGCATTTGACTGTACCTGTACGACTGACAGTGTACTCGAAAGCGATTCCAATCTTGGATCAACAGGAGGTGTAGACGAGAGCGTTGCCTGCAACGCTTCTAGGCTGGCTTTCACTTGCACATTAATCGTGCGAATCGTGGTTGCGGAAAAGTAAAGTGGCACAAACAGGATGAGCAAGCTGCCCATCACGAGGTATATCACAAGGCGCGACGAACCACTCGGTTTATCCCCGCCTTCTTCCAGATCTTCAATTTCTTCTGCGCCGGTGTCGGGTGGCAGCACGACTGTCCCCTTTGGTAGCTCACGAACCAAAACAGCGCCGCATTCATGATCTTAATCCTTCTTGCGTAATCTAGGCTGTGCCGAACAGAGGTCTTATCAGAATAAAGACCACTGCTCCAAAACATAGAAAAGGCGCGTAAGGAATTGTGGTTTTCAACCCGGCTCGCCGCTTGATGAGCAAGTAGATCGCAACAATTCCTCCGGCACCTGCACCAAGAAGAAACGCCCATAGCACCGAAGGAAAACCAAATGTAATCCCAATGACGGTTGCTAATTTGACATCACCAAAACCAAGTTCCCCCGGCTTCAGTACCGCAGTCAGGTAAAAGATCGAAAACGCGAGCGATGCACCTAGTATAACGTGAAGAGGACTTTGGCGCAGTAGGAAAATATCAGCAAGGAAAAATATGCCTAGCGAAGGATAGGTGATGACATTCAAAATCAAACGATACTTGGCATCAATGACGGCAATCAGGATGAATACAATCACTTCGGTCAATAGAAACCAGAAGTCTGACGCATTGCCATATTGGGAAAATGCCACCGCAACAACCAGCCCTGTCAGAATCTCAGTACCCAGATGCAGTTTCCACCATACCGGACGTTCACCCTTTACGAACACTTGCCAGAACGCAGGCTGATGGTTTTTTGTCTTTTTGACATCAACGCGCTCTTGAGAAAAACGCGGTAGCCAATCAGATGCGAGCGTAATGACCCAACCGGCTACAATACCGAACAAGCCCGCTACAAACACCATTGATGAACCTCACAATTATGCACGCAACCGACTCGGCAACGTAATGAGAAACTCCGCACCACCATCATCGCCGTTCCGAACGCTAACACTGCCCCGGTGTGCCTCAACCGTACTTCGCACAAATTCAAGCCCCAGCCCAATCCCGCTTCTGCCATCAGATGTGGGCGTATCCCGATAATAACGTTCAAACAGAAGGGGCAAGTCCTCATCAGGGATGCCCGGCCCAGTATCCATAACACGTATGAGAATATCGTGATGACTGTAAGCCAACTCGATCGAAACCTGTCCACGCTCAGGTGTGAACTTAATCGCATTGTCAATCAAGTGCAATACGCTGCGATACAAATACGAGACATCACCATAAATCACATAGGCGTTTCCCAACGATTGATGAGACAGCCGAATCGTTTTTGACTCAGCATATGCACGCATATCATTGACTGCTGTATCCACAACATCGGTTAGATCAACGGCTTGTCGTTCAAGGACTAATTCATCGCTGAGAGCCGCCGCTTCAGTCAACCGAGCCAGCAGGACTGCCATATTGTTACCATTTTCAGTGACCTGCAAAGCCATTTCCGCCAACTCAGGATCGGTTGCTGAGCTTTGGAGTAATCCAGAATAGCCAATTGTCGAATTGATGAGGTTTTTCATGTCCAGAGTTAACGCACTGTGCATTGCCGTGATAATCTTTCCACGACGATTCGATGACCGGTATGCAGATTCATAGACCCGTGCGTTATGTACCGAAACCGCCATCAGATCACCGATGATCGTCATAAGTCGCTCATCTTGATCGCTAAAGGAACGCCCCGTTTTTCGATGAGCCGCCGATAACACACCAAATGTGGTACCTCCAAAATGCAGGGGGACATACAAAACGGCTTCCACGAGGTATCCCGTTTTGATTTTAATCTGCTCCCCTTCTCGCTGGCGATGAGCACGCACAGCTTTACCCGTTTTCAGCACCTTGCCAGCCAGCGTGTCATTGACGGATAGACGCTGCACCATCTCATCATGTAGCCCGCGCCCTGCCTCCAAAAACAACTGCCCGCTATGTTCATCTACCAACCATATCGTTATTTCATCAGCATTGGTATGCCGAATGGCGACTTCCATTGCTTGGCGCAATACACCATCCATTTCCAATTGGGATGTAATTGCGCGGGCAATTTCAATAAATATTTCATTCGGATCATTCGGCTGACTGGGTGCGGTATTAGCTCCGGGGCGTTTGATTATATTGACCGTGAATTCAAGCCGTCCAAGACGCAGCAAATCACCATTGTTAAGGCTGGCCGGCATATTCACGCCAATAGATCGTCCATTCAACCAAGTTCCATTCGTACTCCCAAGATCAAGGACAAACAATTTACTATCGGCAGGGCGAAGTAATGCGTGTTTCCGTGAAACGCCAAACTGCTCGACATCAACCGCCTTAGCAAGTTCTGCAAAGACTTCCCCCTCTTGGTTTCGACCGAGAATGACTTCGCCATTCACATCCAACCCTAGATGTAAGTGCGAATCAAAAGTAAGGTCTAGCCGAATTCTCCACACTGGCTGATCGGGATCAACCACTGCATTTGGAATTGGGTAGTAACGAATGTCTGGACGGGTATTGAGTTGCTCACGCAGAAGTTCGTCACTGAGTTCACTCGTGACCTTCCGAATATTGTCCGCGCCTTTTCCCGTCGTCATTGAAGTTGGTTCTCCTTAATCTTCACTACAATCGAGGGTGCTTCACCTCGGATTTGCCCCAAGACTGTATTACAGAGCGTCATTAGATGATCAATTTCGACATTTTCCATGCCCTTCATCAATTTTGCTTGGCGCTCGGCAGATTCTTCTTCGCTGAATACGCTAGAAAGGAGATCGAGCATCTCTGGCGTAGGCTCATCTTTCTTTTCCTCCGCTTTTGCTGCCGCAGGGGCACTGGCCGGCTGCCCGGTGGGGATGGGTGGCTTGCCTATTGCTGGGGGAGCTTTCCCTTCCCCTGCGGCAGGAGCAGCAGAACCGGAGATTCCGGGCTTTTTGGCTTTAGGCGCTTTGTCGCCGCCTTTCTTTGTCTTACCACTTTCAGCTACTTCGTCTCCGGTTGCCTGAGCTTTCGCCCTCGCTCTCGCCGCCAGTTCATCTTCCTCGGCATCGTCGGTCACATGACCCGCAGCACGCTCTGCTTCCGCCGCCAAACGCTGTGCTTTCACTTTCGCACGGCGAACACGTGCTGCTTTCATTCGTGGAACCATAGCTAATATGATAGCCGTGAAAAGCATCAGCACAGCCAGACCGACAGTCAACGGGACAACCTGCTGTCCTAGAATCTGGTTGATGAGCGACATGCCTGCGCCTTTCTACTTCGCTATCATCTCAACAGGGTATATCACTTCACTGCGCCCTGTAGCATTCCCGTTACCATAGGGGGAACTGCCAGAAAGCACAGTCCAGAAATGAACATGATGAGGGCAAGGAACAAGGCAATCTTCAACTTGGAACCCCCATCGCAGAAGATCATCGCGGCAGCAGCTACCAGAGCCAGCAGCAACACCATAACCACCGTGATAGCACTTAGAAACGCTAAATCCTCAGGCGTAAATTGAGCCATACCGAGGCTCATTGCAGGCTTGCCTTCAAGTGCCGCATCGTCTTTTGGCATTAAGGTGTCCACCAGATGCGCAAAGTTGGTGACGATGGAAAGAACAAACACCATAATGCCAGCCACAACCGCTTGCATCACACTTGTAAGACCCGAAAAAGTGCCCGAAATGAGCCTGCGTTTCGCACGAAGCTGCGCTGTTTTCGCTGCAAACAACGAACACAGAAACCCCACACGTTCAGGATCACCCCCGATACGAACAGCACCATAAAAAATATCGCTTACATCACTAATCAAGCGACTTCCGCTTTCCATACCAAATCGGTGCCAGCAGATACTCGGGTCAACTAGCGCCTGTAACCGTGTGCTGAGACGATCAATATCCGGTTCCAGAGTAGGAAACGAACTCAGATCAACCTTCGTGAGCGCCTGTTTTAATGTGGTACCAGTAGATGTTGCCATGCCACCTACCGAACGGAGAAACGTACTGTATTCCATATCCTTCTTGTTGGTCTTGCCATCACTTTTCATAGCGACCCAACCAACCGGCATCATCACAATTGATGCCGCAATAAAAGCCAGACCCAGTGGCACACCAACGATCGCCAATACTGTTGCTGTGATAATGGACGCCGGTACGAGCATTTGGAACAAGCGCAGCGCCCTACGCTGTTCGGAAGACCCCTTTGACGGGGGCACTGTAAGCGATTCGCGGGGCGCAGATCGGTAAATAATCCATGCTCCGAAACTGGCCAGCGTCACACCTGTGAACACTAGACCACCCATCACTTTAACGTCCATCGAATAAATCATTGCCGAGATCACTTGAATAATAATGATCAGGGCAACAGACATGACAATAGACGAAAACGCATTCGTCCACTGTTTCATACCCTCTAGGTCACGCTCATAGCGGTTTTCATATTCCACGCTCATCACTTCCGCTTCACGAGTCAGAAAATCACTCAGCGGTTCCCCGGATCGGAGAGCATCTGAAAGACGCAGTAAGAAACTCTTCATATTGTCTGAGGGTGATCTTAGCCCGATAGCGCGGCACGCTTCAGGATAGTCATAACGAAACTCATCCACTAGCGTATTGATTGCCTCGAAATACGCCGCGGCCTTTGAACTGGACTGCGCTGCGATTTCGAAGGTTTTTGAGCGAGATACACCAGCTGCCGCCATCGCTGACATGTAGGTCAACTGGTAAAACATGTCGAATGGATCGACAACCTTAAAAGAGTTTTTGCTTTCGTGCTTCGGAGAGGACTTGGAAGAACTCATAGAAGTCCGTAATACCTTTCTCTTTGTGCAATTTCTCGAAGATTCTCGCCCGGCGCTTAACCTCGTTGTAAATTTCCTTACGACGATGGGGCGGGATACCTCGTTTAATGGCAATAACCTGTTCTAACAAGTAACTGTTCATATATCCGGGAAATTCAAATTTATCGGTAGTCGGATTCCAGCGAAATGCTTCTAGGAACGAGAAACTCTCGCTTACAGGGTCATAACCGATAATCTCATTGACGCTCAACACTCGACGGGCGGCTTTACCATCAGCCAACCGTACCGCTGATTGGATCACCGCAAGGTTCAGGTTATCAATATAGGTCTTGGGAATATTGATCGGATCGCCGGTTAGACGTTGAATGAGCTTTTCGACCGAGGCGGCATGGAAGGTGGACATCACACCGTGGCCCGTTTGCATCGCTTGAAAAGCCACGACCGCTTCCATAGAACGAATTTCACCGACGATGATTACTTCGGGGCGTTGACGGAGAGCAGCTTTGAGTAATTCAAACATGCCAACGTCACTGCCCTTTTTCTCTCCACCACCACTGCTGCGTGTACTCTCCTGCAACCAGTTCTTATGCGGCACCTGAACTTCCGGCGTGTCCTCAATCGTAATGATTTTCGCTTCTGGACGGATAAAAGCCGTAATCGCGTTTAACAACGTTGTTTTGCCAGATGCCGTCGCACCCACCACAAAACAGTTCATACCCACTTCCAGCATGAGCGAAAGGTATGAAGCAATGGTGTAATCAAGGCTACCGAATTCAATCAGCTCAAGTACGCTGGTAGGAGTTCCAGAAAATTTACGGATCGTAAAGTTACTGCCGCGCTTAGAAATCTCGCGTCCATACACAATATTGATACGAGAGCCATCCGGGAGTACAGCATCTACTAGCGGGTTTCGCACCGTGACTGGGCTTTTAATCCATTCACCCAACCATACAGCAAAATCATCCACATCATCATGATCTACAAAAGTGATGGAAGATTCCACACTCTTAAAGATTTTATGTTCAATGAAGATATGCCCTACCCCGGAACAGCTAATATCTTCAATATTGTTGTCCAACAGCAAAGGTTGCAACACGCCTAAGCCGACTTTATCGCGCAGCACCCGGTAACGAACCGCTTCCAGTTCCGCAGGGTGTACGAGAACTTTGTCAGGTTTCGACTTATTGTTCGCCGCCATCGCTTTACGATTGGTAGTACAGATGTTATCCACTAACTTCAGTAGAAACGCTTTTTTCTCCTCCTTGTCTTCCAACCGCCCTATATCTTCTGCCCAAACAACCAGTTTCTCATCAATATTGGGCATCAGGTGGTCAATGTTTGTGACCGTTGTCGGTTCAATCGAAATATAACGATCACGCGCACCGAGAGGGTCAGGATAGATATGAACGAACAAACCATCTTTGATGGGATAAATAAAGTTCTTGTACTCTTGCATCCCAAGCCCACGTGATGGCTTCGCGTAAAACTCTGGCATCCCGATTTCATCAAGTGGCAAACACTGCAAATAGGCTGCCAGAAACGGTGATTGAAGCGCTGCTTCCCGCAATGCGGGAGAGAGCGATCCTTCCAGATCCTCCCACGAATAGCGATACTCGACATTGAAAGGCAAGACGGTAAGCGCCATTTTTGTTTACCCTCTGGCCTTACTGATGGGAATGACGCGCATCCCCCATCCCGGTTCCACTTCAAAGCCAACAATCGCGCCAGTCGCACTTGCTGCACCACGAATCTTTGCCACTTCGAGTGTCTTTACAAGCCGCTGTCCATCCTGCATGGATTTCAGGTTGAGATTCGCATCGCATATCGAGCGAATGGGGCCGCTCAAATCATCTGAAATAGCTTGCGCGTGAAGTGTGAGGATGATCGTCGCACCCTGCACGCATAACCGCTTGCATTCCTCGAAAAACGTCAAAATGGGCTTGTCGCTTTGCGCGTTCAAGATTGCTGACGTAAATGAATCCACGACAACGATATTTTGACCACGCTCATATTCCCTTTTCATGGCTTGCACGAGTGTGACAGGGGCGTTGTCACCTAGCTTGGATAGCTCGATTGGAAATGCACGCAGTTTCCCCAACAATAAATACTCAAAAATATCGAGATCAATGCTCCCCATCTGGCTAATCAGACTCTTTACGCCATTCTCAGTCGTGAAAAGGCTCACTCGCATTCCTTGATTAAGTGAGCCGAAAAGCAGTTGCTGCGAAAGCACTGATTTACCGGAACCTGAACTCCCCTCAATCAAGACCAGTGAACCTACAGGCAAACCACCACCCAAGCGGCTATCCAACTCGACATTGCCGGATGAAATTGGCTTTTGCTTATCCTTGCCCATATCTTTTGGTCTGAACATTGCCATCTATCCTTGAATGCTTAAGCATTCGCAACCGAATGGTATGTTTGGGTCTGCCGAATGCACCAACACGGCATCACACAATATTTACACCGGCGTGATGGCAAAGCTAAATGGCCCGATTGTGCTAATCCCATCCGTCACCGTAAACTGGAAACTATCTGCACCTGCCCCCACATGGGTATAACTCAACAGGCCATTATCTACATCAGCCTGTGTAAACATCGTTTGGCTCAAACTACCCTGCGTTGGCAAAGTGGTAATCTTATAAGTCAATTGATCGGCGCTGTTATCCACGTCACTTGCCGTCAAAAGTGAATTTCCGATGACCCCGCTCCCCCCTGTTGCTACACTCAGCCCCCCATTCAAGCTGAGCATGGGCGGTTCGCTTACATTGATCGCAAATATGTAAGACCCTATCTCATCTTGACCATCGCTAACCTTGAACTCAAACGTGTCCGACCCGCTTCCCGTGTGCGTATAGCTCAGAAGTCCGCCATCAATATCCACTTGCGTGAATGAATTCAGGCTCAACGTTCCTTGTTGTGGCAAGGTGACGACCGTGTAGATCAGATCAATCAGATCATTATCAACATCTGTGGTACTCAAGTTTGCAACCGGTATCGAAGCAGTCGCCCCACTCGCCATCGAAATGAGTTGATTGGTAACCAGAACGGGGGGGGTGTTGCGAACAAATATCGTAGACGTGCCGGAACCATTACTCGATACGACCGTCACCTGCACTTGTGTCGCATAGGCAATTCCAACAGGTAGCTTCAAACTCAAAACTGCCACTTCGCCGGAGTTCAATATGTCAGTCTCGTAGCTCTCAGCGATGTTCCTCTCAACGTCCGCATAAATTCCTGCCAGCATCCATTCATTACCCGCTGGACTGGCCTCTACATAGTTCAAATACTTGATATGGTACACATGGGGTACAGCAGTATCATAGTATTGAGCAATGACATCCCATCCTTCAAAATCCGCCAGCTTCACATCGCCCGAATTTCGCACATTGAGTAAGATCGAAGTACCCGCATTCGCCATCTTGGCTTGTTCGACATTCAGATTGGTGCGATTCTGCTCACCCAAACGCGCATCCATCTCGGTCCATGTCACCTGCAACATATCCTGCGAGGAAATGAACGCATAAGACAGCGTAAGCACCGCAAACAGGACGATGAATATGACAACGATAGCCGAGAGAACGGATTCCATAGTGTTATAGCCCCATGAAATATTCGGACATCACGCCACTTGTGGTCATCAGTTTGGCGAAATACCGCCCTGAAGACTGTGGCATACCATAGTGAATTGTGACTTTCAGCGTCACATTGGGCGACCAGTCGCTTCCATTTTCAAACGAATAGCTCCAATAGGGATACCCTGAACCGGAGTCCGTTGCATATTTGATGCGGGTGAAATTAGCTTCCGGGCCGAAGAATACATCCGTTTGCTCCGGGGCGATGAGCCGGGACTCACCAACATTCTTCACCCACAGAAACACCTCGAATACATTGTTACCGTTCGTATCTTGCCAGAATCCACCACTATCCAGTTCGCCAGCCCCATGAATAATCTCAACTTGGCTGCGCATCTGTTGATCCGAACGATTCGCCATGCTGGTGATCGCATCACCACCTTGTATAACTGCTGGATAGGCAGAATTAAACAACATCATCGCCATAATCATGCTGATGATGATAAGCAAGGCCGTTGTGATTGCCTTATCCATTTTCGTCGTCTTCTTTCTTCCAACGAACACCTGCGCCTGCATTCTGAACACCAGCGATCAAGCGTAGAACCAAACTAGACTGCCCTTTTGCCTCTGGCGGTGCATCCTTCGCTTTGGGGGTGGATTTAGTAGCACTCTTCCCTTTTCCATTGTTCGCCGCGGGTGTCTGTTTCACCACAGGCTTAGGAATAGAAGGCGCTTCAAACGGATCATGCACACTCGGCGCATTTTGCGTCTGTGTGATAGTCTTTGCCCCCGGCGCTGCTTTTTTTGAAGACACAGCCGGTTGCTGCGATGTTGCACGCACAGCTTGGTACGGCTGTGTCTGCCTCGGAGAAGGTGTTCCGGGCTTGGCTGCGCCTTTCGTTGGGGTAGTCGTAGCCGCATTTGCGGCTGCATACAACTCCACAAAGTGCAGCAGCGCCTCGCATATTTCAGGAGTAAATCGCCCCTTATCCGAATACACTTGAATAAGCGCCCGCGTGCGCTCCGGCCCCATCTGCTCGATCTTCTGGATTGTCCAATCCTCTAATTCCGTCAGGGAAGTCAAGTCAATCTCCTGCGTGTTTAACGGCGCAGATTGACGCTTGGGAGGAGGATTACTCTCGGCCCGACTCCGGGTATCAGTAGCATTGGACGATACCTTCCGCATGTTCAGTGCCGGGCCTTCATCAAAAAAATCTTCATTCACCGGGCGCTGTACTTGTTGCGTCCGCATTTGTGGTGCTGGTTGCTGTGCCTGCTCCTCTGAACGAAGTGCCGGATAAGCATTCGTTAAGAGATGCTCTTGGATTTCAAGCAAAGCAGCCTGTATCTGATTCTTCAGGATTTGGAGTTCCTGTTCAATGGCCTGCACCCGTTGTTCCAGTTCCATCTCCGCTCCCTTTCCAATCTCCCGGTCTACCACACTCGACAAGCAAAAATTGCCCTACAGGCACGGCCAAGTGTGTAGGGCAATTGTCTTTGCTCGATCGAATAAGCGAGCGATAAGACCGCTGGAGATTACCGGGGTGGCTGGCCGTGCCTGTTTGATCTTTGCGATCATTGTTAAAGTGCAACCCGGTTCAATCACAAATACGGTGTCATTCCCGGGATCGTTACCCTCACACACTACTGCCCGCCAGTGTGCTTTCTGTCCATAGCTTAACACGGGAAGACCAACAAGTGCCAATGCCGCTGTGCTGTTATACTATCTTTCCCTCGACTGAACTATCAGATCAACCATTTCTACAGCTTTAACAAATTATTACGGGATTTATTTTAACAATCATCCACATCCGTCAAAAAGAACGGCCCGGCAGGGCTGTGATGGAGAGATATGCCGGGCTGGTTCGTGCAGTCAGATCGTTTTAGCGGAGACCCATCACTAATTCAGATCCATCACTGCTTCAATTGCTGCCGGGGTCGTGCGGTTGATTTGCAGGATACCACCGGTCGGGGGCTTCAGTTCCAGCGTGAAGGCCGTGTTCTTTGCCAAGGTGATCGCGCCGCCACCAGCTGCGTTGCCCGATATATCGACAGTGATTTCAGCCAGTTCGCCGTCTTCCAACAGATCATTGGCTGTACCAACGTTGGTGATGAACACTACGGTGTAGTCCACATTGTTCTCGAACTGTGTCGCATCACGATAACCAATCGTCACAACTTTGGCAGCCGAATCGTCCACATTGACCGGATCGCCGCCCGAGGCCAATGCTACGGTGAAGGTGACGGTATCAACGGCACCGGTGGAACCCTTAGCAATCACGGCGCCCTTAATCGCCATCGAGGATTGAACGCCTTCCAAACCGCTGTAGATGGCCTGCTCACCCTTTTCAGTCGAAGCCGAGCCTGCGCTCAGAATCGTAAAGGCGAAGACTGAGGCCACAACCACGAAAGCAATCAAAATGATGGCCGTTTCTAGCGCAGTCTGACCGCTTTCATTCTTGTGCATCTGCTTGAACATCGTACTCTCTCCTTGTTTTGAACTTGCTGATAGTTGTTTGCTGTTCATATCTCAACTGTATGCCTATTATTGATTCGTGTCAATAAAGAATTGATTTTTTTACATTTTTTCTCATAGAAGTTGATTTCATGGTGACAAATATCACCCTCTTCGTATGACATTTTCTCGTTATATATCAAAAACAAAACTTAGAGTGTATTTTTAATCCGTCAACAATTGATAAAAACATTACAGAATTAAGTTTTTGTAATTAACGTAAAGGGTTAAGGTGTTTCATATTATATATGCGTTAAACCAATAATCCTCAATACTTCTTGGGCGCTAGATGGCTACCACACTGATATTCGTCCACTGTTTCCCCTCGACTGAAGAAGCAGATCAACCATTTCCAGAACCTTATCAAATTATTACGGAGTTTATTTTTACAATCACCCACACCCGTCAAAAAAACAGCCCGGCAGGGCTGTGATGAAGAGATATGCCGGGCTGGCTCGTGCAGTCAGATCGTTTTAGCGGAGATCCATCACTAATTCAGATCCATCACTAATTCAACTGCTGCCGGGGTCGTGCGGTTGATTTGCAGGATACCACCAGTCGGGGGCTTCAGTTCCAGCGTGAAGGCCGTGTTCTTTGCCA
>Ga0172373_10003509_pt1 | contig 22909 bp, 17 predicted proteins | sample Lak10m_2_FD_114546 | JGI IMG/M metagenome (GOLD analysis project Ga0172373, IMG submission 114546) | Freshwater microbial communities from Kabuno Bay, South-Kivu, Congo - kab_092012_10m | ecosystem: Environmental > Aquatic > Freshwater > Lake | place: Democratic Republic of the Congo...
AGTCCCTCGACGCAGTCCCTCGACGCAGTCCCTCGACGTAGTCCCTCGACGCAGTCCCTCGACTCAGTCCTTCGACGCAGTCCCTCGACGTAGTCCCTCGACGCAGTCCCTTGACGTAGTCCCTCGACGCAGTCCCTCGACGTAGTCCCTCGACGCAGTCTCTCGACGCAGTCCTTCGACGCAGTCCCTCGACGTAGTCCCTCGACGCAGTCCTTCTAACATAGAAAAAGCCTTCCATTGGAAGGCTTTTTTCTTTGTGGACCCGGCGGGGATCGAACCCGCGTCCAAATAAGGAACCATCAAGGTTTCTACATGCTTAGCACATCTTTGAATTTTCGACGAAGGCCAGGCAGACAGCAGCCAAACCTTCGCTTATCTTGTGTTTTTTAACCTTAGACTACAAGATTCATCCTTGGCGAGCTTTCTTTCACGAAGCCTCATTACCTACCGCCAAAAGCCGGGCTGCAGGCGAGACTTTCTTGTCAAACTCCTTGAGCTTGATTAAGCGTAATCACAGCGGTGATTAGGCAGCAAGAGCATAAGTTGTGTTGTCATTTCTGACTGATACCCCGAGATTTAAGAGCCGAAATACCAAGAGCTCTGCATGCTTGCTTCACGTTTCCTCTTACTGTCAAATCCAAAATCGGGCCCCGACAGTTCGCGAGAGCGCTACAAAATTACGACTTTTTTCAGTCCGTTCAACCCATACCCCTCCGTATATTCGCATCCCCAATTTTAATTCAATGACGTCAATTCAAATTGGCCTTATTCAAGAACGAAAGAAACCTTCTGATTTTCGCGTTCCTCTCACCCCAGCACAATGCGCTTACGTGATGAAGGAATTTCCAGAAGTAAAGATTTTCGTTGAATCAAGTCCACACCGCTGCTTTTCCGATGAACAATACACTCAGCTTGGTATTCCGGTTGTGAATGAGGTCTCTCATTGCGATGTGCTCATGGGCGTGAAAGAAGTCCCTGTTGATGCGCTTATTCCAAACAAAAAATATTTCTTCTTCTCACATACTCTCAAGAAACAGCCTTACAACGCCAAGTTGTTGCGCGCAATTCTCGATAATCAAATTACCCTTGTCGATTACGAAGCATTAAAAGACAAAAGTGGAAAACGAGTAATCGGTTTCGGTCGCTACGCAGGAATTGTTGGGGTGTATGAAGGCATTCGCGCCTTTGGTATGAAACACCAATCGTTTGAATTGCCTTCGGCCATTACCTTGCACGATAGAAAGGAATTGGATGTGCTCATGAAAGCGCTCGATGTTTCAAACTACCGCGCAGTGGTTACGGGGTGGGGAAGAGTAGGACATGGGGCAGAAGAAGTAATGGTTGACCTCAACCTCGAACGCATCTCTCCAGAAGAGTTTTTGGCTAACCCAGATAGAAGAGGCGTTTATACGCACATTGATACGCCTGAGATGTACAAACGCATCGACGGTTCGGCTTTCGATAAGTCCGATTTCTATGCTAATCCGCAGCTATACACATCGAATTTAGAAGCCTACGTTAAACATGCCGATATCTATTTCGCTTGTCATTTGTGGAACGCAAAGAATCCCGTGTTACTCGATGCCGATTTCTTCAAACAACACACACGTTGCAAAGTGGTGGCGGATATTTCATGCGATTTGAATGGTCCAATCGCATGCACCATCAGAGCTTCGAAGGTTTCTGACTCGGTATTCGGTTACCAGCCCAACACTGAATTGGAATGCGATTTTCAATTGCCCGATGCGGTGGCCGTGATGTCGATTGATAATCTTCCGTGTGAACTTCCAAAAGACGCTAGCGAAGATTTCGGAAATGAAATTATAAAATCTATCATCCCTGCCTTAGTCAGCAACGATGCGTATGGCATGCTTTACCGTGGAACTGAAACGGAAGGTGGAAAATTAACACCTCATTTTTCTTACCTCGAGGATTACGCAAATAGCTAGTTATTGTGCACTGAACAAAAAGGTAATGCTACCCAATTGTTTTTTAGTTGACGAAACACTGAACAGCCAGCGGCGGGCATAGGTAAGAGATTCTTCGCGCAAACAAGCGTCGTGTGTAGAAACTGCATCATTGATTTTTACAGCAGTTACCTTTCCTGTTTCATCGACTTCAATCGACATCACAACGGTTCCTGCTGTTTTGCATTTGTAGGTCGGTTTGGGTGCTTGACGAATGCTTCTTCCACTTAAATCAACGGTGGCACTTACTGGACCTGAATAGCTTGTAGTTCCTCCGCGTTCAGTATTGGTAGTGGATGTGCCAGATGAAGATGTTGAATGGTCGGTGGGAACGCTGTGATCGGTATGCGTTGTTGTAAGTTGACTGGTCATTTGTCGCGCATAAGCCAATGCACTAGCCGCGCCATCGCCCGAAGCATTGCCTTTGCTGCTTGATTCACCCACGTAGTTTACCTCGGTGTTTACTTGTTGCGATTCGGATGAGGCGATGAGGTTTTTAACTTCTTCACTCATGGTCGATTGTCCTGCTGCATTTTCCTGTGCTTCAAGAGCGGCAAGTTGCTCAGGATCCAGCGCCACTTCAATCTCTTCCATCTTCGGAGCACGGTTTCCGACAATCAGTTTTTCGGGCGTGTCGGTAAGAAAGTATCCGAAGGTCAGCAAAAAGCCATACCCTGCCACCGCAATAAGGGTCGTCGTTAACCAGGTGTTCGATGAATGCTTGAGTTGAATCATAGACTTAAAGCGAAGTTAAGACTTTTCTCATTTTGATTTGTATAAAGTCGCTTTCCCTTATATTTGGAAAAAATTTACACCAAATGAAAAAACTATTTGCGTTGATGGCGATGGCCATTTTCTTCGTGGGCGTTGCAGCTGCTCAAACAGATACTCCTTCTACCTCTAACGGAACTTCAACTGAAGTGAAGAAAGAGTGCACACAGAAGAAAGAATGTTGCTCGAAAGGTGCACAAACCGGAGAGAAAAAAGAATGTTGTTCAAAAGAAGCTAAAGCGGGTGAAACCAAAGGTAGCTGCGAACACAAAGAAGGTGAACACAAAGCAGGCGAGCACAAAGGCGAATGCACTGGTGATCACAAATCAGGAGAGAAAAAAGAGTGTTGCTCTAAAGGCGACAAGAAAAAAGGAAAGAGCTGCTGCCAAGAGAAAAAGAAATAAGGCGTTAGCAACTACCTAAAAAATATCACCCCGAAGTTAACTTCGGGGTTTATTTTTGTCAAAAATTTCAGCAATGAGTCAATCGTTCGATGTCATTATTATTGGTGGAGGAATTGTAGGTGCTGCAACCTTGTATAAGATTCAAAAAGCTTATCCAACTAAACGCATTCTACTTCTTGAAAAGGAAAAGGGATTGGCCGATCATCAGACCGGTAATAATAGTGGTGTTATTCACTCGGGCATTTATTACAAGCCTGGATCGAAGAAGGCCATCAACTGTGTAAATGGGCGTCGTGAATTAGTTGCCTTCGCAAAAGAACACAACATCAAACACGATGTCTGCGGAAAACTTATCGTAGCCGTTGAGAGCTGGGAGATAGAACAACTCGATAAAATTGAAAAGCACGGCGTTGCCAATGGCATTGAAGACATGCGTCGCGTTACTGCTGACGAAATAAAACAATTCGAACCGCATTGCACCGGAATTGACGGTTTGTTTGTCGGGTGCACAGGTATCATAGACTTTCGCGCAGCAACCAATAAAATGGCTGAACTAGCAGTGCAGATTCAGCCACAGTCAGAAGTACATACCTCTGAAGAGGCTTTGCAATTCGATCATCTTGAAAAATCAACCCGCGTAGTGACCAACAAAGGTTCTTACGAAGGCACGCATTTAATCTTCTGCGGTGGATTGCAAGCCGATCGTTTGGCGAAGAAAGACGGCGTGAAATTGAAAGAGAAAGTAGTTGGCTTCCGAGGCGACTATTACGAATTGACCGAACAAGCGAAACACAAAGTGAAGAACTTAATATACCCTGTTCCCAATCCAGATTTCCCGTTCTTAGGCGTTCACTTCACACGTATGACCGATGGTTCTATTGAATGCGGACCAAACGCGGTATTTACATTCAAACGCGAGGGCTATGGTAAAACCGATTTTAGTTTGCGCGATACCTGGGATGCACTCACGTACAAAGGGACATGGAAACTGTTCTTCTCAAATATGAAATTTGGTATCGATGAATACCGCCGTGCGTTCAGCAAGAAATTATTTTTGAAAACCTTGCAACGACTTATCCCGTCGTTAACCATGGAAGACATTGAACCGGGACGCGCAGGTGTGCGTGCGATGTTGTTGCGTGAAGATGGAGATACACGCGATGATTTCAGAATTGAATTCACCGAACGCAGTGTTCACGTGTTGAATGCGCCTTCGCCAGCAGCCACCGCTTGTTTAGCAATAGGCGGCGACATACTGGAAATGGCGGAAAATCATTTTGGTTGGAAGGCTTAAACTTCCGCGCTGCTTAATGGTAAATCGCGCGATACTTTTCTGAAAAGTCCTTGTAATACTTTACCCGGACCCACCTCTACTACTTCAGCGCATCCGTCGGCAATCATAGCGTTCATGGTCTGAGTCCAACGCACAGGTGCAGTCAATTGCACAATCAAATTCTTTTTAATTTCTTCCGGGTCACTCACAGCCGATGCGGTAACGTTTTGGTAAACCGGACAAATAGGTGTGTGGAATGGGGTGGCTGCAATAGCGGCTTCCAATTCAACACGCGCAGGCTCCATTAAGGGCGAGTGAAATGCGCCGCCAACAGGAAGTTTCAATGCGCGTTTAGCACCTGCCGCGGTTAAGGCTGCGCAGGCTTTATCAATCGCTTCGTTTTCGCCTGAAATAACCAACTGACCAGGACAATTGTAATTTGCAGCAACAACTACTCCTTCGGTTTCTGCACAAATTTTCTCTACTACTTCGTCTTCTAATCCTAAGATTGCAGCCATGGTCGACGGATTGGCTTCGCAGGCTTTCTGCATGGCCATTGCACGAGCATAAACTAATTTAATGGCATCTTCAAACGCGAGGGTTTTATTGGCAACTAGTGAAGAGAATTCACCTAAGCTGTGTCCTGCCACCATAGCGGGTTGAAACGAATCGCCCAACGCAGCGGCTAAAGCAACGCTGTGCAAGAATATAGCAGGTTGTGTAATTTTTGTTTGTTTCAATTCTTCTTCCGAACCGTTGAACATAACGTCGGTCAACGAAAATCCCAACACTTCGTTCGCTTTGTCCATTAAGGCTTTCGCAACAGCTGAGTTTTCATATAAGTCTTTTCCCATTCCAGGAAACTGTGACCCTTGTCCAGGGAATACATACGCTTTCATAAGAATAATTTTTGCGAAAGTAAAGAAAATGGATTTCATGTCCACTTCGTGGGCTAACTTTGCTTGGTCAATATGCAAGTCTATGTTAAACTTATCTAGAAGAAATATTCGTCACTCGTTTCTGATAAGCTTGCTTATTGTTTTTGTGGTTATGGTCTTGCAAGCGATTGGATTTTGGATTATCCATCATGAAATTGACGAGACTCCGCAAGACATTACTGTACTTGGGGAGTCACATGAGTTCTGGATTTTCGGAATTCTTTCAGCTGTTTTAATTCTGGTTATTCTTTGGATTCAATTAACCTTGGTGCGTCGAGAGCGCAGTCACATTGATTTGCACAACGAATTTGTAGATAGTGTAACGCACCAAATTAAAACTCCTCTCAGCACCATTTTAGTAGCCTCCGAAGCACTAGCGTCAAAAGGCTGTGATGAACCTTTCCAACGAGAACAATATCTAGCTCTTATTCGAAATGAAGGTGCAAAATTGAACACCGAATTAGATCGAGTGCTTGAAGTGAAAGGCATTACCGAACGCGGCATACGACTGAACAAGCGAATGATGTCGATTAGGGAAGAGTTAGATGCCGTGCTAGAAGACTTTAAGATTGTTTTTGAAAAAAATAATGCGAATTATGAAGTTATTTGGAATGTGGTAGAAGACCAAATATTCTTTGATTCACGCTACTTTCAGGTCATTATTTCCAATATCATTGATAATGCGGTTAAATACAATTTGTCTAGCTTGCATTTAAAAATTACGTTATCGAAACATTGGGATGAATTAATACTTTCTTTTGAAGACAACGGTATGGGGATTCAGGAATCTAACATAGGTCAGGTTTTTGAAAAATTTTATCGTGTGCCGCAGGAGGAAGGTCAGGTGAATGGTTTTGGATTAGGCCTATATTTGACGCAGCAACTGATGAAAGCCCACAAGGCCGGTGTGCTAATTGAAAGTGAATTTCAAGTTGGTACGCGTGTCCAATTGAGATTCCCCACAAAGACCAAATAAGTATGAGTGATAAATTGTTATTAGTTGAGGACGACGAGAACATAGGATTCATTGTACAAGATCAGCTAAGTAAAATGGGGTATGAAGTGGTTCGATGCACTTCGGCCAAAGAGGGAATAGTAGAACTAGGTAAGTCAACGTTCGACATTTGCGTGTTAGATGTGATGATGCCCGTGAAAAATGGATTCGAGTTAGCCGAGGATATCCGCAAGATATTTCCAGGGATGCCCTTCGTTTTTCTAACATCACGTCACCGTCAAGACGATAAAAATCGTGGATTGGAATTAGGTGCAGAAGATTACATCACCAAGCCCTTCGATATTCAAGAATTAAACTTGCGCATTCGCAATATTTTACGTCGCTACGGTAAGAAAGAAGAAGTTCAGTTGACTCGTTTCAATATCGGAAGCATTGTCTTTGATGCCGAGCACAACAATCTTATTCATGCAGACGGCAAAGAGCAACACCTTACGCCCAAAGAGGCAGCCTTATTAAAAATTCTTTCAGAAGAAATTGGCAAATTGCGCACTCGTGAAAGCATGGCTAATTTAATTTGGGGAGAAGATTCTTATTTCGTGGCTCGTACCATGGATGTGTATATCGCCAAATTACGCAAGTATTTACAAAGTGATTCGCGAGTTCAAATCGTGAATATTCATAGCCTCGGATTTCAACTGACTGTAGAGGGTTAATCGTCGTTTAGAATTAGGTTGTTCAATTTCTTTTTGCCATATTTGACCTATGGAAAAAGATGAAAGAGTATTGCGGAAATTTAAACCGCGCTCGTGGAACGAGTTGAAGTCAAACGACAGTTGGAGTATTTTCAAAATCATTGGAGAATTCGTAGAAGGCTACGAGCGCATGGCAGCAATTGGACCTTGCGTTTCTATATTCGGATCTGCACGTACGCATCCCGATAATCCGTATTATCAAGTTGGACACGACATTGCATATTTGCTTACTCAAAAGGGGTACGGTGTTATCACAGGCGGTGGACCAGGAATTATGGAAGCCGCCAATAAAGGCGCAAAGGAAGGACAAGGTGCCAGTGTTGGATTAAACATTAAATTACCGTTCGAACAATTTCCGAACTCATTTATTGACTACGATAAATCAATCAACTTCGATTATTTCTTCGTGCGTAAAGTCATGTTCGTGAAGTATTCTCAAGGGTTTATTGTCATGCCAGGTGGATTCGGAACACTCGATGAAATGTTCGAAGCGATTACCTTGATTCAAACGAATAAAATTGGACGTTTCCCGATTATTCTTGTTGGACATTCGTTCTGGGATGGATTAGTAACTTGGATTCGCACGGTTATGCTCGAGCGCGAACACAACATTAGTCCAAATGATTTAGACTTATTCGTTGTGGTAGATACAGCTCAAGAAGCTGTTGATGAAATTGATAAATTCTATTCGCAGTATTTGTTGAAGCCGAATTTCTAATGGCAACGAAAGTCGCTCTTATTTTATCACCGTCGAAACTCATGAACGAAGTCGTTCCTGAATTAGCAACGACGACCGATATTCCTCAATTTTTAAAACAGTCCGAAGCGCTTATTCAAGAACTTCGGACTGTTTCTGTTTCGCAGTGGAAGCAGAAGATGAAAATCACCACAGAATTGGCAGAACTCACCCACCAGCGTTTCGCCCATTGGAAAATCCCTACACTCAAGAAACAGGGCACTCCTGCAGCGGCAACGTTTAGCGGTGAAGCCTTTAAAGCGCTCAATGCGGCTTCTTGGAGTGAAAAACAATGGAGAGTAGCCTCAGAGAAATTAGTTGTACTCAGCGCGGTGTATGGCGCTCTGCGTGCCAATGATAAAATGCTTCCATACAGACTCATGGTGGGCACGCCGTATAAAACCAGTCAAGGGATTTCGTTGTATCAGTATTGGTCGAACACCATCACCACCTACTTCAATGCTCGTTTGGGAAAGAAGGGCGTTTTACTCAACTTAGCATCCGATGAGTATTCGAAGATGATAGATCGAAAGTCGTTGGAAGCGCGTTGGATCGATTTCAAATTCCTTCAACAACAGTCCAACGGCAGTCTGAAAAACATCGCCACATTCTCGAAACAAGCGCGCGGAACCGTAGCTAAATACATCATCGAAAACAACGTGTCTGAAATCAAGGACATGCAAGCCTTCGCGGAAGAAGGGTATGCCTTCCGAAAGGATTTGTCAACCGAGAATGAATGGGTGTTTGTTCGTTAGAACAATCCGTTTAATTGTGCTTCTACCGCCTCAATGATACGTCCTAAGTCTTCCGCACTTTCATTGAAACGATTGTTGTCAATGTCAATGATAAGCAACTTTCCTTTGGTGTAAGTGGTAATCCAAGCTTCGTAACGCTCGTTCAATCGCGTGATATAATCTAAACGAATGGCTTCTTCGTATTCACGTCCACGCTTTTGAATATTGTTCACTAACGTAGGTACAGAAGCGCGCAAGTAGATTAACAAATCGGGAGGAGTAATGAATTCATCCATTACTTCAAACAAGTCGCTGTAGTTTTCGAAATCACGTGTGGTCATTAATCCCATCGCGTGTAAGTTCGGAGCGAAGATGTAAGCATCTTCATAAATGGTGCGGTCTTGCACAATTTTCTTCGACTTCTTTTTAATGTCAATCAATTGACGGAAACGGCTGCGTAAGAAAAACACTTGCAAGTTAAAAGACCAACGCTGCATGTCTTTGTAGAAGTCAATCAAGTACGGATTGTTATCTACTTCTTCAAAATGAGGCGTGTATTTATAATGTTTCGCAAGTAGCGTAGTAAGCGTAGTTTTTCCAGATCCGATGTTTCCGGCAATAGCAATGTGCATAATTGTTTAGGTAATGAATGAAGGCCGAAAATAGAAAAAAAATGCGGACGTTACTACCTCTATTTCGGTAAGTTTTCAAGAAGTTGGAAATCTTTCAGTATGCCGTCCGCTTCCACCTCGAAAACCTTGGTATTCTTGACAATCCAGTTATTTTTCGTGATAAGAATCAGGTTGTCAATTTTAGCCAATGCGCTTGGTTCAGCGGCTTGTTTATTCCAGCGATACCATTGCTTGTCAGCAATGAAATAAAGATAGTCCCCCGATTTATTCAGTAATGAAGTAGGGTAGAGTGGAATTTGTTTTTCAAATGCACCGAATAATGAAAATACAAGTAGTCCGTTTTGTGGATCGACAAGAATAACGCGATTCGCATGTTCAATAATTTGCGTGACATGCACGGGTGTGCCAAGCTGAAGACTTAAGTTATTCGACGTGTATATGGGCTCTAATTGTCTGCTAGTTTTAATAAGCTTCGAATCGTTGGCTTCGTAGAGCCACAGCGCGTCTCCGCGCGATCCTCCAATAGCTTCAATTTGCCCTTGTATTCGATCGTTACAGAATATAGGGTCTTCCACCAAGGTTAAATTGTTATCGAGATAAATCAAGGTTCCTTGATCGGGAAAAAACAAAAATGGAAGAAACGGATTCGTTAAATCTAGTCGCGGTTGGGCTCCGTAACGCATCGTGCTGAAGCGGTAATCATTCAACACACCGTTCGAATATTTCTGGACGAAATTTTCATTGACCGAATATAAAAATCCCAATTCATCGCAATACCAATTCGGTTCGAGTTTGCGTTGCGAAAACCCACAGACCGATGCTAGCATTATGGAAATAAGTAAGAGGTTACGCATGGATGTTCAATGCTAAGAGTTCATCGAGAAGTTCACGCGTTTGCATCATGCGAGGTATTTTGTTTTGTCCACCTAATTTATTTCGTTGCTTCAACCAGGTATAAAACAAATTTGGTTTTGCTAAATGTATAACAGGAAACGCCAGATTTTTATCGGTATTTCGTTTAGCATCATAATCGGAATTTATTGCGCGTAATTCTTCATCTAACAAAAAAGAAAAACGAGAAAGTTCGATGTGCGATTCTTCAAATTCAATGATCCACTCGTGTTTCGCTGCTGAAGTTTCCGTGGGGAACACAGGGCCAACGGTATAATCCTTTACATGAATATTTAGATGCGCGCAAACGGTTTTCAAGGCTTGGTCAGCATTGGCAATCATCAATTCTTCACCAGCAATATTGATGAATTGTTTGGTTCGTCCCACCACTTGAATGCGAAACGGATTCAGCGAAGTAAACCTAATGGTGTCGCCAATGAGATAGCGCCACAATCCTGAATTGGTGCTGATGACCAGTGCATAGACTTGTCCCAGTTCCACTTGTTTTAAGGTGAGGGCAATGGGGTTTTCTTTGCCCAATTCATCTAACGGAATGAACTCGTAGTAAATGCCATAATCTAGCATCAGCAACATATCCTTTGAATTCAATTGGTCTTGAATGCCAAAGAAGCCTTCGCTGGCGTTATAGGTTTCAATAAAATCTGTGGTGCCTCTAGGAAGCAATTGTTCAAACTGTCTCACGTAGGGCGCGAAGCTTACACCGCCATGCATATACAATTGCAAATTCGGCCAAACTTCGTGTATGTGCTCTGCTTTTTTAAGCGTTAGTATGCGTTGAAGTAAAAGCGCTGTCCAACTTGGAACCCCCGATAGCACACGCACGTCTTCGTTCATAGTAGAAAGCGCCATGGCTTCCAATTTCTCTTCCCAGTTTTCCATGAGCGATATTTCGCGGTTAGGAACACGTTTTATTTCCACCCAGAACGGAAGATTGGTCACGATGATGCCACTGAGGTCACCGATGATGGTTTCCTCTTCTAAATTCAATTTGGTACTTCCGCCAATGACTAAGGTTTTTCCCGAGTATAAATCGGCGTTCGGTCGCAAATGATAATACAAGGCAAGTAAGTCCTTTCCTCCTTTGTAATGGCAGTCTTCTAAATTCTCGTCTGTAATAGGAATGAATTTACTTCTGCCATTCGATGTTCCTGAACTCTTTGCGAAGTGAACGGTTTTGCCCGGCCACAATATATTTTCTTCTCCTTGAACAGCCTTGTCAATGTATGGAAACAGGCTCTCGTAATTCCGAATTGGAATGTGCGATTGAAAGGATTTCGCAGAATGAATTTTTTCGAAGTGATGCTCTTTCCCAAACTGCGTGAGCGCTGCTTGGTCAATTAATTTTTGACGAACCTCTTCCTGTACATCGAACGGAAATTGTTTGAACAATTCCATTTGATGCATCCGCTTTTTAATGAACCAGCTGAAGACGGAATTAATTGCCATAAATAAAAACGCCCTCTAAGATACTTAGAGGGCGTTTCACTTGCCAATTTTAAATGTTATCTTATCAAGTTGATGAATCCGTCGAATTCATACCGTTCTCCAGTCGTTTTTGAAGCAATTACTCCCACATAGTTATATACGCCGTCTGGTGCGAAATATTGTCCGCCACGCACGTTACCTGTCCATGCTTCGTTCGGATCGGTAGAATAGTAAACGATATCTCCCCAACGATTGAACACTTCGATTTTAAAGCGAGCAGGGTCAATATCACTACCGAAGATTTGAAGTACATCATTGATACCATCTCCGTTCGGTGTAAAGCAGTTTGGAATATAGTATTGGAATATGTTGCGAATGACAATGGTGCCTGCAATGAAATCGGTACATCCGTGAATGTCTGTTACGGTTAATTGCACCGGATAATTTCCTCCTGTTCCTGTAGGGAAGAGGAAGCTTGGATTTTGTTGATTTGAAGTTCCAAGTGGCGCTCCAACGTTGAAAATCCAATCCCAACTGGCAATACTTCCAACTGACGCGTCGGTGAATGAAATATTCGTATTGCTTGCATCTGTTGGTTGCGGAGAAGCGGTGTAGTTAGCCACCGGCGGAGCGTATGATGTTAAATACGCAGGCATACTCAGGCTATAAGTACATCCGATGTTCGTTGAAACGGTAAGAGTAACATCGTACACTCCTGGATTTGCAACGGCTAAATCAAGCGTGGGTTGATTCGTTAGGTGTGTTCCATCACTCACATCCCATGCTGAATTGCTGAAGGTAGTAGGGTCTGTCGTATTCACAACGCTGAACGCTTCTGGGAAACATAAGGCTGGATTGGCAGAAGCCAAGGAAACTATTACTTCTGGAGCCACGTTAACGTTGAAGCATTGGGTATTGATATAGTTACACGCGTCTGTTACCGTTAAGCAAGCTTGACCGCTAACGGTTGGATTGTATGTAAAGCTTGGTGTTGTCGCAATTTCAGTTCCGTTGTATGTCCATGAATAAGTGAATTGCGGTTGTCCACCTGCAAGGTTTTGCATATACAAATTCAAGTCACCCATATAGCACACAGAAGTGTCGTTCGGGATGTTGAAGGTGGTTGGTCCAGCGAAGTTGATAAACAAGGTAGAATGCAACGAACAAGAACCAAGTGAAACGGTGTAGGTGTATGCACCAGCTGGCATAGTAAGCGGATCAAACATACCGTTAGCCAAAGGAGCGCCCGCTGCTGTTGACCAGGTACCCGTGTTTACTGGTGTACCGTTCAACTGAGTAAGCATATCAAACGCAGGGTCTGTTGAGCAGATATTGATGGTGTTATCTTCTCCTGGATCTCCTAATGGGTCAATCGTTACTGTTACTTGATCTTGTTGGTTACACAACGGGTGACCAACAGGATAAGCGTTTAAGGTAAAAGTAGTTGCTTGTGAAAGTGAAGTTACGTTCGGTTGTACTGCGTTCGGATTGTCAAGTGGGGTAGTAGGTGTCCATTCCCATGTGTATTGTGGTCCGCCGCTCGTGCAATTGATATCGTAGGTCCAAGGTTGATAGAATCCGTCTGCACAAGAAACTGAACCATCCGAAGTAAACGCAACTGTGATACATCCACTTGAGTTTGTTGCAGTCCATGCTTGTCCAGTTGCATCGCCTGTATTCCATGTCACAATAACGGGGTCGGAAGTGGTAGGCCCATCATATATTGTGAAATTCTCGAACCAGTTTTCCATTTGACCTGAAATAAAATCGAAGGTCATGAATGAATAGCCATCGCCAGGATTATCCGGACAGAAGGTCCAAACTTGGCTATCCCCGTTAGGATAACAGTAGTTGAAATTACCCGATGCCGTTCCGCAAGAAGGAGTAGGAATACCTACGAATCCGCCTTGCAAAGCTACAGTGCCACAAGAATAGGTTTGATCTGGACCTGCAGTGATTGCAATGTTATCATTGATGGTAACATCAATGGTGGTATCGAATGTACATCCGAAGTCGTTGGTAACGGTGTAGGTGTAAGTATAGGTTCCTGCGGCTGGTTCTTGAACCGTAATTACGTCACCGTTCGATGAGGTGCTAGTGATGTTTGGACCAGCCCAATACGAACTATCTGCACCAGCACCGATGATAGGAGTGAAGGTGGTTACGCCGGGATAAAGGTTCGGATTGAAGTTGATACCCCATGCGAAAATGTATCCGTTGTCAATCGCTAAGTTATCCGTTACACTAAAGGTCCATGCTCCGTTTAATGGACATCCGACTAGGGCGCATAAATTGTCTTGTGCGGCATAGGTGCCAGGAGTAAGTGAAGAACCGGTAGTAGGAGTGGTAACGGCTGTTGTTTGTCCAGCCGCTGCGGCTTGTCCCCACGTGCTAGTTCCTCCAGGTGCCCAATAATAATCCCATCCAATTCCAGGTACGTTTGATCCATCGTCAAGCGCCTGCCCTAAGAACGTTCCGCCTCCGCCGTTGGTTCCCCAAGTAACTAGATTGACAGTTGTTCCATTCGGACACGTGATGGTAATACCAAGGTCACCCATGTAGGAATGCTCCATGTTCACGAAAATGCTTAACAAATCCGAGCAAGAAGTCAATGTAGCTGAAGCGTCGAAAAAGTCGAAGTTTAACGCAGTTGAATAGCTGAATCCTGCTCCATCCGAAAGGTATGTTTCACCAGCCACCAATTGAGGGGGTAAGGCTGTCCAGGTATGTGATAAATAATTTCCGTTTAGTGTTACGGGTTCACCCAAACACGTGGTGATATCGTCCATGTTCGGGAAAGTAGGAATGGTAGAAACCAATACTTGAAGAGGGACAGTGTTCAAGCTTTGGCAACCGTTGTCATCTTGCACAGTAAGGGTCACAACATATTCTCCAGGATCGTTGAACACGTGAGATACGTTCTGTCCACTAAGGCTGTCAATAGTTCCATCGTCGAAATTCCAGATGTATTGGTCTAGTGTAAATCCAGGTTGTGCAAACGAACCTGCACCGCTGAAATCAATCGCTGCACCTGCACAAACAGACACCGATTGTCCACCTGGTGATGGTGAAGTAATCGTTGAACTTTGTGAAGGAGGATCACACGGAGTGGTACAAATAATTTGAGCTTCAAAACCAGGAGAGCTTACGTTCGCTTGCCCGTTGTCTTGGAAAACAATGGTGATACAACCGGTAGGATTGTTTACGGTAGCGGTAACCTGAAGACCTTGCAGGGTGTTTCCTGTGTATGATCCCAATTGCGGCGCCGAGGTAGTTGGTCCGTCAAAAATGGTTAGGTAATCACTGTTGTTTGAATTCGGTGAAGTTTGCAACGCGAAAGCTGCGAAGTCTAACTGAATAACGTCGCCAGGATTCGACGGACAGATGGTCATAGTGTAGTTTGCATCTGTGTAAGGTCCTCCATCTCCATTGTCAACAAGCGTTGCACCGCAGGTAGCGATGGTGCTGTTTGAGATTAACACGTTCTGTGCTTGTGCTGAATAGACGAGCAAACAAGCAGCTACTAGTGTAATAAAATTCTTCATTCAATTCTGGTTTTTACTTAGACCAAATGATGATCTAAAAGGTTGCATCAAATTTCCTTTGAAACACGCGCGAAAGTAAGGTTTTTTCAAGCGTTTATCAAGAAAATAATTGTTCACAAAAAAGCCTTCCAAATGGAAGGCTAATTTGCTTTAGGAGTTTAGGTTTTGGTTAAGGTACAATAGTTAGGTTTCCGCTGTAGTAGCGTGGTGCGCTAGCACCATCTTCGCCATAGATTAAAACAATCCATGCGTATTTTTCACCAGGAGCTGCTTTCTTCCCATTCAAACACTCACCCGTCCAGGCTTTTTCTTTTTTCGTAGTTTCAAATACGATGTTTTGTCCATCGTAAATCACCATTTTGAATTTATTCGTTCCTTTCTTCAATGCCTCGGGCATGAATTTAAATCCTTTTACACTTACATGATCGTCGGCACCCAAGTTGAAGTCGTTGTTGATTTGAACGTATTTAACCGTCTCGTCGAAACATCCGTATTCATTGGTTACAGTCAATTTTACGTGTTGTTTTCCTTTTTGTCCGTAAATGATTTCTGGAGAAATCTCGGTCGAAGTTGTGGTTCCGAAGTGCCAAGTGTAAGAGTTGGCATCAGATGAAGTGTTCACGAATTTAGCACAAGGCTCACCCATTGGAGTATTTGTGAAGCGCCAGTCGAAATCTGCAGCTGGAGCAGGATTGATGCGAATCAAATCATGCATTTCAGTGGTTGAGATTTGTCCTGTTTTCGGATTGGTAATCGAAAGAGATACATCGAAGGTTCCTGAAAGCTTGTACACGTGTTTCGGATTGGCATCCAATGAGAAACTACCGTCACCAAAGTTCCAAATGTAACTTCCGTCTTTCGGTGAGTTTACAGATGCAAATTCAATTTCAGTACCAGCGCATCCGGTGCGAATGCTTGGTTGAATGGTTAACTCATTTGATTTTGGAGCTTCAACAGTTGATGTAGAAGAATTATTATTCGAGTTATTCGCGTTAGTAGAGTTAGATGAGTTTCCTGCAGAGCTATTCGATGCATTACCAGAAGCATTGTTGCTCGCATTCAATTGAGCGGTTGTCAATTGATTTTTGATTCGCTCTAAGGTAGAGTTGGTTTTACCCTCTGTATTTGCAGATGAGTTAGAGTCTGAAGCGGTGGAAGCGTTTGTGCCTTCCTGTGAAGAGTTCGAATAGTCACTAGCGCTGTTGGTTGATGAGTCTGAATTATTTAACGCAATTCCTGAAGTAGTTGAGTGTCCTGCATTTCCTGTCGCATTTTGATTGCGTTGGAAAAAGAAGAATAGCCCGGTAATAAATCCAATTAACACAATAGAAGAAAACGCCCAGAAAGTAAGGCTGGTTAGAAGGCGTTTGCGAAGCAAACGGCGACTAACACCTGTCCATCCAGCCTCGCTGTATGGCAGCTCGTAGTTCTTGTAAGAATCTACTAGTTTCTGTTCGAATTTGTCCAACGGCTTGTCACTCATTGGTTTTGGCTTTATTGTTTAATAATAGTTTACGCATGTTCTTTTTGGCTTTAGCGAAGTTACTTTTTGAAGTACCTACACTTATTCCAAGTTGGTCGGCTATGTCTTGATGGGAAAAATTCTCGAAAACGTACAAGTTAAATACAGTACGATAGACTGGGGAGAGAAGTTGCATGGCTGCAACAATTTCGTGAGGTTGAAAATCGTAGTCTTCTTCGCCTCCTGTTCCTTCGTCGAAACTGTCCTCGGCTTCCTCGCGGAGAGCCGACGTGTTTTCGATGTCTATTTCGAAGTGATGTTTCTTCTTGCGATAATAATCAATAGCGAGGTTCACCATGATGCGTCTTATCCATCCTTCAAAGGATCCATTTCCTTCGTATCTACTCAATTGAGAAAATACTTTGATGAATCCGTCCTGTACAATGTCTTTCGCCTCGTCAGCAGAACTTGCGTAACGCAAGCAAACCGCTTTCATTTTTCCATAATACATCTTATAAATAGCCTGTTGGCTTCGGCGGTCTCCTTTGAGACTGCCTTCAATCAGTTTTTGCGTTGCATCTGCTGTTGACACCAAATTTTGCTATTAGACGTGAAAAAATGTAATGGGTTGCCTGTCCAAAGATACACCTTCTGGTTTTAATCAATTTTCACTTCCCGTTCACCTTAGTCAGATTAGGTGTATTTTTGCAGTATGGCACGTGTGGTAGTTGGACTTTCAGGGGGTGTAGATTCGGCGGTGACCGCTCATTTGCTCATTGAGCAAGGGCATGAGGTTATTGGCGTGTTCATGCGTAATTGGCACGACGAATCGGTGGTCATTAATAATGAATGTCCGTGGATCGACGATTCAAACGATGCTATGCTTGTGGCCGAGCACTTGGGGATTCCCTTTCAAGTTTTAGATTTAAGTGAGGAATACCGCAAACGGATTGTCGAATACATGTTTCGGGAATACGAGATGGGAAGAACGCCCAATCCCGATGTTCTGTGTAACCGAGAAATCAAATTCGATGTGTTTCTTAAAGCAGCAGAACAGCTTAAAGCCGATTTCGTCGCCACCGGTCATTATTGTCGCAAAACAGAAACGGTAGAGAACTATGAGGTTGTCTATCATTTATTGGCAGGGGTAGATGGAAACAAAGATCAAAGCTATTTCCTCTGTCAACTGAATCAATACCAATTAAGCAAAGCGCTTTTCCCCATTGGCGAGCTGACCAAGCCCCAAGTGCGTGAAATTGCCAATCAACTGAGTTTACCTAATGCCAATAAAAAGGATTCGCAAGGACTCTGTTTTATAGGTAAGGTGAAATTGCCGGTTTTCCTTCAACAACAATTAGAGCCTAAAAAGGGACGTGTGCTTCGAATCAAGGAGTCTTATTTACCTGCTTTGAACGATTGGATGAACAGAACCGCTTCCGATTTAAATACCCAATGTGAGGCGTGGAATTTTACGGAAGACATGGGTGAACTGGTCGGAGAACATAACGGAGCGCATTATTATACGGTAGGTCAGCGACGTGGATTGGGAGTGGGCGGACAAGCCATTCCCTTGTTCGTGGCGGCTATTGATGTCGAAAAGAATATTGTCTATGCCGCCCAAGGCGAGCATCATCCTGCCTTATCTCGTCAGGGAGTTTCAATTCGAAAGGAGGAAATCCAATGGATTGTTCCTTCTTATGCTATGAATCCGGGTGAATTTTTAGAGGTTGATTGTCGTATTCGTTACCGTCAACCTTTATTTAAAGCGAAAGTCACCACCGAGGGAGAACGCTATTTTGTTTTGTTCGATAAACATCAATTTGGCATTGCTAAAGGTCAATTCGCCGCATTCTACGTAGGCGAGGAGTTGGTTGGTTCAGGACCAATTCTCGACTGATTGTCAGCTTGTTAATAATTAGGCAACCATTTCCGGTCACATTTGGTCTTGGATATCAGTAACCTTACTATATTTAAAAAAAACTAAACCTTATGAAACCAACCTTACGCTTAATTCTTGCGGTAGTTTTTATGGGTATGTCGTGGCTTGCATCAGCGCAAGTGGACACTACCTGTACACTCATATCGTACAGCATGACTCCGGGAACTTACCCGAATGAAGTTTCTTACACTATTTCTAATTCAAACGGTGCTGTCGTATTTCAAGGCAACGCAGGTGTATTGCAAGGTACCATCTGCTTACCAGCGGATTGCTACACCGTGAGCATGTACGATTCATTCGGAGATGGATGGAACGGTGCGGCATTGAATATTTTTGTTATGGGTGGAAGTACCTATACAGCATCTCTTCCTTACGGAAACACAGGGGTAGCTCAATTTGGTATTGGCACCGATTGCGGTTCACCAAGTGTTCTCGGATGTATGGATCCTTCAGCAATGAACTACGATCCTAATGCAAACAACAACTACGGTTGCCAATACGGCGGATGTACAGATAATGCAGCGATTAACTTCGATCCTACAGCAACTACAGACGATGGTTCTTGTGAATACTGCACTACCGGTGTAGTTTCTAACTTATATATCTGCACCTTCTCTAACGGTAACCAAGTTTCTTTGATCATCGTTAGCGCAGAAGGCGACACTGTTTTCCAATCTCCAACCTTGAACAACGGTCAAATCTTTAACGATGTTCTTTGTCTTCAACCGGGAACTTGTTACACCGCTATCATGTCTAACAACACAGGTGCGAACGGATGGTACAATGGTTATTTCTGGGTGAACAACGGACAAGTTCAAGTTATTCATACGGGTCTTACTTCAAGCAATTATCAAGAAGTTCAATTCAGTATTGATGGTAGTTGCGGTGATGTATTCGGATGTACCAATGAATTGGCTTCCAATTACAATCCATTAGCAACGATCGATGATGGTTCTTGTCTTCTTGTTTCTGGTTGCACTGATCCAACAGCTGTGAACTACAACCCAGAAGCTGTAATCAATGATGGTTCTTGCTTCTCAGGTTGCCCAGATGGAAACATGTTAACCCTTTCATTCAATCCTGGAACCTTCGCTAATGAAGCTTCTTTCGCTATCGCAGATTCTTCTGGAAACATCGTGATTTCTGTGGCGAATGCCGTTTCAAATGCTTGGAGTGAATATTTCGCTTGTGTGAACACAGGATGTTACACCGTGAACATGTACGATACCTTCGGTGACGGATGGGACGGTGCTTCTATCAGCGGATTGAATGTAAGCTATAACAACGCTTCTGTAGGTTCTTTTGATATGTTGACTGGAACAGTTGCCGTTGACTACTTCGGTATCAACACCGTTGGTTGTGGTACTCCACAGATTGATTCATGTTCAACGTCTATTGAACTAATTGCCGATTCTTTAGTGAATGCTCCAAACACGGTGTTTGTTTACTGGGATCAAGATTTAACCGATGTAGTTGGACTATCATGGTCATTCGGTGATGGAGCTGTGTCTTCAGATCCTTTCCCAACTTACTATTACGATTCAATTGGAACTTACACCTTGTGTGTATATGTATATTTCGCTGATGGTTGCTCTGCAACAGATTGCTTGACGTTCACTATCGATGAAAACGGGTCTTATGGTCCTGGTGGAATTCAATCTCAAGGTTTCTACTTGAACATTGTAAACACAATTCCTAACGGAGTGGAAGAGATGAATAACCTTGCTGGTCAAGTAAGTTTATATCCAAATCCTGCTAAAAATAACTTAACTGTTGAAGGTTCAAACCTTGATGCAGGTAAGAACAGTATCGTGCGTATCTATTCAGCTGAAGGTCGTGAAGTGTATACCAATGTATTCGCTACAGGAGCTACCTCTCGTAAGATGAACATTGACGTGAACAACTTGAGCGCTGGATATTATATCCTATCATTCCAAAACGGAGAGAACGTTCAACGTATGCCTTTCGTTAAAGAATAATAAATTAATGTTTGATTAAAAGAGGGGCCTTTGGGCCCCTTTTTTTTATGTGTGAACAATAGACTTGAAACCACGCACGTTGCTCTTTCAAATCTGCAAGATCATGAACAAGTTTCAAATTATCGCCACCGGCTTACTCCTATTCCTAGGGGTTCAAGCGTGTAAAAAAGACACCACCGCAACCATTAGCTGCTCTGGAGTTAGTCCAACGTACACCACAGACATTAAACCGATTTACGATTCCTACTGCGCCACGTCTGGATGTCACAGCTCATCGTCAGGTGCTGCAGGGATTAAATTGAATTCATACTCGAACAGTATTGCGGCTAGCGATTCACGCATTCTAGGAAGTGTGCAGCATTCTTCGGGCTATAACGCCATGCCAGAAGGCTCAGCGAAATTGTCTGATACTCAAATTCAGAAAATCTACTGCTGGATTCAGAATGGAAAACCACAGTAGGAATTACATTCCTCCATGCGGTGGCATCATATGACCGGGCGGCATTCCTTTTGGTGGCCCGTCGTGCACATCAACATTACCCGCTTTGAAATTCTTGAAGGTATAAGTTAATGTAAGTAGGCCATAGCGTTGCAAAGTGGTTGTGCGGCTGTCTTCGGTGTAAAGCGAATTGATACTTCGGGCCAGACTGATGTTTTGTTTCAAAATATCGAAGCACGATGCTTTTAGCTCAAAGGCATTTCCCTTTCCGAATTTGTATCCGATATACGCATTCCATAACAAGTAATTCTGACGCTTGGCTTGCGAAAGTCCGACGTAGTAGTTTTGATTCACGTCGGTATTGATGACGATCTTCTTCAAAACGATGATATTCACTTTACCACTAAAGGTCTGCTGAACGTATTGGGTATTGGCTTGCGTAAGCACGGTGTTTTTCACATCGTTTAACGATGTGTTGTAACTCAACGTAAAGTCTATTGCTTCACTGACATTGCTGCTCATGCTTAATCCACCGTTCATTGCGGCGTTATTAGCGTAATTCATGGTTCCATTCATCATAGCTGGGATGTGCGAATAGGTAAGGCCGCCTGTTACATTAAAATTGCTCTTGATTTTTTTAATTGGCGTCCCGTACATTCCAAAGAATCTTCCTGAATAATAATTGTTGAAATTCGTTGGGGTCGAAAGCTGCGCGCCTTGTGCGATACGAATCGATTGAATTTCGGTATCTTGGGTGAAATAGGTGATGGCGTTGCCGATGTAATTCGTGGTTTGTGTTCCAGAAAGGGAGATCATAAAGTGTTTCTCACTTTCAGGAATGCGCTTGTTGAATCGGATAGAGAAGGTATTGTCGCGCGATTGCTGCAAATTGCTATTTCCTCGTTTGACGAATAGTGGATTTGACACGTCTAATACATCTTGCAATTGGGTAATACCTGGTGCGTTGGTAGTTGAATTTATGGAAATATTCAGACGTGCTTTCGATTCAAAGCGTTTGGTGTAGGAAAGATTGGGAAGCACATTGTTGAAGGTGCGAGAAGTGTTGCTAGCAGAAGGATAGGTTTGATTTCCGACCAATTGACTTTGTTCGAAATCAGTCCCAATACTAAAGTCCGTCTTGTCCGTAGCGTAGCGATAGCTTATTCCTCCTGCATACTTATTATAATCGAATGAGTATTTATTCGATAGAGGGGCGTAGGTATAGAATCCGCTCACCAAATCATCGGTTATTTTTTCTGAGTTGTTGTGTTGCCACGATGATTTGACGTTAAATACCAACAAACTCTTTTTGCCTAACGGCTCCGTGTAGTTCAAGGTTGGAGTCACGGTGAGTGTTTGTGCGTTACTGTTGTATTGTTGTTTAATGAGTGCGGTAGAATCGTTTTGAAGGAAGTAGGTGGAAGAAGAGTTGTACGTTCCAGAACCCAATCTGTTGTTTAATGCAGTGTTGATATTGAGGGAAGAGGTGCGTCTGGCTTTTTTGAATCGATGTTGCCATTGCGTGTCGTTGGTCAGATTGATTCCCGCGCTTTTTGAATTGTTGGAATTGCTTGTGGCTATTGTCGATTCTGCATTGCTAAAGCGGACGGTTTGTCCCGTTAATGAGCTTGTGGCGTTGTATGCCTGACTGGTGAAGCGGGTGTTCGAGATGAATTTATTCATTGTGTCCGGAGCATATTCAATCTTGAACATTCCCCTGTGATTCAAATTGGTTGTGTAAGTTGAATTGTCTTGCTTATACGTTTGATTATCGTCAGTGAAATAATTTCGAATGACATTACTGTTGTTGCTGTTTTCACTTTGATTGAAAAAATAATTCCCATTGATAGTCACTTTCTTTCCCCACGAATTATTGTAATTCAGTCCAGCTGCACGCGTGGTGGTAATTCCATTTTGTTGTCCAGTGAAGGCATTCGACATGGCACCACCACCTCCGCCGCCACTGCCTGGTCCGCCGCCGCTTCCCATCATATTCATGATGTCTGACATGCTGAAGTTTTGTTGGTTGATGTTATTCATCATACC
>Ga0172373_10003511_pt1:0-7500 | contig 22901 bp, 22 predicted proteins | sample Lak10m_2_FD_114546 | JGI IMG/M metagenome (GOLD analysis project Ga0172373, IMG submission 114546) | Freshwater microbial communities from Kabuno Bay, South-Kivu, Congo - kab_092012_10m | ecosystem: Environmental > Aquatic > Freshwater > Lake | place: Democratic Republic of the Congo...
GTCGTCTTCTTTTTTTGCAGAACAGCCATTGTGTTTCAAAATATTTGAAATTTAAAATGAAAAACTTAGAGAATTAACAAAAAAAAAAAAAAAAGTCATATGTTTAAAACCCGAAGCCAAGTGATCTAATTATGATCAGACTGAAAATTTTAATAAATTGGAGGGTCGAACTCATATCTGTAGAAAAAGATTGAGATGAATTGTAATTAGGGGTGAAAGGCTAATCAAACTTGGTGATAGCTGGTTCTCTGCGAAATCTATTTAAGTAGAGCGTTAAAAAAGAATAAAAGGGGTAGAGTACTTTTTATTGAAGGGGGTTACTAATCTACTAACGATTTAAAAACTCCGAATACTTTTTTTTTTTTATTTTTAGCAGACGGACTAAGGGGGCTAAGCTTCTTAGTCAAAAGGGAAACAGCCCAGATTTGAAGTTAAGGTTCTTAATTTATAAATAAGTGAAAAAGAAGTGCATATTCAAAGACAAAAAATAAATAGGCTTGGAAGCAGCCATTTTTAAAAGAAAGCGTAACAGCTCATTAGATGAGATTATTTATTTCTAAAATGTAATGGAGCTAAATTTATAAACCGAAACTCAAAACTTTAATAATTTAAAGTGGTAGCAGAGCGTTCTGTATGTTTAAAGTAATTTTGTAAAAAAATATGGATACATCAGAAATGAAGATACTGGCATTAGTAGCGATAAAGAAAGTAAATCCGATAAGCTTTCTCGCCGTAAATTGAAGGTTTTCAGAAGTTTGATAAACGATTCTTGATTAAAACGGTCCCTAAAAAAAGTTATGAAAATTTAATATATTGATGGGAAAAAAAAAAAAATGAAAAAAATTTAAAAAATTTTTTTTTTTTAAAAATTAAAAAAAAAATTTTAAAATTTTTCAAGAAAAAATTTTTTTAATAAAAAAAACCGTACTTTAAACCGACACAGGTCAATAAGTAGAGTATACTAAGGCGCTTGAGATAACTATATTGAAGGAACTCGGCAAATATATCCCGTGGGTTTGGTAAGGGGAATTTAATTTCAAAAATTAATAAAAAATCATAGGGAGGCGACTGTTTAACAAAAACACAAGTCCTTGCTAATTAAAATAAGATGTATAAGGACTGACGTCTGCCCGGTGCTTTAAAGTGAAAAGAAAATGTTTTGGCATTAACTATAAACAAAAGTAAACGGCGGCTGTAACTCTGACGGTCCTAAGGTAGCGAAATTCCTTGTCGGGTAAGTTCCGACCTGCATGAATGACGTAACGACTTCCCTGCTGTCTCCAATATAGACTCAGTGAAATTGAATGACTCGTGCAGATGCGAGTTTGCTGCAGTTAGACGGAAAGACCCTGTGCACCTTTACTATGATTATGTAACATTTGTAAAAAATTTTTTGTGTAGAATAAGTGGGAATCTTAAAATCTTTATTTTTATTAATAAATTGTTATGGATTCAAGTGAAATACCACTCTAAAAATTTTTTAAAATTAATAAAATTAAAAGACCTTGCATGAGAGGTAGTTTTACTGGGGCGGTATCCTCCTAAAAAGTAACGGGGGAGTACAAAGGTAAGTGGAATTTTTTGGGTTTTTTCCTTTTTTCTATCGTAGAATAGCTTAAATTTGCTTAACTGTAAGATTTACAAATCAAACAGAAACGAAAGTTGGTTATACTGATCCGGTCTTCCTGAATGGAAAGAAGATCGCTTAACGGATAAAAGGTACGCCGGGGATAACAGGCTGATAACTCTTAAGAGCTCTTATCGACGGAGTTGTTTGGCACCTCGATGTCGGCTCATCACAACCTGGGGGTGAATAAGCTCCCAAGGGTGCGTCTGTTCGCCGCTTAAAGTGATACGTGAGCTGGGTTCAAAACGTCGTGAGACAGTTTGGTCCCTATCTGCTGTGGCCGTGAGAAAATTGAAAGATTTAGACCCTAGTACGAGAGGACCAGGAATAGTGAATCTATGGTTAATCGGTTGTTTTTACTAAAAAGCATTACCGAGTCGCTACATTCATACTAGCTAATCACTGACTGCATATTAAGTGAAAAGCTAGTCTTAAGATAAATTTTCTTTTTAAGTTTTGTAATAGATAATTACATTAATAGGATTTATGTGTTTTTAAGCTATAAAATTACTAATAAACATAATATAATAATAATAGTTTAATGGAATAGAGAAATAGGTTAACTCGTTGGGCTCATGATCCAAAGGTTTAGGTTCGAATCCTGATTCCATTAAGGCATAAACTTTAATTACCCGATCCCTAATAGTTCTCGAGTTTTGTACAATTTATGCCACCAGTTTATACTCTTAGTAAAAGGGGACAAACTTACTAGGATCATTTTTTATACTCTAAAAATAAAATTTTTATATTTTTGATTTTAAATTTAATTGTATTAAATTTAAATTTATAATTATGAGTTTTTTAACTACTAATTTAATTTTATGTGATGCACCTATTGCAATGCAAATTGGTATGCAAGATCCAGCTACACCAATAGCGGAAGGTATTTTAATGTTTCATAATCATTTATTTTCATTAATGTTAGGTATTGGTTTTTTTGTTTTTTATCTTCTTTTTAGATGTATTATGTTATTTAATGAATCTACTCATCCAATTGCTTCTAAATTATTACATAATTCTACTTTAGAAATTATTTGGACTCTTATTCCTGCTTTTATTCTTATTTTAATTGCTATTCCATCTTTTTCATTATTATATGCAGCGGATGAATTAGTAGATCCTTTTACTACTATTAAAGTTATCGGTCATCAATGGTATTGGTCTTATGAATTAAATGATTATATGGATTTTGCTAGTATTAATTTTGATTCGTATATGTTACCAGAAAATGAATTACCTTTTGGTTTTTTTAGAAACTTAGAAGTAGATAATAGATTAGTAGTACCTATTGAAACTCGTATTCGTTTTTTAATTACTTCTTTAGATGTTATTCATTGCTGGGCACTTCCTTCTTTAGGTATTAAAGCTGATGCAACACCTGGTCGTTTATTACAAGTTCCATGCTTTATTAAACGTTCTTCAGTTTTTTATGGTCAATGTTCTGAGATTTGTGGTATTAATCATGCTTTTATGCCTATTGTAGTAGTAGGTTTAAATCCTTTTGAATATTTTTTATATATTATAGGTAAAATTGAATTAAGTTTAGAACCTACTTGGGCTGCTTTATCTCAAACTGAAGCTTCTACAAAAAATTAATTTTATATTATAAATAAAACTCACTTGGTGGAATTGGTAGACACGACAGACTTAAAATTTGTTTCCTAAAAAGGAGTGCTGGTTCAATTCCAGTAGTGAGTAATTCCTATTTTTAAATGCATTCTATAGGATTCGAACCTATGACCTATAGCTTAGAAGGCTATAGCTCTTCCATCTGAGCTAAGAATGCTTTTTATTAAAAAAAATTTTATAATATAAAAAAAGAAGAAAAAAATCCTTCAAAAAATAAAAAAAAAACTGATGGATAAATTCCAAATAATAAAACAAAAAATAAAAAAAAAAATAATGAAATAAATTCTTTACTATCAATATCACTAGCAGAAATTAATGTTAATTTAATATTACCAAAACTTATTCTATTTAAAAGCCATAAGGAATAACCGCCTCCAATTATCATACCTAAACTACTAAAAATAGTAATTATAATACTAAAATTATAAACACCAAATAATATTAAAAATTCTCCAATAAAACTACTAGTAGGTGGAAAAGCTATATTAGCTAAGCTAAAAAACATAAAAAAAAATATATATAAAGGCATTTTTATAACAAGTCCGCTATAATGTTGTATAAATCTATTATGAAAACGATCATAAAGAACTCCTACTAATAAAAATAATGCACTGGATACAAAACCATGACTTATAGATTGAAAAACAGCCCCTATAAACCCAATAGTTGAAAAACTAAAAATTCCTAATAAAACTAAATTCATATGAGCAACAGATGTATAAGCAATAATTCGTTTTAAATCAACTTGTCTAATAGCAGTTAAAGATGTATAAATAATTCCTAAAAGAGATAACATTATAACTAAAGGAGCAAAATATAAAGAAGCATATGGAAATAATGGAATTAAAAAACGAATAATTCCATAAATACCCATTTTTAATAAAATACCTGCTAATAAAATTGAACCTGTTGTTGGCGCTTCAACATGAGCTTCAGGTAACCAAATATGAAATGGAAATAAAGGTAATTTAATTGCAAAAGAAAAAAAAAACGCTAACCATAAAAATTTTTCTTCCAAAAATGAAAAATTTTGAGTTAATAAATATTCATAATTAGTTGAATGATAATTTACATATAAATAAATAATACCAAACAACATTAATAAAGATCCAATAAATGTATAAAAAAAAAATAATAAACCTGCACGAATTTTTCTATCACCTGAACCAAAACGTCCAATTAAAAGAAATAATGGTAATAATAAACTTTCAAAAAAAATATAAAAACATAATAAATCAATTGTAGAAAAAACAAGAAATAAAAAAAATTCAATTATAAATAATAAAATTAAAAATAAATTAATATCTTTTTTAATTTTATTATAACTAATTAAAATACAAATAAATATTAAAAAAGCTGTTAAAATAATATAAGCCATAGATAACGAATCAAAAGCAAAACCAATATGTAAATTAAAAAAATTTAAATATTGTAATTCAAAAACATATTGTAAATTAATAGTATCCATTTGTAAATTAAAAATACCTAAAAAAATAGAAAATAAAAAACAAAAAGAAGATGAATTTAAAGAAAAAATATATAAATATTTAGACTCCGATTTAAAAAAAAATAAAAAAAAAATAGTAATAAAAGGCCATAATAATAAAAATATTAATAAATTTATAATAATAATTTTATAAATTTTTTTAAATATAAAAGTTACTTATTCCATTAATAAATTAATTTATTTTAAAAAAACTAGTTTATATAAACAAAAAAGTAAGTAAAAAAAAGTAGTTAATTAAATAAATAAACAGGATAGGTTTTAATGTGTTTTTTTTTAAAAAAAAATGTTTTATTTATTAGATTATATTAAAATTTTAGATTTTCAAAAATTATTATTTTTATTTTTATTTAGTTTATTTTTATCATCAGTTTTATTTTTTATTTCTTATTTTATTGCAAAAAAAGAAGCGTATACAGAAAAATTATCAGCTTATGAATGTGGTTTTGAACCTTATGAAGATGCACGTAATCAATTTGATGTTCAATTTTATTTAGTAGCTATTATTTATTTAATTTTTGATGTAGAAGTTATTTTTTTATATCCTTGGGCTATAGCTTTAATAGATATTTCTGCAATAGGTTTTTGGACTTTATTTGATTTTATTATTGAATTATGGGTAGGCTATATATATATTTGGCGTACAAAAGTATTAACATGGACTTTTTAATAAAAAAAAATATTATTTTTTTTATTTTTTATTAAAATATTCAATTATTGAATATAATATGTTTTTTTCTAATCCTTTAGAACAATTTCGTATTATTGAATTATATTCATTTGACTTTTTTAATATATCTATTCTTTTTACAAATACTACTATTATTATTTTTTTAAGTGGAATTTTTTTAATTTTATTTTATAATTTTTTTTTTATTAATAATAAATTTTCTATGTTTTTATTTAGTTCTAATTGGCAACGTATATTTGAAATTCTTTTTTTAATGATTAGATCATTAGTTGGAGATAATATTAATAAAACTATTATAAAAGAAATTTATCCAATTATTCTCACATTATTTTTATTTATTTTAATATCTAATTTAATTGGATTAGTACCTTATAGCTTTACAGTAACAAGTCATATTATTTTTACATTTTCATTAGCAATTGCTTTATATATAAGTATTCAATTTTTTAATGCACGTCATAAATGGCATTTTTTTTCAATTTTTTTACCTTCTGGAACTAATATTATATTAGGATTACTTTTAGTACCTTTAGAATTAATTTCATTTTTTTTTAAACCAATTAGTTTATCTGTTCGATTATTTGCAAATTTAATGGCTGGACATACTTTATTAAAAGTTATTGCTGGTTTTGCAGCTACTTTAAGTAAATTAACTTCTTTCTTGTTTTTAGGTCATTTTGTACCTTTATTAGTATTAATTGCAATTTTAGGACTTGAAACTGCTGTTGCTTTTATTCAAGCTTATGTATTTACAATTCTTACTTGTCTTTATTTAAATGATGCATATTCTTTAAGTCATTAATTTAATATTTATGTCTATAATTTTGTATTAATTGAGTTTTAGTATATATTAATCGTTTTTTAAAATCATCATAACGTAATTCAATATGTCAAGATAATGGAAAATCTTTACGAAGTGGATGACCTTGAAAACCATAATCAGTTAAAATACGGCGTAAATCAGGATGATTTAAAAAATGAATTCCAAACATATCCCAAACTTCTCTTTCATGCCAATTAGCTGATTTAAAAATAGAACAAATAGATTCAAGTATTTCTAATTCTTTAATAAATAATTTTATACGTATACGCGTTGAAAAAGAATAACTTAATAAATCAAAAATAATAGCAAATCTATTAGAATTTTTTAAATAATCAATAGCTGTTATATAACTTAAAAGATTAAATTGCGCATTTGTATGATATTTTAAAAAAGTAATAATTTTTAAAAGATCTTTTTTATCAATTTCAATAATAATATCATTTTTATAAAATTCAAATCGTTTAATTATTAATATTTTTTTTAAATAAAAACAATAATTAGATAAAAAATCTAAAATTAATTGAGTTTTATTTAATTCTTGATTTTTAAAAATAATATTAAGTTTTTTATTATACTTTAAATTAAGCATTTTTTTTTTTTTTAATCCATAGTACAGATTTTTTCATTTTTAATAAATATTTTAATTTTTTTTAATATTTAAAAAATTATTTGAATGTGTTAAACTAATAGCTCCAATAATTGCAATTAATAATAAAATACCAGCAAAAATTAATGAAAAAATATAATTTGTATATAATAATGATCCAATAGCATAAATATCAGTATTAGAATTTGTTATTATTGTTTCAAATAAAAAAGTAGAAATATATGGATTATAAAATTTAGATATAGAAAAAATAAAATAAAATAAATCATAAAAATAAAAAAATAAAATAAAAAAAATTATAATTATAAAAAATATAAAACTTTGTTGAAAATTATCATTTATATAATTTTCATCTTTTTTTAAATCTAACATTATAATTATAAATAAAAATAAAACAGCTACAGCACCAATATTAACAATAATAAGTATAAAAGTTAAATATTCTGTTTGTAATGTTAATAATAAAAAAGCACATAATAAATAAATAAGAATTAAATGAAATATAGCATGAATTGGATTATTAGTACGAATTAAATTTATTATTAAAAATAAAATATTAAATTCTAACAAAAGACGCAAAAAAGTCATATAAATTTTTTATAAAAAATATTATAGAAAT
>Ga0172373_10003511_pt1:12500-22901 | contig 22901 bp, 22 predicted proteins | sample Lak10m_2_FD_114546 | JGI IMG/M metagenome (GOLD analysis project Ga0172373, IMG submission 114546) | Freshwater microbial communities from Kabuno Bay, South-Kivu, Congo - kab_092012_10m | ecosystem: Environmental > Aquatic > Freshwater > Lake | place: Democratic Republic of the...
ATAAAATAATAATATAATCTTATTTAAATTTTGTCTTTATTAAAAAAATTTATAATTTTCTTAATAATAAATATAAATTATTTTTAGTTAAACTAGATTCTTTTGTTAAACGTAAAGTATTTAAATTTAAATAAAATAATCTACGAATTCGAATTTTTCGAATTGCTGAAAAACCAGGTAAAAAATTTTTTAAAATAAATAAATAAAAAAAAAAAAAACTAATAAAAAGCCAAAAAATTTGGCTTTGAAAACTTAAAATATCAAATTGAGGCATTTTTATTCCAAAAATATATATTTTATTAAAAGATATATTTTTTATTTAGCTAAGCTCTGCGATACTTACATTTTTCTATTTTTAATGTCATTACATTTTTTTGGATTTTCTTTAAGTTTTTTATTTCTTAGTTTATATGGATTATATTTAAGACGTCATAATATTATGCTTATGTTTTTATATGCTGAATTATCTTTAATGGCATTAATGTTACTTTTTATTTTTATATCTTATTATATTGATGATATTTTTGGAAAAATAATTACATTATTTCTTTTAACTTTAATGGCAGTAGAAGCAGCTATCGGCTTAGGATTACTTTTAATTTATTTTCGTTCAAGTAATACACTTAATTTAGATGAAATGTATACTAATTTAAAAAAATAAAATGATTGAACGTGCAAGTTCTTTAAGAGTACGTGATAATTCGGGTGGAAAAAAATTAAAAACTATAAAAATACAAAATTATTTTGGACGCCAAAAAGGATTTGCAAGTAATATTCTTATAGCAAATGTTCAGACTTTAAGAAATAAACGTAAAAATAAATCAAAAGTTAAATTAAAACAAATGGTTAATTGTTTATTAATTAGATCATCTTCTTTATTATCTCGTAAAGATGGAACTTCAATAAAATTTGATGATAACGCTGTTTGTATTTTAAATCGTAATAATAAGCTATTAGGTAGTCGTATTTTTGGTACAGTAAATAAAGATATAAGATTTGTTAAATATTTTAGAATTATGTTATTATCAAAAGGAGGTTTATAAATTTTTGTTATCTTTAAAGAATAAAATAAATAAATTATTAATCTTCATTCTTAGAATATACTTCATTAAAAATATTATCAAATAATGCAGTACTTTCATCATAAACTTTACGAACATTATCATTTAATTCATAATTATTTTTAATTAATACAGCAGTACTTAAATCATAATAAGCAAAACGAATAGAAGCTTCTTCCCAAAATGCAATTTTAGTTAAAGGAATATAATCTAAATAACCTTTGTATGCTAAATATAATAAATTAATTTGTTCATAAAATTTTAATGGTTTATATTGATTTTGTTTTAAAATTTCATATAAACGACCACCACGATTTAATTGTGATTGAGTACTAGCATCAAGATCAGATCCAAATTTTGCAAAAGCTAAAATTTCTCTATATTGTGCTAATTCTAATTTTAAATTACCTGCTAATGCTTTAATTGCTTTTACTTGAGCAGCAGATCCTACACGGCTTACAGATAAACCTACATGAATAGCAGGTTTTTGACCTTCATAAAATAAATCTGCATCAAGGAAAATTTGACCATCTGTAATACTAATAACATTAGTTGGAATATAAGCAGAAACATCACCAGCTTGAGTTTCAACTACAGGTACGGCAGTTAATGAACCACCACCTAAAATAAAAGGTTTTAAATAACGTTCTTCTGGTTGTACACGAGTCCAATGAAAAAAATCAAAACGATATTGCATGTTTTATTTTTTTTCATTATTATAATTAAAATTTATTTTTTAATTATAATTTTATACAATTTATTTTATAAAAGAACGAAGTCTTTTATTATTTATAAAATTTAATAATAATTTTTTTTATTTAAGAAATATAAAAAAATGATACATAAAAAAAATTTAATGCAATAGATAAAGGTAAAAAAAATTTCCATCCTAAATACATTAATTGATCATAACGTAATCTTGGTAATAATGCTCGTGCAATAACAAAATAAACAGCAAAAATTATTATTTTAATAATCATATTTAATTCTTCTGAAAAATTAAAAAATATATTAAAATTTAACCAACCACCTAAAAATAAAATACTACTTAAACAACTCATAATAAGCATATTACTATATTCTGCTAAAAAAAATAATGTAAAACCTACCGCTGAATATTCAACATTATAACCAGATACTAATTCTGCTTCTGCTTCTGGTAAATCAAAGGGGTGACGATTAGTTTCAGCTAAAATAGAAATAAAAAATAATATACTTATAGGAAATAAAGGAAAAATTAAATAAACTTCTTCTTGAAATTCAATAATATCATTTAAATTAAAAGAATTAGTACAAAGAACAATAGTTAATAAAATAAAACCAATTGAAACTTCATAAGAAATCATTTGTGCTGATGATCGTAAGCTTCCTAAAAAAGCATATTTAGAATTACTTGCCCATCCAGATATAATAATACCATAAACACTAATAGCAGAAATTGCTAATAAATATAATAAGCCTAAATTTAAATCAGTAAAAACACTTGTTGATGAAAAAACAATAACACCCCAACCACAAAGGCTTAAAGTAAAACTTAAAATTGGAGCAATAATAAATAAAAGCTTATCAGAATTACTTGGAAAAATGCTTTCTTTTAATAAAAGTTTAAAACCATCAGCAAATGCTTGTAATAAACCAAAAACACCTACAACATTTGGACCTTTTCGACGATGATAAATAGCTAAAAATTTTCTCTCAATTAAAGTAAAAAAAGCAACTGCTAATAAAATCGGTAATATAATAGATAAAATTTCTAAAAAATTAAAAAAAATAAGCATTAATTTTTATTATAATTTAACTTCCCCACCAATATATTGAGCAAAAAACAAAAATCCAAACAATATCTACAAAATGCCAATACCAGATAGCACAAAGAAATCCAGTATGATGATGACGAGTAAAATGACGTTTAGTTAAACGATATAAACAAACAATTAAAAAAAGAGTACCAATAAAAACATGAGAACCATGTAAACCTGTAGTCATATAAAAAGTAGAACCATAAATACCATCAGCAATTGAAAAAGCAGCATGAGTATATTCTTCAATTTGAAAAAGAGTAAAAATAAATGCTAAAATAACAGTAATAATTAATGCTAAAATACTATCTTTACTAGTACCAGCTTTTAAAGTATGATGAGACCATGTTAAAGTAGCTGCAGAAGTTAATAAAATAAAAGTATTTAATAAAGGAACAAGCCATGGATTAATTGGAATAATACCAACAGGAGGCCAAACACCACCTATAGTATGACTTGGAGCTAAACTAGAATGAAAAAAAGCCCAAAAAAAACAATAAAAAACATTACTTCTGAAAGAATAAAAATAATCATACCAAGACGTAAACCACGTTGTACAAATGAAGTATGTTGTCCTTGAAAAGTTGCTTCACGTACAACATCTCTCCACCAAAATCCAGCATTAAGAATAATAAAAAAAAAAGCCATTGGAAAAATACAAATACCATATTTAAAACGATGCATATATAAAACAAGACTTGCTACAAAAGCAAAAACAGAAAAAGCTGTTAATAAAGGCCATGGACTAGGGTCTACAATATGAAATTTATGATAAGTTGGTTTTAAAACAGATGATATTTTTAAATTCATTTATTTTATTAAAAGAAATTATAAACAATTTTACAATAAATAAATTTTCGTTTAAAATAATAAAAAATTAAATTTTTAATTTTAAATAAAAAAAAAACTGAATAAAATAATTGTTATAAAACAAAATATATATATATTTAAAAAACCATTATGAATTTGTTTAAAAAAAATACTTTTAAAAAAACCTAATTCAAAAAATCCAATTGGACCTAAAAACTCAATAAAATATTTATCAATTAATTTATAAGAATAATGTAATGAAAAATTTAAAAAAAATTGTGTTAAAATTTCATTATATAATTTATCAAAAAAATATTTTTTATTTAAAAAAATATAAAATTTTCGTAAATATTTATATTTAATAATATAAAAATGAAATGTTTTTGAATATATTGAATATAATAAATAACTTAAAAAAGCTCCAAAAAATGATAATACTATTGGAAATAATTTATAAAAAATTGGAATAAATTCTGCATCTATTGTTTTAGAATTAATAAAATCTATAAAAATCGCTGCACCCCAAAAATCTGTCCCCATACCAATAAACATATCTTTAAAAAAAAAACCAAAAAAAATACTTGGTATAGCTAAACAAAATAAAACAAAAGTAATAAAAGGTGTTGCTTCATGAATGTTAAAAATAATAATTTTAAAACCCTTTGATAAATCTAAAAAACTTAAAAAAAGAACTCGAATAGAATAAAAAGCAGTTAAAAAAGCTGCAAAACTTCCTAAAAGATAACAAAAAAAACCAATATTAGAATAAGAAGCATAAGCAATTTCTAAAATAGCATCTTTAGAATAAAAACCAGTTAAAAAAGGAAAGCCCATTAAAGATAAAGATCCAATAAGCATAATAGCATATGTAAAAGGTAATAATTTTTGAATACCACCCATGCGACGAATATCTTGTTCATCTTGTAATGAATGAATAATTGAACCAGCACCTAAAAAAAGTAAAGCTTTAAAAAAAGCATGATTAATTAAATGAAAAATTCCAAAAGTATAACCAGATAAACCACAAGCAAAAATCATATAACCTAATTGACTACATGTAGAATAAGCAATAACTTTTTTTAAATCATTTTGAACTAAACCAATACTTCCAGCAATAAAAGCTGTTAAACTTCCAATAATACATATAAAAATTAAAACAGATGATGATAATTCAAACAAAGAAGAACAACGAGCTAATAAAAAAACACCAGCAGTTACCATTGTAGCAGCATGAATTAAAGCAGATACTGGTGTAGGCCCTTCCATTGCGTCAGGAAGCCAAGTATGTAAACCTAATTGAGCAGATTTTCCCATAGCACCACAAAAAAGACAAAAACTTAAAAATTCAATAAATGAAATTTTAATATTAAAAAAATAAATATATTTAATTTCAATTAAATGAACTAAATTAAAAACAACTATGTAATCTACACTACGAAAATTGTAATAAATACCAAAAATTCCTAAAGCTAAAAAAAAATCTCCTACTCTATTAATAAGCATAGCTTTAATTGCAGCTTTATTTGCTTGAATACGAGTAAACCAAAAGTTAATTAATAAATATGAAGCAAGACCAACACCTTCCCAACCAACAAACATTTGTAAAAAATTATCTGCAGAAACTAAAATAAACATAAAAAAAGTAAAAATTGAAAGATAAGACATAAAACGAGATAAATGTGGATCTGTTTTCATATATTCATAAGAATATAAATGAACTAAAAATGAAATAAAACTAACAATATATAACAAAGAAACACTTAAACTATCAAATAAAAACCCCCAATCTATATGTAAAAATTCACAATCAATCCATGTAAAAATTTTAAACGATACAACACTATTATTAAAACAAACTTCATAAAAAATAATATTAATTAAAAAAAAACATAAAAACATAGAAAAAATAGCCAAAAAAGAAGAGCCTTTACGACCTAATAAAAATCCAAAACATAAAATTAAAAATGAACTAATTAAAGGTAAAAAAATTAATAATAAATACATTTTTTATTTATTAATTAAAAAAATTTTTATATAAAGAAAAACTAAATAATTTTCTTTTAATATCAATTAAAATAAATCGATTTTTAAATAAAATTAAAATTACAAAAGGAAAAGGGGAAAAGAAAAAAAAAATAATTAATTCAATCAGGTTAATTAAATATATAACCTGATTGAATTAATTATTTTTTTAATTTATTTTATTTTCTTTTCTTTTTTTTTATTATTATTATATTTTTATTTATTTTTTTATTTTTTAATAAAAAAAAAATATTGAAAAGTATCTTTTATTTTTTAAAAAATAAAATTATTATAAAAAAAAATATTATAATTATTATTAAAAAAGGAGCTTTAACAGAAAAAAATTATAATTTTAATTTTAGATCATGGGAATTAAAAAAAGAAAATTTAATAGATTTTTCAAATAGCTCTAAAGTTCTTTTACAACTTTTTATAAAAAATAATGAAATTATACGAATTCTACCAATTTCAAATAAATTATTAAATGATGAATGGTTAGGAGATAAAAGTAAATTTTTTTATGAATTTAATAATATAAATAAAATTCAACATAATTATATTAATTATAATTTTCAATTAAAAAAACAATTTTCTAAAATATCTAATTTTTTTGATAATAAAATTATTATTTTTATTTTAAAACAATTAATTTATAGTTTTAATGAAAAATTAATAAAAAATATTTATAAATTTAATTATAATTTTTTATTAACAAATAATAATCAAACAACATCTTTTATTTATTATAAAAATATATTTAATTTACAAAATTTAAAAAATATATATAAAAATAATTATAATTTTTTAAATAATATAAAAAAATTTAATAATAATTTATATATAAAAACTACTTCTATTGTTTTATGTTATATTATTCCTAAATTTGAATCTTGGGTTTTAAATATAAAAATTATAAAAAATAATAGAAAATTAAATACAATTATATTAGGAATAAATAACTCTATTATTTTTAATTATAATTATAAAAATATAGGATTAACTTTTAATTTATTAATATCTTTTTTTTATAATAAATTATTAAATTGTCGTCGTTATTCTTTTTTTTATAAATTTATTTTTTTTGGCCAAATTTTAAATAAAATAAAAAATAATGAATTTATTTTTAAAATTATTAATAAGTTTAAAATTTTATATAAAAATAATAAATTAAATTATTATTTTTTTTCTATTTCATCTAACTTTAATTTTAATGATTTTTTAAAAGAAAATTTATATGATATAAAAAATATTAAGAAAAATAAATATTTTAAATGTTTGATTAATAATTCTTATCAATTTTTAAATAATCCTAATAAAAATTTTTTTTTTACTTTTATTAATTCTATTTCTAATGATATTTTACCACTTAGTATAAAAAAACATAATAATATTAAAAAAAATTATATTAATTTAAAAAAATATAAATTTATTGAAAAAAATTATATTTAATTTAATGATAATTATAATTATCATTAAATTAAAAAAAATAAGATCATTTCTATTAAAATAATATTATTGAATTTATATTTTTTATGAATTTACAAAAATATCCAAAACGTTGGATTAATGATGAATTATTAAAAATAATGAATAATCATCTTATAGATTATCCAACTCCTATAAATATTTCATATTTATGGAGTTTTGGTTCTTTATCAGGGTTATCTTTAGTTATTCAAATTATTACAGGAATTTTTTTAGCAATGCATTATTGTCCACAAGTTGATTTAGCTTTTGCAAGTGTTGAACATATTATGCGTGATGTACAAGGTGGTTGGTTTATTCGGTATGTTCATGCTAATGGTGCATCATTATTTTTTATTATGGTATATTTACATATTTTTCGTGGTATTTATTATGGATCATATCAATATCCTCGTCAAAATTTATGGCATTCAGGCGTTACTATTTTTTTATTAATGATGGCAACTGCTTTTATGGGTTATGTTTTACCTTGGGGTCAAATGAGTTTTTGGGGTGCTACTGTTATTACTAGTTTATTTTCAGCAATTCCACTTATTGGTGATTCTATTGTTTTATTATTATGGGGTGGATTTTCTGTTGATAATGCAACTTTAAATCGTTTTTTTAGTTTACATTATTTAATGCCTTTTTTAATTGCAGCAATTGTTATTATTCATCTTGCTTTATTACATGATTCAGGATCTTCAAATCCATTAGGACTTGAACAAAAACAAGTAGATAAATTATCTTTTCATCCTTACTTGTCTATAAAAGATATTTTTGCTCTTTTATTATATTTTAATTTTTTTTTTATTCTTGTTTTTTATTTTCCTAATTTATTAGGACACCCTGATAATTATATTACAGCTAATTCTTTAGTTACTCCAGCACATATAGTTCCTGAGTGGTATTTTTTACCTTTTTATGCTATTTTACGATCAATTCCAGATAAATTAGGTGGTGTTTTAGGTATGGTAGGAGCTATTTTAATTTTATATAGTTTACCTTATTTTAATTTTGGAACTATGCGAAGCGCAACTTTTCGTCCTTTTTATCGTTTTTTTTATTGGTTTTTATTTTTTGATTTTTTATTTTTAGGATGGATTGGTCAAAAACCAGTTAAAGAAATTTATGTTATTTTAGGCCAGTTTGGAACTTTTTATTATTTTTTTTTTTTTTTAATTCGTCCTTTTATTAATGTTATTGATTATTATTTTTATTATGAAGGCCAAATAAAAGATATGTTGATATTTTTTAGCCAAGAAAATTTAAATAAATAATATAATGAATATTATTATATATGGTAAATTAAAACAATCATCAAAATCTTTAATATATACAAATTTTTATATTTCACATTTTTTTAAAACTTGGTTAAAATTTTCTAATTTTTTTAATTTAAAATTAGGAAAGGATTTTATTTTTTTTAAATTTAAATTAAAAAAACGTTTTCGTTATACTTTTTCTGGTTCACCTCATACTCAAACAAAAAAAGGACGTGATTTAATAGAATATAATTCGTTTATAATTTTTGGTATTAAATTAAAAAATGTAAATTTAAATGTTTTTTTATTATATTTAAAAAATTATATGTTAAAATATAAAAATTTAAATACTGGATTAAATTTTAAAATAAAAAAAATTTTTAATGACGAAATAATTCAATAGGTAGAATGTTGGAATCATAATCCAAAGGTTGTGGGTTCAAATCCCTCTTTCGTCACTATAATAATATAAAATATTATTATTCTTTTTTTATTTTTTTATAATGAATATATTAAATTATAATAATCTTAAAAATGTTTGTTTTAATTTTAAAAAATCTTTTTTATTAAATTCTAAATTAGAAAATAATGAAGAAAAGTCTTTTAAAACAAAAATATTTGAAAAAACTTATTTAAAAAAAAATTTTAAAAAAATTAATAATTCTGAATTAAATTTAGTAAGTGATAAAATTTTTTTTAAACAAAATCAATTACAAACTATAAAATTAAAAAAAAATATTAATTTAAATATTTATAATATTTATAATAATTATAAAAAATATAAAAAATATAAATATTTATCTTTAAAAAAAAATAAAAATTTTAAATTTAGAATTAAATATTTTAAATCTAATAATATAAAAATAAAGCATATTAATTCTTTTGAAAATTATACCTTTTTAAAACGTTTTATTTCAAAATTTAATTTTAATGAAAAATTTAAAAGTTATTTTTTTAGAAAAATTATGCATAAATTATTTTTAAAAAAAGGAAAAAAAGAAAAAGCAGAATATTTATTTATAAATAATATTTTAAAATTTAATCAAATAATTCTTAAATCGCGTTATTTTATTTATTTTATTTTTTTTAAATTTATTATTTTAAAATTTAATTTTTTTTTAACTAAAATAAAATTTTTATCTTTATTTCTTTTTTTAAATTTAATAAAATTTAAACCTATTTTTTATAAAAAAAATAATACAATATTTTTTTTTAAGAGGAATTTTTTTTTTAATTTTACAAAAAATAATTTACAAAGGTTTTATTTTTTAAATATTTTTTTTTATAATTATATTGATTTTATTTTTATTTTTAAATATTTTCTTTTTTATTTACAATATAAAAAAGGATTTTTGTTTTTAAATTTTAATTTTATTAAATATTTAAATAATTATAAAAATGTTTTTAAAAATAATTAAATTAAAAAGAGACAATAAAAATGATTTTAAATTATATAATTTTTTTGATTCTAAATTTAATTTTTTAATTTATACACCAAAAGAAATTTTTAAATTTTTTAAATTAAAAGTTTTTAATGTTTTTTTACAAAAAAAATTAAAATATTTTCAAGTTGAATATTTTTTTTTTTATTTATTACGTTATAATTTAAAATTAAATTTTTTATTTTTAAAAAAAAATATATATTTTTTAAAATTTTATTTTATTAATGTTATTAAAAAAAATATATTTTTTTTAATAAATGAATTATTTTTGAGCCAATTACGATTTTATATTCATAATCGTTTTCTTTTAAAAAATTCAAGTAATTCTTTAGATTTAAAACGTTCAAAAATATTATTAAAAAAAAAAATATATAATAAAACAAAAATTTTTACTTTAATCACAAAAATTATTCAATATTTTAGTAATACAGTTAAACTTAATGCGAAATCTTTAAAAAAAACAACTACAGAAAATTTAAATATTTCTTTTGTTCAAAGTTTAAAATCTGAATTTGTATCTAAATTAAAAAAAAAAAAA
>Ga0172373_10003512_pt1 | contig 22897 bp, 25 predicted proteins | sample Lak10m_2_FD_114546 | JGI IMG/M metagenome (GOLD analysis project Ga0172373, IMG submission 114546) | Freshwater microbial communities from Kabuno Bay, South-Kivu, Congo - kab_092012_10m | ecosystem: Environmental > Aquatic > Freshwater > Lake | place: Democratic Republic of the Congo...
GGAACTGCCGGGCGGCCTGGAGGACGCGCGGTTCGGTTCCCTCGGGGAAGACGATGCGTTTCGGATGCCGCTGGAGCTTCTCGATGACGCCGCCAATGAATCGCATGGAAGTCAGACTAGCCGGACCTTGGCCCGGTGGCCAGCGGGCAGTCAGGGCAGGGGCTGGGGTGCATCTGGACACTGCCCACTGCGGGAAAGGTTTCGGGGCGGCGATGTCCTCATCGCCCTGAGAACGGCTTTGGAACGGCGACGAGGACGTCGCCACCCCGTTCCATGCGAGGGTGCAGTATCCAGATGGGCCCGGAACCCTTGGGCCTGCAAAGGCTGGGTTGGCGAAATCAACGCGGCAGGCGAGGCTCACCGCATGCCTGAGTTGCCCGAAGTGGAGGTCCTGAGGCGGCATCTGGATGGGGTGCTGCGGGGGCGTCGCGTGCTGTCCGTGGATGTGTTGCGTCCCCGGTTGGTGCGGCCCACGGGTGTAGAGGCGTTGCGCGAACTCTTGGTGGGCATGCGGGTGCATGCGGTGGGGCGTCGCGGCAAACACCTGTTGATCGACGGGACGGACGTGAACGGAAACGGCGGGGAACGCCGGATCGTTGGGCACCTTGGCATGACGGGACGCATGTTCGTGGACGATGGAGCCGCGGAACTGCCGCGTCATGCCGCCGTGGTGCTGGTGCTGGACCAGGGGCGTTTCGTCTTTGAGGATCCACGGCAGTTTGGGCGCTTCCATGCGGACCTGTCGGCAATCGACGACATGGGGCCGGAGCCTTGGGACGCCGCGTGGACACCGAACACTCTTCATCAGCGGATCTCCGGTTCCGGGCGATCGATCAAGGAACTGCTCCTGGACCAATCCGTCGTGGCGGGTGTGGGCAACATCTACGCCAGCGAAGCCTTGTGGGTGGCTGGAATCCGGCCTGCCCGCGCCGGGCGTCGGCTGACGTCGGACGAATGCCGGCGCCTGTGGGCAGCCGTTCGCGAGGTCCTGGAGGCGGCCATTGAACTCGGGCTGCGGGCAAGACCGGACTTCGCCTCCGGGGCGGGCGGACTCTTCTATTATGGGGAATCGGGCGCAGGTTCGGGCGTCGAGGAACGCTTCCGGGTCTACGACCGGGAAGGACAGTTGTGCTCGCGGTGCGGCGGGGGAATCCAACGCTTGGTGCAGGGGGCACGGAGCAGTTTCTTCTGTCGCGGGTGCCAATCCTGAGATGCGAAGGCCGGCCTGTGTTGCGGACGCGGATTGAGAATTTTTGAAAATGCCCTTGAGCCGATGGGCGGTGTTTTGCATTCATTTCCGCCCGCCCGTTACCGGGCGCATCCGTGGTAGGATGCCGGAGTGGTCAATCGGAGCAGACTGTAAATCTGCCGGGCTAACGCCCTACGAAGGTTCGAATCCTTCTCCTACCACCATCTTCTTGCGGAGTTTCCAGACTCCACTTCCCAGTTTCCAGCCGCCGAGGTCACGAGGCGAACCCAGTTGAAGTTTCCAGTGGCCATTTACCGGACTCCAGAACCTCCGAACCCGACACCCCGTGCTGCGCATGGGGATCAGTCATAAGCAACGAATCCAATGGGGTTATGGCTCCCAGCCAACCGCAAGGCGGTTGTGGCCTCCTCGATTCGGCGCCTGACCACCACACCACGTTCCCGAGGTGGCATGGCCACAACCGCGTTGCGGTTGGAACCCAATCCACTGGCAACCCAGGGTTGTCCTCGTTCCTCGGACACCGTTGCTGGGCTGGAGGCCTCAACGCCGTTGGCGTTGAAAACACGGACGCATGGACGGAAGGGTGAATCGGATCTTCGTCCCATTGTAAGTGAGTTCGTGGGTCCACGCTTCCGTTTTCCCGTCTCTCTCAGCGTCACTGCGCCTCTGCGCGAAATCTCGGCTGCATGGAAATGGGCCTGAGAGCTATCGCGGTCGAAGAATCACTGGGGAAGGAAGGGGATCGGCCTCGGGAAGGGGAAACTTGGTGGGCGAGGAGGGATTCGAACCCCCGACCAACTGCGTGTAAGGCAGCTGCGCTAACCGCTGCGCCACTCGCCCCGCACCAAGCGTGCGGAACGAGTTACCAACCCCGACGGGAAATGGCGACAGCATTTTCGGGTGGGGGAGGTTCGAGGAGTGGCTGCGGTAACAGGCGACGGATCTCTGGCACTGCTGGGGATCGACGGCAACGCGTGGCGGGGAAGGGGCCGCGAGGATGCCATCCATCCGGGCGGCAACGGATCGATTCGCGGAGATCGACCGACACCGCGCCTCGGATGCGTCAGGAAACAGCAGTTGCGTGCCGGGACCTGAGGGGCATAAGTGGAACGAGTGGCGAATCATGGAGTAAGAGGATGAAATCCGAGGCCAACGATTGAGAAGCGAAGGTCCCCGGGCTCCATGCCATGAACATTCATTGAAATGGCTTATGGGTCTGCGGGTCAGGATCAGCTGGTTCACTTTGTTGATGCTCACCGCATCAGGTTGTGGATTTAGAATGACCAAAGTCTGAACTGTACTCCCGGTATCAAGTGCTCATCCGACAGGGAATGGTTGTGCGAATTGACAAGGGTGTCGTCATTGATTGATAGGGTGCCCCTTTTGAAGGCGAAAGGGCACGAGGTGCGGAGCACCGGCAGACGATATCCCACGGCGTGAGCCGTGGGTTGAAGCGCGAAAGGGACCCAGCCCCGGAGGGGCGAAAGATTCCGGGGGGATTGAGTTCTGTCGCCCCGCTGGGGCTGGGAGTCCATAACCCACACCCACCCACGGCTCACGCCGTGGGCTACTGTCTTTCGGCCCTCCGGGCCTGGGGCGCTGGCTCCCGCTTCACGACCCCTGGACGACGACGATGCCCGGCGGGATCTGGATCTTGTCGAAGGCGATCGTGCCATCCTTCCAGAAATGGACTTCGAGCACGTACCCGGATTCCTGGGAGGCCTTGCGGCGATCTTCGGGGGTGGACTTCGGATCGAGGGAAAGTTTCCCCAGATTGTGCCAACCCTTCGGACAGGTATAGAGCTGCCAATCACAGCGGCGACCGTCCTTGTCCCAGGGTGATTTGGCTTCCCCGACGCCCTTGTGGACAATCAGGCGCTTCTCGGAGGTCCCTCCGAGTTTGGAGAAATCCTTAGAGGGCCACGCCGCTTCGGGCCGCCGGGTGCGACGGAATGGCACGGGGTTCGCCACGGTCATCGACGGGCGGGCAGGGTGACGGTGTGCCGGATCCGTTCGATGTCGTCGTTGCTTCGACCGGAGTAGCGCACGACCACGGTGGTTCCGCGGTCCTCGACCTCCACGAGGCCAAAGCAGCCTTCGCCCTTGCGGGGTTTGTAGACGCCCTGGCTGTAGGGGCCGCCCTTGATGCTGGCGTCGCGGTCGAGGGGGGCGGCAGCGAACACCGGAATCGGAGCCCCGCCTCCAGTGGCAAAGTCGGAGTTGGAACCATCGTCGGCGGCGAGCGCGTGCATGTCGCCGTGGAGCAGGATCAGGTTCCGGATCTGGTGATCGCGGATGAAGTTCGCGATTTCCTCCCGTTCGCTGGCATAGGCGGCCCAGGAGTCGCCGGGGGCGGGCTTGGATGGTTTTGCCCCGTTGTTCGTGGTGTAGGTGAGGGAGGCGTGATGGATGTAGCCGAAGTCGTTGGTCGTGACGGGCCAGTAGTGATTGGTGAGGGTCGTTCCGCCCCACGGTACCGATGTGACCCAGAAGGTCACCGCGTGGGTGTCGCGGGCGGCAAGGAGCTCCTGTTTGAACCACTCCTTCTGGGCGGTTCCGAGCATTGATTTTTCGGGTGTGTCCTTCGCGGAGGCGCGTTCCCGTTGGGAGCGCAGGTCGGTGACGATGAAACGGGCGCGCCCGGCGGTGAACGCCTGGCAGATCGGGTTCTCCAGCCCATCAAACGGGAACGGATAGTGGGGCGCGTACAATTCGTAGGCCGCGCGGGCGGCGGGGCGGCCGGTGGCACGATCGTCGCTGCCGTTGCCGCAGTAGTCGTGGTCATCCCACATGTAGACGAGGGGAGTCTGGCGATAGAGCCGGGACTGCACGCGTGACGCGAAGACGCGGTCGTAGGCCCGCCAGAACTTGTCGACCCGGTTGGTGGCGATGTCCTCGTAGTGGAAGTCGCCCGGGCAGAGGAAGAACAGGGGCTTGTGTTCCCGGATGCGTTCGTAGCTGGCGTTGGTGGACCCGGTCTTGCCGCAGGAGGCGAAGGCAAAGCGGAAACTCGCCGGCCCCGTGGGAAAGGTCTGGAACGTGCCGGCCTCCTCGGGCTCCGGGGTTCCCTTGACCTGGGCCACGTAACGGTAACGCGTTCCCGGGGTCAGGCCGCCGATGTGGAAGGTCACCACCCGATGATTGTTGGTGGTGGATCGGAACGGGCCGAATCGGCGCAAGGGTTCCGGGCGCGTCTGGTTCGCGACGAGCAGGACGACGTCGTAGTCCGGCTTGCGCACTTTCAGCTTCACGACGGCCGAGGTCGCGGTGATGCCCCCGGACCACGGGCCGAGTTCGACCCGGGACTCGGCGCGGGCAGGGGAGCCGCCAAGGAGCCCGAGGATCACCGTCAGAAAGCCGAGGAAAGACCGACGCATTCTCCGGAGGCTGTGAGGCGGAGGCCCGGGGTGCAAGCGCGCGGGTGCCAGTCGCCCGGCCCAGGTACGGGGAGGCGATGTCCTCATCGCCGTGGGAAGGACTTTGGGAGGGGCGACGTGGACGTCGCTGCCCTGCTCGTTCCCCGGGGCAACGGTCGTATGGACTTCGGCGGATTGGGGTATGGTCGAGCCATGGGAAATCTGATTGGTTTCCGGGAATGAGTTTTGACGACGCCCGGGTGTTTATCGAAGAGCTGGCCCAAGCCAGCGCTCGTGAGATCCTGCCGCACTTTGGACGAAAAGACGTGGGCGTCGTGGTGAAGTCCGATCAGTCTCCGGTGACCATCGCGGATCGCGAGGCGGAGCGGGTGATGCGGGAGATGATCACCCAGCGGTTCCCCGAGCACGGCATCGTGGGGGAGGAGTTCGGCACGGTCCGTGGGGACGCGGAGTTCGTGTGGGTGCTGGATCCCATCGACGGCACGAAATCGTTCATTTCGGCCGTGCCATTGTTTGGGACGCTGATCGGACTGTTGCATCGAGGAAAGCCGGTCCTCGGCTGCATCCATCAACCGGTCCTGCGCCAATTGATGATCGGCGATGGGACCATCACGACCCTGAACGGAAAGCCGGTTCGCGGCCGGGACTGTGTCGATCTGTCGACGGCCACGTTGCTGATGAGCGATCCGATGCATCCGGCCGTTTATCAGGATGGCGCCCGGTTTGAATCGTTGTGCCGAACGGTGCGTGTCGTGCGGTCCTGGGGCGACTGTTACGGCTACCTGTTGGTGGCGGCCGGGTGGGCGGACATCATGGTGGACCCGATCATGAACCCGTGGGACCTGCAGCCGATCGTTCCGATCATCCGTGGGGCCGGGGGCATCATCACCGACTGGAACGGGAACTCCGCGGATGGACTGGCAGCGGCTTCCGGCATCGCTGCGATGCCCGGAATCCACGCTGACGTGGTGCGTATCCTCAACGGACGGACCGCGTAATTCGCAGGCCAATGGCTGCGAGGACCAAGCCGGCGAGAGCGTCGACGGCATAGTGGTAGCGCAGGTACACCGTGGCGATGCACAGGCCGATGGCTGGCAGCAGCATCGCGGCGGCCCGGCGGCAGCGCCCGTTGAGGAAATCGAATCCGACAAAGTACGCCATGACGGCGGTGTGGAGGCTCGGGAAGACGTCCACTCCGTTGCACCCGTTGCGCACGACGAGATCCGTCAGCGCCGTCAGCGGTCCCCCTCCGAGTGGTTCAAGCGCACCGGCGAGATGGATCCAGGGTCCCTTGGCGGGGGCGAGCGTGTACCCGACGAATCCCACGGCATAGATGAGGTACAGTCCCGCGAAGAAGCGTGGGGCGAGGGAGGGCGTGGCGAAAATCCAGACGCATTGGTAGCCCGCCATGGCGGGGTAGAACAGCAGGTAGCAGCCGGATAGTATCTCCGTGCAGGCGGGATGAACGAGCGGGGCGAGGCCAAGCGCCGGGGTCTCCCCAAGCCAACGGCGGTCGATCCCCAGCAGCCAGGAATCGGCCGTTGCCTCGTGGAGTCGCGGCACATCCTGTCCGAGGCGCCAGTAGACAATGTTCATCGCGATGGCGTGGAAGAGCAGGCGGCAGCGGCCTGATGCGACGGAGTTCTGCTGGAAATCCCATCGGATGAGGGCGGCATCCCCACACAGCAACAAAGCAGGAATCCACGCGGCGGGATCCGCGGGCCCGAGTTGCACGGTTCCCCGGACGGCGAGGTAAACGAGAAGCCCGCCGAAAGCCCATTCGTGCAGGAACAGGCCCGGCGTACCCTTTGGGGCCGTGGAAGCGGGCGTCATGGCTTCCTGAACGACCGTGCAGGGGACCGGACGCCCGGGAATTGCGTGGCAGACATGAGGCCATCCTGTGACGGATGACCGGGAGGATTCGAGTCCAGGATTCGGTCGGGACCCGCCGGACCGTTCGCCTGGTTCTTGGCGTCAGTGCGCTGCCTTCGTCTTGCGGGGCGGGCTGACTTCCCCCGACAGCTGGGCGATCTGCTGACGTGCCACGTCGATGAAGAGGCTTTCCGGAAGGCTGAGCCGTCGGCCGCGCCAGAAGGTGATGACCCACGGGATGCGGAGGCGACGACGTCCCAGGGGAAGCGCCACCAGTTTCGCGGAAGCCGCGAAGGCGTTGAACGCCCAACTGGGAACCAGCGCCGCGCCGAGGCCGGCCGAGGCGAGGGCAAGCGCTTGGGACGGCGTTCCCGTCTCGCACTGAACGTTGAGACTGATCTGGTCGGCCCGGAAGAACTCGTCGATGAACCGCCAGGTGATGGTGTGGAGTCCGGGGACGATCACCGCCTGAGGGCCGACCGCTTCGAGGGGGGCGGTCTGAAGGCGGGCCCAGGCGTGGTCGGCGGGGACGGCGAAAACGTGTTCCTCGGAGAAGAGAGGTTCGGTGGCGAACCGTTCGTCGGGCTTTCCGGCGGGGCTCAGGACGAGGTCCACGCGACGGGCTTCGAGGAGTTCGAGGGGATTGGATTCGTCGGCGACCTCGGTCTTGAGAAGGGTCCGGGCCTCGCGTCGCCGGACTTCGGCGAGGACGGTGGGCAGGAGGCCATCGCCGATCGGTGCGGGTGCGCCGACCCGGAGTCGACCGAATCCCCATTGTCGGAGGCCGGTCATCCCACCGCGCGCGGAATCCATCTCGCGCAGGATCCGATCTGCGTGCGGGAGGAGTTGTTCGCCGGCCTGGGTCAGCATGACGGTCTTGCCCACCCTGTCAAAAAGGCGACAGCCCATGTCCGTTTCGAGGGACTTGATGGAATGGCTGACGGCGGACTGGGTGAGGAAGAGTTCACGCGCGGTCTGCGTGAAGCTGCCTGTGCGCGCGAGGATAACGAAGGCGTGGAGCTGGCGGGAGTCGATCGGTGGCTTCATTGATGAAGGAGGTTCATCCTTACGGAAAACCCCGGAGCAACTCGTGGGCCGGACCCCGTCAAATGCGGATGAAGATTCTGCGTCGCCAGAGCCAGAGGCAGCAGAGCCAGATGCAGAGGAGGGCGACGGCACCTTCCAGCATGGGGGCGTAGGGGCCGGCCGTGATCTTCCAGAAGGTGCCGCCGTCGCTGAACGGTTCGGGGCCGCGGAGCCAGAGCAGGAAGGTGTTCAGGTGATTGGTGGTGTTGTTTCGGAAGAAGCCATCCCAGAGATGCGAGATGACGTAGGTGAAGATGGAATTCATCCCGACGACCACCAACGGGAACAGCGGTGCGGTCCACTTCCGGATGTCGGCAACCGCGTGGAACATGGCGAGGAAAAGGCAGGCCCAACCGCCGCTGAAGAGCACCCAGGACGGGGTCCAGATCCGTTTCACGCTGGGGCAGATGCCGGTCAGGTCCAGCGTCGTGCCCAGGGCCAACCCGGTGAGGCCGGCGAGGAGCAGTCCGCCCAGACGGCGATTGGCCGTCAGATCGGTACGGCGGATCCATTGTCCGGCAAGCAAGCCGAGGATCATCGTGCCCAGCGTGGGGATGAACGACAGGGTGAGGTAGCCACCTCCGTTGAAAAGCCACGGCTTCATCCGAGGGAACAGGTTCAGGAACCAGTATTCGAAGTGGTGGGCCGGGTTGGCGTTCTTGTTCCAGTGGGCGGCGAAGCCTTGGAGGGTGTGCGGCCAGTCGCGTGGAACCCCGACGGTCGATGGATCAAACTCGGGTCCGGGCAGCGGTGTGAGGGCGAACCACGCCCAGTAGGCGACGAGCAGCGTGACGAGGCTGGCGACCTGCATCCGCACCGAGCGCCACGCAAGGAAGGTCAGGGCGACATAGCCCAGGCCGATCTGAGAGAGGGTGTCCTCGAACGTGAAGTTGGTGAACTTCGAACCGGTGGACCTGAGGAAGACGCCGAGGGCGATCAGCAGGAAGGCCCGCCAGAAGGTGTGGAGCCAGATCCCTGCGGAGCCCTGGCCACGGGCCTGGCGGTTGGCGATGGAGAAGGGCAGGGCGCAGCCCACCAGAAAGGAGAATGAGGGTTGGATCAGGTCGTGAAGGGTGCACCCACGCCACTCCACATGATCCTGATGATGGGCGAGGAAACGGAAGAGGCCGCTTTCGGGAAGCTTCTCAGCGACGGCATGGAACCGGAGCACCTCGCCCGCCATGAGCAGCATCACGAACCCGCGGTAGGCATCAAGGGAGACAGCACGCTGGGGGGCGGGAGGAGTGGAGGCTTCCATGCGAGCCTTGGTGTGCCTCGGGTGGGGGTGAGAGCGCAAGAGATGACTTTGCCGAGGCTTTACACGGATACCCTCTTGTTCATGATCCGCGGATCCCCGGTCCGTGATGGGCCTGGTCCATTCCCCACACATGTCAAAAGTCATTGCCGAGATGCTGGTGGAGTCCGTGAAGATGGAATTGCCGGACGTCAAGACCGTCCGATTCCAATGGCCGGAGGGCTACGCGCCAGAATTCAAGACGGGTCAGTTCATCACGGTCTACTGGCCCCACAAGCCGAAGTACAAGCGTGCCTATTCGCTGAGTTCGTGCGCCCTGGACCGCGGCCACTACGAGGTCTCTGTAAAGCGCGACGGCAAGATGGGGACCAGCATCGTCGATTGGGTGGAAGCCGGGGACAAGATGGTCGTAATCCCACCGACCGGCCGTTTCCTTCCCGTGTTTGATCCGCCAGGCAAACACCTGATCTGTGTCGCCGGCGGTTCGGGGGTGACTCCTTTCCGCGGATTCGCCCGTGAGGCCACGGCACGCGATCTCGATACGCGCATCACGATCCTGTACACGGTGCGCACCACGAACGACATCATCTTCGAGACGGAGTTCCGGGAATTGGAGGCGAAGAACCCGCGCGTGAAGTTCCACGTGACCTGCACACGGTTGCAGCCGGACGACCCGTGGACGGGCCGCCGCGGCCGCATCACGCCTGAATGGGTGAAGAGCTTTGTCGACGACCCGGCCAACACCATTTTTTACGCCTGCGGGACGAACGAAATGGTCGAAGCGGTCGAACATCTCGTCATGCACGACCTCGGTCTGCCGAAGGAGCAGATGAAGACCGAGAAATGGGGCTGAACCGACTCGGACGGAGGTTCCCGTTCAGAACGTCAGGTTGACGTTCGTCGTGATCTGCAGGTCGTTGTGGTCGACCCCGCGGGGCGCGATCGATTCGTATTCGTTGACCGCGTTCAGGCTGATCGTGATCCGACGGAAGAGCGGGTAGGAAACGATGAGGTCGAAGCGCACCCGGTAATCGGAAGGGTCTGCCACGTTGGGCATGAACTGGAGCTTCTGGGTCAGGGTCATCTTGTCCGACGGCTTCCAGTTCAGGCTCTCCGAGATACGCGCCGACCACAGGGAGCGATCCGGTTGTTGGGCGTAATCGAAATTCTGGAACTGAGCTCCCCCCTCCAGATTCACGACCAGACGTGGACGTTCATAGATGCGGTACCCGAGTCCCACGCCTTCCTCGAGTCGGCGGTCGATCAGTCGGATGGAATCGTACCCGCCCAGGGCAAGGTTGTACGCATACAGGTGACGCTTGCGGTCGAGGAAGACGTCCGTCTTGACCATGCCCTCCAGCCGGTTGGCGGCCTCCACTTGGTCCACGAGACCGTAGGCAGCATTGACGTTCACCGCGTTCACTATCCGCCTCCACGAATGGGTCGCGTTCGCGGTGGCGAAGAAGGTCTGCCGGTCCGTGGTGCCGAAGCCCAGGTTCATGCCGAGGCCGACGTTTCCGTGCCAGTTGGTGGTGAAGGGGGCCAGCCAGCCGGGCATCCAGTCACGGGCGAAGAGGGATCCAGACGGGGGAGGTAGCGGCGCCGGCGGCGCGGTTGGCGACGTTGTGGATGCCGTTGGAGATGGTGAAGCAGGGGCAGGAGAGGGTGCGGGTGGTGGAGCCACCGGAGCGGAGGCGGGCGGGGACGGGATCTGTGCCGTGGATCCCGCCAATGCATTGCCCGGTGCCTCCCTCCTTTCGATCCAGTTGATCGGGACCGTCACGCGCCCCGCAACCGGCGTCCGAACCACGATGGATCGGTTGTTCTCGCGAATGACGGTTCCCGAAAGCCGATCACCATTCCGGAGATGCAGGACGATGTTGGTGGAACCGAGGAGAGAGCTGGCACCGAAGGCCAAGGATGCCACGACCCATGCGAGCAGGTGCCGCGATGCCTTACTTCGCGGGGGCGGCGGGTGGTGTGGCTGGAGATTCATCCGGCTTGGATCCGGTGGCCGCGGCCGGTGATTCCTCGGGAAGATCATCGGTAGCGCGGCGACGCTCGCCTCCGATGACGGCCACGTCGCCGGAATCATTCATGCGCAGTTGGGGGCGTCGTTCCACGAAGTTGAATGTCTGCCGACGCAACAGGGTTCCATCCGGTGCGACGACGTGGAGTCGGTAGGTGTCCGCGGAAATCTGGTGGAGGCAGTGCAGGCGGGATCTGCGATCCACGGTGCAGGACGGTCGGCTGAACGATACGGTGGGGCCGATGGGGATGACCTTGATGGTGTTGATCTCGTCGGAATCCGTCAGCCGGATGTAGAGCCGCACATTCCGCAGTTGGGTGGCCTGCTGGAGGATGTACTTCCGACGGCCATCGGGGGCGCCATCGGCCGAGGTAACCCCGACTTCCCGTTCCCAGATCCGCGTTCCCCGGAAGACTTCGAAGCTGACGGGTGGGCTGGCGTACTCCTCGGTGTCAGAAAGCCGGACGATGGCGGTGACGCGGTAGCGGCCCGGACGGTTGAGATCGAAGTGGGGCTGGATATCGTAACGGATGGTTCCACGGGTCGAGGATTCGAGGCTGAATTCGCCGCTTTCGCTCACCTCGGAGAGACGGTTGACGACCATGTCACTGCTGCCTTCGACCTCGAACCGGACCCATCCCGGACGTGCGCCGAAGGTCAGTTTGCGGCCGGCAAAGTTGGAGATGCGGACTGCGGCCTCGATGGCTTCCCCCGGCAGGAACTGTTCCTGGGGAAGGGTGACGCGCACTTCCACCTGGGCCAGCAGGCGAGCGGTGGCGAGGAGCCCGCACAGGAGGAACAGGAAACGCTTCATGAGGTGGGCATCTTAGGGGGCGGAGATGGGAGGGCAAGGATGAGGCCTCAGGTGGGACGGAGGATTGCCAACTAAGGGATGCCCTTCCTGGACCCGCGTCGAGGTCGTCATGAACCGGATCTGACAGGCCTGAGCCTCAGGAGTCACGGCAGGCAAACCTGCATTCTCCAGCGGTGCTTACCGACCCGTGCTCAAGCGTTCCGCGAGGCGCTCCGGCAGTCCGGCGGCCCGGATCTTCCGCTGGGCGGTGGCGATATCGTAATCCAACCGCCGCAACTCGATGGTCTGTTGGGGTAGGTCGTAGATCACGTACGCGGCCCGGGGATCGCCATCCCGCGGTTGTCCCACGGAGCCGACGTTGACGAAGTACTTCTTCCCGGATTCCACGCGGAACTTGGAGTAAGTTCCGCCACGGACGCCGGTATCACGGATGAAGGCGACGGGAACGTGCGTGTGGCCGAAGAAGCAGACCTGGGTGTTCTGGTAGGTGAAACTGGCGGCCGCCTCGAGCTTCTCGAAGACGTATCCCCAGCGTTGCGGGGCATCCAGGGTGGCGTGAACGATCGAGAAATTGGCCACCAGGCGGAAGTACTTCAGTTCGCGAAGCCACTTCCGATCGTCCTCGGTGAGTTGGTTGCGGCTCCAATTGACGGCCTCTGCGGCGGCGTCATTGAAACCTTCCGGGTCCTCGCTGGAGCCGATGTATTCGTCGTGATTGCCCTTCACGACGGGGATGTTCATGCCCCGGATGATATCCAGGCATTCCTTGGGGTTGGCCCCGTAGCCGACAACATCGCCGAGGCATACCACGTGGGTACACTTCTGCGCCTTGATGTCAGCCAGCACCACCTGGAGTCCTTCCAGGTTGGCGTGGATGTCGGCAATGATTCCGTATCTCATCAACGCACGATCTCGAACCCGCGGAATTCTCCGTTGGGTTCTGCCCAAAACTCCTGTTCGTTCCGAATCATCGGCCCAAGGCCACTCTCGCGGATGGCTGTCCGGAACTCCTTGAGTTCCGCTTCCAACCCCTCGGCGACCAGTTCAACCCTCCCGTCCGGGAGGTTTCGAACCGTACCAGTCACCTCAAAACCGGAGGCGACCTGTCGGGTCTGGTAGCGGAATCCCACTCCTTGCACGCGGCCGGAGTAAAGCACCTGCATGCGGCGGCGGCGGTTCATCCGTCTTCCGTCGTCGTTACCTGCAGGCCGCACCCGTGCGAACCGCCGGTTTCAACTGAGGACGGACTTAGCCATATCCATGCCGTTATCCGCAAATCTTTTCCCTGATTGTCTCAATCTGGGGACGACGTTCGAAACCGCCCATCGGGGAGAACCGCCTGACGACATTCGCGCTGCGGTGCCCGCATTGTTACCGGGGCGATGAGGACATCGCATCTCCCTATCCGTGCTTTTGCCGGACGCTGGGCCCGGATTCTCCGGAGCGGAGCGGAATGGGGCCGGATCGGGCGAAGGCTTGTTTCCACCCGTTTTTTTCCGTCTCTTCGGCTTGTGCGTCCTGCGCTGATGAAGTCTGTGCGTCGGTTGGTGGTGAAATTGGGGACGGGTGTGCTGACGGATTCCCGGAAGCGCCCGGACCTGGTCCAATTCGCCCAGTTGGTTTCCCAGATCGCGGCCCTGCGTGACTCTGGACTGGAAGTCGTGCTGGTGACCTCCGGAGCGGTGGGGGCTGGCATGGGGGTCCTCGGTTACGACAAGCGCCCGGCGAGCCTCGCGGAGCGGCAGGCCTGTGCGGCGATCGGGCAATCGCGGTTGATGTCCACCTACGACAGCCTCTTTCGCCATTTCGACCAACCCATCGCCCAGGTCCTGCTGACGCACGAGGATCTCGCGGACCACGCCCGACACCTGAACGCTCGCAACACCCTCCTGACCCTGTTGAAGCGGGGCGTGCTCCCGATCATCAACGAGAACGATGCGGTCTCGGTGACGGAATTGAAGTTCGGGGACAACGACCGGTTGTCCGCGCTCGTGGCCAGCCTCCTCCCGGCGGATCTCCTGGTCATCCTGACGACGGCGGATGGCCTGATCGAAGGGTTCGGAACCCCGCAGGCCAGGCTTCTGGATGTCGTCGAGAAGATCGACGATCGGATCGAGGCCATGGCTGGGGGAACGACCAGTGCAACCGCCACGGGTGGGATGACGACGAAGATCACGGCGGCTCGGATCGTTGTCCGTTCAGGCATCCCGTTGGTCATTTCTCCGGGGCGCCGCCACGATGGTCTGGCCCGGATCCTGGCCGGAGAGCCGGAGGGGACGCTCTTCCTCCCGGTCCCGGGGAAGCTTCCCAGTCGGAAGCGTTGGATCGCCTTCTACCATCACGCGCAGGGGGCCCTGCACGTGGACGAAGGCGCGATCCGTGCCTTGACGGATCATGGGCGCAGCCTCCTCGCACCGGGTATCGTCCGCTTCGAAGGCGAGTTCGAAGCGGAGGACGTCGTCCGGATCTGTGGTCCGGACGGACGCGAACGGGCGCGTGGATTGGTCCGCTTCGGCTCGGCCGCCCTCCGGGATCGCTCAACCGGACGCGCCGAGGTCGTCCACCGCGACGACCTGGTGATCCTCTGATTCCCTGAGCGTACCGTTCCACTCATCGTCCACCCATCGACATCCACGGAATCCCCATGCCCAAACCTCCCTCCGCCCGCCTGGCGCCCATCCGTCAGGTGCTCGAAGTCATGTCCGCCCTGCGTGCTCCCGACGGTTGTCCATGGGACCGCGAACAGGACCACCAAAGCCTCCGATGGCACGCGGTGGAGGAAGTCTATGAACTGCTCGATGCCATCGAGGCGGGTGACGAGCATGAGATGGTGGAGGAATTGGGTGACCTGCTTCTGCAGGTGGTCTTTCATGCCCAATTGGGACGCGAACGCGGTGCCTTTGATTTCGACGCGGTCTGCGCACGGCTTTCCGAGAAGCTGGTCCGACGCCATCCCCACGTCTTCGGCGACGTCAAGGTCCGGGACGTGGATCAGGTCTGGGCGAACTGGGAGCGGATCAAGCGCTCGGAGAAAGAAGGATCGGTCCACGAGCGCAAGTCGGCCCTGGATGGGATCCCGCGTCGGATGCCGGCGTTGATGCGGGCCCAGAAGCTGGTGAAGAAGGCCACCAAGGCAGGATTGGCGAAACCAAGGAAAGCGGGGAAGACGACGAAGGAATCGGTCGGACGGCAGTTGTTCAATCTCGCGCGGAAATGCCAGGGGGAAGGTTGGTCCGCAGAGGAGTTGCTCCGCTCCGAGATCCGGAAGCAGGAATCGTCGTGGCGGAAGGCCGAGGTCGGCGTGGAGCCCAAGCGGGCGGCCCGGAAGTCCGGGTGATCCCCTTGTCTGGGTGCTTCTCCTTGCGAGGGGCGTTCGTTACGCTGCGTGCATGTTCTCCTGTGGTTTGCGCTTCCCCCGCGTTCTGGCGGGTCATTCGGTCCGTTCGATTGGCTTTTCGGCACTCGTGATGGGAGGGATGTCGACGGTCTGGGCAGGGCCGGATTGGCCTGAGTTCCGGGGGCCGCAGGGAGATGGCGTCGCGCGCGGATCCAAGCCACCCGTGGAGTGGGCGGAGGGCAAGTCCGTGAAGTGGTTCCAGCCGGTGCATGGCAAGGCGTGGTCCTCTCCCATCGTCAGCGGGGGAAAAATCTGGCTCACCACGGCGACGGAGAAGGGGACGGAGTTGTTCGTGGTCTGCCTCGATGCCGCTACCGGAAAGGTGCTCGTCGATCAGAAGCTGTATGACATCGATCGCCCACAGTTTATCCATGCGTTCAATTCAGGGGCGTCTCCATCGCCGGTGGCGTCGGGAGACCGTGTCTGGGTGACGTTTGGGTCTCCTGGAACTGCTTGTCTGGATGCGGCCACGGCCAAGGTCTTGTGGGAACGGCGCGACCTCGAGTGCAATCACTACCGGGGCGCCGGTTCCTCGCCCATCCTCTACAACGGCCGGCTCTACCTGAACTTCGACGGCAGCGACCGGCAATACATCATCGCGCTCGATGCGACGACCGGACGGACGGTCTGGAAGGTGGATCGTTCCATCGACTACCGGGATCTTGGCCCGGATGGGAAACCGGAGAGTGAAGGGGATTGGCGAAAGGCCTTCGCCACCTGTCACGTGGCCGAGGTCGGTGGCGTGACGCAATTGCTGAGCCAGGGGGCCAAGGCGTTCTATGGCTACGATCCGGAGACCGGCCGCGAGTTGTGGCGGGTGGAGGAACGAACCAGTCATTCCGCGGGAACGCGTCCGGTCGTAGGCTCAGGAATGGTCTTCTTCCCCACGGGGTGGTCGCAGGGACAGGTCCTCGCGATCCGGCCAGGGAAGGCCGGCGAGGTTCTGGACGTCAACGGCACCAATACCGTGAGCGGCGGGCTTTCGATGGTGTGGCGATCCAAGCGGAACGTACCCAAGAAGCCGGCCCTCGTCTTCATGGAGGGGTTGTTGTTCGGGATCGATGACAATGGCGTTGCCACGTGCTGGGATGCGGCCAAGGGCGACGTCCTTTGGAACGAGCGCATCGGCGGCAATTACTCCGCCTCGCCGGTCGCGGCGGATGGTCGCCTCTACTTTTGCAGTGAGCAGGGCAAGACCACGGTGGTTGCGGCTTCGCGGGAATTCCGGAAGCTGGCCGAAAACCAATTGGGTGATGGTTACATGGCCTCGCCGGCCCTCGTTGGGAACGCCCTGATCCTGCGCAGCAAATCGGGTGTCTACCGTGTTGAATGATGAACAACAGGGCGATGCAGGGCGGGATCCCATCTGAGGACGACGAGCACGATGAGGAGTCAGGCCCGACCCAACTTCAGGCCGCGCTGTTGGCGTTGAGACGCGAACTCGAAGGCACCTCTCGCGTGGGTCCATCTTCCGATGGCCGGCCATGGAAGCTGGATCGGATCCGGGTTCGCATGGCGGTGTCCTGCGTTGCCTGCCCCGGGGGAGAGTGGGAATGGGTGCCAAGCCTGGGGGACTCCCCACACACCGTGGATCTCGAGTGGAGCCCGGAGTCTGCCGAACTTCGGCCTGCTGTTCCTCCGTCCGTCGAGGAATCGTCAATCTCCATCCCGCCCGCCTCATGGACACCCGAGACCAAGGAGCGCGTGGGAGTTTTCCTGGATGGCGTTTTTGGTCCGCCCGGTTTTGACAGTGCCGCCAGGGCTACCGTTTTCAGGGAATCCGCGATGGCGCTGGGCCCGGACTCCCTTCAGGTCGTGCTCGCCGCTCTGGTGGAAGGTCGGTGTCTGGAGGAGTCGTGCTTGGATCGGGCGCGTCACGCCATCCAACGATTGCTGGAACGTGGGCCAGCCGGGGTCAAGAGCGGGGCCGGGATCCTTCGCGATGTCTTCGGCCAGCACTCGTTTGATCTCCTGCTGACCCTCATGGACGATCGCTGGCATTATGGAACCGGGCACGATCTGGGGCCTGCCTAACCCAGGTCAGAGGAGGCAATCTCCTCCCAGAGCGGGGCGAGATCCAGGTCTTCAAGCGCATTGGATCTCAGGTGTTCGACGCCCTTGAGATCGATGACCCGACGCAGCCATCGGCGAGCCATGGGCAAATCCCCCAGTTGGCAGGCATAGCAGGCGAGGTTGTAGGGGATGATGGAGTTGGTTGGAAATCGCGGCTCGGCCTCGAGCAGGTTGCGGAGCGCCTCCTCGGTGCGCCCCAACTCGTGCAATGAAAAGCTGCGGTGGATCCAGCCATTCGGGAGCCATGGCGCCAGTTCCATGACCTTTTGGGCGGTTTCGACGGCCCCGAGCCAGTCCTTCCGGATTGATTGGAGCCGCCATTGCAGTTCCAGAACGGATGGATGGTTTCGGGCGTGCGCGGTCAGCCGTTCGTATTCCGCCATTGCTTCTTCCGGGAGGTCCAGATCCAGCCAGCCTTCCATCGCGCTGGCGTGGTGCAGGTCGGGATATTCGAGCGAGTCCATGGATCGTGCAGGGCGATTCAAGGGTGGGGAATGGAGCCTGCGTCCTGCCTGGCAGGCCCGACGGGCCTGTCTGGCCGCGGGAACCGGAGCAGCAGCGGCCGGAAGTCCGTGCGAGCCGACCTCCGCGGCATGCCGTTGTTGTCGAAGGCTACCCAGAAATGGGTGGCATCCACGGAAAGTCCTTCAGCGAATCCGTAGGGCAGGGCGGTGAGGTAGATGTTCTGTGGTGAGAGTTCCGCCGCCGCAAAATCGTACTCGGCGACCACGGATCGGGTGGAAGGGGCGACGCGCAGGATCTTCCGCACATCCCGGCACAGCACCCAGAGTTCACCACCGAACCAGCAAAGGTCGGAATAGTGGACATCGGCGCTCGTGTTCCCCTGCGGCCCCACCTGGAAGTCATGCACCACCTTCAAGGTGGAAAGGTCCACTTCCACGATCCGTCCCGTGGATCTTTCGTTTGCCAGGTAGAGGCGATTCCCACCCACCGCGATGCCCTCCCACGACGCGTTCGCATCGTTCGTGGAAAACCAGCGTTGGACCGGGGTCCAGTCGATGGGAAGCCGCTCGACCGACCGTCCTTCCGGATCCGTGCGGAAGATCCATCTGGGGCCTTCGGTGCAGAGGTAGAGCCGCCCCCGCTCGTCGATGGCGAGACCCTCGATGTCGGGTGCGTACCTTGCCCGGCCAGCGGCGGCTCGGACGGCATCCATCGGAAACCACTTCGGCTCGGGTACCAGTCGCGCCACGTGGTTCGTGCCGAACACGATCACACACGGTGGGACTTCCTTGTCGTTGACCGTCAACAGACGCCCATCCGGCAACCGGAGGAGCGCAGAGGCATCGTACCGACCCGATCCGGGTTGCATCAGCCACCGGCCGTCAGGAGTCAATTCGAAGGAGTTCGTCGAAGCCGTCCCTGGGGTTGGATTGGCCTCAACCGCAAGCAGGCGGAGGCACAGCCCAAGGAACAGGGTGGGGACGCTGACGGCGAAAGGTCGCATCGTTGGTCTGACGATGGACCCGGCCGCCATGCGAACCAAGTCCGGAGGCGGTGTCGGGAACCACCGGACGGCAACATACTCAATATTGGCGGTTGAGTCCGGAAGGCAGGACGTTACGGTTTCTTCACAGTGACAGCACGTATGAGTAACGAATCAGAGTTGCGACGCGAGGCGCATGCGTTGCTGCAGAGTACGACGCTGTACCGGGAGTTTCTCGCCGAGCGCGATGAGATTCTCAGGCACAAGTGGATCGAGTCAGAGAAGGCGGGTCGGGATATCGGTTTCGATGCTGCCCTCATTGACTGGGTCTCGAAGTATCGCTCGGGCTGGCGAAGCGCCCGTCAGCCATCGTCGGTGCGTTAGCATGTGAAGTGGACCCTGGTGCCTTTCCCCTGTTCAAAAGGTCGGGGCGCCGGGAATCATGAAATCGAAAGGGGACGGGCCCATGGGTCCCGTCCCCTTGTTCTTTTGCAGGGCGGGGGGTGACAGTCGCCAAGCTCAACGGCTAACGTCCTCCGGACTGCTGAACACGATGAACTGGAATCGTAAACATTTGCTGGACCTTCAGGCGCTGGAGGCCGGGGAGATCACCCTGATCCTGGATGTGGCCCGGGAATTCCGTGCTGTCGGGGAGCGCGACATCAAGAAGGTCGGAGCGCTCCGGGGACGGACGGTGGTGAACCTCTTCGTTGAACCCAGCACCCGCACCCGGATCAGCTTCGAACTCGCGGCCATGCGCCTGAGTGCTGACGTCATCAATTTCACCGCGGAAGCCTCGTCGTTGAAGAAGGGGGAGACCCTCAAGGATACCTCCGGAATCTGGAGGCCATGAATGCGGACTTCGTGATCCTCCGCCACGGAGCCAGCGGGGCTCCACACTTCCTTTCCCGCTTTGCCCGTTCGCACGTCATCAACGCGGGTGACGGGGCTCACGAGCATCCCACCCAGGGTTTGCTGGATGTCTTCACCATCCGGGAACACAAGGGGCGGATTGCCGGTCTCAAGGTGACCATCCTGGGTGACATCCTTTACAGCCGCGTGGCCCGTTCCAATATCTGGGCGTTGTTGAAGCTGGGGGCGCAAGTCACCCTCTGCGGCCCGCCGACGCTCGTTCCAAAGGTGTTCGAGCAATGGGGATGCCGGGTCACCTGGAACGTCGAGGACGCGGTGAGGGGGGCAGATGTCGTGAATCTTCTCCGCATCCAGCACGAACGGCAACGGAAGACGATGTTTCCGTCCATCGGGGAGTATGCGACCCTCTTTGGTCTCAATCGGGCGCGGCTTTCGCTGCTTCATCCGGATGCGATCATCATGCATCCGGGACCGATCAATCGTGGGGTTGAGATCGAGAGCGAACTGGCTGACTGCGACCGGTCGGTCATCCTGGAGCAGGTGACCAACGGGTTGGCCGTGCGGATGGCGGTCCTGTATCTGATCAACGGCGGCCGGCCAGGTGAAATCTCCTGAGGCGGCACCCGCTCGGGATGGAAGCAGCTATTCCCCGAGCAACTGCTGGAGGGTGGCGACATAGCCGCCCGCCATGGCGAGGATCTGGAATGTGATCCAGATGCTGACGAAGGCGTAGAAGAGGCGTGGGCTCCACTGGCTGAAGGTACGGAGCTTCCGGAAACCCTCCTCTTCATGGATCCGGGCGAGGCGGCGGAGTTGCTCCTCCAGCTTTCCGGAGATTTCCCCGGTGGCGTAGGCACTGGAGAACATTTCCGGAAACAGCCCTGAACCAGCCACCAACTCTGCGGGAGTCACCCCCGATGCCAACGGTTCCCGCCACGCGGCAACCGCTCGATCGAGGATCTGGGATCCGCTCGCACGAGCGGCCATGGGCCACGCCTCTGTCATGAGGATCCCTGCGGAAAGCAGAGCTTCCAACGAACCTGCAAGCCGGGCCAGCGCGAGTTCCGAGCGGGCGCTTCCAAGCACCGGAACGTGGATCAGCGCCCGCTCCATCAAGGATCGCCATGCGAGGGGACGGATGGGGCGGGTGGCCCAGTGGAGTCCGACGGCAGCGAGGTAACCGACGGCCAGGGTTCCGACCGAGTTCAGCAGGTAGAGGAACACACTGCCGGTCTGAACAAACCGGGGCAGGGGAACAATGAAGACGGCCACATGAAGGATCAGCACCGGATAGGCGGCCTCTTGAAGGACGGTCTGCCAGTTCGTGGCCTGTGCTTCGTGATGGCGGGCCAATACGCCAAAGGCCTGTTCCAGTCGACCCGAGCGTTCTCCAGCTTCAATCAGCGCGATGTCGAATTCAGGCGCCCATCCCGGAAGGTCGCGAAAGCTTTCTGCAAACGTCTGGCTGCGTCGAAGCCCGGCCAGCAATTGTGCTGCGATCGGACGAAGTGAGGCGGCGGGCGGATTCCGGGAAAGTTGGTCGAGCGTCGTGAAAAGCGGGAGTCCGGCCTCCAGCAGGGCTGACAGTTGATGATAAAAAAGCGCCCGCTGGCGTGAGCCAGCGGGCGCAGAAAAGGCGATCATGACCGTCGATGGGTCAGGATCGATGGATGCTATTTGACGGCGGCATCCAAAACCTGACGCAGGGCTGCCTTGGGCTTCGCCCCGACGCTCTGTCCCACAACCTGCCCTCCCTTGAAGACCAGGAGCGTGGGGATCGATTGGATGCCGAACTGGACCGCGAGGTCCTGATGGTCATCGATGTTGACCTTTCCGATGCGCGCACGGCCGTCGAATTCGGTCGCCAACTCGTCCAGCACGGGACCCAGCATCTTGCAAGGGCCGCACCATTCGGCCCAGAAGTCCACAAGGATGGGTTGTTCGGACTTGATGACCTCCGTGTCGAAATTCTGCGAGGTCAGCGTGACAATCTTCATTGCAGCCATGATGGAGTCTTAGCTCAGGAATTGGTCTGCGCAACGAACCAGTACTGGACGGCGACCGCGGCAATGCCGAGCAGGGCCACGGCGAAGGCCAATCCCACGTCCAGGCCGCTCACGCCACCGCCCGAACGGACAGGAGCGGGACGGGCTGCGGCGGCAGGCTTGGCGGCAGGAGCGGCCGGAGCAGCGGGTGTGGCAGGCTTGGCGGATGCCGCCATGGCCGCCGGCGCTGCCGAACCGGGCGAAGGAGGCGTCGGCGCAGCGGGACGCGCGGCCGGAGCCGCTGGAGCTGCGGGAGCGGACGCCGCGGCGGGAGCCGGCGCGGCAGGCGCGCCTGCTGCGGAAGGAATCCGGATCGACGGTCCCCCGGCGGGCTTGGGCGGGAGCGAGATCCGCACGGTCTGCTTCTTCTGTGCAGCATCCGCGGGCTTCGGGGGCTCCGGTGTGGGCGAGGGCGGGGGCGGGACGGGATTGTTTTCCGACATATGGCGTGCTTTTGGCCACGCTAGGAAGGTGGCCGGTTCAATGTCAATGGCTTTGACCGATCGACCACGGAAACCGCACGGAATGCGGACCCACGGACGCCGGATTAGGGTAGGTCTCTGAAATCGTCAGCTTGGCCGCGCCCCGGAAACAGGGAACAGGGCGCGGCCAAGGTCGTGGGGTTGGAGAATCAGTAGCGATCACGGCCACCGCCGCCACCGCGTTCCTCGCGGCCGCCGCGCCATCCGCCACCTCCACCGCCGCCGCCGCCGCCGCGTTCACGGCGCTCTCCTCCACCGCCGCCGCGCCATCCACCGCCACCGCCTCCGCCACCACCACCGCCGCGGAAGCCGCCACCACCACCACCGCCACCGCCTCCACGGAAGCCACCACCACCACCGCCTTCACGGGGTGGACGTTCTTCACGAGGGCGGGCGATGTTGACCGTGAGGGCCCGACCACCGAGGTCCTGGCCATTGAACATCTCGACGGCGCGTTCGGCCTCCTCGGGGGTGGCGAACTCGACAAACGCGAATCCGCGGGAGCGGCCGGTGAACTTGTCGAGCATCAGGTTGACGTTCAGGACGACCCCGGCAGCGGCGAAGTGGTCCTGGATGTCTCGCTCCATCGTCTGGTAGGACAGATTGCCCACGAAGAGACGATTCTGGTTGTCCATAACACGAGAGCCGCTTCAAACACCGCGTGGGAATCTGCCCCAGGCAGAACTCTGATTGAGGGGCCCACACTGGATCTGACGCGGCCTCCGCAAACCGTCACCGTGACGCCGACACTGCATGCTGAAATCGGACGGCCGAAGATAGCCACAGCCGGGGTCCTCGGGTCAAACGGGTTTTGGCCCCGTAGCTCTCGGGCGCATGTTGAACCGGGAACCCTCTTGACGATGGGGGGCGAAGGGCGGTCACACTGGCGTGTCCCATGAAAAGCTGGATCATTCTTGTCTGTCTCGCCTTGGCATCC
>Ga0172373_10003513_pt1 | contig 22892 bp, 14 predicted proteins | sample Lak10m_2_FD_114546 | JGI IMG/M metagenome (GOLD analysis project Ga0172373, IMG submission 114546) | Freshwater microbial communities from Kabuno Bay, South-Kivu, Congo - kab_092012_10m | ecosystem: Environmental > Aquatic > Freshwater > Lake | place: Democratic Republic of the Congo...
ACCGATCGGCGGCCTTCCGGCCGCCGCGACAGGGGACGGCAGAAGCGGCGCGACGCCACGCGCGGAGCGCGAACGCTCGAAACGACGGCAAAGCCAAGCCGCGACCGATCGGCGGCCTTCCGGCCGCCGCGACAGGGGACGGGAGGAATCGGCGCGGTGCCGGGCGCGGCGCGCGAAACCTCGTGATCGAAGGCAAAGCCAAGCCTCAACCGATCGGCGGCCTTCCGGCCGCCGCGACAGGGGACGGCAGAAGCGGCGCGACGCCACGCGCGGAGCGCGAACGCTCGAAACGACGGCAAAGCCAAGCCGCGACCGATCGGCGGCCTTCCGATACCGTCAGGTGGTTGCTTCCGTCGCATCGATGGCCCTATAGCGTGCGCGTTCTTTACAACCGCGCCATGCGGGGAGGTCGTACATGCGGAATCGGATGATGGGGCTGGCGGCGCTGCTGGGTGCGGCGATGGGCGCGGTGGGATGCGGCTCGGATGCGGGGCCCGGCGTACGGGTGACCGGGTTCGTCTTTGACGGTCTCTCGGGCAAGCGGCTCAACTTCTTCGATGCGACGGTGCCCAGCGCGGCGGGCGTCTCGGTGGCCAACGTCGTCGACAACCCCGCCTCGGGCAGCCAGATCTGGACGCTGGTCGACGGCGAGATCGTGCGCGCCGTGCCATGCGGTCAGGGCGCCGCGTCGGAGCTCAACGGCATCGACGCCAGCGGCTGCTACCAGTTCGAGAATCTCCCCTACAACGCCGAGCTGCCTGTCTGGGTGCAGCGCAAGGGCTACGAGCCGTTCTACGGAGTGCTGTCGCCGGTGGCGCGGCCGGACATCGCCTTCTCCGACGCGCAGGCGCGGGTGGTGTCGCGCTCCAACGAGGCGACGGAGCACGTCAACCTGCGGCTCTTTCCGCTGGGCACGGCGGAGAGCCTCTCGCACGCCTTCACCTTCCTGTACGACGGCCGGGGCATCGACGGCGTGAGTGTCGCCTGCGACGTGACGCCCAGCAGCACCATCGCGGGCAGCTTCCTCGCGCCGGCGGTGACGGGCGCGACGGTGCTGGAGGGCCGCAGCGACGCCAACGGGCTCGTCGTCTTCTCCGGTCTGGAGCTGGTGCCCGGCGCCACCTACAGCTGCATGGCGCGGCGCGATGCCACCTATCTGGGCCGTACGCTGACCGACGCGTTCGTCTTCGTCGCGGGTGTCGATGCGGCGACGGCGGTGGTCGACCTGGAGGCCTCCGCGCCGGTGGCGGGCAGCCCGTCGCTCTACGTCGTCTCGTCCAGCGTCGACGCCCCGAACGACGCGCGTCCGGCACCGACGGAAACCGACCCGGTGAGCCAGGCGGTGGGCTTGAGCCGGCTGGTGCTCACCTTCAACCGGCCCGTGGAGCTGGTGCCGACCACGGCGAATTGTCAGACGGCCGCGCTGATCACCTCCGATGTCGACGCGGACAGCGTGGTGACGAAGCTGGTCGATGACAACGCGGCCGAGGGGAAGGTCTCCGAGATGGTCGGCGCGCAGCTCTCGGCCGACAGCCTGACGCTCACGCTCGAGGGCCGCTTCGTCTCGTTCGATCCGGACGACATCAACACCACCATCACCTACCAGGGCGTGGCCGTGCGACCGGTGGGGCCGGAGGATCACTTCGACCTCTTCACCCTGGGGTTCTCGGCCTGTGGCGGCCCCTCCGCCTCGCTGCTGGTCAACGCGCGCAGCGGCGGCCTCCAGTCGGCCACCGTGCGTCTCAACTGATCGAGCGTCCGCGCGTCACGAACAACAGGCCGGATGGCCCGGGAGCGGCAAGGCTCTCGCGGTCGTCCGGCCTGCGTTTTTATGAGGCGTTCGTCAGAGGACACCCAGTGTGTGTGCGACCGCGTCGTGGACCCGGGGACGCACGGCGCGCCACGCGAGCGCCGGCCGCTCGCACGCGACGGCGTCGGTGAGCAGGGCGATCGAGAGGCGGGCGTCGCGGTCGATCCACAGCGAGCAGCCGGTGAAGCCGAGATGGCCCGCGGCGCCGCGGGGGCCGCGTCCGAGCTGCGTCCCGATGGAGGGGCGATCGCCGTCGGGTGTGTCGAGCCCCAGCGTGCGAGAGCCGCAGACGCGCTCGAACATGCGTTGCGCGAGCGGTTGCGGGAGGAGCGCGCCCGTGCCCTCATCGGCGTCGCGGCGGAGCCTGTCGCCCAGCAGGGCCAGCGCGCGGGCGGAGGTGAAAAGCCCGGCGTGACCGCACAGGCCGCCGGCGCAGGCGGCGTTGTCGTCGTCGGGGCCGCGGTCGAGGGCGCTCGCGTCGATGCCGGCGGTCTCGATCAGCCCGGTCTCGACGGCGGGGTTGCCCGCGCGGGGGCGGCCGATGCCTGTGGCGATGGCGTCACGATCGCGCGGGGGGCCGAGCACGGCGTCGCCCGCGTCGAACAGCCGTTCGATACGTGTCGACAGCGGTTGGCGCGTGATCGACGCCAGCTCCATCCCCAGCGCCAGAAAGCCCAGGTCGCTGTAGGTCGGCCGCGGCGCGACAGGCTCCGTCTCGGCGATGAGGCGTTGGTAGATCGCCTGCACCGCGTGCGCGAGCTCCGCGTCGGCCTCTTTTCCGCACACCCTCGCCGCGAGCAGCGACGGTGTGAGGCTCAGCGCGCGCGCCGCATGGGCGAAGAGCGGCCGCCACGCGGGCAGGCCGGCGCTGTGCGAGAGCAGCTGGGCGATGGTCGGTGCGCCGCGCAGTAAGTCGACGCGATGGTCGACCGGGAGCTGCTGCAGCGTGGCGATGGCGGTGGCGACCTTGGTGACGCTGGCGACATCGAACAGCGCCTCGACCGGGCCCTCCGCGAGCAGCGTGACGCCGTCGCGGACGACGCAGAGCGCGGCGGTGTGGACAGCCCCGGCGGCGCGGGCCTCGGCGAGCAGGCGTGCTGGATCGAGCGGCGCCGTGCTCACGCTGTCGGTCCCGTATCGGCGTAGAGGTTCTGCATCGGCTGCAGGCGGCCGCTGGTGCCGTCGAGGTGGACGCGCACGCCCATCGGCAGCGCGAGGTTGACGGCGCCGTGACCGCACGGCAAGCCGGCGACGGTGGGGAGCCCCAGCTCGCGGGCGAAGGCGGCGAGCACCTGACGACTGCTGCTGGTGCCGCTCGGCTCTTCGCACTCGGTGAACTCACCCAGCGCGAGTCCAACGACACCCTCCAGGAGTCCGGCCTGCTGGCACTGCACCAGCATGCGGTCGAGCCGGTAGGGCCGCTCGCCGATGTCCTCGATGAAGAGCACGCAGCCGTGCAGGCGCGGTTGGAGCGGGGTGCCGCAGCTGGCGGCCAGCAGCGCGAGGTTGCCGCCGGCGAGGATCCCCTCCGCCTGACCCGCCAGCCAGGACTCTCCGGCCAGCGGCGCGGCCTCGCCCTCCATCAACAGCGCGAGCAGGCGCTCCTGCACCGCCTCCGGCTCGCGGGCCAGTCGCGCCACCATGGTGCCGTGCACCGACGGCACGCCGGCCGCACGCCAGCGCAGGTGCAGCGCCGTGATGTCGGAGAAGCCGACGAGCAGCTTGCCGGCGCTGCGGATGGCCTCGCTGGTGAGCTCCGGCATCAGCCGCGTGGCGCCGTAGCCACCGCGGGCGGCCCACAGGACATCGGAGTCGGGCGCGGCGAGGGCGGTCGTCAGCTCCTCGGCGCGGCGCGCGTCGGGGCCGGCGAGGTAGCGGTCGCGCGCGAAGATGTCGTCGCGGTAGCGCGGGACGAGCCCCATCGCCGTGAGCAGCTGGACGCTCTCGGCGAAGGCCGTCACGTCGAACGGACCGGACGGGGCGATGATGTCGACGATGCTGCCGGGCTGAATGCGGCGGATGCTCATGGCGCGCACCGTAAATCAGAGCGGCGGCGCTGTCTGCTTTGGGCCGCGGAGGGGCGGGCGGCGGCGGGTCTTCACCGGCAGAGGGTGCGAGTGCATCCACCCATCGTGAGGGCGGTCGTTGCCGAGCCTCCGAGCAAGAGACGCTCCCAGGAGCGTCTTGACGGGCGGGACGGAAACGGCGCGATCGACTCACGCGTCGTGTGGATACCCCGGCGTGTGGAGCCGCTCGGCTGCCTCCTCCTCGCCATGCGCCTTCAGCCACGTCTCATACCGAGCACGTCCCTCCGGCGTGGCGCGCAGCGACAACTCGGCGAACAGCTGCTGCTCCTCGCTGCTGCGCCACAGCACCTTGCGGGTGCGTGACTGCAGCAACGCCAGCACCAGCCGCGCCGGGGCGGTGTCCCACGCGCGGGCGATGGTGCGGGCCTGCGAACGCGCCGCTGCCGAGAGTCGACTGCTCAGCGCCAGCCGTGCCGCGCGATCACGCAGCGCCGAGCCGAACAGATCGCCCAGCGTCCGCACCACCGCGGCCATCCCCGCGCTGCGCTCGGCGGCGGGCAGCACCAGCAGCCGCTCCAGCGCGCCGTCCAGCCACAGCCACGAATCGAGCGTCAGGAGCGGCGGCGGGGCCTCTCCTGTCAACGCCGCCCGCAGCACCTCGATCGGCTCCGCCGCAGCGTCATCCGAGGCTGACGCAGCGGGGTGATCGACCACCTCGCCACGCACCGCCGCGCGCTGCTCGAGAAATACTTCGGCGAAGAGCGGCTGCTCGTGCGGCCGCAGGCGTGGCAATCGACGACCGGAGAGCAGCACGGCGATGGCGGTGACCAGCGGCTCACGCGCCGTCCCGTCGGTCTGCTCCAACCGCTCCAGCAGCCGCAGCAGCCACGCATCACGCTGGTCGTCAATATCCGGCACCAGCAGCGCCGCAGCGCCCTCCCAGTCGCGCCACGCGTCGTCCGTCAACGCGATGCGCGCGAACAGCTCGTCCGGAAATCGCAGCGTCTCAAGAGGCTCTCCCGCGCGCAGCAGACCGCGTGCAGCGGCGAGGCGGCGCTCGTCGAGACGTCCGGCGTGCAGGGCCTCCAGCGTCGCGGCCACCGGCTCGAAATGGCGCGAGAGACGGGCCGCCAGCGCCGACGTCCGCTCGCTGCGCTCCGTGCGCACGGTGCGGTCGCGTTGCTCGTCCGTCCGCAGGTGACAGGCCTTGTACTTGCGGCCGCTGCCGCAGGGGCACGGGTCGTTGCGGCCGGGGGTGGTCGATGCCATCGGAGAGGCTCCTCTCGGGTCGGTCGCAAGGTGTGGTGCGCAGGCCGTATCGATCAACGGGCGGCGTCGTCGTCGCGATGTTGGAAGTGCTTCGCCAGTCGGCGCAGCCCCTCGGCGGTGGAGACGCGCGGCTCGTAGCCCAGATCGCGCCGCGCCGCCGAGATGTCGTACCAGTGCGCCGTGCCCAGCTGCGAGGCGAGAAAGCGCGTCATCGGCGGCTCGTCCGCGCGCAGTGAGAGGTACCACCACAGCTCGCAGGCGGCGCCGACCCACCAGGCGGCGCGCGCGGAGACGGAGCGGTCGCACGGCGGCAGCCCCGCGGCGTCGAGGATGCCGTTGATCAGCTGCCGCTGGGGCAGCGGCTCGCCTTGCGTGATGAAGTAGGCACGGCCATCGCACGGCGCACCGGGCGCGAGACGGTCGAGCGCGGCGAGGTGCGCGTCGACCGCGTTGTCGATGTAGACAGCGTCCACACGCTTGCGACCGCCCTCGACGAGTCGCAATTTCCCAGTGCGTGCTCTCTCCACAAGTCGCGCCGTCAGCTGCGGGTCGTCCGGCCCCCAGATGAGGTGCGGTCGCAGCGCGCAGGTGGCGAGACGGCCATCGCTGGCGGCCAGCACCAGCGCCTCGGCCTCGGCCTTGGTGGCGGGGTAGGGCGAGGCGAAGCGGGAGGGGATCGGCAGGTTCTCGTCGGCGCCCTCGACGTCGTCGCCCGCGTGCACCACCGACGGGGTGCTGGTGTAGACGAGCCGGCCGATGCCGTGCTGGCGGCACGCCTCGAGGACGTTGCGGGTGGCGTCGACGTTGCAGCGGCGCACCTCGTCCTCGGCGCCCCACATGCGGGTGCTGGCGGCGACGTGCAGCACCGCGGTGGCGCCCTCCAGCGCGCGCAACGTGGCGGCGGCGTCCGAGAGATCCGCCGGACGCACCTCGGCCCCGGCGGCCCGCAGCGCCGGCGTGTCGCGTCGCTGCACCGTCCGCACCCGCGCACCGCGTGCCAGCAGCGCCCGCGCCACCGCACCCCCGAGAAAGCCGCTCGCGCCCGTGACGACGATCATCCCAGCTGCTCCGCTGCCCAGACGGCCAGCCGCTCGCGGCCGATCTTGGCGTTGTGTCGAATGTCCACCGGAAAGCGCGGATGGAGCAGGAAATGCTCCAGCTCCTGCGTTGCCTCGAGCGCGGCGGCGTGCTGGCGGACGCTCTCCAGCAGCGCCGCGTCGGAGAGCGTGCGCGGCGGCGTCTCGTCCCGCTCCACGCACAGCACCGGGACCGTTCGGCCGCCGCGTCGTACGCCCACCAGCGCCGTGCGTCGCACCCCGGGCAGGGCGTTGAGCGGCTCCTCCACCATCGCCGTGTGCAGGGTACGGTGCGGCAGCGCCACCCGCTGCGTCTTGCGGCCGCAGAACCAGAGCCGGCCCTCTGTGTCGAGGTAGCCGATGTCGCCCATGCGGTGGACCGTCGCGCCGTCGGGACGGCGCACCTTGGCGAGCGTGTCGGCCTCGGGCCGGCCGAAGTAGCTGTCGGTGGTGGTGGGGCCGCAGACCGTCACCTCGCCCACCTCGCCGACCGGCAGCGCCTGCATCTCCTGCCAGGATCGCAGCGGCGCATCGGTGAGCGGGATGATCCGCACGTCGTTGGGCGATACGACGCGGCCGACGCAGACGCCGTGGCCGTCGAGCGTGCGCCGGCGCGTCTCGGCCAGCTCATCGCTGGAGATGGTGCTCACCGGCAGGCACTCGGTGGCGCCATACGGTGTGTGAACCGCCGCACCTGCCGGCAGCAGCCCCTCCAGCCGCGCGAGCGTCTCCACCGGCATGGGCGCGCCGGCCGAGAGGACGCGACGCACCGTGGGCCACGCGAGCGGCGTGCGCTGGTGGGTGCGCGCCACCGACGCGAGCGCCGCCGGCGAGCCAAAGACATTGGTCACGCCGTGCGCGTGGATGAGCCGCGTGAGCAGCTGCGCGTCGACCGAGCCCGGGCGGGTGAAGTCGATCGGCGGCAGCACGCAGGTCATGCCGAGCGCGAGGTCGAACAGCGCGAACGGCGCGAAGGTGGGCAGGTCCACCTCGCCGGGACCGATGCCGTAGGTGTCGCGCAGCAGCCGCGCCTGGGCCGCGAAGTGGCGGTGGCGGTAGAGCACGCCCTTGGCGACGCCGGTGCTGCCGCTGGTGAAGAGCACCGCCGCGGGTGCATCGGGAGGCGGCGTCGGCAGCGGGCGGTCGTCCTGTGCGCCGCGGGATGCGATGAGGCTCAGCTCCGGGCCTCCCAGCAGCGAGCGGCGGGTGGTGACGCGATGACGGACGGTGGCGCGGCCCCAGCCCAGCACCAGCGCGGCGAGATGCGCCTCCGGTTCGCCGACGAATCCGACCGGTGCCGCCTCGGCCAGACAGCGTCCGAGCGAGCGCAGCCCCATGCCCGGGTCGATCAGCACCGGCACGATGCCGGCGCGGAGCATCCCGTAGGCGAGCGGGAAGAACCACTCCCCGGGGCGCACCATCAGCACGCAGCGGTCGCCGGGCCGGAGGCCGAGCCGCAGCAGGCCGCGCGCGAGCGCCGAGGTGCGGTCGTTCAGCTCCGACCAGGTGAGCCGCTGCGCCGTGTCGTCGGTGCGCGTCGGGAGTATGAGCGCGGTGCCCTCCGGTCGCTCGCGGGCATGGCGGGCCAGGGCGTCGGTGATCGACTCGTCCGAGATCGGATCTGCATTCCCTGCCTTTTCCGACGTGTCAGAAGAATCCTCGACAAGAAGCGCGGCGGCGGCTCCAGCGATAGGCGCAATGAAGCGCGCCTCCACGGAATAAGAGTCCTTCGTCGCGCCGGGGTAGACACTCATGTCGGGTCGCTCCGTGAGGTCGTCGCGCGCTCAGGCCAATCGCACGAACGACGCGATGCGCGGCACCAAGGTCTCGGCGGCGTCCTCCAGAACGTAGTGGCCCGATTGTGCGAACTCCAGCACCGTCGCCGCCGGCAGCCGCCGCCGCCACTCCGCAAGGAACGCCGCGTCGAAGACGAAGTCCTGCCCGCCCCAGCCGATGAGCGTCGGCGTATGCCGAAACCGATCCAGCATCCCGGCGGTGCGTACCACTGTCTCGTAGCCCGGGTTGCCCGGCGCGAGCGGGATGTCCTGCACGAACCGCAGAACGGCCCGGCGGTCGGCCCAACTGCCGTACGGATGCAGCAGCCCGTCGCGCACCGCCGGCGCCAGCTTGCGACGCGTGACGCCCAGGTGCGCCGCGCCGACCGCGAAGGCGTTGAACCCGCGCACCAGCAGCGGCCCCAGCGGCGTGCGCGCCAGCTTGAGCTGCCACGGCAGCTTGCGCCCCTCCGGCAGCGGGAACGCCGCCGTGTTGAGCAGCACCAGCCGCTCCACCCGCTCCGGGTGGTCCACCGCCCAGGCGAGGCTGATCATCCCGCCCCAGTCGTGCGCCACCAGCGTCAGCGGACCCGTCGGAGCCACAGACGCCACCAGCCGTGACAGGTCCTGCACGCGCGTGTCGAGCGTGTAGTGGTAGGCGGCGTCGTGCGGCTTGTCGCTGCGGCCCATGCCGACATGGTCGGGGGCGATGCAGCGATGGGTGGGCGAGAGCGCGCGGATCAGGTCGCGAAAATAGAACGACCACGACGGGTTGCCGTGCACCATCAGCACCGTGCCCTGCGGGCGCGCGGGGCCGACATCGACATAGTGCATCCGGATGCCGTCGCCCCGGTCGAACCAGTGCGGCGCAAAGGGGTAGAGCGCCGGGTCGAGCGGCCTCACCACTGCACCTCGGCCATGGTGCAGTTGAGGCCGCTGCCGATGCCCATCAGCGCCACCTTCTTGCCCGGCACGATGCGGCCGGACTCGACCGCCTTGGAGAGGGCGATCGGCAGCGCCGCGGGGCCGATGTTGCCGAACTCCGGGAAGATCCGCAGCACCTTGTCCTGCGCGAGCCCCAGCGTCTCGCAGCACAAATGCGTGTGGCTGGCGCTCACCTGGTGGATCACCACCTCGTCCAGCGCCTCGGGCGTCCAGCCCAGCTCCTCCTGCGCGACGGCCCACGTCTCCTGCGCCAGCCCGATGCCGGCGAAAAGCAGCGACTTGGCGTCGGTGTACATGCGGTCATTGTTGCCGCGGCACAGGTGATTGTACTCGGTGGCGGCGCGCGACACGGCGCCGGTCATCCGCCGGGCGCCGTCGACGAGATCGGCGCGGCACATCACCATCGCGGCGGCGCCGGAGCCGAGCGTCAGCGTCGCGAACTGGTCGCGGAAGTCGTCCTTGGTCGAGTCGGGCTGCAGCAGCCGCTGGATGGTGGCGTCCTGCACGTGCTGGGCGTTCTCGCCGTTGACGATGAGGCCGTAGTCGATCTGCCCCCGCTCGATCATGTTGCCCACCACCTGCATGCCGTTGACGAAGCCGAGGCAGGCGTTGGCGAGGTCGAAGTTGAGGCAGGTCGACGGCAGCTTGAGGTTGCCGTGAACGAGGCACGCCACCGACGGCTCGAGATAATCGCGGCTGACGGAGGTGTTGATCAGAATGCCCAGCTTGGCCTTGTCGATACCGGCGGCGGCGATCGCCTTCTCCGCGGCCCAGGTGCCCGCCTGGCTCGCGGTCACGTCGCCGTCCCAGTAGTGGCGCGAGATGATGCCCGAGGCGCTCTCCAGCAGGTCGGGCCGCATGCCGTGGCGCTCCATCGCCGGGGCCAGCCGGTCGCACAGCGCGGCCGAGGTGACGCGGATGGGGGCGTCGACGTGGGCGATCGACAGAATGGAGACATTGGAAAACTTCATGGGCCGAGCCTCGAGCCGGATGCGCCGGTGTCGTGTGTCGAACGGGTGGCCGCCCTTAGTCCTGCGGGCCCGCCGTGTCCAGTGTGCGCCGCGACGATTCGACGCCGCGCCCGGCCGCAGATGCCGCGTCGGTCGGGGCGGAGCGGTGTGTTCTCGATGTCGCCCGGAGTGATGCCTCGGCGATGAGCGGGTCCGGTGGCGACCCGGGTGCGGCGGGAGGGGCGGCGCGAGGTGCGGCGGCGGCGCGCCCGGGAGGGCGATCGCTCGGGGCGGTGCCGCGGCTCTCTTGCGCGGGGTGCGACGGCGCGGGCGGTGGTTGAGAAAAGAGGCTGGAAAGGGTAGGTTCCCGCGTCTTTTTTCGCGCTCCATCTCCGCGCTCACGGCGCACCGGCGGTATGTCCTCATGTCAGAGCAGAACAGCACCCCCTCGCATGGCCACGCGGTCAATCCGGTCTCCATCGAAAGCGAGATGCGGCAGGCGTATCTCGACTACTCGATGTCGGTGATCATCGGCCGCGCGCTGCCCGACGTGCGCGACGGTCTCAAGCCGGTGCACCGCCGCATCCTCTACGCGATGTACGACGAGGGTTTGCTCTCCAATCGCAAGTATTCCAAGTGCGCCGGTGTCGTCGGCGAAGTGCTCAAGAAGTACCACCCGCACGGTGACGCCTCCGTCTACGACGCGCTCGTGCGCCTCGCGCAGCCGTGGAACATGCGCTACCCGCTGGTCGACGGGCAGGGCAACTTCGGCTCGGTCGACGGCGACGGCGCGGCGGCCTACCGGTACACCGAGGCGCGGCTGGAGCGGCTGGCCGAGTCGCTGCTGGCCGACATCGAGAAGGACACGGTCGACTTCGGCGATAACTTCGACGGCTCGTATCGCGAGCCGCTGGTGCTGCCGGCGCGCTTTCCCAACCTGCTGGTCAACGGCTCCGAGGGTATCGCCGTCGGCATGGCCACCAAGATCCCGCCGCACAATCTGGGCGAGGTGATCGACGCGACGATCCACCTCATCGAGCAGCCGCAGGCCACCGTGGCCGACCTGATGCAGTTCGTGCAGGGACCGGACTTCCCCACCGCCGCGTTCATCTGGGGGCGTGAGGGGATCCGCTCCGCCTACGAGACGGGCCGGGGCCGCGTGCGGATGCGCGCGCGCCACGAGGTGGAGACCGACAAGAAGAGCGGCCGCGAGTCGCTCATCTTCACGGAGATTCCGTTCCAGGTGAACAAGGCGCGGCTCATCGAGAAGATGGCCGACCTGGTAAAGGAGAAGAAGCTGGAGGGGATCTCCGACCTGCGCGACGAGTCGGACCGCGACGGCATGCGGATCGTGGTGGAGCTCAAGCGGGACGCCGTCAGCGGCGTGGTGCTCAACAACCTGTTTGCGCAGACGGAGCTGGAGACGACCTTCAGCATCATCATGCTGGGGATCGACGGCGGCCAGCCGCGGGTGCTGAGCCTGCGGGACATGCTGGACCGCTTTGTCGGCCACCGCCGCGACGTGGTGACGCGCCGCTGCCGCTACGAGTTGCGCAAGGCGGAGGACCAGCTGCACGTGGTGGAGGCGCTGGGTATCGCCGAGCAGCATATCGACCGCATCGTGGCGCTCATCCGCTCCTCGCGCGATCCCGACGAGGCGCGCGGCAAGCTGATGGCCGAGGAGTTCACCGGGCTGTCGCAGCTGCTGGAGCGGGCGTTCGCGCTCGACACCGAGCGGGCCGCCACCGTCCCCGACCTGCTCGCCTGGCAACAGCGTGCGGTGGCCGACGCCCGCGCGCTCGACACTCAGGGCGTGCGCTACCGGCTCAGCGAGCGGCAGGCGCAGGCGATCCTCGAGCTGCGGCTGCAGCGGCTCACCGGCCTCGAGCGGGAGCGGATCGAGCGCGAGTACGCGGAGCTGTTCTTCGAGATCGCGCGGCTCAAGGAGATCCTCGGCAACGAGTCCAAGCTGCTGGCGCTGATCGTCCGGGAGCTCAAGCAGATCCGTCACGACTTCGCCGAGGAGCGCCGCACGCAGATCGTGGCCGGCGGCGCCGAGCTGAGCACGCTCGACCTGATCAAGGACGAGGAGATGGTCGTCACCGTCTCCCACACCGGTTACGTCAAGCGCAATCCGATCTCGCTCTATCGCGCGCAGCGGCGCGGCGGCCGCGGCAAGCAGGGCGCCGGCGTGGGTGAGGAGGATTACGTCGAGCAGCTGTTCGTCGCCAGCACCCACTCCTACCTGCTGGTCTTTACCGACAAGGGCCGCATGTACTGGCTGCGGGTGCACGAGATCCCGCAGGCGGGCCGCGGCGCGCGCGGCAAGGCGATCATCAACCTGGTGCAGCTGCAGGCCGGCGAGAAGGTGGAGTGCATCCTGCCGGTGCGCGACCTGCCGCCGCCGCGCGGCAAGGCGGAGGAGGAGACCGAGGGCGAGGAGTCGGAGACGGCGGTGGGGCGCACGGTGGTGCTCTTCACGCGCAAGGGCGTCATCAAGCGCACGGCGCTCGCCAACTTCTCCAACGTCCGCTCCAACGGCATCATCGCGCTCAGCATCGACGACGACGACGAGCTGGTGACGGTGCGGCTCTCCGAGACCGGCGAGGAGGACGTGCTGATCGGTACCGCCGGAGGCATGGCGGCCCGCTTCCCGCTGGCGGATGCGCGTCCACTGGGGCGCGGCGCACGCGGCGTTCGCGGCATCACGCTCAAGGACGACGACCGGGTGGTGAGCGCCATGCTGGTGGGACGCCATGAGGAGATGAGCATCCTCACCGTCACCGAGACCGGCTACGGCAAGCGCAGCCTCGTGAACGAGTACCGGATCACCAAGCGCGCGGCGAGCGGCGTCATCGACATCAAGACGGGCGATCGCAACGGCCAGGTGGTGGGCAGCGTCCCCGTCGTCGACGGCGAGGACGTCATGATCATCACCAACAAGGGCACGCTGATCCGCACCTCGGTGGACGAGATCCGCGTCATCGGCCGCAACAGCCTCGGGGTCAAGCTGATCAACCTCTCCCAGGAGGGCGAGGTGGTCATGAGCATCACCAAGCTGGCCGAGGAGAAGGACGAGGAGGACGGCCCGCTGGACGGCCTCGACGGCGCCGGCGAGGTATAGACGTCCATGTCGGGTGCTGCCGTGCGGCCGGGACAGGCGCATCGCTTTGACTGTCGCCTCGTCTGGACAGGCGCGGTCCACGGCGGCACCACGTCATACCGTTCGTTCGTGCGGGAGCACCGGCTGGAGTTCGACGGCAAGGCGGCGCTGATGGCGAGCGCGGCGGCGGCGTTCCGCGGGGATGCGTCGCTGCTCAATCCGGAGGAGCTGCTGCTGGCGGCGCTCGTCTCGTGTCACTTCATGTCGTACGCGGCGCAGTGCGCGTGGGGCGGGGTGGAGCTGGTCGACTACGGCGACGAGGCGTCGCTCGAGCTGCGACCGGTCGACGGCGTGTTGCGGGTGGCGGAGGCGTGGCTGATGCCGCGGGCGGTGGTGCGCGAGGCCTCGATGGCGGTGCGGGCGCAGGCGCTGCATGCGGCGGCGCACGAGGGGTGCTTCATCGCGCGGTCGGTCGCGTTCCCGGTCAACGTGACGCCGACGATCGCGGTGGCAGGCAGCTGATATCGACGCAAAACATATCGTCGGTGGATATGTTTCCAGTCTGCCGTGGAGGCGCCCTTCAGGGCGCCCATCGCGGGAGATCTCCCGTTCGCCACTGTTCGAGGCTGCTGAAGGCGTGGACCTCTCGACGCGACGATCGGTGCCAAGCCTCCGGGCAAGAGACGCTCCAAGGAGCGTCTCTACCGGCAGACCAGCGGGGCCTCGCATCAACGATCGGTGCCAAGCCTCCGGGCAAGAGACGCTCCAAGGAGCGTCTTTAGCGGCAGAAAAACTGGCAGATGAGCAGAGGGCGGAGCGCGTACCCCGTGATTCAATGATCGGTGCCAAGCCTCCGGGCAAGAGACGCTCCAAGGAGCGTCTTTACGGAAAAAAAGAGACGGGCAGATGATCAGAGGGCGGAGCGCGCACCGCTTCGTGGTGGCGATCGGCCGACAACGGCGTTACCGAACGCTCGTTCGTTTGTCCCGTATCGATCCCGTCGTTGTTGAATCATCGCGTGGAATCGGCCACGCTGCGATCCCCCCAAACCCGGCGAGGCCCCGTGAGGCCTCGCGTCGGAGCTCCGCATGCCGTTCGAGCCGCGCTATCGCAACCTCGTCACGCTCTTCAACGACAGCGTCTCGCGCTACGGACCGCGGCCGCTCTTTGGCACCAAGAAGGACGGTCGCTGGGAGTGGATCACCTACGGCGACTTCGGCCGGCTTGTCGACCGCTGCCGCGCCGGCCTGCGGCAGCTGGGCGTCGGCCCGGGCGACCGGGTGGCGGTCATCAGCAACAACCGCGTGGAGTGGGCGGTGGGCGCGTACGCCACCTACGGCCTGGGCGGTGTCTACGTGCCGATGTACGAGGCGCAGCAGCCCAAGGAGTGGAAGTACATCCTCCACGACTGCGGCGCGCGGGTCGCCTTCGCGGCCACGGAGGAGATCGCCCGCGAGCTGGAGGGACTGCGCGGCGAGCTGCCGGGGCTGCAGCACGTGCTCTGCTTCGACGCGCCGGCGGGCCGTCCGGACTCGCTGGGCGCCCTGATGGAGCGCGGTGCGGCGGCGCCGTGTGATCCGGTGGCGGCCGACCCGGCCTCGCTCGCCGGCCTGCTCTACACCTCGGGCACCACCGGCCAGCCCAAGGGCGTGATGCTCACCCACAGCAACTTCGCGTGCAACGTGAGCGCCGGCCTCTCCGTCTTCCCGATGGTGCCGGACGATCGCAGCCTGTCGTTCCTGCCGTGGGCGCACTCGTTCGGCCAGACGGCCGAGCTGCACCTGATGATCTGCGCCGGCGCCTCGATGGCGATCTGCGAGGGCATCCCCAAGATCGTCGACAACCTCGCCGAGGTGAGCCCCACCGTGCTGATGGCGGTGCCCAACATCTTCAACCGGATCTACGACGGTGTGCAGAAGCAGATGGCCGCCAAGCCCAAGCCGATCCAGCTGCTGTTCCGGACGGCGATGGAGGCGCAGAGCCGGCTCCGCTCGGGGCAGCCGGTGTCGCTGGGGCAGCAGGCGGCCGTGCTGGTGGCGCGCAAGCTGATCTTCTCCAAGATCGTGGCCAAGTTCGGCGGCAAGCTGCGGTACGCGCTCTCGGGCGGCGCCGCGCTCAGCCGCGAGGTGGGCGAGTTCGTCGACAACCTCGGCATCCTCGTCTTCGAAGGGTACGGCCTCACCGAGACCAGCCCGATGGCCTCCGTCAACGTCCCGGGTGCGCGCAAGCTGGCCTCGGCCGGCAAGGCGCTGCCGGGCTGCGAGGTGCGGCTCGACTTCGAGGCGTCCGGCTCGACGGAGGAGGGCGAGGTGGTCGTCTACGGCCACAATGTGATGAAGGGCTACTACAACCTGCCCGACGAGACGGCCCGCGTCTTCACCGCGGACGGCGGGTTCCGCACCGGCGATCTGGGGCGGTTCGACAAGGACGGTTTCCTCTTTATCACCGGCCGTATCAAGGAGCTCTACAAGCTCGAGAACGGCAAGTACATCGCGCCGGCGGCGCTGGAGTCGCGGCTGCACCTGTCGCCGTACATCCTGCAGTCGATGGTCTACGGGGCCAACAAGCCGCACAACGTGGCGCTGCTGGTGCCCAAGATGGACAACCTGCGCGAGTGGGCCAAGGCGGCCGGGCTGAGCGTCGACGACCCGCACAAGCTGGTGCAGGAGCCGCAGGTCAAGGCGCTGCTGCGGGGCGAGCTCGACACCTTCGGGGCGGAGTTCAAGGGATATGAGCAGGTGCGCGATTTCGTCGTCTCGGCGGAGGAGTTCTCCGTGGCCAACGACCTGCTGACGCCCAAGCTGTCGATGAAGCGGCGCAACGTGATCAAGCGGTACGAGGCGCAGCTGGAGGCGCTGTATCAGGGGTGATGCGAGGTTGATGGAGCCACTCCGGTCTCTGCCGGGGTGGCTCTCCCTCTTGCGAAGCGATCCGCGGGGCAAGTTGGCCCGGTTCTGACTCCCCCGTCATCGTGCCGTTCAGCGGGCGCACGCCGGTGGCACCACGGCCTGACGGAGCCATGCGCGCGCTGTTTCCCTGTGCCGTGAGCAAGAGCCCTGTCGCTCTCCTCCTCCGCCACCGATCAGGGCTCCCAAAGTCGGCGAGGCACGGGCAAGCCACGCGATCTGCTCATCCGATCCCGTCGACGTCACGGAGGCATTGCCAAGACTCCAAGGATCGGCGGCCTCCCGGCCGCCGCGACAGGGGGAGAGAAGAGCAGACAACCGGCGCGCGAGCCGGTTCATGAGTGTCGACCGTGTGAGTCAGCACCGGACGGTGCGACCTTGCGGAGGCCCTGGGCCGCCGATATATGGTTGTTGCCAAGGGCCCATTCTTTGGGATATGTTTCGCCGTAATGCCTCGCGCATGACCGCTGCGAAGTCGTATCACCGGACGACGCAGCCGCGGGGGGACAACACGGTGTGTGGGTGTGGCCGACGGGGGGAGGCCGCAGGTTCATCGAGAGACTGTTTTCAAGGCTGTTCGCGCTCGGTCGTGCCGTGGGCGCGCGCCGGGGCACGCGATGCCGGCGCCTGCGTCCGGGCGGGGCTGCGCCGGCCGATGTCCGACCCTCGTGCTCTTATGAGCACCGTCGAGGGGGCGATGTCGTCCGTGAGCGTCGCGCCGACGGATGTCAGAGCGACGTGGCGGTTACGTCTTAACAGATGAGGTTTCAGCAACAAGGGGGGGGGGGAGAACGATGGCGAGGACGAGTGCAGCGCAACAGATGACGACGGAGACGGCCGCTGATGAGGCCGCCGGGCGCTTCGAGTGCCGGCCGGCGCCGGACCACGCCGGCGGTGCGTTCGTGCGGCCGCCGCCGGGGACGCGCAGCCTGATCATCACGCATCCGCAGCTGGCGGCGGTGGACATCTTCGGGGACGAGGCGCTGCGGGAGATCGACCTGCGCGGCTGCGCGCCGGGGCTGTTTCTGACGGTGCAGAACGCGCCGGCGGTGGAGCGGATCCGCGTGCCGGAGAGCGGGCGGGGAGCTGTTTTCTACATGGAGCTGGGCGCGCTGGAGCCGCCGCTGCTGATCGAGGGGCGGGTGCGGATGCTCGATCTCGCCGCCCGCGCCGCGCACAAGGCGTTTGCCGAGTTCCGGATGGACCTGCGCAAGCTGCCGCCGCTGGAGGGGATCTGGCTGGGCTCCGGGGCCGGCCGGACGCCGAGCAACGTCGGGGCGATCATCCTCTACGGCGGCGAGGTCGAGGCCGACCGGCTGGCGGAGTCCACGGCGCTGGTCAAGGTGTACCTGGAGGGCTGCACCATCCGGGGCCCGCTGCGGCTCCCGGCGTCGCTGCGGTCGCTGCATCTGGGCGGGGTCGACGTCGAGGAGATGGTCGTGGCCGGCGCGCCGGATGTCTACCTGCGCGACTGCCCCCGCATTCGGCGGATCATCGGCAACACCGACTACATCGCCATCACCGGCGGCGCCGACGTGGAGGAACTGGAGATCGACGGCCATGTCGCCGGCCTGCGCCTGATGGATGTCCAGTGCCGCTCGCTGCGCGTGCCGGCCGCCGGGTCGGTGGAGTTGCTGGGTCGCCACCAGGTGAAGAAGGTGTACACCCTCGCCAACGGCGGGCTCAACCTCACCGTGCTGGGCGGGCGGGCGCCCACCATCGAGGGTGGCAAGGGGGTGGCCGTCAAGCCGCTCACCGTCGCGGATATCGAGCACGAGTTTCTCAACGGCACCGCGGCGGGGCGTGCCGGCATGCTGGCCTGGGCGCGCCACTGCACCAAGGCGTCCGACTACTGGCTGGCGCTGCAGGTGATGGCCAGCGCGATCGACACCGGCGTCGACCCGGCGCGCGTGTGGGAGTGTCGCTGCGGCCTGACGCCGACCCGCGGCCAGAAGCGTCTCTGGGAGTGGAACTTTCCGGACGACTTGGCGATCCGCGGCTGGACGGCCGACGTGCGGCTGTGGCTGCGCTGCGTGCAGGCCGAGCTGGACGAGGCGATCCAGTTCGCGCAGGTGATCGAGCGCTCGGTCGACCCGGCCCAGATCACGGCGCTGCTGGCGGTGGCCGGCGCCTCCGACCTGACGGAGGAGGAGTCGGGGCTGCTGCTGGAGCTGGCCAGCCGCGCGCTGGAGCACGGCGCGCTGCACGGTCGCCGGCTCGATCTGGATCACCGCGCCGCCAAAACCAAGGGGCGCAAGGCTGTCGCGGGGTTGTCGGCGGTGCAGCACGACTGGATGCAGCGGCTGCTGCGGACGCTGCTCGATCTGATCGACCATCCGCGCGCGCCGGAGCTGGCGGCCGCGTACGCCCGCTGGATCGCCCGACGCGCCCCGACGGTCGAAGGGGTGCGGCTGCTCGGGTCGCTCGCCTCCCGCGGCGCGGCCGAGGCGCTGCAGCAGCTCGATCTGCTGCGACAGGGGCTGGACGAGCGTGAGGAGCTCACCGCCAAGGCGCGCCACGAGCTGGGCCGCAACATCGCTTTGCAAACACTGCTGCCGCCGTCGCCGCCGTTCTGGGGTGAGGCGCGCCGCTCCGAAGAAGAGGTGGAGGGCTGATGCGTCACAACCCGGAGATCGAGACAGCGCCGCAACGTCACATCACGACGCTCGCCACGGCGCGCGAGCTGTTGCTGCTGCAGATGGGCCAGCTGGCCGACGCGCAGCTGGACCGGCGCCAGGTCGCGCCACTGATGCTCTGGGGCCCGCCCGGCATCGGCAAGTCCGACCTGATCCGTACTCTATGTCAAGAGCATGGCTGGGGTTTTGTCGACGTGCGGCTCGCCCAGCGCGACCCGGTCGACCTGCGCGGCCTGCCGGTGCCGCAGGACGGCGTGGTGCGCTGGCTGCCCTCGGCGGAGTGGCCGCGCGACCCGGCCTCGCGGGGCATCCTGCTGTTCGACGAGCTGACGGCCGCCGACCGGACGCTACAGGTGGCGGCGTACGAGCTGATCCTCGACCGCCGGCTGGGCGACACCTACGAGATCCCGCCGGGGTGGCTGGTGTGCGGGGCCGGCAATCGCAGCGAGGACAGCTCCGTCAGCGTCCCGATGTCGGCGGCGCTGGCCAACCGGTTCCTGCACCTGGACCTCGCGGCCGACCTCGAGTCGTGGACGCGCTGGGCCCGCAAGCGGCGCCTGCGCTCGGAGCTGGTGGCGTTCCTGCGGTTTCGACCGCAGCTGCTGCTCGACATGGGCAACGTGGAGCTGCAGCGCGGCTGGCCGTCGCCGCGCAGCTGGGCCCGCGTCTCGGCCTTTCTGGACGCCGCCGAGGGGCTGTCGGACGAGGCCCGCCGCGCCGGGTTGATCGGCCTCGTGGGTGAGGGCGCCGCCGTCGAGCTGATGGCCTTTCTCAGCATCACGCTCAACCTGCCGGACTTCGGGGAGATCCTGCGGGGCCAGGCGCCGCTGGAGATCCCGACGCGGCTGGACCTCAAGCTGGCGGTCGTCACCGGCCTCGCGCGCCACGTCTGGGCCGAGGACGACCGGCCCACCGCCATGCGGGTGCTGCTGGAGATCGTGCTGCGGCTGACGCCCGACTTCGCGGCGGTGCTGCTGGCCGACGCGCTCGATCTCGCGCCGGCCGGCCGCGCCCCGGAGCTGCTGACCCACCCGCTCTTCGAGGAGGTGCGTCGCACGCACGGCGCGCGGCTCGTGGCGCATCGGCCGGAGCTGTCGGTGGTGCTGGGTGATCAGGCCGGACAGAGCGAGAGGCGGACACGCACAAGCATGAGCGCCATCGACAAGGTGAAGAGCACACTGAGGCGCAAGTGAGTTCGGCCGAGCAGCGGCTGCTCGACGCGGCCGACCGCACCGCCAAGGCCACCGCGCTGGAGCTGTGGACCGGCGACCGGGCGCAGCTGGTCTTCACCCAGCCGCTGGTCGCCTCGCTGGCGCTGCAGTTGCCGCTGGTGCCGGTCGTCGACCACCGGCTCCCCACCGCGGCCACCGACGGACGCGTCATCTACGTCAACGCCTACTGGGTGCAGACGCTCCGACCGGCGGAGCGGCTCTTCGTCCTGGCGCACGAGGTGTGGCACAACGCGCTGCTGCACAGCCGGCGCTGCGGCACGCGCGATCCGGAGCGGTGGAACATCGCCATCGATCACGAGGTGAACGTCCTGCTCCGCGAGGCGGGGTTCACCATGCCGGCCGAGGGCATCCTCTTCGAGGAGCTGGTCGGGCTCAGCGCGGAGCAGGTGTACGAGGAGCTGCGCGAGATGCCGCAGCCCCCGCGGCCGATCAACGCCGACGTGCATCTGGATGCGGGCGGCGTCGTCGGCCGTGGTGGTCGTGGTGGTGGTGGTGGCACGGGCGCGCGTGAGGCTCCGCAGGGCGGCACTGGCGCCGGTCGTGGCGGCGACACGTCGGAGGAGGACCCGGCGCCCGATGCGCCGTCGCCGGGCGATGGGACGCCGTCGTCGCCGTTCGGGCCGATCGAGGGCAAATGGGATGACGACTATCGGGGCCGGCTCGATACCGAGGCGGTCGAAGAGTGGGCCGAGCGGATGGTGGCGCTCGGCGGGTCGCTGCCGGGGACGATGCCGGGCGCGCTCAAGGCCGTGCTGCAGTCGATGGGCAAGCCGAACGTGCCCTGGTACTGGCTGCTGCGCGACTTTGTGACCCGGGCTGCGGGCGGACGGCTGCGGTGGCTGCCGCCGTCGCGTCGCCACGTGCATCGGGGGCTCTACCTGCCCTCACGCCGCGAGGATCTGCTGCAGGTGGCGGTGGCGATCGACACCTCCGGCAGCACGATCATGGAGTGGCCCCGCTTTCAATCGGAGCTGATCGCGTTGATGCGCTCGTTCGGACGCTACGAGCTGCGTCTGCTGCAATGCGACGCGCAGATCACGCACGACCGCGTCTACGACGACGTGCGGGCGATACCGAAGGGGCTGGCGGTCTCGGGCGGCGGCGGGACGGAGTTCGTCCCGGTCTTCGATCGACTCGCGTCGTCACCCCCGCAGGCGCTGATCTTCTTTACCGACGGCTACGGCGACGCCCCGCGGCTGCCGCCCCCGTATCCGGTGCTCTGGCTCCTCACGCCGGACGGAACACCGCCGGTCCGCTGGGGCAGGGTCGTGAGCATGGCGCAGGGGCGCACGCTTTCGAACAGCACCGCCGCCTACAGCGACTTGTTCGACACGGATGATGCGAACGACGGGAGTGCGTGAACGAGGGCGGCTCTCTCTCTCGTTCTTGCTCCCTGTCGCGGCGGCCGGAAGGCCGCCGATCCGTTGAGGCTTGGCAGGGCGGTGGGGATGAAGAGGTACGCGCTCCGCGCTTCGGATCGCGCCGGCTCCTCTGGTTCCCTGTCGCGGCGGCCGGAAGGCCGCCGATCCGTTGAGGCTTGGCAGGGCGGCGGAAGTGAAGAGGTGAGCGCTCGCGCGCCGTATCGCGCCGGCTCCTCTGGTTCCCTGTCGCGGCGGCCGGAAGGCCGCCGATCAGTGGAGGCTTGGCAGGGCGGCGGGGGCGAAGAGGTACGCGCTCCGCGGTGCGCGCGCGTGCGAGGCGCCGTGCCTCATCTGGCCGCCGTTATCGGCAGAGGGAGAGGCACCAAGGCCACGCCAGGGCGGAGCGCCGCGACGCGCGTACCCGCCCCCATCGCGAAAACGCGATCGGTGCCAAGATTCAATTCCAGAGACGCTCCAAGGAGCGTCTTTACGGGCAGAGGAGAAGGCCGCGACGCGCGCACACCACCCCCATCGCGGACGCGATCGCTGCCAAGATTCACATCCAGAGACGCTCCAAGGAGCGTCTTTACAGACAGAGGGGAAGGCCGCGACGCGCGTACCCCGCCCCCATCGCGAACGCGATCGCTGCCAAGATTCACATCCAGAGACGCTCCAAGGAGCGTCTTTACAGACAGAGGGGAAGGCCGCGACGCGCGTACCCGCCCCCATCGCGAAAACGCGATCGGTGCCAAGATTCAATTCCAGAGACGCTCCAAGGAGCGTCTTTACGGGCAGAGGAGAAGGCCGCGACGCGCGTACCCCAAGATTCTCGCTCGCCGGCCGACGCACGGCCCTTGTCTCCGCATCGACCGCGTGGTCGTATGCCGCACCATGCGTCTACCAATCCGCACGTTCTTCCTCCTGTTCCTGCTCCTGATGCGCGCCTCGGCCGCACCGGCGCCGTCGCTCCCGCGGCTCGCCGTCCTCGAGTTCAACATGTCGGGCGACGTCGTCTCCGACGAGTTCCTCGAGACGCTCAACTCGGCGTTTCGCGGCGGCGTCGTCGAGGCGGTCGAGGGTCGCTACGACGTGATGTCCAAGCAGACGATGCTGGAGATGCTGCCGCCCGATGCCGCGCAGTGCAGCGCGCTCCTGCAGCAGTGCTCCGCGAAGATCGGCCAGCAGCTGCAGGCCTCGCACGTCGTCGCCGGCAGGCTGTCGCTCGTGGACGGCACGCTGTTGCTCTCGCTGGATGCCTTCGAGACGGTCTCCGGTCGTCAGCTCGGCAGCGAGCAGCTGCGCGCCACCAAGTCGCTCGAGCTGCTCGACAAGCTCAAGCGCGACGGCCCCGGCCTTGTGCGTCGCTGGCTCAAGGTCGCCGCCGCCCCCGCGCCCATCACCGAGGCGCCGACGTCGGCGGTCCGCGCCGCCGAGCTCGCCACGCTGCTCGTCACCTGCGATGTCGAGGGCGCCGAGGTGAGCATCGACGGTCGTCCGCAGGGCGTGAAGGCCGGCCGCAAGGAGCTCTCCTTCGCGCTGCCGCCGGGGCGTCGACAGGTCAAGGTCTCGCGCAGTGGATATCTCGACGAGACGCGCACCATCGACCTGACGGCCGGTGCCCGCGTCAGCCTCGCCGCGCACCTGGAGCCGGAGAAGGCCGCGTCGACGACCACCGCGACGGAGGACGCCGCGCTGACGTTCCTCACCGTGACGAGCGAGCCCAAGGGGGCGGTGATCGCGCTCGATGGCAAGAAGCTCGGCAAGACGCCGCGGACGCTGGAGGTGACGCCCGGCGCGCATCG
>Ga0172373_10003517_pt1 | contig 22873 bp, 22 predicted proteins | sample Lak10m_2_FD_114546 | JGI IMG/M metagenome (GOLD analysis project Ga0172373, IMG submission 114546) | Freshwater microbial communities from Kabuno Bay, South-Kivu, Congo - kab_092012_10m | ecosystem: Environmental > Aquatic > Freshwater > Lake | place: Democratic Republic of the Congo...
ATCGTCATCACCGTGCTTCCCGCACCTCACCACGTTCGCGACATCATGATCGGCAGTGGCGGAGTACTGGCACAAATGAAACCAGGCAGCACCTTCATCGACATGAGCACCTCATCGGTAGAAGTGGCCAATGAAATCAAAGAACTAGCAGACCCCAAAGGTGTCGCAGTTATGGAAGCACCCGTGTCATTCCTAGCCAAAGCCCCAATTGGAGCATCTCGCAATTCGGCCCAACTTCAAATCTTCGTCGGCGGCACCAAAGAACACTTCGAACAACACCTGCCGCTATTTCGTGCACTTGGCGGCATGCCCGAACAGATCTATCACGCAGGCCCAAACGGCTCTGGCTATGCCATCAAAGTACTACTCAATCTGTTGTGGTTCATTTATGCAGCCGGCACTTCCGAAGTATTAGCAATCGGCTCAAAACTTGGCCTTAACTTACGAGTTCTGCAACAAGCACTATGTGCATCGCCCAGCCAGTCAAACTTCTTGCAATACGACATCAACAGCGTGCTCGAAGCAGGCAATTACGATGACGGTTTCACCATTGATCTGGTGTGCAAAGACATTCAATTAGGCATTGCCCTTGGCGAAAAAACAGGAATCGACACCAAGGTTGCCCACATCGTTGAACAACTTCACCAACAGGCATTAGCCACATACGGCCCCAAGTCGGGGGAGATGTCGGTGGTAAAACTGTTTGAAGAAGCCGCAGGACGACTCTTCCGCGACTAGCTATCGCTGATACCTTCTAATCAAAAGGAGAAATTCACTATGGGTAAATGTGGATGCGGATATACGACAGATGCCAACAAGAACTGCAATGGAACTCACCGCGTGGTTCAGGCAGTTAAGGCCGACATTGTGAAAGACCTCGAAGCCAATGGCTACGCAGAGGCTTCAACACACGTCAAAGGTGAAAAAACCGAAAAGTAGCCACATGCACTAGTCGACTGACTATGGTGTGACGATGTTGTATACCAAATGTGGTCTTTCAGTAATAGCAAGTTTTGCTCTGCTTGCGCCTTCATCGTGCTCGGCGGGTGGAAGCGCTTCCGCAACAGTTGAAATAACTGGTGCAACGATTGAGTGGTCATCATGCGAGGGCAAAGACGCACCAGAAGCACCGTTTGAATGCGCAACTATTGAAGTCCCCTTAGATTACGTAGAACCCGATCTCGCAACAATTGACATTGCTCTCGTGCGAATTCCTGCCGATAAGGAATTCGACTATCTAGGTATTTTGCTCACAAACCCAGGTGGTCCAGGTGGTTCTGGATTTGATTTCTTGGTGTCAGCTGGCGAGGAGCTTCAGAATGAAGTCGGTCTGTATAGCTTCGACCTAGTCGGATTCGACCCGAGAGGTGTCGATAGATCAAATGGTTTGCGGTGCGCAACCGATGAGGAACTGGATCGTTTTTCATACTTGGATTACACCCCAGATAACGCGGAGGAACGAAATGTACTGGATCAATACGAGTCAGACGATTCAACTTGTGAAAGCAGAATTGGACCCTCAATCGTTCATTACTCAACGGCAAACACTGCACGAGATATGGACAAAATCCGTGAGGGAATGGGCGTCGAGTCAATTAACTTTTTGGGAATCTCCTATGGAACCTATTTAGGGGGTGTCTATGCAACATTGTTCCCAGATCGTGTCTCGTCGATGGTTCTTGATGGCGGCTACGACCCACAGGGAGACACGATTGAACAGGAGTATGCAACTCAGGCGCGTGGTTTTGAGGACGCATTTAGTAACTGGATTGAATGGTGCGAGTCTGACGAATTGTGTGATTTCCGGTCAGACGATGTGAGAAAAGGTTGGGATGGTCTTTATGACCAGTTAGATAAAAAGTCACTTGTTTCCTCTGCGGGCAGAGATGTAAACCATCAAGCTCTCATGACGGCCACAATTTCCTCTTTATATTCACCGTCTACATGGGAGTACCTTGGCTCTGCTATTGCTCTAGCTAAAGATGGATATCCAGATTTCTTGCTTTACATGGCCGATTTATTTAATGACCGAAACGAGGATGGCGTTTACACAACCTCTCAATCTTCGTCATACATCATCCGATGTGCAAGTGGCTTTGAAAGGGAATTGCCATCCGATCCTGTTGCGTTTGTAAAAGGGTTGAAAGACGAATTTCCGTGGTTTTATCGAGATTTAGAAGCGTCTGACTTCGACGAACCAAGTTGTGAGTCAGTCTTTGAAGGCAGAGACTTAGTGAAGGTTTCCTACTCCGGCGATGCGCCGATTGTTGTTGTTGGTGGAGTTAATGATCCAGCTACTCCTTTCCGCTGGTCTGAAGAATTGAAATCAAATATGGGTTCCAATAGTGCATTGGTGCGGTTTATTGGCGAAGGGCACGGCCAGATTCTGGACTCAAAATGTGTGGGAGCAATTGCAGAGGCGGCATTCGTAGATAACGAAATCCCAAAGTCATTGAAAGCGTGCAGTCCAGATGAAAAAGTCAAACGGCCTACGTGGTGGTCAAACATCCCTCAAGCGGCGCAGCTCGGAATGATGCTTGACTCTGGTGCATTAAATGAAGCAATTGAACTAAAAGACACCGACGCTTACAGCGAGTTCAGGTCAGTCAAAGAAGATGCAGAGAGTGTTTTCAAGAAGATCAGCGATGCATTTAAAAATGCAGGATACAAAGAGTCATGTGACGGAGAAACGCCGCCGTTTTACGAGCCGTGCTTTTTCACTAAAGGTGAACTCGAGGAGTTTGGATTTGTCCTGTATTCATCAGACGAACTTGATGAGTATGAACTAAGTGAACCAAGAGGTCCGGTTCCAGCAAACAGCACTCTGATTGTGTTCTACTACTGGCCTTAGTTGCTTTTCGTTTCCGGCAAACGCTAAGAGCAATTTCCGCGTGCTTTGGACACGATTAGGGTTGAACCGTATTGACCAACAACCCACCAGTTGCTCGACCACCAAACACTGCGGCAACTATATTAAGTTTATTTCCCATAAGTGCCCCTGCCTGAAATGGTACCGAAATCAGAAGATCTGCAGCTTTGGTACCATTTTGCCATGGAGACGAAGGTTGAACCGCTACCACCATTTGGTTCTAAGCGTGATAAGTCCGAAGCTCTTTATGTACTCATCGGTTCAGTACTTGTAACTCTGGTCTATGTCTCTGTTGCACGTTCGCTCGAGACGTCAACATCGCAATTGGAGTTTTGGTCGCTCATCTTTAGCTTTTCTTGTGTTTGGTTGTCGAGAACCGAAAACGTTCACTCAATGTCAACTGGGATCGTCTCTGTTGTATTTATGGGTGTTTTTCTCCTTCAAATAGAACTTGTTGGGCAGGGTTGGCTCCAGTTCGTCTATTACGTTCCGATTCAGATTTATGGTTGGTGGGCTTGGTGCCGGGGAGGTGCCGGACGCACCGAGTTGCCGGTCACACGATTATCGACAAAACAATGGGTCGCAATAGCAATGCTTTTTGTTGTTGCGTGGTCTGGGTTTTGTCTGCTATTCAATTTCCTCTATGAAGACCCACAGTTTTTGATTTGGGACACATCCATCGTTTCTGCTTCCTTTATTGCTCAAATCCTGATGACGAGAAAAAAAGTTGAGTGTTGGTATTTTTGGACCATACCCGTCAATATTTCAGCGGTACTGCTGTATTGGAGAGCCTCAGTTCCCGCATTTAGCTTCCTTTACTTGATATTTCTCGTTAATGCAGTTTTTGGGTGGAGACAATGGCGCAACAGTGCCGATGTTAAAAAACTGTGATTGGCATAATTTTTGGGAAGTTCTTTCCTTTTCATAATGGACATCTTTCCGTAATCAAACGAGCTCTAAGCGAGTGTGAAAAGGTATTTGTAGTTGTTTGTGTAAATGACGGATCTCAGCCCAGTGGTCAAAAACGTGCCTATTGGATACAGCAGTCAGCGACTGGAGCTGAGGTCCTCTTAACAGAAGACTTGTGCAATTGGCACTTTTCGAGGCCGTGTGTTGAAAGTTGCACGGATGTGTGGAAGAAGCGAACTGCGGAATTGATTCCCTTTGAAATTGATGTCGTGTACTCAAGCGAAAGTTATGGCGAAGGTTTCAGTAAGGCAATTTCTGCGAGCCATGTTTCAATAGATCCAAAGCGCGAGCTTCATCCCGTATCTGGAAGTCAAATTCGATCCAATCTTGCCGATAATTGGAATCACTTGCCGCAAATTGTAAAACGCGGACTTCATAGGAAGATAACAATTCTTGGTGCTGAGTCGACTGGTACAACAACTCTCGCGTGCGACTTGGCTGCAGAGTTAAATCTTCCATGTGTTGCTGAGGTAGGTAGAACAGTCTCTTGGGAGTTGGCAATAAGGCATGGGAGAATGGACGCTGTCATTTGGGACGAGTCCGTTTTTTGGCGGGTGCTACGAGAGCAGGCAAGTGCTGAGATAGATGTAGTGAACTGCAGTCAGAATTTTGCCAATTCAGAAATAGGGACTTGGGTGGTTTGCGACACCGATGCGGTTGCAACGGTGGTTTGGTGGGAACGCTACTTGAAGAGCAATTCCGAATCAGCATGGAAGTTTGCTCAGGCATCTCTTGCTGATATTTATGTTGTGACTGATCCAAGAGACGTGGAGTTTGAGCAAGATGGAATACGTGATGGTGAACATTTGCGAAAGTCAATGCACGATTCATTTGTAGAAATGGCGATGAAAACAGGAAAGCCAGTTGTTGTTGCAAGTGGAAGTCGAAGCCAACGTGTAATTGATGTAGTTGAAAAAGTGCGAGCATATGAATCAAATCATCCACGTTTTTCCTGATGCGACCCTGAAGAAGTCTGCTGCTAAAATTTTGGGCGATAACTTGGTGAATTTTCCGGATTTAACGCATTTCGAAAGCACCAAAAGCCAGCTATTTAAGTTCTCGTCGCAGACCGATATGTCAGATCATTGTCGTATGTACTGGAATATATTGGCATTAACAGGGTGATACATGATCGAAATCAGATAAATGTGAGTTGCGAATCGTGCCATTTGCAAACCTTGCAGGCCAAATAATGGACTAAATTTGATAATCCTCTCGGCTAATCCACATCACTGTCAGCAAAAGTCCAAACAACATGCTTGCTAAAAGTGATGGGAAAAACACCACAAAGTCGATGCCAATCCCAAGCCGAGGGTTACCAGGAAACAGTTCGCGTAGTTGAACCGTTGCTAGAACTGAAGCCGCACTCCAAATTAAAGCTTGCATGCTCGGTGGTCTCTTTTTTGAATAAATTCTTAGAGTTATCCATGCCAAAGTAGCAGAAGCCATGATCATGAATGCACTTAAAATCAACACCGTCATTTTTACTGCGTAGGTTCGTTGAAAATGAGCTAGAAATGAAATCTTTCCCTCATCTCTTTCTTGAATGACACTTTCGCGTTTGAACATCGCATCAGACAAGTAATTATCGTAAGCAGCAACGCGCGTGAATTTGACATTAAATCCAGGAAGTGAATTATTAGTGTAAAAAAAGTCAAAAGTTCGAATCGGATCAAACGTTCCGTCTTTCTTAATCAAAGCGACATCTGCGTAGGTGTCAAGTGTGTAGCGATCAAAGGGGTAGAAGGAATCTCTCGCGCGATCATCATTTGAGTAACTGAGAACATCAAATTGCGCAGTTAGAGAACCTACGATCTGATTGGCTTCAAAGTCGTACTGTCCTAATCCGTTCAATTCATCGATGAAGAGACTGAATGGCACTTTGGTTACTGTGCTGCTGGCAAATGAAGACACGATCAGATCTTCTGTTGGCCATGGATATATGTTGAATTCAGCCTTCTGTGTCTCGGGATTGAAATCAACAGCCTGAAACCAAACGTTAATCGACTTTTCTGCCCTGTCAACATCCTCAACTTCTATTTCTCCAAAATGATCGACTACCTGGGTTTGGTATTCAAATAGATTTCCACTGATGAGAAATGCAATCGGAATTACAAATGGAGACATCGAAAAGAGAAGGATCGCAATTAGTCGTGACCTTTTCTTACTGATCAAAGTTCGAATCATTTGTAAAGAGAAGTTTCGTTTCATATCCTGTTATCAAGGCTCATCAGGAAGTTGAAGATATAGTCGCAAACCTCTGCCCCCACCTCAAAGATTCCAGTTCCTAGTGTCATTTTGGAGCTGTCTCGGCTAAAAACTATTCGTTCGTATTTGTCTGAAATTGCAAGGTTTTCAACAATCAAAAATGCCTCATCAATCTTTGACTTTGAAGTATTAGTTAGCGATGGATAGCCGACTCCATTGACCCCTGTTGGGATGCCGGCTGAAAGTGGTGGCTCAAGTTGCCTCCAGGGGCGTGCGACAGCATTTCCTCCTCCAATGGAATACCCATCCCACCTGCCGGCGATGTATGCATCAAACTGCTCTTCATTGTCATTGAAGACATACAAAGAGTTCTTGAACATTTCCTGTTCTCGCATCCAAGAAAAATCGCCCAATTTTCCTGATCCGGTATACACGACCGGGAGAATTTCCATTAACACACCATCCTTACTTGGAACTTACAGAAAACTGTTAGCAATCCGTTCATTGCCTGCTGAGGAGACCAAAACGGTACTATTAGAAGAGTAAAGCAAATAAACCGAAATTGGGGGTTATGCGTGCTTTAGATATTCAGGAGGTTTAGGAACAACTCTGAACGAAGGACGCGAAATAAGAAGGGTCTAGTGACCATTCTCCTAATCGTGGGAGTAATTGCCTTTCAGAATTTTGCACCAAAAGACTCAGAACTTCGACTTAAAATTGAGGAATTAATTAGTTCAGCTACTGACTTGCTTCCTTGATTTTCTTGGTCCTTTTGTTCCCGTAGATCGTCTGCTGATTCCGGTACCTGGAATTGTGAAGGTCCAATATCGATCTCCATTTACTGCTCGAGTAAAGCGGATTACTCCAGGTAAAGGAGAAAAACTCCACCCAATACCTGACTTGCTGAAGTTGATCCTGAAAAACAGGATGTTGATTGACCTTCTAAATCGCCAACTTGCCATACGTTGACCTTAATACGATTATCTCCCAAAGATGAGAAATCAACTTAATTGTCCTTGACTATGTAATTCACATTCATTACTGTCACAAGAAACAAGGAGACATTTATGAACCAAGCAAATTCGTCGGCACAACAACCTAAACAGGGACTCGCAATTGCGGGACTGATATGTGGGATTATCGCATTTCTGTTTTTTCCTCCTCTATTTGGAGTGCTTGGAATTGTTTTCAGTGCAATTGCTATGAGTGCGGGTAACAAGCTCGGTAAGACGGCGTTAATCGTGTCCGTAGTTGGACTGATTGTTGGCATGCTTGTCGGCGCCATGGTTTTTTCAGGTTAAGTGTGCAGAAGACACTGAGAAATTTCAGAAATGTCGCTTTGGGGATTTTCGTTGTAGTCACGTTTAGCGGTTGTGCGACGTCTAGCGAACTTGAGGATTTGAACAACGACCTGGAAGAACTGGATCAGCTCAATGAAGAGTTGGATGACGCTTTGACAGACCTGGATAATGCCATAGACGACTTTGATTCCTTTGCGGCTTGTATGGAGTTGTGGGAATACAACCCGCCTGAAGGTACTTGTGAATGAGCAGCCTGTTCAGCAGCTGCTCTGCTTAATCCGCATTCTGAAATGTCATGAATTTGTAACAGAGACGTAAAGGGGTCATCCCTTTTGGTGGACAGGGCGACCTACGGTACAGTACGTGGAGTTGTGGCTATGGGGTCACGGGCGAATCGTGGGGGGGTAACTGATATGTCTGATCGGTCGACGGCTGACGTCTCCTATGAAGTTGATCCGGCAAATGAGCTACAAAAGCCACCCTTGCCTCTCTTGATCGCTACTGCGGTCACAACAGTCTGCTCGTTGGGATTGATTTTTGTGAACAGCACTGCCGGCTACGGTCTCACTGTTTTTGCTTCGTTGCTCGGTGGTTATACGGCTTTAGTTGATCAAAAGCGTCGAGGAAGCTCAAACTACATTTCGTATGAGTCGTTCAAGAATCTTCTTCGACTAACGCGTTTCTCAATTGTTGGGATTGCCATCGTGCACATTGTTGTGTTGGCGATGGATGCAGCTAATGGTGGAGGTTTATTCTGATGCGTCTCCTTGGAAAAGCATCAATCATTGGTCTTATTTTTTCTACGTTGGTGCCATTTGCCAATGCGCAAGCATCTTCAAAGGTTTTTAATGAATCAAAGTCAATTCAAGACTGTGTCTCTGAAAAGCGGAACCTAGATGTCGTCATGCTTGTCGATGAATCGAGCAGTTTGAAGGGTGATACAGCAAAGCAGATCCCCCCAAACGACCCAGATGATCTTCGCGTTGATGCGTTACGGTCAATTGCTCAGCTTCTTGCAAGTACGGTTGATGCAAGCAAAAATGAGTCAGAAGAATCCTCGGGAATTGAAGTAAAACTTTCCATCGCTGGATTTGGTGAAAAGTACACCACACGCGCTTCGGTTAGTGAACTGAACGGAAAAACTCTTCCTAGCTTTGTAAGTGCTATAGAAAACCAAAGAGAATTCGACAATGATCGTTCAACCAGATACCACGTTGGTTTGGGTGGTGCACTCGAAGACTTTCTAAAACATAAACAATCTGACGAGGACTCTTGTAAATTACTCGTTTGGTTTAGCGACGGAGTCCATAATGATGATGGAAGGAAGGGAATCAGCCGCGCTGAGGCTAAGCAGATAACCAATCAGCTTTGTGGTAAAGGTGAAATTGTTGATCGATTGCGGACTGAAGGTGTTTATATTGTCGCCGCCGGACTGAATGAGAATGAAGAAGAGTTGGGTCTGATGCGTCTTATTGCGGCAGGTGGCAGTTCGTTTGCTGAAATCGGTTTAGAAAAGTGTGGTTCAATACCTCCAACTGGGGTTTTCGAGCAAGCCACAAATGCCGAGGAAATCATCAACAAGATTTTCGATGTACTCGACGGTGTTCCTGGAATTCCCACAGAAACAATTTCGGTGCCAGGTTGCTCTGATGGAACCTCAAATTGTAACGAAATCGCTTTTCGGGCCGACGAGACCATTTCGTCATTTTCTATTCTGGCAACGCGCCCTTCGAAAGACGTTGCGGTCGTGTTGAAGATGCCGCGGGAACAAAATGTTTCATTGTTTTCTGCTGATGGAGAAGCTCCTAGTCAAAAGAATGTTGCATCATTCTTTCCTGTCTCGGACACAAAGGTTTTGATCATCGTTAGTCGAAGCAATGGCGGTGACATTGCCGGTAATTGGGGTTTGCAATTCAAAGGGATTGGCTCGAGTTCTTCTAAGGGGGCTGTCAACTTTGTTGGAAATGCCCAGATTTCAATTGACGAAGTGAGCGACTCGTCCAAATCCCTCAAGGTAAATCGTTTTGATGCCTCACAGATCTCTGTGAACGTTAAGTCAAAGTCGTCAGGGGCTTCAATTCGTGGTGTCGAAGTATCACTTGCAAACTTTGAAGGTGTTGAAAACCTCGGTACGACGCGCGATGACTTGGGTAAATTCACTGTTTCGGCGAACTCATTGGAAACGGCTTTGAAATCATCAGTCTTGGGTGATTCAAGCTCAGCAACCTTGAAAATCACTCCTGTTGGTGATGTCCCAGGTTTGACAACGCTTGATGGCAAACCCGTAAAAGTCGAGTTCAATTCAGAGACCTATGAAGTATTGATCTCAAACGGAGCGAGTTATCCGACATTTAAAGGGATTAAAGAGTCTGATATTCGGTTTAAGGGAACCCCAACGAAAACAGTCACAATGCTGTTTGACGGTCCAGACAGTGCAGACGGAAGTGTTGAATTCGGGCAGTTTAGAAATCTAGATGAAGGCGCTCATTTTGAAATCGTTGATCTGAAGACTTGCGTTATTCCCGTAAAGGCAACTGATTTTGAATGCGAAGTAAAAATAGTTCTGAACAAGGTTGCTTATGGTGATTTCACTTTGCCGTTACCAGTTAAATACATTTCATCAGATGCATCGCAGGACTCCGAAATCGCTATTCCCGTCAAGGCGCTTAAACCCACCAATGCTGGTAAAGGAATTTTGGCAGCGTTTGAACTTATTGCCATTTTCCTTGTAATTCAAGGTCTAGTTCGGTTACTGCTCTCGTATTTGATGTCGCGTTTTGCACCACTTGAAGCAACAGCGAGACGTGTGAGAATAGAAGCGGTTATTGATTCCAATGGTGGAATAACGATTAATCCACTAAATGTAAATCCTTCTCAAGCTGATGAATCATTCACGTTTGAAAATATTGAACCAACTACAAGCTTCAATATTTTTGGTTATCAGTTTGAATGTTCCGTGATGAGAACATTTATGAAATCAACAACGAGTCCTGTTGGTATTGTTTCCCGCGATTCAACGGTGGTAGTTGGTTCACGAGGTCATCAGTTCACCAAAGCAGATCCGCAAAGTACGCAAGGATTAGTTGGCCTTTCATTGAGGGGTCAATGGGTGATTGGGGTAAGAGCGGTAGATGTTCAAGCTTTGGTGAATGGGGAATTGAGCGCTCCGGCAGAAGTAGTTGCTTTCCTTGATCCTTATGGCGACGGAAGTGGTAGGTCGCCTCGAAATCAACAACTGGCTGATCTGTCCTTCACGATTGCTTCAAGCAATTTTGCTTCCGAGTTCTCGGATGTCGTGTCACGATTGCGTGATCTCAATCAGACGGATCAGGCGCTTGCTTCTGGTGGAGACATTAGTGACGCATGGGATTCAAGTGCAACGAGTTCCTCCGGAACTTCAGTCACTGCATTTGATGCCTTCGGCGACAGCATCGGTGGGGCGCAAATTGAATCGACCCCAGAGGGCAAAGGTAAATCGAAAGAGAAGCGTAGAAAAAAAGAAAAGAAAACGGACTTCCGGCAGGAATCATCATCTGGCTCACCAAGTCAGGTTGAAAACTCAGACTGGGACCCTTTCGCATAATCAGTATCAATTGTTAATTAGCAATTAGGAGGAAACAGAAATGCTTAGGCCAATAATCATGATCGGTTGCGGTGGATCGGGACAAAAGGCGGTTCGTTACGTACGAGACTCCGTGGCTCGTCATCTTGAACACAAGGGCTGGGAGTCTGGTGTTCCTAAGGCATGGCAGTTTCTTGGTATTGACACTCTTACAACACAAGAGGATCCGGATATTCCATTTCTTCCCAATAACGATTATGTAAGTGTTTCCTTGGCATTCAACACCTATCAAGGTTTGAATTCGGCGATCGAGACCAAATTCAATCCCTCTGTGAATCCACAGGCGTTTTCGGATCTTCAGGGCTGGAGACCAAATCCATCGCAAGTAACCGTTCCGTTGAAAGATGGTGCTGGCCAACTAAGAGCAGTTGGCCGAACTGCTGGAATTCTTGCATTGCAGGAATCTGTTCAGAAACGTATTGAATTTGCTTTCAGCCAGTGCACTGCGGGCGGACCGGAGTTAGCTGAAGTCTCTCGGCATCTTCAGGTAAGCGTCCCTCCTGGGACGCCAGTGCCGGCCCCACTCACCATCATCGTTGGTTCAATGGCTGGTGGCACTGGTGCAGGAATCATGCTCGACGTGGTGGACCTGGTTCGCCGCACAGATATTAATGGCGCATTCCCAGTGTTGGTTGCTTTCACACCAGACATTTTCGGTTCAATCCAGACAGAGGCTATGACTGCTAATGCTGCTGCATTTATGTCAGAAATGATGTCGGCATATTGGGATGACGAAGCTACAGACAGCTCTCTTATTCCATCAAAGGTGGCTGTACACACTCGTGGTCCACACAGTATTTTCTTGATCGGTCGTAAAAATATTGACGGGCTAGATCTACTTGCATCAAAAAATGTTTATCGTGCGGTTGGCGAAGCACTTGCTGCAGTTACAACTTCCTCAACTGTACAAACTGATTTCCACAACTTCATTACTGTGAACTGGCCCATGGCGGCACCTGCAAATGCTGGGGGATACGGTTTTCAGCCTTCGCAACTTAAGGGAGTGGCGTCCTCGTTTGGAAGTGCAACAATTTCGATCGGTCGCGATCGCTTCCGTGACTATCTCAAGAAACTACTGCATCGTTCGATAGTTGAGCATCTTGCAGACGGTTTCGAGTCAGTTGCCAACTCTGTATTGGGTGAAGCATCAAAGTCTATGGCTGGACCAGCGAAGATTTTGGAATTGAATCGTCGAAATATTGAACGCTTTATGGTCGAATGTGGTTTGAACGAAGTAGCAGATGGAAACCGTCAAGTTTCAAATAGCTTCGTTTCGTCTGAAATCATGAAAACACGACTTTCAGAAGTTGCAGGAAAGATAAAAGCTCCATTTAATTCCACAATGCAGCAACAAGCTGGAGTTTGGTTGCAGACCATTGGCGCCCAGCAACAACAAGTTCAAGTTCAAGTTTTGCAGTCAATTGATGCAGAGTTGTCAACTCAGTTGCGTGATTGGGGAACGGAGCTTTTGCATCGGGTATTGCGTACGACAACGGAGTTCTCGGCAACACTGAGCATGCCAGTAGTGCTTTCGTTAATCGAAACCACTCGAGCAAATGTGCTTCAATCGTCAAATCTCCTTCGAGAAGAGTCGAAGAAAGCTCGTGAAATGGCGACGCAGTCATATCAAAAGGCAAAAGGTCACCTCGCTGCTAACGCAAAGGGATCATTGCAATTATCCGCTGGGCCAGTTCAGGAAACGATTTCCGACATGTCGAAGACCATTGTTCTTGAATGGTCTGCTCAAGTAAGAGAAAAACTCTCTGTTGCGCTTGAGTCAGTAGCAACCACGATGCTTTCTGGTATCGAAGCGTCTATTAGCCAATCACTTGCTCGACTCACTGAGATGACGAAAACTCAGGATGGTAAACCTGCGGTAATTGACGGATGGCCAAAGAATGATGGTGTAGTTCCGGCATCGTTTGCTCCAAGCCCGGTCGAGTTCTTTCTAGAGGAATACTCAACTTGGCCAGAATTGGCTAATTCATTGCTCAGTCGCTCGTTAGGTGACCCTGCCGGACTTCCAATTGACCCCGTAGAGGCCGCACGGTTGTTACTCATTCGTGGTGGCTTTGGCGGAGATGGAAAGAAGAAGGAAAATCCTCCATTGATTTGGTCGCAAGGTCATGGTTCAACACCAGTGTGGGAGCCAGGTCAACAGGTGTCGGTCACGATTGCCGATGATTTTGAGGCATTGACTGAACGAATTGACAGTTGGTTGATGAGGCCTGCAACAGAGTTGCTATACGTTTTGTCGGAAGGGCTGAGTGCTTACTTGATGCCAACGCATCATAAGACAGGTGCTGCTATTCCGAATCATCAGCAACGGATTTCAACCTTCCGTCAACTACTCACGCAAGCATTGATGCAGTCACGACCGTTGATTGAAGTGGACAATGTTATTAATTCAACGGTTCATCCAAAACCCTTGTCCTACACATTGAATATTCAAGGGTTCCCGTTTGGTCATGGTCACCCCGCACGCGAGGTCACTGAGTCAATAATTCAAGGATTTATGAACACTGCAGCGAGTGTTGATTGGGCCTTCTCGTCAGGAGATGCTGAATCAGTACTCATTACGAATTTCCTTGAGTATCCGGTGCATCCAAGTGTGGTGAATTCGTTTACTCAGCCATTAAACAAAGCCCTTGGAAAATTTGAAGCAGATCTTCTCCGGTCATCTTTCTGGCAATGGCGACGAGCAAGAATTCTTGAGAACTTCATTCCTCTTCCGGACTCGTTGCGTATCGCTGCTATCCGTGGCTTTGCTATTGCCAGAGCTCTGGGCGTAGTAACGGCCGATCCATTGGGCGAAAACAAGATTTCAACAGGTGGAAAAGTGCATTCATTTCCAAAAAGTTTGCTTACCGAAACTGACCAGAGCAACATCTTGCCTGTTTTGCTGGAAGCAATGATCTTGGCGTTTGCTGATGCACCAACGAAAGGAAAAGCGGCTTTTGACGCCTATGGGGCCTTGATTGAATATGGAACTGGTGGCGGAATGGCCGCTGGATTCGAAATTACCGGTGATACAGCGCGAATCCTTACAACTGGCGACTATGGCAACATTCAGATACTTGACCAGGCTCGATCGAGTGCTTTGGCGGCAGGATCTGGAAACCGCGTTTCTGAGGCCATCAAATACATCGATGCAAACATTGCTAGGTATGACGTTCTTGATGCGATGCCACTTGATATTCGAAGCTGGAGAAACCAAGTAGGAAGCGTTGAGCCAGTTGACACGATGACAAGAGAGATGATCGGCGACCTCCGTAAAGCCTATGTTCAAGTAAAAGAAGCACTAAAGCGCTTCGAGCAAGGTTCTTCGGGCATTGGAACGAGTGTTGTATGAGCAATCGCCTTGTCTTATTGCTTGGCGAGTTCGAAACCTCGGAAAAAGAACTTTCCGATGTGTTGCAGGAATGGTCTGACGCGGGGCTTTTGGCGACAGTTGGATGGACATCGGTAAGCGCTGGTTTAAGCACGCGCCCACGCACTCGAATAAGTGATCAAGGCGAATGCAAAGATTCAGATTTATTCGAGCTGTTGACGTCGCGCATTTGGAGCCAGGTGACAGTGGTTGCTACTCGTCAACCTCAATTGCATACGCTGAGCAAGGAGCGGTTTGATAACGAAGTTGCATTACTGCAAACTATTGAAAATGCGTTTTCTGCTCATAAACAACTTGAGTTTTCTTCATTCACTGTCTCAATAGGCGAAGAAAATGGTCTTGTCTATCGCGCATTTTCGCCATATTGGAAAATGCACATCTTGCATGAGCCGGTTGTGCGCATTGATCAGGCAGTCGCATCACAGCCGATGTGGGATGACCATCGTCATTTGCTGGTCGCGCTCCTTGCGATTTCAACTGCTGGTGGGTTTGTTTGGCAGTACGGGTCTCTTGTCGCTGGTCTAACAGATCCGGTGAATGGTTCGCATAGACCAATTCGCGTAGGACGTGCATATTTGAGAGTGGTGAGCGCTGGTCGACTGACCGACGAGGTGCTTTCGGGTGCGTTCCCAGCATCGGGGCCTTGGTCAATACCCTCGGATGTTCCCAATTCAATAGCTGTTCCACCAGGGTCGTTGCTAGGTGACAATGTCGTAAGTGCAGTAAATGCGAAAGGGGGGTTCCAGTACAAGAACTGGATTGCTCCCAAGCGTGAAAAACCCAAAAACATGGGGATCCTTCAGGCGATCAAACTTTTCTTGCGTGAGTTTTTCAACGCCTTAAAAAGTATTCCGATGGGAATTGTTGAGAGGTTGAAGGAAGAGGTTGAAGATTTCGTACAGAAAACGACCTTTGGTGCGAATGCTTCGGTCCTCGTTCGTTTTGATCCGTCGAAGGATGTTCTTGATCCAGATGAAGTACTGCATGCCATTCGGAACCTGCATCTAAATGCAGATGTTGACCCAATAGGTAATTCTGAGGCTTGGGAAGTGTTGCAAAGGGTATCGCTGAGCTGTGTTGACGGCGGACGATTTCCAAGCGATATCCCGGTTCCATCGAAAGGCTCAAGCCGGCTTGTCTATACAGACCCATTAGCAATTGGGCCATCGCCGTCGGATGAGTCATTTACTACTTCCGATTTTGAACGTGTATTGCTGAATCTTGAGGATTCGCACAGCATCATTACTTCAATGGCGATTGAAGACGCAAAGACACTTCAACTCAGGCTTGAAGCCTTGCGAGCCGAACTTTCGCAGGCAGAGAGCGCAGTTGCAGGTTCTTTGCCGGTTGCCAAAAAAGAAGAAGAAACTAAAGGCAAAAAGGTTAAGAAACTTGGTTGGCTGAAGCGAAGGCGACAAAAGAAGCGTGAGAAGAAAGAAGCAAAGGCAGCAGCCATACGCGCTCAAGCAGAGGCGAAAAGAAAAGCTACTGAAGCTGCAGAACTTGCTTTGAAAACTGCTCAAGCTAGGGATAGTGACGAAGCTGAAAATTCGGACGTTCAGGATGTTGCCTCAAACGCCGCACCGGATGTCACTAAACCTGATCCTGTGATTTCTGTTTCCGAGGTTGATAGACATAAGCCAAGTCATTCTGATTTCAAGCAGTCTGAATACACAGAACTTACCGCCTTCTACCAAGGTGAGCGAGAGGAGATGAAAGCTGAATACGCCGACGCCAATCGCGTCTATGAGGCATCTAAATCTTCGTACACTGCAGCATCGGGTAACTGGAGCAAAAACAAGTCATGTGATCATTGCGGAACGAACTTTGATCATGGGTTTGTATTCCTGCACAACCCGTCAAACGAACTAGTGCATGTTGGGAGACTCTGCGCAAAGAATGTATTTCCTGTTTCGACAAATACGGATCTATTTGCTCAGAGACTCGAAGAATTGGAAGCGCGTTTTAGTGCTTGGATGGCCATTCGGTCTGGATCCTTGCTTTGGCGTGTTGGGCAGTCAATTGTGGACGGAGCAATTAACGCTCGAATCACGCTTGCTCAAGCACTTGAAATACTAGAAAAGCAACCCCAATTTGAAGAGAGCGCACTTGAGGCTCAAAAGAAGTTTGGTCGTTGGACTCGACGTGGATTGATGCTGGGTGTGTTGCTGGCTGGCGCTTGCGTTGCAAGCATCATTCTCACGCCTTTGCCTTTACTGATATTCATCCTGTCATTAACGGGATATTTCACCTCATTTGTCATACGAATAGTTTTTCTTGCGAGAGAAATCGTTCGAGCACAATACGCACTTCGCCGAGCAATGGATGAATACGAGCGGACCTACGACATTGCTCGTCATGCAATTGGCGAAATTGTAAGACTCTCTTCAGTTCGGGATCAATTTGAAGACTGGCAGATTGTTATTCGCGAAATAGTCCATGTTCCGTTTGGTAAAGAAATAGGATTTGCAACCTCAAAAATTGGAGTAGAGGAGGTTACGAGACCACCAGCAATGATTCTCGGAAAATCCAGGCCAGATGACAAGCAGAAAATGCAACTATTCCTCAATGCGCGTCGCCAGACAATTCACGGTGGATGGCTAACCGAGATCATGGACATGATGAAAGACGAGTGGCGTGAAGATTACGCAAATGCCCGACTCACAACTGCAGCTGACAACATTTTGCCTGAAGCAGATAATGCATCTTCGCAAAGCATTGTTGGAAAGCGACCGTTATCCGATGAAGATGTCTATTATCCGCGAGCTGACTTCCGTCGCAGAATCGTAAGTGGAGATCTGCAACGCAAATTGGTTGTAAAAAAGGCCGAGCAGGTCGCAATTGATCTGAAGCGAACCTCTCTAGATCAGCTGCTTGCTCACGTAGAGGTTTCTGGTCTTGGTTCAGCACTTAGTGGTCAGAAGGTTGTTGAGTTTCTCTCCGGCCTATCGCTTGAATCTCAAGAAAGAGTTGCGTACCCTGCTGATCTGATTTCGAATAAATACCCTGGAAATCGAATCTTTACCCCAGAATTGACACTTCCGGAACCAAACAACCATGACGCGGAAGTAGGACAGATACAAGTGAAGCCAGGTGTAGAGCTCACTGCTGCCGCATGGCGAGTTGAACTCTCTGGGCCGATTCATCCTCTTGAAGTTTTGAAAGGATTCGAAGGTGATCAGGAAGTTGAAGACACGGGCGCTCTAGTTCCTGAAGAACCAGGAAGTTCACCGGTGTAGTCCCATGATGGGAATCCTTACCTACATTGCGATATTTGGAATGACCCTGATTTGGATAGTGGGGTGGATGGGGATTTCAATGATTGCTGGCTCATTTTTTGAACTTCCGTTAAAAACCACATGCCTAATTGGTGCATTACTTGGTCCGCTTGGATTCATGCTGACGCTAATTGCTGGATTCTTAGAGGGAGACACTGAGGAGAAATTCGCTCAAGTAGTACAACTCGGGCCAACTGGAACCGACTGGGATCCTTTTGCATGAACCGCGAGTTTGAACCCGATGTTTTTACATCTGATAGTTATCCATCACACTCCGTATTGCAGCCCAGGCTGTTGCTCCCGGTCGCGCTTGCAGTGCTGGCTATTCAAGGAAGTCTGCTTCCGTGGGTAACAGTTCGAGAATTCAATGGAGATGTGCACACTTACAATCTTTTGGATGTAAAAGCAGGCACAAGTATTTTGATCACCATCTCTGCACTTGCGATTATTGGCGCGGTGGTGGCAGCGTTTAAGCGAATAACTGGACTCACCATAATGAGTCTTGCAATTGCGTCACTTGGCTGGATGGCGGCGATTTCTGGTGCGCTATTGGGAATTCTTGGATCGTTATTGCCATCAGTAAACGTTGCTGGGCTTGATCTGACAAGGGCATCGGTGGGGCAAGGAAGTGGAGTGACGATCACTATTGTGGCGAGTTTTTCCCTTGCATTTATCATTGTACGCCAATTACCTCCACTTGATATGTATTCGCCCAAAGCCCATCTTTCTCTGCTGCCATTGATTGCTTTGCTTCCACTGATATTCATCGCAATAAACATGCATTCTGAATGGATGATTCTGGGAAGTGCTGAAACAAGCTACCAAGCGATAATCGCAGGTGATTCGCTCTACGGAAGTGGTTTGCTCGTTTTGATTTTGTGGATGAATGTCGGAACATGGATTGCTGCGGTCATCATTCAAAAATCCTTAGTTGCAAAGTTCGCCGGTTTGATTTCGATATTAGTTTCTGTTGTCGTTACGGCCTATGCAATCTTTTTGTGGGTGGGTGGCAATGCGCTTTCGTGGTTGATTCCATCCAACGTTGATGAATGGGCAAAGGTTTCAATAGAACCAATTACATATTTGGTGGGATTATCAGCAGTTTCGCTGCTTGTTATCGGATGTTTAAGTTTTCTACCAGCAGTTCAAGGCAAGAGCCTGGGAATAGCCGAGCGGGGGAAGTTTGGAAACACTCGAGTGCATACATCTGACTTAACTGCTGCTGTGTTGGCGGTGATTGTCTTGGTGAGTGCCATTTATAGGTTGGCAACCTAAATTGGTTATGAGGCGTAATGTTCATGATCTTTTGAAATCACGGTTTTTTGGTGGATTGTCGTTATTTTCAATGGTCACAGTGGCACTGGCAGTTCGCAGTAACCATTTGATCGGTGCGATACCTGGGTGTCCGGTCAAAGCACTAATCGGAATTGATTGTCCTGCGTGTGGTTCAGTCAGGTGCGTTGAAGCCTTGGTCCTCGGGAAAATAGGGCCAGCTATCGATCAGAACCTATTAACTATGTTGCTGCTCGTTTTCGGCAGTATTTTCCTAATCCTGTGGCTCGTTATTGGACCGGCATTGTGGGGAAAGCTAGATCTTCAGCGGCTTTTGCAATCCGTTGCTGTAGTCACCCTTGTGTTTTGGGCCTCTCGATTAGCACCATGGCAGGTCGGAGAGTGGTTGAGTTCTGGTATGTACCATCAATGAGTTACAATAGATAAGAGATCAACTAACAGGAGAAGCTATGTCAAACTTTCCAGACCCAAGCATGAATGCATTCAACAATGTGAGCAAGCCAGACGCGTCAAAAAAGATCAGTGCCGGAATTTGCGGGATTTTGTTAGGCGCTCTGGGCGTTCACAAATTCATTCTTGGCTATAAGACCGAAGGCTTGATTATGCTTCTAGTAACAGTACTGACGTGTTTTATTGCATCTCCTATTTTTGCTGTTATCGGAATAGTCGAAGGAATCATTTATCTCACAAAGAGTGACGATGAATTTGTTCAAACCTATGTAGTGAACAAGCGCGGTTGGTTCTGATCTGTTGATACAAATCGAAAAATAAATTGATTTCGCAATAGAAAAGGGTTTGTCATGAAAAAAATCGTTATTTCATTGGTGTTGATTCCAATCATGCTTACAGCTACACCAGTAAATGCGCAGACATTCAAGAATTGCACCGAGGTTCGAAAGGTGTATCCAATGGGCGTGGCAAAAAGTTTGACTGCAGCAAAGAAGCAAAAGAATTACCCAGTGAATAATCCACTTGTCTCCGCTGCGATCTACAAAACCATCCAGAAAATGGATCGTGACAAAGACGGAACAGCCTGCGAAAACTGATCAATGCAGAAGAATTCGCAGAGATTTACCTTTGACGGTGGTGCGCTTACATATGTAGGAACTGGCATTCTCTGCATTTTGATGACGTTGTTATCGGTTGGAATTCTTTATCCATTTGCAATCGTGTTGCGTCAGCGGTGGCGCGCAAAGCACTCCTATATAGATGGTAAACAATTGATTTTTACTGGCTCTGCTTGGGGTTTGTTCGGCAATTGGCTCAAGTGGCTTTTCTTGTCAATTATCACTTTGGGTATTTATCTATTCTGGGTTGGACCGCGCATCCAGCGTTGGATTTGGCAAAACACCGACTTCGCTCAATAGAAGTCAATCAAGCTCAGGCAAAGCAGTTTCGGAACTAGGTTGTTCCCTATGCTTGGACAGTTCGCCAAAACCCGCATTAGCCCTTCAGACCTCACCTTTGGTTGGTCGGGTTGCAAGCGTTGTTTCTACATACGTTATGCCTATGGCGTATCTCACCAAGGACCATTCCCTGGCATTGTCATGTCGCTGTCTTCTCGACAAGAGCAGTGGTACAAAACTAAACACTCTCACGACTTTTCACCAACACTTCCAACAGGAGTTGTTCACTCCACAGGCAAAATGCTGGAAAGCACCCCCATTGTGGTGAACGGGGAAGTAACCCCATTTACCTTGGGCGGTAAATACGACTTCCTTATGGCATACGACAACGGAACCTATGGAGTAATCGACACCAAAGTGGTCAGCCAAGGCGGAAAAGCCGAGTTCTATTGGCCTCAACTTGCCGCATACGACTACATCTTGTCGAACCCCAAAAAAGACGAACCCCGCAAATGTGAAACCCTTGGCCTATTGGTGTGGGAAATTGCCGATGCATCTCAACATTCAGCAGATGTCTACAACGTGGGTTTCAATGCTGAATACGAACCAGTTGAAGTGAACCCCAAGAAGTTTGAAGGATTCATCGCCGAAGTAGTCACACTGCTTTCAGGTGACATGCCAGCAGCGGGTGAGAAGTGCAATAACTGTGAGTACTTTGACAAACGTCAAAATATAGAGATTTAGGGTCTACTCCCAGTCTTCGATGATTTGATCGCCGGTGTAGTCCATGTTTGAGTATTCGGCACCGCAGCCAGAGCACCTCATCCAGTCATCATCAAAGAATTGAACTGGCATGCCACAGAACTCACAAGGCTCGGCCTCTTCAACGGAGTCAAAATTACCGAATGTCATTTAATTTCCTGCTGGGGGGAGATTCTTTAGTCTTTCGCTTTCAGATTGGCGAAACTCTTCGTCGTCTGGATGTTCATTGAATTCCAGAACGTGTCCGTCTAATTCGACCAAGGCATCTCGAACTTGTGTGGGAGAGACAAAGAAAAACTCGCGCTTTTTGTTGACAAGATTTACTCGCTGATCTGTGAATTTTTGGTGAAGAGCAGTTTCGAGTCCAGCAGCATTGTTACTGAAGAACAATGCGTGAACCCCGTATTTGAATGGCACTGAAGCATCGCTTAGTTCTTTGACTCGATCCTCAGGGTCCATTCTGCGAGTCATTCCAATTTTGATTACACCAGCACCAAATGCACCAACATTTGAAATTACATAAACGTGCCCTGCTTTGGTGTTCGCTGCGCGTTCGGTTAGTCCAGCTAATCCAGAATCAATCGATTCAAGAGTCGCCTGCATTTCTTGAATACCAGTCAAATGCTTTTCGTCGTCTGCACCATCTTTTTCTTGCATCTGCTGTAGCGCGGTAGCGATTTTTTGACGTTCCTTCTCTAATTTTGCTTTTTCGGCAGCAATTTCCTTTGCGACCTTTTCCTCTTCACGAAGCTGGGCTCGAATCTCTTTTTCGGCTTCTTTTTCTTCTTCCTTCTTCTTGAGGAAGTCGGCAGTCAACTGAATCTCAGAAATCTTCAATTTATGGAATTCGTCTGAAATTCTGATTTGCATGGATTGCCCAAGCTTGGCAATGGTCTCACGTGTTTTCAGCAATCTCTCATTCATCGCCAGACGGTTTGATGGTTTGAGCGAACGAATGCAGTTATCTGCTTCGGCTACATAGGCGCGAAGCATCAACTTGGATACCTCTTTCACCATCTTTTGACCTTCTTTTTCAGATCCATTAACTGTCCAGCTCGCAACTGTAGTAACAGCTTTATTGGACTTAATGAGTGCTTTGGTCTGCTCATCAATCTTGTCTAAAAGTCCTTTGTACTCGACGGAGTTTTCAAGTGGATGGCTGTATTGGTAAATGCCAACTTCTTGAAGCATGAGAGCGTCAGTCATGTTTACTAATTGCCTTTGAAGTTGTTCTAGCTCTGATTCAGTGTGTTGTTTTCGAGCCGCAAGTTGGTCGAGCTCTTTCTTAAGCGTGTCTCGCTTCTCGACGCCGATGGAACTCAGAAGGTCTCGTAGTTGTTGGTTCTCGGCTTCGAGATCTTTCTTTCCGCCAAATAGTCCTCGGCGAGATTCAGGGTCGGGAAGACTTGGAATACCGGAGTTGATGGTCGGTTGATCCTTCAGATCAACGAAAGGCTCTCCAGTTGGTGGATCAATTTTTGGACGTACCTCGCTAGACCATCCAGACCCTGTCCAGAAACGCATGTTAGATCTATTTGGGTCCAGTGGATCTAAGTACCAGCCAGACGCAGGGGCAGTTGTGTCATTAGTCATGCATAGAACCTTACATTAAAACCAGATATTGAGATTTTTTGACATCGACGCTGATTTTTGTCGGTGCTAGCGAACTTGCTCTTGGTGTTAGTTTGACGTGGTGAAGAAAAGTTTGAAGCATGCAGTATCAATCGTTGTTTTTCTGTCAGTGCTGGGTGTTGCTAGTCCCGTTGAAGCCTCAAGTCTCGGTGGATCATGCAGGAAGCCTGAGTTTTGCGAATTTCATGATCTTCAAATTCAT
>Ga0172373_10003519_pt1 | contig 22871 bp, 20 predicted proteins | sample Lak10m_2_FD_114546 | JGI IMG/M metagenome (GOLD analysis project Ga0172373, IMG submission 114546) | Freshwater microbial communities from Kabuno Bay, South-Kivu, Congo - kab_092012_10m | ecosystem: Environmental > Aquatic > Freshwater > Lake | place: Democratic Republic of the Congo...
AATGGCGTGAAGATTTTGCTCTACTACAACCCGTTCGACGATGCCAACATCAACGCCATCAAGCATGCCTTCATTGAGCGTGTGGGTGCTGAGTGTGCCGCCAACGACATCCCCTTCTTCCTTGAGCCGTTGGCCTACGACGACGAAATCGGCGACGAAAAGGGTTTTGAATTCGCCAAGGTCAAGCCCAAGTACGTCACCGCCTACATGCAGGAATTCTCGAAGCCCCGCTACGGCGTCGACATCCTCAAGGTCGAAGTGCCGGTCAACATTGCCTACGTGGAAGGGACCCGTGCCTACAAGGGGCAGACCGCCTACACCGTGGCCGAAACGATGCGCTACTTCCGCGAGGCCGGTGAAGCGGCCAGCAAGCCGTTCATCTACTTGAGCGCCGGCGTGAGCGACGAAATCTTCCGCGAGACGCTGGAGATTGCTGCTGAAGCGGGCACGCAGTTCTCGGGCGTGCTGTGTGGTCGTGCTACCTGGCAAGACGGTATCCCGGTCTATGCCACCGAAGGCACGGAGGCGCTCGACGCATGGTTGCTCGATCGTGGTGTGACCAACGTGAAAGCTCTCAACGAGGTATTGGCCAAGGGTGCCAAGCCGTGGTGGGACTTCTACGGCGGCAAGGCCAACATCGAGGTCGTGGACCAGGTCATTTCGTAGTTTTGCGCAGATACCCCCCTCAGCCCAGCGGGCTGAGGGGGGTGTTTTGTCGTGTAGCACCGCCACCGATGCATGAACATTGGTACAATAGTACTTGAATAAGCCCCATGGAGCGCAACCGATGGATGACACCACGCAACAACGGACCATTGTGGTCGCAGGCATGTACAACATGCGTGATCTTGGCGGATTACCGTGCCAAGACGGCCGTACCACACGCTTTGGTGTCTTGATACGGAGTGACTCTCCGCATGCTCTCGACGTGGCGCACCAACAGCAGTTGATAGCACGGGGCATCGACACGGTGCTTGATTTGCGCTCTGCGCAAGAATGTGTCACCCATCCCAACCCGTTTGAAGCACTGCCGGCGGTCGACTATGTGCATGTGCCCTTGCGGGCGACTGGTCTGCAAGCCTACGATGTGCGCCAAATCACCAGTATTGACCGCTACTATGCGACGTTGTTGCGCACCGCACAGCCGCAATTCGCGACCATTTTTCGCACCTTGTTGCAGTCGCAAGCCACGGCACTCTTTCATTGCCGGATTGGCAAAGACCGCACCGGCATGCTGACCGCACTGATTCTTGACGCGGTGGGGGTGCCCCACGATGTGATTGTGGCGGATTATGCGCTTACAACGGCCAATATCGTGCCACTGATTGCGCAGTACCAGTCCGAACGCCCGTGGTATGTGCGTCAGCGCTGGTACGAAGGGCTGTTTGAAGCGCAGGCGCGCTATATGCAGCGTTTTTTGTTTGATCTCTCCCACAATTATGGTGGCGCCGCACAATTCTTCGCGAGCATTGGCATGCCCGATGCGGCCACAGTGCTCCGCCAGCGCCTCTGTGCGCCTTAGATGCCACAGTGGAGCGCACTCGTGGGCAAGATTTTGAGCGGCTCGCCCTGTGCGAAGGGATGACCGGTGGCCACTTGGCGACTTTTGTGCGCAAACGCCTGTACCAGCTCAGCAAGCCCTGCCTCGTCGAACTGCGCTCGATAACAACGCAACGCGGCTTCTTTGTGCGACCAAGTCGACGTAATGTCCACAATCACGTTTGGTTCGCGCGTGAAATAAAAGCCAATCCCAGCGATGTGGTGCGACTGGTAGGCGGCATCCACGGCCGGATCAGACGATGCAATGCGGGTCAGTCCGGCAAACATGACCGCTTCGCTGACAGCGAGGCCGGTCTGAATGTGATCACGGTGCCCTTCGTAGGTCAACCACGGATCACAGGTCATCACGAAATCGGGCTTGAGTAGGCGGATATATTTGAGCAGATCACGGCGTACCGCAAAATAGTCGTAATCACCAGCATCCGGATAATCGAGCCAGTATTGGCGTGGCTGAATGCCGAGGATGGTCGCCGCAGCCGCTTGATCGCGTTTGAGGGCGAGGCGGGCCTCGTCGTCCGTGGCAAAGCCATCGACCACGCCCATCAAATCGTTGGTGACCGTCAGGTAGATGACTTCGCTGCCCTGCGCAGTCAGGCGCGCAATGGTACCAGCGGCCGCGATGTCGTTGTCGTCGTAATGGGGCTGGATGCAGAGGATGCGCTTGGCCGCAAAAAGGTCAGGGATGGGCAAAATGGTGTCGATCATGTGTGGGCGTCCTTTGATATTAGTCGGGCAAGCGAATTGCGTTGCCGTTCTGGGCACTTGCAAACGCTGCATCGATGATGCGCATGTTGACAATGCCTTCTGGGGCACCAGGCACGGGAGCTCGGCCGTGGCGCACACAGTCCACGAAGTAGTGGAGCTGTGCATCGTAGAGCTCTTGGGGGCAGTGCGCTGGCCGTGGGAATGGCAAGCCGGCTACGGTGGTGATGACGTCGGAGCGGTCAGCGTTCGGCAAGACGGTGCGGGTCGGGAAGATTTGCCCAAAGCCGATGGTGCCGTAGAGTTTGGTCGCCGCCTCGGGGCCGTCCATGTGCGGATGCCACCACCCCGACTCAACGACCGAGGTTGTGCCGTTGGCCCATTCAATCATCAGAATGGCGGTGTCGTCAACGTCATAATTGCCGTAGTGGGTGCCTATTTTGGCGTATACCGATACGGGCAGTGGGTCGCCCAGCAAAAAACGCACCGTGTCGATGGCGTGAATGCCCATGTCGGCCAACGCACCGCCGCCGGCTAGGTGTTTTTGAGTGAACCAGCCACTCGGTCCCCAGTGGCTGTGGATGCCGTAGCCGGTGGTGCGCACGATGGGCCCGAGTGCGCCCATGCGTTCTTTGAGCCAGAGTACGTCTTGGTCGAAACGCCAGCAGTGCGCGACCATCAGCGTGGCGCCACTCGCTTGGGCCGCCTGGTGCATGGCAATCGCCTCGGTCGCATTCAGCGCCATCGGTTTTTCGACCATCACGTGGATGCCCGCGTTGAGCGCCTCAATGCTCTGGGAGGCATGCAACGCGTTCGGGGTGGCAACCACTAGGGCATCCACGCCCCCAGCGCGAATCATGTCGGTGAGCGACAGATATTGGTGGGGGATGGCGTAGGTGCTTGCGAAACTTGCCATCGACGCCGGCTGATGATTGACGACGGCCGCAAGCGTCAACCCTAGGTTGCGGGCTGCTTGCGCATGTACTTTGTTGATGTACCCGGTGCCTACAAATCCAATGCGCATGATTGTCTGCTCCTTGCGGTGTCTGTGATGGCTACGGGGAGACGGCTAGCGTGTATGTGCAATACCAAACGGCAATTCGTGGCGCTGACAATAGTCGGGCAGGATGGCCAGCGTGGCCGCAATGACAGTCGTGGGGATGGAGTTCAGGGGGACGTGGCAATCGCTGAGCGCTTGTCTGAGTGGTGCCACCTCTTGCCCTTGGCGCTCGGCCATGATGAGAATGCCAGGGCCGACGAGGTCGCCGTGGGGGAGCCCGTGGCCAACGCTGTTTTCGACGGCATAGGCGAAGTAGTGCTCACTGCCCTCTTCGGGGCGTGAATGACCAATCTGGTGACAGAGTTGCACTTCAAGTGCCAGCAAATCAAAGAGCACTTTGAGCGCGCTGCGATCACCGCGCCCAGCCGCCGCCGCACACGCCAGTGCCTGGCGCAGAATGCTCTGGGCGAGATCATCGGCCCAAGCGAGATAGGGCATGTGAGCCGGGTTGCGGTCGTGTTCGGCCGCAAAGCGCCAATCCCAGGCACCCGTGGCAATCGACAACACGTCGGTGATGCCGGCTGCACGCAGGTGGGGAGGTGCTGCTGCGAGGAGGTCGATGTCGAGAATGAGCGTGTCAGGAGCCTTGGTGGGGATGTAGATGACGCATCCGTTACGGCGAATCCCCGCGGCAGGCGTCAAAAAGGCGTCGACGGTGAGCGCTGTGGGGACACAGATGAGTGGCAGTTGTGCCCGCGTTGCCAAGTACTTGGCGGTGTCGACGGCTAGGCCACCACCGATGGCGTAGATGACCGCACAATCAGCGGTGGAGATGGCGTCCCACGCCGTTTGGGTGGCCTCGGTGCACATGAACAGGTTGCGATTCCGAATACCCGCAAAATGCCAACTGACCACTTGCCATGCTGGCGCAGATGTCACAATCAGGGCTGGCCGGTGCTCTTCGATGTCGCTCCAGCGTTGCTGGATGACCATGGGGAGATGTGGGATGGGGTGCACGACATCCTCCGCATCTAGGGGAAATGATCGGCTGTGAGCTCTAGTATAGCATAGTCATCATAGGCAAAAATTTACACTATGTTTATTTTACGCTAAGTATTTGGCATGTGAGTGAAAAAACTAGACAAAACACACGCTATGGTGTAGTATCTTAGTACGCAACCCATTTTCATTTTTGGCAATCATCGGCTCGGTACAGTGGTGTATTGAGGCTCCGGTGGTACATAGCCCGGAGGAGGTGCAACGATGCAAACCAAACGTTGGCGCATGGTACTGTTGACCGTTGTGTGGCTACTCATCATGAGTGCATGTGGTGCCACAACCGGCGGTGATGCGGCTGGTCCTGCCAGTGGCGACCCCGTCAAAGTGACGATTTTCGTGGGATTCGGCACGGGCACTGACCCACAGCAAGTCACTGCCCAAGAGGAGTTGGCCAAGAAGTTCAACGAATCGCACACCGACATTCAGATAGAGTTCATGATTGTGCCGTACGATGAGGCCACTGAGCGCTATTTGGCGATGGTTTCTGGTGGTAATGCGCCACAGTTGGTTGGGCCGATGGGTATTTCAACGATTGCGCAGTACCTTGATCAATGGGAAGACATTACGCCCTACGTCGCCAAAGATGGCTACAGTTTGGATGATTTTTATGGGCCTGCAGTGACGCTGAACAAATACCCAACGGTGAATGCAGGATTACCGTTAGGGTTATTCCCGTCGTTCATTTTTTACAACAAAGATGCCTTCGATGCGGCAGGGATTGCCTACCCACCCCAAGATTACAACGACAAAAGCTGGGATATCAACACGATGCGCAACAATGCCATTCAGCTCACGATTGATGGCAACGGCAATAATGCGACTAGTGCTGATTTTGATCCGGCGAATATCGTACAGTGGGGGTATGCCGACACATGGACTGACTTCCGAGGCATGATGACCATGTTTGGTGCATCGGGTGTCGGTCGACCTACGAGTGAAGATTACAAGACGGCCCAAGTTAATTCGTCTGAGTGGCTGTATGGGGCAAAATGGGTTCACGATGGCGTTCACAAGGACCACTTCATGCCGGATGCCGCTGGTCAAGGTGCCATTGATGCGGATTCAGGTGACCCGTTCGGTGGTGGGCATGTGGCCATGTGGTACAGCCATACTTGGTACATGTCTGAAGGATTGACCGAAGTTCCCTTTAAGTGGGACATTGCACCGCTCTTTTACAACCAAAAGGGTGAACGCATCGCCCGTGTGCATGCAGATCTGTTTGCTATACCCAAGACTGCGAAAAACAAGGATCAGGCGTGGGAGGTGATGAAGTGGTTGGTATCACCGGAGCAAATCGTCGAAGTATGTAAGATTTATGGGTGTTTGCCAGCGCGAAAGTCAACGGAGGCGCAATTCCTTGACTCGCTGAGAACCAGATTCCCCGGCATCAACCATGCGGTAATCTTTGAGGCAATTGCGTATCTCGATGACCCCAATCATGAGTCATACGTGCCGGAAACTGGTAAATTGGGCGATGCACTCAACAATTCATTAACGACTATCTACACAGATCCTGAGGTAGACGTTGAGGAGCTCTTGAATATAACCAATGAGGATGTCCAGATTATCCTAGATGAGTACTGGGTCAATCAGTAGTAGTTACATGAAACGAACGCTATGCTGTGTGGCGCACCCATGCGGCATAGCGCTGTTTCTGTTTTTTCCCTGAGTTACAAGGGAGGTAGACATGGCCAATCGGAATTCATCGCGCCGTACGTTGGCGTGGCGTGAGGCGCGATCTGGGTACTTATTCATCATTCCGTGGGTCATCGGTTTTGTGGTGTTCACCGTGGGGCCGATGGTGTCATCGCTCTACTTTTCATTCACCGATTACAACATCATCGACGCACCACGCTGGGTCGGTTTGGCCAATTACGCACGCGTCTTCCAAGGGGTGCCCGAGTATCTCATGAGTGGTGATCCGCGCCAACTCAAAGACCCTATTTTTTGGAAATCATTGCAGGTCACACTGTACTTTGCGGTGCTTGCTTTGCCACTGAACCTAGTGATGAGCTTTGTATTGGCGATATTGCTCAATCAAAAAATCTTTGGCTTGCACATCTGGCGCTCTATCTACTTTTTACCTTCGATTATTTCTGGTGTTGCAGTCACGTTATTGTGGGTGCGCATTCTTAATCCGCGTATGGGCATCCTGAACTCATTTTTGCGCGATATTGGCGTTCAATCGCCACCCGGGTGGTTACAAGATCCTGATTGGGCTATTCCTGCACTCGTTATCATGGGTTTGTGGGGCGTGGGCGGCTCCATGATTATCTACCTAGCGGGTCTGCAGGGCATCCCCACCGACTTGTACGATGCCGTCAAAGTCGATGGGGCGAATGTGTGGCAATCGTTTTGGAATGTGACGTTTCCGATGATGACGCCAGTGCTGTTCTACAACGTGGTACTCGGCCTGATTACCACGTTTCAATACTTCACTGAGGTGTACGTGGCTACCGGAGGTTCGGGTGGTCCACAACGAGCTACCATGTTCTATAACCTGTATCTCTATCAAAATGCTTTTCGCTATTTCGACATGGGGTATGCTTCAGTGATGGCGTGGCTCCTCTTTTTGATTGTCTTGTTGCTGACGGGTTTGATTTTTCGATCGTCAGAGGCATGGGTATATTATGAAGGTCAATTGAAGGGACGGTAACATATGCCCGAAACACGCCCCATGTTTCGTCGACTCCGTGAAAGTATGAGCGCCATAGAGATGGCGATGGCAGGTATTACCACGTTGCTTCTGGCAGCTGGTGCAGCCATCATCATGATACCACTGGCGTTCATGATATCTACATCATTGAAAGATCCTGGACAGATTCGTTCGGACGGGAACTCACTGATTCCACGCGTACCACAGATGGTTGAGGTAAACGGCGAGCGCGCCGTGCTCTATGAGGTGACCACTGATGCGGGTGTGCAACAAATGGCGATGATCAAAAAAGCCCCCGGTGGGATGGCTAATTTTGTGGATCCCGCACGCCCTGATGACGTGTATTTGTTGCCGTTAGCTGAACAAAAGGCGTTGTATCAGCTCGAAATCCACTGGAGCAATTACAGCGAAGCGCTCGAATCAATGCCATTTTTTCAGTATCTGATAAATACTTTGCTCGTGACTTTTGTGGGCATGGCAGGCATGCTTCTTTCTTCTTCGTTGGTGGCCTATGGATTTAGTCGCTTTCGAGCGCGCTGGCTCGACGTGCTCTTTTTGCTGTTGCTCTCGACCATCATGTTGCCGTCGCAGGTGCGATTGATTCCGCTCTACGTTTTCTTTCAAAACCTCGGCTGGGTCAACACGCTGTTGCCTCTCATCGTGCCCCAGTTTTTCGCCAACGCCTACGACGTGTTTTTGTTGCGCCAGTTCATGATGACTATTCCGCTGGAAATGGATGATGCGGCCCGGATTGACGGAGCGAATCCGTTGCAAATCTTGCTCTACATCATCTTGCCACAGGCGCGTCCCGCCTTGGTGTCCGTGGCGATTTTCCACTTTTTATATGCGTGGAACGATTTCTACGAGCCGCTCATCTTTTTGCATACGCGCGACAAATGGACGTTAGCAGTCGGGCTCCAGACCTTCGATGCGCTCTACACCATCAACACGCATCTCATCATGGCGGTGTCGTTGCTGATGATTTTGCCGCCGATTATTCTCTTTTTCTTGGCCCAGCGCATCTTCACTCAGGGGGTCGTGTTTAGCGGTGTAAAAGGCTAAATAACGCATTGGAATGCAGTGTGATTCGGTGGTGCACATACGTGCACCACCGAATTGTTTTTTGTACGCATTGTATGATTTTGCGAAAAAAGGTGTACAATGGTCGTGTCCTGAAAAACACACATATACTCTCTGTTCGACCAAGGAGCGGTCAATGACGACAACACAGCCGATTCGCTGGGGGATTTTAGGGACTGGTCGGATTGCGGGCGTTTTTGCGGAGGGCCTGAAGGCTCAGCCCGATGCGCAACTCGTGGCGGTGGGCTCACGGAGCGCCGAGTCAGCGCAACGTTTCGCTGACCAGTATCACGTGGCGCGTGCTCATGCAAGCTACGAGGCGCTGGCCAATGATCCGGAAGTCGACGCCATTTATGTGGCGACACCGCATACCGGCCACATGGAAGAGAGCCTGCGCTGTATTGCTGCTGGCAAAGCCGTGCTCTGTGAAAAACCGTTCGCGGTGAATGCGTCCCAGGCCCAAAAAATGATCGATGCGGCCAAAGCCGCCAACGTGCCTTTGATGGAAGCCATGTGGACGCGCTTTTTGCCATCGGTGCGCAAAGTGGTCAGTCTCATCAACGAAGGTGCGATCGGCGATGTGCGCATGATTCAGTCCGATTTCGGGTTTCGCACCGAAGTCAACCCCACTGGGCGCCTCTTTGACCTGAACTTGGCCGGTGGCGGGTTGATGGACGTGGGCGTTTACTGCGTTTCGTTGTCGGTGATGTTGCTCGGCGAAGCACGCACCGCCACCGGTATTGCAGACATCGGCACGACCGGCATTGATGAGCAGGCTGCGGCGGTGATGGGCTTCGACGGCGGTCGGATTGCTTACTTCTCGACGGGCGTGCGCACCTCGACCCCGTGGGAGGCCTCAATCATGGGCACCGATGGCTGGATTCGCATCGAGTCGCCGTTTTTCGCCTCCAAAAAAATCACCCTCCACCGGGGTGGTAAGAGCGAAGTCATCGAAGTGCCGTTCGACGGCAACGGCTACCACTACGAGGCAGCCGAAGTCGGTCGTCTCATCCGTGAGGGGCGCATCGAAAGTGACATCATGTCGTGGCAAGATTCCATGTACGTCATGGAAGCCATGGATCGCATTCGTGGGGTATGGGGTCTGCGCTACCCGATGGAGTAGGCCGCGTTGAGTGATTAGGAACGACGGTTTCGCACTTTCCACACAAACAAAAAAGGGGACATGACAATGCAGTATGGAACGATCCCAGGCATCGCAAAGCCGGTGTCACGCTTGGTGCAAGGGAGCATCATGATTAGCTCGAGCAACGTGCCCGAGTGCTTCTACTTGCTCGACTCCATTCTTGACATGGGTTGCAACACCTTCGACACGGCGCACGTCTACGGCGGCGGCGACAACGAGCGCACCTTCGGGCGGTGGCTCCGCGAGCGTGGCAACCGTGACAAGGTCAACATCATTGGCAAGGGCGCACACCTCAGCCAAGACCGCAAGCGCGTGACCCCTTGGGACATCACCAGCGACATCTATGATTCGTTGGCACGCTTCAAGATCGACCATATCGACATTTACCTGCTCCACCGCGATGACCCAGATTTCCCGGTTGGTCCCATCGTCGAGACCCTGCACGAACACAAAAAGGCCGGGCGCATTTTGGCGTATGGTGGCTCAAATTGGAGCCACGAGCGCGTGGCGGAAGCCAATGCGTATGCCGCAGCTCACGGCCTTGATCCGTTCGTTGCCAGTAGCCCCAATTTCACCTTGGCAGTGCAAAACCAGCCACCGTGGGAAGGGTGTATCAGCATCAGTGCCGCCGATGCCAAGCCAGCGCGTGATTACTACGCCAACCTCAACATGCCCTTGTTTACGTGGTCGTCGTTGGCTGGCGGGTTCTTCTCGGGACGTTTGCGCCGCGACAACCTCGAGTCGTTTGAGACCTATCTCGACAAGTTGGCGGTGACCACCTACGCCAACGAAGAGAACTTCCGCCGTCTTGATCGCGTACAGCAACTCGCCGACGAAAAAGGCCTGAGCATCCCGCAGGTGGCTACCGCCTACGTGATGAGTTACCCGCTCAACATCTTTGCGCTCGTGGGTTGTCAGACCGCCGATGAATTCAAGGCCAACATGGCTGCGAGTGAAATCCGCCTCACCGCTGCTGAAATGGCGTGGCTCGAACTCCAGAGCGATAGTCGCTAATTCGTTGCCCCGCTTGTATAGTGCTCCCCCGTGGATGTGTGCATCCATGGGGGAGCTACTATTTTTTGTAGTAAAATAGTTGCAACTCACTGCAAAGTATGCTAATTTTGCAGGAGTGTATCGCAATAGTTACGATGAGCAAGAACGCATGTATCAAGTCAAACGAATGCGCATGATGGTCGGCATAGTGGCGGCCGCGCTGTTGTGGGGGTGTGGGGCGACTCCAGCGGCACCTGCTGCTACGGCTACGGTGTTGCCGACGGTGCCGCCAACGGCGACTGCGGTGCCGGTTGTGGCGAGTGGTGTGTCATTTGCTGGCACCAGTGTGGCTGGCAAAACACAGGCCGATGTAGCGGCTGTGCTGGCGACGTTTCGGCCACCGGCATACGAGATGAATGTGAGTGCAGGCGACCAGAGTTTGGCCATGACGTTGACGAAGTTGACGCTCGATACAGAGGCCACGCTCAGTGCCATCATGGCCGCATCCGCAGGGAGCACGGTTGCGCCGGTCTTTGTCTTTGACGAAGCCGAAATCACGGCACAACTCGATGCGTGGCAGGCAGAATTCGCGGCGCAATCGGGAGTCAGTTTGGTCGACGGCGAAGGCTTCTATGATGCGTCCTTTGTGACCGGTACGGCGCAGACGTTTGTGGTGGCCGACGCCCGTGATGCGGTGCTGGCGGCTCTGGCTAATCAGCAGAGCACGGTGACACTCCAGCTCCAGCCAATGAGTGAGCCGGTGCTCCCAAGCGCCACACAGCTCCAAGAGGGAATTAATGAGATGGCCGCTAACTGGCCAGGGATTGTGGGGGTGTACGTCTACAATCTCGACACCAACGAAGTGGTCGCAACGCTCAACGAAAACACGGTCTTTTCAGGGGCAAGTGTGATGAAAGTGTCCATTCTCATTCATGCGTACGCCAATCTGAGTGAATTTACCGATGATGATGTACGTGCGATGCGGCGCATGATTATCGACAGCGATAATTTGGCGGCCAATCGCATGTTGGCGGCTTCGGTACGGGGTGTGGGCACCGAGTCGGCCTACCAAGGTACGTTGAGCATGAACGAAATGTTCAAGTCGTTGGGACTCGAGCACACCTACCAGAATCTGCCCTACGAAGCACGTGAGTATTTGATTAACGTGTTGAATTACAACATTCAAGGTGGCCCTAAGCAAGAGGGGCAACCGCCGTTCACGGATGCTGACCCCATGTTGCGCACCACACCGGCCGAGATGGCGAGTGTTTTTGTGGAGCTGTACCGCTGTAGCCAGGGTGAGGGGAAGTTGGTTGAGCTTTACCCAGACACACTGAATGCGGAGCGCTGTGGCGAAATGCTCGACTTGATGCACCAGAATGCGGACTACTCGCGCATGATGTCGGGTTTGCCCGAAGACGCCTATGTGTCGCACAAAAGCGGTTGGATCGAAGACATGCAGGCCGATGTGGGGATTATCACGACGCCCAACAATCAGCATTTCGTGATGGCCGTGTACGTCTACCGTGACATTGCGGAGTCGGGTGGCTATCTGCTCGATGAAGTGGCAGGACCGGTCATTGGTGGGTTTGCCCGGCTCATTTATAGTGCGTATATGCCCGAAACTGCCACAAAATAAGCTGTTGTTCATTGAGCTGTCATGTAATCTGCTTGACATGCTTCGTGGTGGTCGGGTAATGTAGGGAGAAACCTACGTAGTGTAGTTTATTGCTACGCAGGGAGATGTTACGGTGCGTATGGTGGCCACAGTGTCTACGTCTTTTTATGCCGCCTACCACAGATGGAGAATTACATGCAGAGTTGGTATCGAATTCCGGTTGCAATAATTGTCATACTGTTCGTAATCACATTGCTCCCGTTCGGTGCTTTTGCGCAAGAAGCTCCGCCCATCGGTGATGGTGCGCAGAGTGACAATGGGACTGCAGCCCCCGCTCCGACACAAGCGCCGCCTGCGTTCCAACAGGGGTATGCGCCGACCTATACGATTCGTGCGACCCGCGAAGGCCTCGTCGGCAAGCGTACCGCCAATGGATATCGCATCCCAGAGCGGGCTTGGTTTGTCGCGTTGCCGTCGTGGAAAGTACTGTCGAGCCAAGGCGGCAACGAATTCCAAGTACGCGTCACCTACGAAGACAAAAGTATTGTGGTGCCAGTCTGGGATGTGGGCCCATGGAACACCAATGACGAGTATTGGTCGCCAGAACGTCGCTTTTATCGTGATTTGCCCCTTGGCATGCCGATGGCACAGGCTGCGGTGCAATTCGGCTACAACGGTGGTCTTGACATGTTCGGGCGCAAAATCACGCTGGGGAACGGCATCGACATCGCTGATGGCGCCTTCTGGGATGGCCTCGGCATGCGCAGCAACACGTGGGTGCGCGTCACCTTCTTGTGGATGGGTATCGATCCCGGTCCAGAAGGGCTGACCGACTCGTCGGCGAGTAGCACGGTCTATCCGCCGGGAACGGTCATCATCGACAACGGTGGCGCTGGTTTCTCCAACTATGCGGCTGTAGAATGGTACGACAACTTTTGTGGTCTCAACGGCAAACACGATTGGACGTTTGGGACTACGAATCCCGCCTACTCCGAGAATAATGCTTCGTGGGCCACTCAAATCAACGACATCGGCTATTACGAGATTATGGCCTTCGTGCCACCGTGTGGTCGACCAGCGACGCGGGCTGCCATCTACCGCATCAACAACAACGGTGCGGAGCGTGAAGTATGGGTCGATCAGGCGCTCCAGAGTAGCCGTTGGGCCTCCTTGGGCATCTACAACATGACGCCTGGGCAATCCAAGGTCACGTTGAGTGATGTGACTGGTGACGATGGCCAAAGCGTGCGTTTTGATGCGGTGATGTGGGTACCACGCTACGACAATATGCCGCCAACCGCTTGGATGCAAGAAGTCACCTTCATGGAAGGCGGCGCCTACTACGTGCGTTGGGGTGGCAGTGATGATGTTAGCGGTATTCAGTCGTACGATGTGCAGTATCGGCGCGACGGTGGCGAGTGGGTGGATTGGCAACTTGGTACTGGTGCTTTGGAAGCGCTCTTCTCACCGCCAGGCAGTGGCTATTACGAGTTCCGCGCTCGTGCCCGTGACTGGATGGCCAAAGAAGGTAGCTGGGACGTTGATCCTGTAACAATCAAGGGCGTTGTGGTACCATAGAAACATGGTGCTGGCTGGGCGGAGTCGTCGCCGACGGCTCCGCCCTTTGTGTTGGTGTAATTGAGGATCATGAATTACCTGGTAGATGGACATAATCTCATCGGCAGTTTGCCGCATATTTCGCTCAGCGATCACGACGACGAGTTTCAGCTCGTCATGTTGTTGCGTAAAATTGCTGTGGCCAAAAAAAACCGCCAAATCTTGGTGGTCTTTGACCGTGGAGTCTACGGGCACCAGCAATCGCTCAACGGCTACAACGTGACCTGTCATTTTGCGTTGTCACCCGAGGATGCGGATACGCAGTTGATTCGGCGTATCAAAGGCCTCGCGAAGCCCAAGGAATGGGCGCTCGTGACTGCAGATCGGCGCATCATCGATGTGGCACACCAATACGGGGTGCGCCATATGCCCAACGCCACGTTTGTGGGTCAGTTGCTCCGCAAAACGAATACGACCGCTGAATATCACGATGAAAAGCCCGAAGTGCCCTTGTCACCGGCGCAAATCGAGGCGTGGCGCGTCGAAATGAATTTGCCCATAGAACCAAGTGCCGAAGAGTTGCTGATGCGCGAAAGTATGCGCGATTTGGCGCCTCCCAAGCGCAAAAAGAAATAACCAGCCCCACTGTGTCACGCGCACACACGTCAGCGATACAGCCAAGAGAACAACCACTATGCCAATAATGATGGTCGATGTGAATCGTCAGCGCCTCATAGGAGCGCGTTTGTTGGTGCCCGATGCGGTGTTATTAGCCACTCATCATGCCAACATCTACGAAGGGTGCGAGTACGGCTGTGTGTTTTGTGAGGGGTGGGCCCATATTCAACGTCCATTCAATGAAAGTGTGCGAATGATGGGGCATCTCGCTGAGGTGGCTCAGCGGGAACTCGCCGATATCCCGGCACACGAGATTGTAGCCCTCCAAGGGGTGAGCGATCCCTATCAGCCTGCCGAACAACAGTTTCGCCGTACCCAGACGATGCTGAAAGTGATGGCGCGCCTACAACGTCCGGTTGCGCTGATGACGCGGAGTGTGGCCGTGGCCGACGATATTCCGCTGTTGCAGTACATTCATCAACACGCATTTGCGTTGGTGGTAGTGTCCGTTGCGTCACACGCTCGTGATGTGGTTGATATCGTAGAGCCCAAGTGTGCGCCGACGAGCGAGCGATTGGAGTTGGTCAGACGACTCCGGGATGCAGGCATTCCGGTAGGGGTGATGGTCAGTCCGTTGGTGCCCTATCTCAACGACACCGATTATGCACTGCGGATGTTGTTGGAGCAGATTCAAGCGGCGGGAGCGTCGTTTGTACACTGGGAGTACGTGCGCATCCCGCATCAACGGGTGCAGGAGCGTTTGATTGGCGCGGTGATGCGCACCAACGGTTTTTCAGCGACGTATTTGCGTGATTTATATGCGAACACGGCGGTGGTTGATGCACGGTACGCCCAAGAACGCAACCACGTGGTGGCACAAATGTGTGATGAACTCCACCTGCCGACCCACTTGCCCTACGAGTATTTTCGTGGTCGGCTTTCACTCGAACACGAAGTCGCCATGGTGCTCTTACACCATGCCAACCGCGACGAGTGGTATGGGCGCTCAACATTAGCAAGCCAAGCGCGTGCGTTGGCTGCTGACGTGATGCGCGGCACCTGGCAATTGGATGAGTTACAAAAACACCCGTCGTATGCGCTTTTTCAGGAGCGTATCAACCGGTAAGCCGGATGGGGTGTGGTATAATCAACTAAATTCTTTTGTCATATCGGTAGGAATCGCCCATGTTGTCGTTGGTACGTGTGAATCGCAAATGGGTCGGCTGGTTGCTGGGGATGGTTCTGTTGGTAGCATGTGGCACCGATGCATCAACGGTGGCACCCCGTGAAACGGTACCCGCAGTGCTCTACATTACGCCGGCTGCCACATTGGATGTGGACGCCACCGTGACTGCGTATGCGTTGGCCATCATACCGACCCCGACGCCATCGGGTATGTATATTGTGAAATCCGGTGACACGTTGAGTGGCATTGCCACTGACTTTGGCACGACCGTTGAAGCCATCATGGAGCTCAACGGCGTCAGTGATCCGCAGCTCATCCAAGTCGGTCAGGCGCTCATTGTGCCGTCGCTAGTCGACCGTACGCCTCAACCCGCGCCTACGCTTGGTCCCGAAGATGCGCCAACTCCGCTCCCAACAGAGACTCCGGTGCCGGTTGAGCCATCGCCGACGCCCACCGCCTAACAGCAGGAGTTGTGGTCATCATGCCTGCGAAACACATCGTTTTGATTGGTCCACCTGGAGCCGGCAAAAGCACCGTTGCTCACGCCATTGCGGCGTTGTTGACGGTGCGCATTGTTTCTACGGGTGTATTGCTCCGTGACGAAATTGCGGCCGGTACGGCGCGAGGGCGTGAAATCGCTGCGGCCATCGATCAAGGCAACTTGGTAAGCGATGCCATGATGCATGCGGTATTAGCCGACCATGTGGCCCAATTTGCTGCCACCGAAGGGCTCGTCCTCGATGGGTATCCGCGTACGCTCAGTCAGGCCGCACATTTGCCAGCGTTGTTGGCGTCGTACGGGCGGACCCTTGATTTGGTGGCGCTCATCGATATTCGTGATGACGAAGCAGTACGTCGTTTGAGTGGTCGGCGCATGTGTGTTACCGCAACGGAAACGTTCCCGGTGCACGTTGATGAGCCAGCGACGATTGCTGATTGTCAGCGCCGTGGCGGCACGCTCGTACAACGCCCCGATGATGCGCCAAGTGTGATTCAGCACCGCGTCGACGTGTATCACGAGACAACCGCGCCGCTCATTGCGCACTTTCACCAACTGGGCATGCTCCAACGGGTCGATGGCGCACAGCCGGCGCCCGCGGTTGCACGGCAAATTGTGGAGTACTGCCTATGACTTCGGTGCCACCTACCTCGTTACGCATCCTCATGGTGGCAGCTGAGATGTCGCCGTACGTCAAAACCGGCGGCTTGGCAGACGTGCTCGGCGCCTTGCCACATGCGCTCCATGCCATGGGGCATGATGTGCGCGTGGTCATCCCACGCTACGGCCTCATTGATGGCGCACAATTCGGCGTCGAGGTGTTGTGTGAACGGATTCCGGTGCCCATCGACGACGGGGTTGATTTTGTGACGGTGGAGCAAGCCATGAGTGGCGCAGTCCCCGTGTGGTTGATGGCCCACAGCGCGTATTTCAATCGCGACGGAGTCTCGATGTACGACGACGACGATCGTCGTTTCGTGTTTTTTTGTCGTGCAGCCCTCGAGTCCATCCGCCAGCTCAACTGGCAACCGGATGTCATCCACTGCCACGATTGGCAGACCGCCATGATTCCCCATTTGTTGCGCACCACGCTGGCCGATGAGCCGTGGTTTCAAGGCGTGGCCACGTTGTTGACGATCCACAACTTGGCGTTCCAAGGAGTGTTTGGGCACCGCGTGTTGCAGATTGCCGGCGTACCACGGCATGATTTCGAGGTCGTCGAGGCACCGAGTGCTTCGGATTCGGTGCGCCTGTTGGCGGGTGGGATTTACTACGCCGACATCATCAATTCGGTGAGCCCAAGTTACGCTCACGACATGCTTGATCCCGAATACGGCGAGGGTCTCGATACGCTGTTGCGCAGTCGGCGTGACCGAGTCTACGGAGTGCTCAACGGCATCGACAGCGAGTCGTACGACCCGCACCACGACACCGCCATTGGGACGCCGTATGCGGTGAGTGCACTGCAAGGCAAGCAACAGTGCAAACGGGATTTGCAGCAGCTCCTCGGCTTAACGGTCAGTGACACGACGCCGTTGTTGGTGATGGTGTCGCGTTTGACTGCCCTCAAGGGGTTTGATGTGGTCGATGCGTGTCTCGAATCGCTGTTGGGCGACCTCGGCGTGCAAGTGGTGGTGATGGGCACTGGCCAACAGCGCTTTCACGACCGCCTCAATGAACTCCGGGCGCGCTTTCCCCACCAACTTGCCTTCCGTTTGACCTTCGATGAAGTACTGGCACGGCGCATGGTGGCAGGAGCAGACCTCTACCTGATGCCGTCGCGCATTGAGCCGTGTGGCACGGCGCAGATGATTGCGATGCGCTACGGAGCGGTGCCGATTGTGCATGCCACCGGGGGACTCAAAGACACGGTACGTCCCTATAACGACCTGACCAATGAAGGCAACGGGTTCGCCTTTAGCCCGCTGACGACCACCGCCTTGTTGGAGACGCTGAGCAAAGCGCTCGCCATGTATGCGCAGCCACTCATGTGGCGCCAGCTGATGATTCGCGGGATGACGACCGATTTTTCGTGGCGAGTAGCAGCGAAGCAGTACGCTGACCTCTACCGCCGAGCGCTGACTGCGCATATGCCGCTCTAAACAGAGAAGGAGAGAGACCGATGTCGATTTATCAGGAAAAGGCCGATCAGGCCAGTGCGTTGCTCCACGAGTTCGATCTTGATTGTTGGTTGACGTTTGCCCGTGAGACGGTGGTTTCGCCCGATCCTGGCATCGAATTGGCGATTGGTAGTAATGTGACGTGGCCGTCTGCCTTCATTTTTGCGAAAAACGGCGCTCGGGTGGCCATTGTGGGGCGGTACGACGTCCCCGGGGTTGAGAGCTACGGCGTCTTCCCAAAAATCGTGAGTTATGATGCTGGCATTCGCGAAGCGTTGATTGCAGAGCTCACGGCGCTCAATCCGCGCCAGATTGGCCTCAATTACAGCGTTGACGACAAAACGTCCGACGGCTTGACGGTGGGCATGTACTTGATGCTGCAAAACCTGCTTGCGGGTACGCCGTTTGCCGATCGACTGGTGAGCGCTGGACCGTTGTTGAGTGCACTGCGGGCCCGCAAAACTGCTGGCGAAGTGGCGCGCATTCAAGCTGCCATCGACACCACGGAAGAGATTGTTGACTTGGTGACGGCCCAGATTGTGGTGGGCAAGAGTGAAAAAGACATCGCAGACTTCATTCACGATCAGTTCAAACAACGCGGCCTGCCAGCGGCATGGGCGTGGGACGGCTGCCCGATTGTCAATAGTGGCCCCAACTCGGCGGTTGGTCACGGCGTGCCTAGTGCGCACATCCACGTGGAGCCCGGGCATATTGTGCATATCGATCTCGGAGTGCAACAGGACGGCTACTGCTCCGACATTCAACGCCTCTGGTATGTGCGCCGTCCCGGTGAGACGGAGTTGCCCGCCGAAATTCAACGGGCCTTTGACACGGTGCGCCAAGCAATCCGTGAGGGCGCCAAGGTGCTCAAGCCGGGTGTCAAAGGACACGAGGTCGATCAAGTGGCTCGTGACGTGATCGTGGATGCTGGGTACCCAGAATACATGCATGCCTTTGGCCATGGTCTCGGCAAAGCCTGCCACGACGGCGGCCCGCTTTTGGGACCACGCTGGGAACGCTATGGCAATACGCCGGACATGTTGGTGGAGGCCGGCAACATTTATACCTTGGAATTAGGTGTGATTACGTCGGCTGGCTACGTGGGCCTCGAAGAGGATGTGCTCGTTACCAACGAAGGCGTCGTCTTCCTCTCCAAAGAGCAGACCATGATGCGCATGATTTAGTTCGTCCGTGACGGTGCTCCCGCTGTGTTGTGTACCACACAACACAGCGGGGGTTTTTTGTGGAGTTTTTGTATATCAAACATATAGTAGATGTGCGAAAAATGGCATACAGATGCGTAAAATCGGGTGATATACTAGGGGCGTAAGAACTCCGCACTACGGGATTACCTCCCACATTTTACCTTTCGTCATGCACACGGTAGTGCGGACTATCCACTACGGAGGTCCGAAATGAATGCTGTGTTGCGTGCATTGCGCGGGGTGATATTCACCTTACGGTTAGCGCTCCCCAAAATCGGTGCTGGCTGGATGTTTGCTTTGTTGACGAGTAATTTCAACCGTATTTCGATTGTAGAATTTGGCGTGACTGCGGCTGTAATAACGGCCATGATTGGTATGCATCACTTTTTGTCGCCCTTTCAAGTCATCATTGGGCGTACTGCAGACCGCTACCCGATCTTTGGGTATCGGCGTACGCCATACTTCTTGTTGGGTGGTCTGCTAGCATCAAGTGCGTTTGTCTTTTTGCCGGGTGTCGCATCTGCCATGGGTCAAGGGCAAACGTGGGCGTATTTTGCTGGATTCGGCCTGTTGTTTTTGTTTGGCGTGGGCATTGCTGCGACTGGTGATTCGCACCACTCATTGATTGCTGAAATCACCACACCAGAGCGGCGGGGCATCATCGTGGCGGTGGTATGGACGTTTACCATCATCAGTGCGATTGCGGCGGCCATTGTCATCAAAGTGACCATGGGCGGGGCGTTCGAGATGGCACAAATGCAATCGTTGTACCAGCTGACGCCGGTGGTAGTACTTGTGGCCGCATTGCCCATTTTTGGGCTCGAGCCCAAGCGGAGTCGGATTGAGCTCCAGCAGTTGGCGGCCAGCTCGGTCGGTGCAGGTGCTTCCCCATTCAAGTCGTTGGGGGTAGCGCTTGATCTCATCAAGAGCAATGCGCAGGTGCGGGCTTTCTTCGGTTTCGTCTTTTTCTCCATTCTCGGTGTCTTCTTGCAGGATGCCATTTTGGAGGTCTTCGGTGCAGAAATATTCGGCATGAGCATCGCCGAAACGGCCGCATTTAGTTCGACTTGGGGAGCCGGAGTGCTCGGCGGCATGATGGTGATGGGGGTATTGAGCAGTGTGTCGCGTATCGGCAAAAAGACCATCGGTATTATTGGCGGTCTAGGGACGGCTTTCGGTCTCGGCATGTTGACATTGGCTGCTTTGACCGAGACGCGCTCGTTGTTGAATCCCGCGTTGCTGACCATGGGGCTCTTTACCGGTTTCTACAACGTTGGTGCGCTCTCCATGATGATGGAGATGACCGTGGAGGGCTCAACGGGGCTTTACATGGGGATGTGGGGCATGGCTCAAGCATTCGGTATGGGCGCTGCGTCGTTTTTGAGCGGCGCACTCAAGACGGTGTTGATTGAGACGGGGATGCTGGCCCCAGCCCTCGGGTATACGGTCATTTTCGGCCTTGAAGTCGGCTTAATGGTCATTGCGGTCGCCGTGTTGCGTAGTGTGAACATTGCGCAGTTCAAAACGTTGAGTCGTGCAGATCTGACTGCTACCATGGAACATGGTGCGGTTGCCTAGGCACGGGAGCAAGACAACATGGCAAAGTTTGACTTTCAAAACGTCGCAAGTCACTACGACACGATTCACTTGCACAGCCCGGCAGTCTCGCAAGCAGTCGGCGCCTTTTTGGCCACCACTGTCGGGCAGGGGCGTACGATTCTCGAAATCGGAGTAGGCACCGGGCGCATTGCGTGCCCGGTCGTCGAGCACGGGTGCCAACTCGTAGGGATCGACGTATCACCGGGTATGTTGGCAGTCGCTCAAGAGCGTGGTCTCGACCGCTTGCTGATTGCTGACATGATGAAAGTGCCCTTGGCCACAGCAAGTGTGGACGCGGTGCTAGCGGTACATGTGCTCCATCATGCGAGCGACTGGCGCGAAGCGCTCCGCGAGGTATCACGGGTGCTGAAACCGGGTGGTTTATTCATCGAAGGCCGCGACTGGGACGATCCGGAGTCGTGTGCCATGCAGATTCGTAGCATGATGCGCCAGACCATCATTGAGCTGGCGCCGGGGATTCGCCCACCCGGGGCCGGAGCCGCACGGCAGCAGTTTTTGACACGCCTCGGTGGTACCACCCAGCCTGACCAAGTAGCAGCCAGCTGGCAGGCGTCTACCTCACCGGCCGAAGTGATTGCCACCATGCGCCGGCGCAACGACCCGGAGACGTGGGCCATTGAGCCAGCCTTGTTGACGGCCACGCTCGATCGCGTGGAGGAGTGGGGGCGTACGCGCTGGCCAGATTTTGCAGCGGCCATGCCATACGAACGCCGCTTTTTAGTGGGGGTGACGACCATGTACCCGCAGGCCGAGCCCGAGCAGGTGTTGACACCCTAGCAGGCAGTTGTAGAAAGGAAGTTGGCGAGATGTCTCACGATACTCTGGCAAAGGTCCCCGCACACCACCACGTCTTTCCATTCACGGCAATCGTGGGACAGGCCGATCTCAAGCAGGCCTTGTTGTTGTGTGTCATTGATCCTGCAATTGGCGGCGTGATGATTATGGGGCATCGTGGTACGGCCAAAAGCACGGCAGTGCGTGCACTTGCCGACATGTTGCCGGCGGTGAAAGTGGTCGCCGGCTGCCCGTACAATTGTGACCCAACGCACCCCTCACCGCTCTGTCCGCACTGTGGGGCGCAGAGCAAGTTGAAAGGGGTCGTGAGTGCGGTGCCTGTCGTTGATTTGCCCCTTGGTGCCACCGAAGATCGCGTTGTCGGGGCACTCGACATCGAGCGGGCTCTTGTGGACGGTGAGCAGGCCTTTGCACCCGGGTTGCTGGCACGAGCAAATCGCGGCTTTTTGTACATCGATGAAGTAAACTTACTCGAAGATCACCTCGTGGATTTGCTCCTCGACGTGGCCACCTCCGGTGTCAACGTGGTCGAGCGTGAGGGGATGAGCGTGCGCCACCCGGCTCGCTTCGTGCTCGTAGGCAGTGGCAACCCCGAAGAGGGCGATTTGCGACCACAGTTGCTCGACCGCTTCGGTCTGCATGCGCACATCACCACGATTACTGACATCCACGAGCGTGTGGAAATCGTGCGGCGGCGGCGGGCCTTCGACCTTGATCCGGCCGCATTTGTGGCCCAGTGGGAGAAGGAGCAGACCAAGTTGGCCCGGCGTATTCGCGCCGCCCAAAAGCTCTTGCCCGAGGTGCAAATTGCCGATGGTGCGTTGTATGCGGCCGCCGAATTGTGTGCGTTATTGGCCATTGACGGGCATCGTGGCGAGTTGACACTGATTCGCGCTGCTGGAGCGCTTGCGGCCTACGAAAAGCGCACCAATGCCACCGCAGTCGATGTGCTCAGGGTGGCCACGTTGGCGTTGCGTCATCGCTTGCGCAAGGATCCGCTCGAAAGCGCCGGTGATGAGGTGCGCATCGAGCGTGCCATCGCTGATATTAAAAAGCACGGGTTGGTGGCCGCATAGGTTGGTGAACCTTCCTCCTACCCTCCTAGGATAATTCCCTAGGAGGGAAATCTTTTTCATGTATCAATCGGTTTTGACTGTAAGATAGTCAATTATTGTTGAATCAGAAGTAATGATTATCAACTGATGTTTGGCGCGTGAGATTGCAACATACAAATCATTGAGGCTGTGAATGTTCTCTGTGCTATTAGACACATTCCAGTCACGGTACTCAAAATCAATTAAAATGACTACATCTGCTTCAAGTCCTTTGAATGACCTAATTGTAGAATAGTAAATCCCATTATTTTGTCGCCACGCTGAATAAGATTCGGTGATGTTATATTCATGTGATTCGACCATACCTACAATTGACGATAAGTTTTTTGTATATGGCCCTAAAA
>Ga0172373_10003522_pt1 | contig 22852 bp, 18 predicted proteins | sample Lak10m_2_FD_114546 | JGI IMG/M metagenome (GOLD analysis project Ga0172373, IMG submission 114546) | Freshwater microbial communities from Kabuno Bay, South-Kivu, Congo - kab_092012_10m | ecosystem: Environmental > Aquatic > Freshwater > Lake | place: Democratic Republic of the Congo...
CTTCCATTCATCAGAAACGAGAAAGAGCGCGTTTTGGCAGGTTTGAAAAAGCGGAACTGGTCAGCCGAGCAGCTGGGACTGATTGACGAGGTGCTGCGTCTGGACGGTATGCGTCGTTCTTTGCAGACAGACATGGATAAATCGCTGGCGGAGCAAAATAAGCTTTCGGCAGAAATAGGAGGTTTATTCAAGCAGGGTAAAAAGGAGGAAGCAGAAGGCCTGCGGGCGCAGGTAGCCTCGCTCAAAGCGGGCAGTGCAGATCAAAAAGTAGCCCACGACGAGGTACTGAGTGCGATTCAGGACTTGTTGTACCAGATACCTAATATTCCCCATGATTCGGTACCGGCGGGCAGAACGGCAGAGGACAACGAAGTATATCAGGCTTGGAATGCGCCTTTGCCGGAGCTTCCGGATTCGGCGTTGCCCCACTGGGAGTTGGCTTCAAAATACCAGATTTTTGATTTGGAGCTGGGGGTAAAGCTCACGGGCAGCGGATTTCCTGTTTTTAGGGGGAAAGGGGCGCGCCTGGAACGGGCGCTCATCAGTTTTTTCCTGGACGAAGCGACGGCTGCCGGATATGAAGAGATTCTTCCTCCGCTGATGGTGAATGAAGATACGGCCCGTGCGACGGGTCAGTTACCGGATAAGGAAGCGCAGATGTACTATGTGGAGCGGGATAATCTCTATCTGATTCCAACGGCTGAAGTTCCGGTGACCAACCTATACCGCGATGTCATTTTGGATGTGGCGGAGTTGCCGGTAAAACTGACGGGTTATACCCCTTGTTTCCGGCGGGAGGCTGGCTCCTACGGGGCAGATGTGCGCGGACTCAATCGCGTACACCAGTTTGATAAGGTAGAAATTGTTCAGCTCACCCATCCGGCTAAGTCCTATGACGCGCTGCAGGATATGTTGAAGCACGTTGCCGGGTTGTTGGAAAAGCTGGAACTCCCCTATCGTATTTTGCGTCTGTGTGGTGGCGATATGGGCTTCACCTCGGCGCTCACGTTTGATTTTGAGGTGTATTCAGCGGCTCAAAAGCGTTGGCTGGAGGTCAGTTCAGTATCCAATTTTGAGACTTATCAGAGCAATCGGCTGAAATTGCGTTTTCGGGAAGGCAAGGACATTCAGTTGGCTCATACCCTCAATGGAAGTGCGTTGGCCCTGGCGCGTATTGTAGCAGCTATCCTGGAGAACAACCAAACGCCGGATGGAATTGTTATCCCCAGGGCGCTACAGCCTTACACGCGTTTTGATGTGATAAAATAATTTTTCCGCCGGGCGGAAGTGATTTCAAAAACGGAGTATATGTTCGGATACTATGGTTATATGGCCGTAGCTGGCCTACTGTCCTTAGTGGGATTGTATATCGGTCAGCGGCTGAAATCGAAATTTGGAAAATACAGTGCTATGCCTACCAGCTCGGGGATGAGCGGGCGTGAAATAGCAGAAGAGATGCTGCGCAGCTATGGCATACACGATGTGCAGGTAACCGAAAGCCACGGGGTATTGAGTGATCACTACAATCCACTTACCAAAACAGTGGCTCTGAGCCGCGATGTTTTTTATGGCCGCCATGTCGCCGCCGCTGCCGTGGCTGCCCACGAGTGCGGCCATGCGGTACAGCATGCTACGGCATACAGCATGCTCCAACTGCGCTCAACCCTGGTGCCTATCGTACAGTTTTCTTCGATGGCACAGCAATGGCTGCTGTTGATTGCGTTCATGACGTTGGGTACCATGCCGCAGATTATGCTGGTCACTATTATTGCATTTGCCATCACCACGGTTTTTAGTTTCATTACCCTACCCGTCGAGTTCGATGCCAGTCGCCGGGCACTGGCGTGGCTGGATAAATCCGGTGTTGCGCGAGGGCCGGAATACGCAGGTGCCAAAGACGCTCTAAGCTGGGCAGCCATGACGTATGTGTCTGCCGCGTTGTCTGCCCTGGTTATGCTGCTGTTTCTCATTTTTCGGTATATCGGTGCAAACGAAGAATAATCAAATCACTATCATACGACCACACCTATGACACAGGAAGAAGTAGATATGTACATCGAGGACGCCCAGGAACACATGGATCGGGCGATTGAACACCTGCATCACGAGCTAAACAAAATCTCTACCGGTAAAGCGTCTCCTGCCGTAGTAGCCGAATTGTTGGTATCCTATTATGGCAGTATGACCCCGATGGCGCAGGTTTCCAATGTTAGTGCCGCCGATGCGCGCACCTTGGTGATTCAGCCTTGGGAAAAATCTATGCTCGGCCCCATCGAAAAAGCGATTTTCGAAGCCAATATCGGGGTAACGCCTATGAATGACGGACAGGTGGTGCGCCTTTCTTTCCCGCCCCTCACCGAAGAGCGTCGCAGGGATTTGGTGAAGCGCGCCAAGCACCTGGGCGAAGAAGCAAAGGTAAGTCTGCGAAATACGCGCCGGGATGCCATGGAGCAGGTGAAAAAAGCCGTCAAAGCCGGATTTCCAGAGGACGCCGGAAAACGAAAAGAAGAAGAAATTCAGGATATGATCACTAAGTATTCTGCTAAAGTAGATCAGGTGCTGGACGGAAAAGAAAAGGATATTCTTACCGTCTGATGAATGGATGGCCTAGCTAGCGCGCGAACCTCTTTGCCTTCGGCGAAGGATTCGCGCACTAGCAATCCGCACGATGGTGCGAGCGGCTGTCGGTTGCCCTATCGAAGGGAGTTGTTTATCCCAAATAGCCATCAGGTGTCCCGGTGGCCGACTAGTACGAGGTATTAGGTCGTACGTTGGCAAGGGATTGTGTTTTAGCAGAAAAATGTAGCGGTTGATTTTGCAGGATTGCAAAATACTTATACCTTTGCCAGACTTTTTCAAAAACGAAATCGCAGAGCGATAAAAATATACTACAATGAAAAGGACGTATCAGCCTTCAAGAAGAAAGCGCGTTAACAAGCATGGCTTCCGTGCCCGTATGAGCTCTAAAAATGGCCGCAAAGTATTGGCGCGTCGTCGGGCCACTGGTCGTTATAAATTGACTGTTTCAGACGAGAAGCGCCTGAAGTAATTTGCTTGTTATTGTACTTTGTCACCCCGCAAGACTCTGTACCGCTTGCGGGCTTCTACGGCGAACGTACTACCTGAATAGTCAATAAACAGCTTTTCGTAAAGCGATTTGGCTTTTTCCATATCGTTCAGGTATTTTTCGCACAACTCAGCCAGCGCGAAGATGGAGTTATCCGCACGGATTCCTTCGCCGTACGTATCCACTATTTTTTGGTATTCCTGCGCGGCTTCCTGGTATTTCTTTTGTTTTACAAACACTTGGGCTCTCAGGTAGAGGACGTCGTCTTCGAGTGAGTGGCCGGGAAATATTTTTTGCAAGGTATCCAATTGCTGGAATGCTTCCGCAAATCGGTTTTGAAATACCAGCAAATCCGCCTGTGCGTACCGTTGCAAAGCGGCAGCGCTGGTATCCAGTCCCAGGTTATCGGTGATGAAGATTGACAAGTCCAGGGCGTCATTGGAAATGAGCTTGGAGGTGGATGCTTTGAGCACATCAAACTGTGCCTGTGCCCAGGTGAAGTCACCGGCATAATAGGACAAACGGGCGTTGCGAAAGCGGGCTTCGTTGCCGAGCTGGTCATCCCGAAATGCTTTATCTACCTGGGAGTACAACAACGTAGCTTCCCATATTTCTCCTTTTATCAGGTATAAATCGCCGAGAGTAAGTTTGGCTTCCGCCTGTTTACGGGAATTGAGGCCGGGCAGTGCGATGGTTTGTTGGAGCAACTCGATTGCTTTTTCCGCATTATTGAGGTAGAACGCTTCCAATTCGGCGAGTTCGAGGATAATCTGTGCGGTATTTCGGTTGTATCCAACTTCCTGAAGGAACCCCAGGTATTCCTGTTCCAGTGTTTTGAGGTCATGGAGGGAATACGCAAATCCCTCTACTAGTTTGATGCGTCGATAGCGGAGCGAGGACAGCTTGGCATCGAGATAAAAAGGGGACTCAGGGCCTTTTTCTTCCACGATATAATCGAACGCCTGGATTGCCGGGTCGTAATTGGCGTCGTTGGCCGCGATTTGTGCGAGTTGAAAAATCCGGTTTCCATTTTCTTTTAATCTTCGGTCGAGTGCGCGGAATTGGCGTAGGGCGTTTTCGTAGTCTTTTTGTTGAAGGTAAGTCCAGGCAAGTAATTCCGGAAGATGGATGGCTTGTTCGTGTTGTTGGATACGTGCGTAGAGTTGTTTTTGTAGCTCGGGATAGTCGTTTTCACTTAGGTAGCGTTGAAAAATGGTTTGTACGCTTTCGCGGCGGTCGGGCATGGCATCCAATAAGTGGAGAAACTGCTCGATCATCCGGGGGATATCGCCCTTGCGATGGTAGAGTTCTCCGAGGCTATTGGCAAAGATGAGGCGGTCGTTGAGCAAGTCAATACCCTTGTTGAATGTTTCGATGGCCAGGTCGAGTTTGTTGAGGCTATTGAACATATTGGCGAGGCGCACGACCGCAAAGCGGTCTTTGGGCAACTTCTCAATGGCTTTGCGGTATTGTACCAGGGCGTCTGCTTCTTTGAAGCGCTGGTCGAGTGATCGGCCGAGGGTAATGTACAGTTTCCCATCGTCTGGGGTTTTGCGGAGCAGCCGGGTTACTATTTTATCGAGGTCGCTGTATCGCTCCAGTTGGAGCAGGCAATCGACATAGCGGTCGAAATACAGTTCATTGGTTTCCTGTCCGAGGAATAATTTTTCATATAAGACAGCCGCTTTTTCATACTCTCCATCCAGGTAATACTGTTGAGCCAGTTTTGCTTCCTGTCCGTTGGCCATAAAAAAGGCGCACATCAGAAGTCCAAGAATAAGTAGGCGCATATTTTTGCTGGTATTATTTCAGGGTAACAATGTGAATCCGGGGTTGGTTTTCTTTGCCTCAGCGCACGATAAGTGAAGGGTTGACGGGGTATCGGCCAAACTGTTTGCTGTACACCGCCAAGCCGTTATCTGCTTCCATGCGAACGCTCAGATAGCCTTTTTTTGCAGCCTTTTGAAGGGCAGTTTGTGAAATAGGTACGCGAATTAGCTCGCCATAGGTGCCTGCTTCGTACAATTTGCGGTCTTTGGGTTGTGCATGCCAGGAGAGTACGCCGCGGTGGTCGGCGGGGTCATCTGCCAGACGAATAGTCACGGGGGTCATCCCTTGTACCGTCACCTTCAGGTTGGATGGATTGGTGTACAGGTCGGTCATGGGGTATGCATTGGGATTTTGGTGTGGAGATACGCGTGCTCCAAGCATATAATCCTGGTCTTTGGAAAAGTTCTTATCGCGGTCTTTGTCGAGCAGTGGTTTGGATGAAACTTCTGCTAGGAAGTAGGCTTCTTGGGCAGCACTGTATTTGAGGTTGCTTAGTGGAATGCGGTATTCAAAATAGCCTTTTCCGGCACCATTGGCTTTGCGGCCATCCAGTATATTCCACTGTTTTAGGGACCAGGAGGCGGCGGAAAAGCGGGCGGGTTCTATTTCGAAAATTTGTGTGCCTTGCGGTTGTTTATCGGATTGCACTACAAAGCTGAATACGTTGTGGTGCAGGGCTTTTCCGGCAGGATCACGCAGCACCAACTGTACGCTCCCCAGTCCGGCGACGGTGGGCACAGCAAAAGATTCGGGCGTGAGGGTACGTTGCATCCATGGCGTATAGGCGATTTGGCGCGAGGAGGTATGGATAGTCGTTTCCTGGCCTGTTTGATCCATAAAGCGGACGTTGGTTTCGAGGGTTAGCACTTTGCCGGTGATGGCCGTATCGCTCATGACCGAGAGGAAGAGCGGTACAGACAGGTTTTTTCCCGCATCGATGGTGGTACAGATTTCGTTGCCGGTGGATACATAAAACGGCGCGTGAAAGTCCTGGTCGCTCATTCCGTCGGCCAGGTCGCCGAGGCCGGAGAATTTGGGGGTTCGGTCGAAACGCCAGTAGCCGTTCCACTCGTTGATGACATCGTGGTGTTCGGTGTAGAGCCATCCGGCGATTTTGGGAAACATGCGGAATGTGTTCATCATGCGGTGGTAGTCCCAGCTCCAGTCCACATCGCCGGTGCTGCCGTCGTAGCCCCATACATTTCCGCACTCTGAGTTGATATTGGGTTGGTCGGCTTGTTTGAATCCGGGCTGGAAGTGATAGGTACTTCCTATGAAGGTATTCTTATCTATATTTTTGAGGTGGTCTTCCCATGCCCAGCCAGGCAGGTATTCATGCCAGGAGTTGATATCGGTTTCGGTATGTCCTGCGCCGCAGCAGATGGAGTTGTCTTCTACGAGGCGGGAAGGGTCGAGGGATTTGGCGAGGTAGTACATAGAAGCTACCCATTGTTGGGTTTGTGGAAGGTAGCGGCTTTCTTCCTGGTTGGTTTCGGGGTTGGTGACGCGGGTGCTGAGGCCCCAGGTTTCATTAAATACTATCCAGCTAAAGATGGCTGGGTGGTTGTAATCGCGGCGTATCATTTCGCGGAGCGTGAATTCGGAGGCTTCCTGCATAGCGGCATCGGGTTGACCCCAGGAGTTGGGTAGGTCGGACATGACGAGCAGCCCCAGTTTGTCGGCCCAGTAGAGTTTGCGGGGAATATCTGCTTTGATATGGGTACGGATACCATTGAGTCCGATGTTTTTGCAGAGCTGGATTTCGTTGCGCATAAATTCATCGGAAGGGAAGGTATAAAACCCGTCGGGGTGGTAGGATTGGTCGAGTGTAAGCTGGAGATAAACGGGTTTGTGGTTGAGGGCGACATAGGAATATTCTGTGCCGGGTAATTTTGCCACGCCGATATGGCGCATGCCAAAGTAGGTTTTCACCAGGTCTGCGCCGGCTTTTACCTCCATTTGGTACAAGTAGGGGTCTTGGAGATCCCAGAGGCGGGGATTATCTATTTTGATAGCTGCGCTGGCCTGGCGGGCTTGTTTTTTATAGGTGATGGTAGCGGGCAGGATGCCGGTTGGAGTTTGGATACGGATTTGGACGGGCAGGTCTTCTGCGGGCGGTTCGGCGAGGGTGATTTGTAGTTGTACGAGCTGGCGGTCAATATCGGGGGTACAGTGTACGAGGTCGATGAAATTGCCGTCGCGTGCTTCGAGATAGGTAGTTTGCCAGATACCTCGGGCGTTGCCGTAGCCTTGTTTTCCATAGAGGGTGAAGTCTCTGCGCGCATCATCTACGCGGATGATGAGATCCTGTGCCTGACCGGGTTTGGCAAAGGAGGTGAGTTCAAGGGAGATGGGGGTGTATCCGCCGCGATAGGTACCTACGAGGTGTCCGTCGAGCCATACGGTAGTTTCCCAATCGGAGGCTCCGATAATGAGGAAGGGGCGTCGGTTTTGCCAGGAAGTGGGGATGGTGATACGTCGGTGATACCAGGCGATATCTGCTTCGTCGGCTACGCCGGAGAGGGTGGATCCCCAGGGGAAGGGGACGGTAATTTTTTTAGAAAAGGGGTGTTTCCCGTTCATCCATTGCTGAATTTGACCGACGTTGGAGGCGTCGAATTCGAAATCCCAGTTTCCGTTGAGGTTGACCCAGTCATTTCGTTCAAAATCGGGGCGTGGATGTTCTGGCAGGGGGATAGACTGAGCGAATCCGGAGCGGCAGCACAGGAGGATACTTAGGAGCATAAAAAAAGCGCGGTAACCGTTCAGCCTGGAGGGGTGTGGGCCGGTTGCCGCGCTCGGGGAGAAGGACGAAAAGCGCATGGGCAGAAAATTTTAGGATGTGGCCAGTAGGTCAGTCCTGGAACACGGGCAGCGGGTCGATGAAGCGGGGCATCATCGGCGGCAGCGGGTTGGATGGTGGAAGACCTACTGGCATGGTTAATCTGGTTATCGTGCGTAAGAAATCGCTCTTTTTTCGCGTATTACGGTTACTTTAATCTGGCCGGGATACTGCATACCCTCCTGAATTTTTTGGGATATGAGGAATGCGAGGTCATCGGCATAGGCATCGCTGACTTTTTCGCTTTCCACGATGACGCGGAGTTCGCGGCCGGCCTGCATAGCGAATGCTTTGGATACGCCTTCATGTGCCATGGCGAGTTCTTCGAGTTCTCCGATGCGTTTGAGGTAGCTTTCGAGAATTTCGCGACGGGCGCCTGGGCGTGCTCCGGAGATGGCATCACAAGCCTGAATAATAGGCGAGATAATGTTGTTCATCTCGATTTCGTCGTGGTGGGCGCCGACGGCGTTGCATACGGCTGGATTTTCCTTGTATTTTTCACAGAGCTTCATACCGAGGATAGCGTGTGACAGTTCGCTTTCCTCTTCCGCTACTTTACCTATATCGTGGAGCAAGCCTGCGCGTTTGGCCAGTTTGATTTGTTTTGGGTTGAGGCCGAGTTCAGCGGCCATAATGGCGCAGAGGTTGGCGGTTTCGATGGAGTGTTTGAGCAGGTTCTGGCCGTAGGAAGAACGGAAGCGCATCCGGCCGACCATTTTGACCAGGTAGGGGTCGAGGCCATGGAGGTCGAGCTCGATGACGGTTCGTTCTCCGATTTCGACGATTTGTTCGTCGAGTTGTTTGCGTGTTTTGGCGACGACCTCCTCGATACGTGCCGGGTGGATACGGCCATCGGCGACGAGTTTTTTGAGTGCGAGGCGGGCGACTTCGCGGCGGATGGGGTCGAAGCTGGAGATGACGATAGCTTCGGGGGTATCATCCACGACGATTTCTGCGCCGGTGGCGGCTTCGAGTGCGCGGATATTGCGTCCTTCCCGGCCGATGATTTGTCCTTTCAGGTCATCGGAGTCGAGGTGGAATACAGAAACGGTGTTTTCGATGGTGTATTCCGCGCACATCCGCTGGATAGTCTGGATAACGATTTTCTTAGCTTCCTTACTGGCGTTTGCTTTAGCCTGTTCTACGGAATCTTTGACGATAGCCATGGCATCGGTTTCGGCTTTTGCGCGTACGGCGTCGAGGAGTTGTTCTTTTGCTTCCTGTTCGCTGAGTCGGGCAATATTTTCGAGTTCCTTGATGCGCAGCTCGTTGGCTGTATCGAGTTCTTCTTTCTTACGGGCGATAATTTTGAGTTGTTTTTCCAGGTTTTCGCGGATAGTTGCTATATCCGCTTCCTTTTGCTCCAGCTCTGTCTTTTGAGTTTCCAGTACGCGTTGGCGTTCCTCGATTTTTTCTTCTTTGATTTTGAATTCGGTATCGAGGGCGCGGATTTCCATTTCGCGTTCTTTGAGCTGCACCAGTTGTTCAGATTTATGGCTGTCGAACTGTGACTTCAGCTTGGCGAAATGTTCTTTGGCTTCCTGGATTTTCTTTTGTTTGATGCGTTCGTTTTTGTTTTCGGCCTGGTCGAGTACTTTTTCGGCCTTCATTTCGGCCTCGTCGGTAACTCGTTTGGCGGCAATACGTGCTTCTTTTATTTGGAGATCAGCCTGGGTAATGGCTTCCTCTTGCTGTTTTTTTCGGGTTCGTTGGAGGGCGGCCTGTACCAGCAGAAAGCCGAGGGCGGCACCTGCGACGATTCCGATAATTAATCCGGTTGCTATGGTCATATCGAATGCTTGAAATTAAGAGCGTTTAATAAAACAGGAGGTAATATAATTCAAAATTGATAAAAATGCTGTTTGAATTGAGAAGGTAGTGGCAAAAGGGGACATTCCACGGATGCGAGGGGCTTAGCCCTGATCGAGGACATGGCCGAGCAGTTGGTCTAATTGAGAGAGTTTGGCGAGCAGTACATCGGATGGGGGTGCCTCGTTTTGCTGGGCTTTAAATAAATCCACGGCGTAGGTGAGCAACACCATCGAAAGGCCATCCTGCTTGTCCTTGTTGGGATAGGACAGTTGGAAGTGATTGACTTTCTCGTTGACTTCGTTTACAATTCGTCGGATGGCGGCTTCATCTTCTGTTTTAACTTTCAGGGAATATGGCCTTCCGCCGATAATGACGGTGATATGTTTGTTTTCCAGATTGTCTTCCATTTCAAATTTTACTCAGCCATTCTATGCATCCATTCAGTTGGAGTACGGATTGTTCGAGCTGGTTTTTTAGTTCGATGGCTTTGAGGAGTTCTTCCTTTTTGCGGTTTTCGTCTGTTTTTAGGCCGGTGTTTATCTTTTCTTGCAGCGAGGCGATGTGCTTGTTTCGGTCGAGCAGTTCGAGCTGAAGTTGCTGATTTTCGAGCACCAGGGCATCGTTCATTTTATCCACCTGCTGTAATTTGAGCAGGAGTTGGTTGATTTTCAGTTCGAGGCGATCGAGGAGTTCTTGCTGGTTCATGGCCGTTGCTACTGCTATGGATTAACGCCGGATGAGTGCGTTTAGTTTTGATTCGTATGCGGCAATCATTTGATCCATGACCTGATCTACTTCTTTATCCTGGAGGGTACGTTCCGGGTTTTCGAACATAAAACTGACGGCACAGGATCGCTTCCCTTCTCCGAGCTGGGAGGGGTTTTCATAGACATCGAAGAGGTTGATATCGCGAATCAGCTTTTTACCAATTTTGCGGGCGATGGCTGTAATGTCTGCAAAATGCACGGAATGATCCACTACGAGGGCGAGGTCGCGACGGGTAGTAGGGAATTTGCTGACTTCGGCGTAACGGATACGGGATTGTTTGGCGCATGCTTTCAGCAGGGTATCCCAGTGCAGGACGATTGAAAACACATCCCCCCGAATCCCCATTTCGCGGGTGAGCATTCCATTTACTTTGCCGAGCACGGCAAAAATTTGAGGTCCGCGGTGCAGTTGGATGCCGTACGAAAACGCGCTGTGGTCGAGTATGGTTTCCTGCAGGCCGTCGATACCCATGCGCTGTAGGATTTGCAGCGCGTATGCTTTGGCGGTATAGAAGCCAGTTTTTGCTTTTTTATCGGAAAGCCAGTTTTCTTTCCAGCGCTCTCCGCACAAAAACAGGCTGAGTTGGCTGGATTCTGTATATCCGTTTTCGGATTTGCGATAGCTCTTGCCGAATTCAAACAGGCGCAAGCGGTTTTGCTGTCTGTTTTGGTTGTGGAGGACAGTTTCCAGTCCGCTCATCAGCATTTCCGGACGCATGATATCGAGGTGGATATTGGAGGTGTTGTTTATAAACACCAGCTCGTCCGTTGGAACACCCAGAATAGGGTTGTGGTAGTATCTCGACTGGGAGAGCGACAGCGCCATCATCTCATTAAACCCGGCGGCTGCCAGAAAATCGGCGACGGTATTCCGGAGGGTAGAGGGGTCTGGCTGGGGTTTGATACTAAGGGTGTAGCTGAATTTATCGGGGATTTCCACTTTATTAAACCCGTAGATACGCAGTATTTCTTCGACGACATCGGCTGGTCGGGTCACATCGGACTTGTTGGTCGGGATTGCGACGGTGAAGGTATCCCCGTTTTGACTGGTGATGGGCATATCGAGTGCCTGTAGGATGGCTTCGATTTCGGTATTGGACATAGAAGCTCCGATGACCTGGTTTACCTGGGTGTAAGACAAGGTGATGGCTACTGGCTGGATGGGGTTGGGATAGATATCTACGATTTCGGAGGCTATTTTTCCACCGGCCAGCTCCTGAATCAGTAGAGCGGCGCGTTGCAAGGCGTATTTGGCAATATTGGGGTCGCTTCCCTTTTCGAATATGCGGGCGGCGTCGGTACGCAGGTTATGCCGCATACTGGTGCGACGGATGAATCGCGAATTAAAATGTGCTGCCTCGAGAAAAACGTTGGTGGTACTATCTTTGACACCGGAGGACAATCCGCCGAACACGCCGCCTATACACATGCCGGTGGAATCCGCATCGCAGATGATCAGGTCTTCTTCGTGGAGGCTTCGGGTGGACTCGTCCAATGCGATAAAAGGCGTTTCGTGGGGCAGTGTTTTGACGCGAATCTGGCGCCCTTTAATCGCATCGAGGTCGAAGGCGTGGAGGGGTTGACCCATTTCGTGCAGTACATAGTTGGTAGCATCCACCACATTGTTGATACTGCGCACGCCGATGACGCCGAGGCGTTCTTTGAGCCAATCGGGGGATTCGCCGACTTGGATACCTTGGATGGATACGCCGCAATAGCGCGGGCAGGCATCGGTATTTTCGATGATGACCTCGACGGTCAGCTCGTGGTTGTCCACTTGAAAAGCGGAGATATCGGGCATTTTGACTTGTCCGCTGTGCTGGTAATTTATCTTGAGGGCGGCGGCGAGGTCGCGGGCTACCCCGAGGTGGTTGGTGGCATCTGAGCGATTGGGGGTGAGGCCAATTTCCAGGAGGTGGTCTTCTTGTAGGTTGAAATACCCCTTAGCGGCCTGTCCAATGGGGGTATTATCCGGCAGCACGAGGATACCGCTGTGGTCGTGTCCGATACCCAGCTCGTCTTCGGCGCAGATCATTCCCTCCGATTCTTCTCCCCGTATTTTGCCTTTTTTGAGGGTGATGGGGTCTCCTTCCAGAGGGTGTAGGGTAGTGCCAACGGTAGCGACCAGTACTTTCTGACCTTGGGCTACATTGGGGGCACCACATACGATTTGGAGTGGGGTGCCGGTTCCGATATCTACTTTAGTGAGGGAGAGCTTGTCGGCGTTTGGATGTTTTTCGCAGGCGATTACATGGCCTACGAGCACGCCTTCCAATCCGCCTGGGATGCGTTCGACCCGTTCGATGCTTTCCAGTTCGAGACCTATATCCGTAAGGATTTCGCCAATTTTTTCAGGATCCATTGGGAGATCCAGGTAGTCCTTAAGCCAGTTCAGCGATATTTTCATAAGTGTATCTGCTTGTATAACGAGGGGCAAAGGTAGGGAATTTCCTGCAAACGAAACCGGGCAGTTGGCGGGCTATTTTTTTGCGTCCTGGAGGCGGCTAAGGCCTGCTTTAGCGCTTTGGTGGAGGCTGTTTTGGTAGTCTTCGGGGCTGAGTGACAAACAGAGTTGAAAATACTGGAATGCTTTTTGGGTTTGTCGGGTTTCTTCACAGACTAAACCGCCTTGTAGGGCTGCGTTACAGGCGTAATAGCTTGGGTCATTTTTGCCGGAGGCGATGGTTTGGTCGAAGCAGGATAGGGCTGCTTGAAAATTTTTGAGGCTCTGAAAAACCCGTCCTTTTCGGTAGTAGTACTCCAGCAGGTAAGCTGAATGTTGTAGCTGGTCGGGATGGATGGTAGTGAGTATGTCCAGCGATTGCTGGAAATATCCGCCATCATAACGCAGGCGTGCTTTGAGCAGGGCGGGGTGTGGTGGAATACCGGATTGGGCTTCCCGGAGGGCGTTTTTATCCGCTCCGGAATCAGCAAACCCACGAAGAATGACCTGTTGCATCAGTCGATGGTAGCTGTCGGCATCCTTTTGCAGGACGAGGGCGGTCCAGGCGAGTTTTCGGTAGCAGTCTTTGATGTAGTTGCGGCCTTTGTACTGGTTGAGAAAAGATTGGAACGCAGCGGTTGCCTGGGGGTTCAGGGCGCAAAGCAGCGCATTTCCATACATGAAGTGAAGCTGGGGAAAGGGCAGCACCTGGGGGTTTGACAATCTGTTGTTGAGGATGGAAAGGGCCGACTCGTTGCGACCGGTCTGCATGGCTACGCCGGCGAGGGCATAGCAGTGCAGCGGATTGTGGGTAGGGTCGAGGTGCATTTCTTGGAGGACTTTCCAGGCTTTTTCTCCTTGGTTGGCGAGATACAGCAGGACGTACGCATACAGGAGGCTGGTTTCTTCCTCGAACAGAAAGTCTTGTTGTTGGGATTTTCGAAGTACGAATTCGAGTTGACTTTTGCCTTGGTTGACGGTACCGGAGATACCACCCAGGAGTTTGAGCCCCCAACGGTAGCTGTCGGGCACGGTTCCTGCGAGGGCGTGGATAAGTCCGAGGTTTTTGTAATTCGGCAGGAAATCCGGAAAAAGATCCTGGTTTTTTTTCAGGAGTTTGTAGGCTCTGCTCAGGTCCAGGAAGGCAGCGAACGGTTCGTTGAACCGAAATTTAAGGAGTGCCCACTGCATGCGGATGTCGGCTTGGACAAACAGGAAGTAGGGCGATTGTGGGTGGGCGGTTTGGATGGTGTGCAGGCGGATTTCCTCGTTTTTTCGGAGGAGGGCATATCGTTGGGGGTTATCGCTGGTAAAAAGCTCCAGGAAGTCGATGTAATTGTCGAGGTGGACAGTGGCCAGGTTCTGGGGCTCATTTTTTTTTATAACAGAAATAGCCTGCGCTGCTTCCCGAATGCGCAGGCGCATAACAAGGCGGTAAGCGGAGCAGGCTGATTCTGTATATCGGATGGTGGCTGCTGGCAGAGAGGCTGTCAGTAGTAAGGTGACGAGCAGCAGTAGCCAGCGGAGGAGGTGCATTTAGAAGTTTTCGGCTTCTTGCTGTACTTTGTTTCCTGGTTGATAGTTGGGGTCGAGGATGAAGTCATCCACGAGGATTCGGCCGCAGTATTCGCACACGATAATCTTTTTGCGCATGGCGATTTCGAGTTGGAGCTGCGGGGGGATTTTGTTGAAGCATCCGCCGCAGGAGTCCCGCTGGATGGTTACCACGGCCAGGCTATTGCGGTAGGATGTACGGATTTTGTCGTAGGCTTTGATCAGGCGTGCCTCGACATGGGTGCGGGCAGCGTCTGATTGGGCGCGCAGTTGCTTCTCTTCGGTTTCTGTCTTGGAGATGATTTCCTGCAGCTCAACGCGCTTTAGCTCGAGGTCTTTTTGTTTTTTAGCCAGCTTTTCTTCGGTGGCCTGTAGGGTTTCCTCTTTGCTTTCTATCTCTGTGGTGCTTTGGCGGATGCGTTTGTCGAAGAGCTGGATGTCGAGTTCCTGCATTTCCACTTCCTTGGTAAGTGCTTCGAATTCGCGATTGTTTTTTACGTTGTCCAGTTGTGTTTTGTAGCGCTCGATAAGGCTTTCTGCTTCTTTGATGCTGGACTGTTGTTTGGCTATATTATTCTGGAGGTCTTTGATGGCTGCGCGCAGCTTTCCCGTACGGATTTCGAGGCCGGCGATTTCGTCTTCCAAGTCGCCTACTTCGATGGGGAGTTCTCCCTTGAGTACTTCTATTTCGCCAATTTCAGAATCGATGAGTTGGAGTTCGTACAATTGTTTGAGTTGTTCTGCAACGGTAATCTCATTTGCCATGCTGCCTGATTATTTAGAGTGATGAGCGACGTATGCCGGAATCTACAGTTAATGATAATGAATAGGGTTGGTCTTTACCTTTGTACAATAAACCGCAAAGGTACTAAATTTTTGTAAAATTATTTCCTGTAACAAGTTGATAGTAAATTGTTCGCTTTCGAAGTGTCCGATATCGGCGATGAGGATTTTATGGTCTGCGTCGAAAAATTCGTGGTACTTGAAATCGGCACTTACGTAGGCGTCGGCGCCCTGTGCGATGGCTTTGGAAAGCAGGAAGCTGCCTGATCCGCCGCATATAGCCACCCGTTGGATTTCCTTTTCAGGGAGGTCGGTATGGCGAATACAGGGGGTTTGCATACGCGCTTGGAGCATTTCCAGAAAAGCGTTTGCGGATAGCGGCTGGGGAAGTTCACCTATGATACCTGCTCCTATATGTGGATGTGGCTGCAACGCTGGTTGCCAGCTGGCTATGGCGTGTGCGTTGGGCACGATGGACTCCAGGAGGTGTTGGAGGGCTTTTTGATGGGCGGTGTCGGTGCGTATTTCGCATACGACCTGCTGGCCGGAAGTGGGCAGGGTGTGTAGTAGCTCTGCTGTCGGCGATTCAGCGAGTGCCGCTTGCAGGGCAGGCAGCGTATGTTCGGGCAAAAAGATACGCACGTGCCTCCAGGCGGCCTGTGGGGAAAGAACCCGGGTATGCTGTAGTTGCAGTTGTTCGGCAAACCGTGTATTTACGCCTTGAAAATACATATTATCCAGGTTGGTATGTATGGCATAAATAGCTATATTCCGGCGAATAGCCTGAATGACCACTCGTTCTACATAGGTTGCTCCAGTAAAGCGCTTCAGGCCTTTGAATACGATGGGGTGGTGTGCCACGACCAGGTTACAGCCGAGGGCTTCGGCTTCGTCGAGCACTGCTTCCGTAACATCCAGGCAGGTTAGAACCCCACAGACGGGGTCGGAGGGATTTCCGGTAATGAGTCCGGCATTGTCGTAATCTTCCTGATAAATCGGTGGTGCGATATGCTCGAGATGTCGGATGATGTGCGCGATGGTAGGAGTCATGGGTGTTATTCGTTGGATTGTCTGAGAATTTTCTGTTCGATGGAGGTAGTGGAGTATCCTTGTATAAATGGGAGTACGACGACAGCTCCTCCCCTCTCCTGTACCACGTCGGCTCCGACAATATCCGATATAGCGTAGTCGCCGCCTTTAACCAGGATATCGGGCTGAAGCGTTTTAATGAGTGCCAAGGGGGTGTCTTCTTCGAAGCCGACGACGAGATCTACGCATGCCAGGGAGGCCATTTGTAAAAAACGGGTAGCTTCGTCATTAATGGGGCGTCGCGGTCCTTTGAGGCGGCGCACCGAGTCGGCCGTATTGAGCCCGACGACGAGGTAGTCGCCCAGGTCACGGGCCTGTGCCAGATAGTGTAAGTGTCCGAAATGAAGTAAGTCGAAACACCCGTTGGTGAATACAATGCGTTGTCCTGAATGTTGCCAGGCTGCTATTTTCGTCCGGGCTTCTTCCGGTGTGCAGATGCGTTGCTCCAGCAACTGAAGGAAAGACATGGCAGCTAATTTTGGTGAAACGGAATGATTATGTGGCTGGTATGCCTGGCCTACAGGGAAGGCATGCCAGCATTATTTTTTCAAACGCCCTTCGGTGAAACGGGCTTTCGGTACGCCTGCGTTTCCAGCCCATCTGGGGGACGTGCTATTTTTCCGAAAAACGAATTCAGCCGGCTTCCGGTTCAATTCCTTTTGGGTGGTACCCTTTATTTAAGAGCGGCAGCAGAATTAGGGCAATAGTACCCAACAAAATATTTCCAGCCATTTGCAGCGAGAAGAAGGCAATATTCGCGTAGGCGAACCCATCGTCGCCCCGGATGCCATACATAGCCAGCGCCGTTTGCACCAGAAAGTGGTATGTTCCCATGCCTCCCGGTGAAGGAATGACGATACCCCAGCCACCAAATACAAAGACCATGAGGGCAGCAACGGGTGAGAGGCCGGACGTGGGGTCGTATGAATGGAAAGCCAGATAGGTCATCGCATAGAACATGAGCCAGATATTGATGCTATGAAGCAGGAATAGCCACGGCCGATCGAGTTGGCGGACAGTTTGAATGCCTTGCCAGAACCCGTGGAGGAGTTGTCGGATTTTGGTGAATAAAGCGGTTTTAGCGAGTTGTCGGCGAAAAAACCACAACAGGGCGAGCAGTAGGATGCCAGCCGGAATACCTGCCCACAGGAGTATTTTGAGCGACTCGATTTTTTCGGAAACAGACACATGGGCTTCGGCAAACCGGAGAATTGTATCGTATTCGAGTACCAGCGCCAGGGTGGTGATAATCAGAATACTGAGGGCATCAAATATGCGATCTACGACGACCGTTCCCAATACTTTTTCCACTGGGATGCGCTCATAGCGGGCGAAAGTCCCTGCCCGGGCTACTTCGCCCAGCCTCGGCAGCAACAAGTTGAAAAAATAACCCAGGTAAATGGTCAGATAGGCATTCCTAAAGCGCGGTGTTGCGCCCAGTGGCTCAACGAGCATACGCCAGCGGGCAGCGCGGCTGTAGTTGCTGAACATAAAGGCAAAGAGCACCAGTACCAGCCACCCGTAATGTACTCCCTGGAAATCCGTCCACAGCTTGTCTAACAGGCTGCATTGATCCCCTGGAATGCCCTTGAGGGCACAGTCGTTGAGAAACGCCTTGTTCTGGTGCTGGAAAACGAGGTATAGGATAGTCGCCCCTACACTTAAGAAAAGGAGAAACTTGAGGGTGTTTAATGCAGCGCGCTTTAATCTTTCCGTTGTGTTCATGCGTTGTGTTCAATAGATGCGGGAATAGTCGGGCTTTGGTGGCGCCCTGCCTGATTCGCTGCAAAAGTAGCAGAAAACGAAATTATCTGCACATAGTTCAATAAATTGCCTGGTTGCGCCAACCAAAACACGGAAAGAGGAGTCCTTTGTCGGTTAGTGTCGGATTAAGTAGTTCATATTTAGGGAAAAAGCTTTTTTTTCTTAACTTTGCGCCTTAATTCTTGCCTGCCCATCATTGGGTATGCCATCCGGGATTTAGACAAAACAGATCTTAAGGGCATGAGAAAGAAGAAAGTGCTGATAGTGACACAAGAGATGCAGCCGTACACGGCCGCTACGGAGATTGCTGAAATTGCCCGTAAACTGCCGCAGTTTGTGCAGGAGAATGGAATGGAAATCCGGGTGCTGATGCCTCGTTTTGGTGCTATCAATGAACGCCGGCATCGCCTGCATGAAGTGGTGCGCCTCTCTGGTATGAACATCATTGTGGACGACGACGACTACCCCCTCGTAATAAAAGTAGCTTCCCTGCCGGAAGGACGGATGCAGGTGTATTTTCTGGATAACGATGATTTTTTTAAACGCAAATTCTTTTTCAAAGACGAACAGGAAAAACCGTACGAAGACAATGCGGATCGGATGGTATTTTTCTCTAAGGGCGTAATCGAAACAGTTAAAAAATTTGGCTGGGCACCGGATATTGTTCATTGCCATGGCTGGATGACGAGCTTGGTTCCGCTCTACATGAAAACGACCTACAAGAACGAGCCGCTTTTTCAACAGGCCAAGGTCGTCTATTCTGTCTATCAGGAAGCGCTGGGCGACTTGCTGAACGAACCAGCACTTGAAAAGGCGTTGCGTGGAAATATTAATGCGCCGGAACACCTGGATGCGTATCACCACGGGCAGGGCGTAGCGCTTCAAAAGGGAGCGATGTGGTTTGCCGATGCGGTGGTACAGGGTAGTGCTCAACTGGACGGCCCGGTCGAGGAAGTGATAAAATCGCTGGAAAAACCGGTCTTGTCGTATCCGGGGGAGCGTTATCTCGAAGAAATTCTGGAATTTTATCGCACCTTGCTGCCTGAAAATACCGCTGAGTAAACGCTGCTTGCCGTGGTATCTGTTTTCATTGATTATCTTACCTCAATCAACTGTCTGCTGCACTTGCAGCCGCTCAAGTTCACATTATGAACATGTACCGTTTGTTGCCTTTTATTTGCTGGGTCTCTTTGGGCATGGCAATGTTCTCCTCCTGTACCAACCCTACCGAAGCAGGTTTAGGTCTTCTGGGAGAGGACTTACTGAAACTCAACTATGTCGATACGTTTACGGTGGAAACGACTTCGGAGCTCAGCGACTCCGTGCGTACGCATACACCCAATTCGCTGCTAAATGCCTATCTTATCGGCCGCATGGACGATCCGATTTTTGGAGTGTCTGAAGCAGGGCTGTATACCCAGCTCATTCCCGAATACCTCAACCCCAGCTTCACCGGGGCAGTCGTCGATTCAGTCGTATTGGTGTTGCCTTATGATACCTCCAAGTTTTATGGCGATACCGTCAAGCCGTTTTCGCTGGAGGTTTATCAGCTATTGGAAACCATCAATCCGCTGGAAGCCCATTTTTCAAATGCCAGCTATTACTACGCACCGGGCGCTATCGGCCGCACAGAAACAACCCTGAGCAAAGACAGCGTGGAGGTGTTCGACTATGCCCAGTCCACCCAGGACACCATCTCTTTTCCGCACCTTCGTGTTCCCATCGACCGGAGCCTGGGGCAGGAACTACTCAACCTGGATTCTATTTACTACTCGACCGATAGCGTTTTTCAAACGTTTTTCCGTGGTATCTTTATCAAACCCGGCGCACAGAACAACGCGATGATGGGGGCTGACCTCAGCTCCGACAGAGGAGGTATGATTGTCTATTTCAGAGTCGATACCGTATCCCGCCAGTTTAACTTTCAGTTTAGCCCTTACGTAGCCAATGTACCCGTGTTCAAACACAAGGTAGAAAACCGGCCGGTCGCCAGCCAACTGGGCGCACCCTCGACCAGTAATGAATACTTTTTTGTGCAGGGTATGAGCGGTGTCAATGGCAAAATCCGTGTTCCACATATCCAGCGCCTGAAAGGCAATCTTGTCAACCACGCCATTCTCGAACTCCGGGTGGCCAGCTTAGCAGGGGATAATCCCGCGCTGTTCCCCCCCGCCACCTCCCTGGTGCTGTACTACCGCGATGCCGATGGGGTCTTTCGCATTATCGAGGATGTATCCTTGGCTGGAACTGAACTGGAGAAAAAATTCGGGGGAACCTTACAGCCAGGGGCAAATCCTGAGCCTGGACTCTATCGACTGAATCTAAGCACGCACGTACAGGATATGGTCGATGGAAAAGTATCCAATGAACTGCTCATCTCCCTGCTTCCCAAAGCGGAAAACGCGGGTCGCTCGATTATCTACGGTGCTGCCAACCCTACCTACAAGGTGAAGCTAAAAATCGCGTTCACCGAGTTTTAAGTCTTCTAAATGCTCAAAATAGTTCTTTTAGCCCCATATAACCCCACCGCTACCTCGACTTTTTAAATAGCAGGAAGTATGTGTTTCGATAGCACGTATGTACCTTCTACCCTACTCGGTAGCTCGTTTTTTATCACGTATTCAATTTTATCTTTATATGCAAAAAGCAAAACTCGACATGGAATACAACTCCCAGATGGAAGAGTTGATTATTCCTGAATATGGCCGAAATGTACAGCGACTGATATTCCATGCAAAGACAATAGAAGACGACGCCGTCCGCCAAAAATTTGTCGAGCGAATCATTATCCTCATGTCACAGATGCAGCCTCAGAACCGCAGCATCGACGAAATTCGGGATAAACTTTGGAAACACCTGTTTCGCATCGCCAACTACGATATCAAGGTAGTGCCACCCAATGGGGTACTGCACACCGCAGAAGCGGCTATCAAAAAGCCGGATCATGTGGAATACCCCGAAAAAGAACAGCGTTTCAGGCATTATGGAGGCAGTGTCCAAAAACTGCTTCGAAAAGCACTCGAAATGGAACCCGGCCCCAAGCGGGATGCCTTTGTTTCGGTCATCGCTTCGTACATGAAGCTGGCGTACCGAACTTGGAATAAAGAACACTTTGTGAGCGATGACGTGATTAAAGCGGACCTCGAAATCATGTCAGAGGGTAAACTGGTACTCCCTGAGGTGATCGAGAACCTCCTTCAGCCCAGTACCCAACAACCTACCCGACGCCCTCAAAACAACAAGTATAAGTCGTATCCGCCCAAACAGCAATCCTACTCCAACGGGGGTAAAGGCAATAATAATGGCGGCGGCAAAGGGGGCTCCCGCCAGCAGTTCTCCCGGAATAATAAGCGCAAATAGTATCCACTGAGGTACGTTCCGCCGCAACCAGATACACTTGCGGCGGCAAAACTTTGATTGGCCTTTCTTTGTTATACTCCCATAAATTGCCCTACCCGGATATCCGGCCGCTACTTCGCAGTTGTGCTGAATACTTCCGTTGAGTAGGGGCAGTCGTTGATACATACCATACGCGCCATGCTGATTTACAATGTGACTACCAAAATTGAAGAAGATGTCCAGGAAGCCTGGCTGGAATGGATGCGTACCGAACACATTCCAGCGGTCATGCGCACAGGCAAATTCGAGGACTTTCGCATTTGCCGGCTGATGCACGAAGAGCCGGATGGTGTAACGTATGCTATTCAATATTTTTGCCCGGATATAGCCGCTATGTACGCGTATCAGCAAGAAGATGCAAAGCGCTTGCAGGCGGAGGTAGCCGCCCGATTTGGAGGAAAATATGTCGTCTTCCGAACACTAATGGAGGTATTGTAGCACGCTCCCGATGGGGGTCCGGAGGTGCGGACGCCCTCACGCTACGCTTCCGGGTTGATTCTCTGTGCGTACAATAAGTCAGGTACCCAAGCCCTTCAAAGCGATTTGGTACTGGTAGTTGGGGAGATATAGGGTGGTTGCCATGGAGGATTCCAATCCGGATGTGACTTTGTATAAGCAGCATTTCCTGTTTCCAGATAAAACCAACGCTATGTTTTTTCAACTGACTGAAGAGCAAAAAGCGGTGCGGGATGCCGCCCGTGAATTCGCACAAAAAGAGCTCAAACCGGGGGTGATTGAGCGCGATAGCAACATGTCTTTTCCCAAAGAACAGGTTCGCCGGATGGCCGAACTGGGCTTTCTGGGTATGATGGCTCCTCCCGAATATGGCGGAGGAGGCATGGATACCTTGTCGTATGTGCTTGCGATGGAAGAAATCTCCAAAGTGGACAATAGTTGTTCGGTGCTGATGTCGGTCAATAATTCGCTGGTTTGCTGGGGTATTGAAGTATATGGTACGCCGCTTCAGAAGGATCGCTACTTGCGCAAACTGGCATCGGGCGAGTGGCTGGGGTCTTTTTGCCTTTCCGAACCGGAAGCGGGGAGCGACGCAACCAGCCAACGAACTACAGCCACGGACATGGGCGATTACTACCTGCTCAATGGAACCAAAAACTGGATAACGAACGGTGGCTCCTCTCAGGTGCACCTGGTTATTGCACAGACCCATCCTGAAAAAGGGAGTCGGGGAATCAACGCGTTTCTGGTCGAAACGTCCTGGGAGGGCGTAGTGATTGGGGCAAAAGAAGATAAGCTGGGTATCCGCTCTTCCGATACCCACACGATTCTATACAACGATGTGCGGGTGCCCAAAGAGAACCGCATAGGTGCCGATGGGTTTGGCTTTACCTTTGCTATGAAGACGTTGGCCGGAGGGCGCATCGGTATTGCGGCACAGGCACTGGGTATCGCAGGAGGTGCGTATGAACTGGCGTTGGCTTATGCCCGCCAGCGGGAGACGTTTGGCAAACCCATCCATCATCATCAGGCGATTGCGTTTAAAC
>Ga0172373_10003523_pt1 | contig 22851 bp, 30 predicted proteins | sample Lak10m_2_FD_114546 | JGI IMG/M metagenome (GOLD analysis project Ga0172373, IMG submission 114546) | Freshwater microbial communities from Kabuno Bay, South-Kivu, Congo - kab_092012_10m | ecosystem: Environmental > Aquatic > Freshwater > Lake | place: Democratic Republic of the Congo...
GGAAAAACCGGTTCTGGAAACAAAACACAAAGCTGATTCAAGCTCTGGACGAATCGCGAACCCTCGGTGACAAGGTGAAGGAGCTTGAAGCACAGCTAGCCAATGAGCAGCGCAAAAGCTCTAAGCTGCAGAAGGGAAAAGACGAACAAGTCGTCAAACAAAGCACGGAGATGGCCCTCTTCATCGACAAAACCTTGAAGGACTTTGAGGCTGAGCGGGAGAAGTTCGTGAACGATTCGAACGCAAAATTGGCGAAAGAATCAGTCAAATTGGAAAACCGCTACAAAGCACAGTTTGAGGAAGAAAAGGAGCGGATGGACAAACACTACAACTCAGCGTTCGCAGAAAAGAAAAACGAAATTTTCGCTTATTACATGAAGGTGTGCAGGGTCAAAGAGGAGAAAATGAGAGCCGAATATGACCAAGCCGTGCTCAACGCGACGGAGAAACTGATCACATCGTACAAGCGGGATATGGAATATTTCGAAAATCAAGGCATTTAAGCGCCATCGACAACCGAGCGTATCTGCAGCAGTGCCAATAAACACAGCCATTCCAGTCTCGCGATGTAACCGCGCGCTTGCGTGCAATGGTCGAGCAGTTTCGCGAGCTGTTTATGAGCGAGGACGCGCTGCGCAGGCAGTTTGTGCACATGTGCAAGACGAGCGCCGAGAACCCCGACCCGATCACGGACGCGGTCTGCTGCATGCTGACCTCGAACCTACAGTTTTGCGTGGGCAAGTACGGCCTCGCGCTCTTCAAGGGCGGCCCCACGTTCCCGTACACGCTCATGAGCCCCGTCCAGCGGCAGTTTCTCTACGAGCTCGTGCACGCGGTCGGGTCGGACGTGCCGTGCCACAGCGCGCTGGCGTGCATCGACAACCCGCTCACGTGGTCCGTCGAGAACGAGCGCATTCTGTTTCACTTGCCGCCCGAGAAGCTCGAGCCGCGCCTCGTATTTCGCACTCTGCTGGACAGCGTCGCGACCTCAAAGCACGGCTCGGCGCTTTTGTGCAACCTGCTGGTGCAGCGGCTGGGCTCGAGGGTGAACGTGGGGCGCGACACGCTGGCGTTCGTCAAGGAGTATTCGCGCGAGGTGTTCGGCTAAATTTCATTTGCCCATCCACAAAGAGCGCCCGAGCGCGGCCACCGCAATGAGAAGCAGGCTTTCAATGACCGCGAATCGCACGGCGGAAAACGAGCGCTGCCGCGTGAGCTGCCCGGTGCCGGCATCCGCAACGACGATGGACCAGTCGTTGGGGTCCTGCAGCCCCAGCAGGAACTCCGCGAGGGCGGCCTTCATGAGCAGCAGCGCGACGGCGTCCTCCGACAAAGAGCACACGGACGACATCGAGGAGTCGATCCCCATCTTGTCGAGCTGCATGAGCGCGTTGCGCAGGACGGGGGTGTCAGCATCGGATAACGAGTCTTTCAGCTGAAACACCGAGCTGAAGGCAGACACGAGAGAAGTATTCGAAAGCGCGTGGCACGAGCAACAAAGCAGAAGCAAGCAGGCCCACCTCATTGCCGCGAGGGCACGTTGGCGCTCTTATAAGCGTTCCGCGGCGCGCAGCTCCTTGAGCGCGGCAATTTTCTCCTCGACGACGGGCAAGCAGGTCTCGAAGAACGCAGCGCCGTCGATTGGGGTATTGGTTTCAAGGTGATCTTGAAGGAGCTTAGCATTGCGCATGATGTGCGTTCGCAAGTTATCGATTCTCCACTCCAACTTCTCCTTTCTGCTCTGCAGCTTCGAGCGCGTCTTTTCTTTCTCTTCGCAGCAAGGAGTTTCGTCGCTTTTCTGCTGCACGATGGCTTCGTTGATCTCCTGCAGTTCATCGAGATACTTCTTCAGATCTTTCTTCCTGCTCGCCAGATACTCCTCCGAGTGCTGCACTTGTGCGTCGAATCGTTCATAATCCACGTGGTTTTTTGGAAGTCCGTACAGCCACTCCACATTCTTGCACGACTCGCCGGCCTTGAGCTCGACAAGCTTTGCATCGCATTGCTCAATTTTCGCCTTGAGTTCCTCAATGGCAGAGACCTTGCGCTTCATTTCTGGTTGGTGACTTTTCGGAATGAAAATACATGTAACAGAAATTCAGAAAAACAGCGATTTTCGGACTGGCAGGCAGAAATTCGGAAAAAAACAGCGATTTTCGGAATGGCAGGCAGAAATTCGGAAAAAACAGCGATTTTCGGAATGGCAGGCAGAAATTCGGAAAAAAACAGCGATTTTCGGAATGGCAGGCAGAAATTCGGAAATCCGGCTTTTCGGAAAGGCAAATTCGGATTGGTGCGCATTTTCCGAAAGTTGGCCTTTCGCATTTTCCGAAAGTTGGCGTTTTTTGAATGGCTGGTTTTTTTGCAAATGGCTTCGAATGTATGGCAGCAGCGCCTGAAGCGATTCCACGCGATTGCGAATCCTGAAAGAGACATCCTCGGACTGCGCGTGAAGCCAACACCCGAAAACGAGGAAGCGCGCAAGTATTATGCAAAGTCCTCCGCCGAAACGAAAAACTTCGTGTATCGCATGGTCGAAAAGCTCCACCGCTGCGAGTCCAAGCACCCGAATCACGAAAGGAGTTTCACGTCTGTGCAGAACATCTTCAAGAAAATTCCCACGCGCACGATCGTGAAGTACGCAGAGGCCATCAGCGCGCTCTTGGTGCGGCTGGGAAGTCAGCTGGAAAGCGAGTGGTACACTGCCCACCCGAACTCCCGCACCAGGGGGCCGTCGTTTCGCTGGAGCTTTCGCCACATGATGATGGAGCGGTGCAAGAGCGAGAAGCTCTGCAAGTCCCGGCAAATCGAGCACTGGATGCAATACCAGGAGCTCCTGCTGCCTGCGTATGCCGGAACGCCCGAGATGGAGGCGCTTCGGGCCTATAAGTAGTCTATATAAACGCGAATGCGCACATCGGCATGTGCCTCAAGTCGACCATGTGCAATATCGGCGACGTCATGGCGCAAATTAACCCGACGTACGACTTCACAGAGCGCATCGCCGTGTCGCTAGGGGCGTTTGCCTGCCGCGAATTTACCCGCGACGTGCAGGGTGAGCTGGCCCCCAGGCACTGGCCAAAGGTGCACGCGATGCTTGCGAGCCTTAAGATCGCGACGCAGATTGTCGGGTATTCTTGTTCGCACGGCAAGGTCAAAATATATCTCGACCGTATAGAGCGTGCCATTCCGGATTTACCGTCCACGGCCGACAGCGAGGAGCAGTTTTCCACGCTGGTAGCGCAGGCGCAGGAGTCGCTAGAGAGCATGGGCTGCATACTCGCGGAGGCGGACTTTTCGTGCCTTGGAGACGACACGAGCGGGCATCTCCGGAAGGTGGTCGCCCTGCTGCGATCTGCAAGAGATCCAGTATCCGATCGAGAACAACCCACGCAGATCGAATCATGCCCAGACACACGGCTTTAAATATCATTTACCGATCTGAAAACATGAGCTTGTTCGTCTCGGTCTGCCTGTAAATGCTCATGATCTGCGCCTGAACCTTGAGGTAGGTCTCCACGAGCTTCGGGTCGATCGTCGTGTTTCCGTCCTCGTCTAGTCTGCGCAGCGTCGCCTGCAGCTCGTCGTTGAGCCGCAGCAGCGCGCGAAGCATGGAGCTTATCCTGCATATCGGGTTCAGTGTGTGCGTCTCAATGTGTTTGAGGCACATATCGGCGTCGGTCCCCTCGGCGTCGGGAAAGTTCATTTTCAGGTCAAGGCTTACCTGAGACGCTACCTGCGCGGGTTCCATGGTGCCCGCATTGTCCACGATGTAGGAGGTTAGGATCTTGGCGTCGGTCGTCTGATTGTACTTGCAGAGCCAGCACTCGTCCATTGCCGCGCGCAAGCGAAGAGCTCTTATAGCCATCTGCATGCAAACGCGTCAGGGGTGTGCGGCGCACGGAAGCAACGCGAAACTTACTTGGGTCGGGTTGACCGGCCGCGTTCGCTGCCCAGCCCTGCCCAAAGAAAAAAGTCACCGCGCGGCAGGCACGAGAACTGCAACAAACCTAGTGTGCAATGAAAGAGTGGCTGTAGTGTCAGTATTAATGCAGCTACTCCTATGCGGCAAACGCTGTAGTGTCATTATTAATGCAGCTACTCCTATGCGGCAAACGCGCGAGGAGACTCGAGAGGCTAGTTTGGACTTATTTTTTTGACGTCACAGGCTTGAGACCACCAGATCCGGGACTTCTTGTCCTCTCGTCTGCTGTGGAGTTTACCACGACTTGGCGGCGGCGCAGATCTGGCCGTGGAACTCCTTGTCCTGCTCGTAGCAGCACTTGTCGCACCAGACAAACCAGTCTCGCTTGCACTTCGGGCACTTGAAGGATGGGGGCTTGAATGAATCTTTCTTGTCCACAGCACTCGCCCCACACGAGCAGCACTGATTGACCTTGGCCACGAATATCCCGCCGACCTTTTTTTCCGAGCCCCAGTCGGCAGCGTATGTAGTCTCAAGCGCCGCGTTCCCGTTTGCGAGAAACCCAAATTGCAAGGTCGCCTTCGGAACTTTCTCAAAGAGCACGAAGATCTTCTTGACACCCTGAAGGTAGATGTGAACGATCAAGTAGACCTCGTTGGTGTCATCAATCCTTTCGATGTCAGTCGCCTTGAGGTTGAGAAACATGGGGTGAACATTCTTCAGCAAGACGATATCGACGGTCTTGATTCCCTCCTCCCTGTCTTTTTGGCCCTTCTTACCAGAGCCGTCATAGATTTTCATAGCCGGATACGCCATCAGCTTCGGCTGGTGCTCCTCAGTAAGCCTGAGCGCCGAGTAAATAATCCTCTTGATGCTCATCTGATCATCCGACATTTGAATACAGATGCGCGCGGCACTTTGCGTCTTATATACCCTCACCAATAAAACCAGAAATCGTAGGCAGCCCACAGCATCGTGGTCAGCGCGGCCACGGCCACCAATGTCAGCTCTGGCCGTAACCTGTGCTGCCTGCTCAGGATCGGCACCATGAGCAGCCTGCGGCCGTTGCGGGGCAGAGGCGTGAAGCGTGCCTGCAGAAACGTCATGTCGGCCAGGATCGAGTCGTTGTTCCACGGCCACGTGGGGTTGATCCACGCTGCGACCACCCGCCAAGGGTCCAGTCGAACGTCCTGCGGCACCTTTCCCAGCACGTCCACCGCCAGCGAGGAGCCCACCAGTCCCACGTATCCCTGGATCCACTGCAGGTCGTCCCCGCTGCCGAAGACGTGGCACGAGCGCGGGCTGACCACGCGACCCGCAAGCACGAGCTGCTCGACGACGCAGTCAGCGCACGTTTGGTTCGACAGCACCAGCGCTCGCTGCTCGTCGGTGTGCGCGTGGATCGCCTGGAGCTCATCCAGCGCGAGCCCCACAGCGCTGCGAGCCACAAAGGTGATCAGCACGTCGGTCTGCGGATTCGTGCCCAGTTCCAACAGGGCTCGCGCAGGGCCGCGGTAGATCTGCGTGAGCGTGAGGCCCTGCAGGATCTCCATCTCCACTGCGTCGCTGACCTGCATGGCCGACGGGCAGTGCTGCGCCATGATGGCCGGCGAGGCCTGCGTCATGATGCGCGCGAGGGTGTTTTCCTGCTGCACCACGACGTAGAGCGTCAGGTTGCCCTTATCATCCGACCAGTCGTGCACCGGGACCCACAGCTCGAGGATCGACCCCCGAGCCTGCGCAAAGCACACGGGGGGCACCTCGTAGCAGGTCTCGTTCAGGTCTACGCAGCGCGGCGCGATCCAGTCCATGTCGCCCCAGGCGTACTGCGCGAAAACCACCGTCGCGTTGGCCAGCGTGATGCGCGCCCACAGCCTGGCGTAGGTCTGGTTTTGCACCTGCTCGAGCTGCAGAAGGACGTACTGCGCCACCTGCCGCTGGAAGCTGCCGATCGTGTAGTTCACCGCCGAGCGGCCCTCCCGAAACGAAACGAACGTCTGCGTCGCGGCGGGCAGGCCATCGCTCACCAGAAGACCCACGCTGAAGTTCGCCTCGAGACCGTCGCCGGACATCCTCGTGCTCGCCACCACGGAAAGGTCTTGCACGTGCAATGTGAGCACCGCGGTGCCGTCCGCGAACTTTTCCAGCGACGACAGGGGCCCCACGGCTTGCACCCCGACATCGGTCTCAAAGGCGTCGCACAGCGCCCTGCTTTTCGATAGGTCGGCTCTCCCGAGCGTGTACGGACTCCAAGAGTAGTCGCGAACGCAGCACTCGCTCTTGGCATGCACGCAGGGCAGGGCCTTGGCCTCGGACGCCAGGAATATCAGGCCGGGGGACGCCACAAACTCCACGCGCAGAGTCGCGTTCGCAAACGATACGTTTAACACCTCCAGCTGCGCGGCAGCCGCCTCTATGGTGTCGAGCGCGCCGTCCGCGTCTGCAATCTGCGAGGTCGCAGTCCCAAGCAGCGCTACCTCGTACGGCCACGAGCGCGCGTTGATCTCGCGTGTCAGCTGCTGCATCCCCTCGTAGTCGGTGCTGTCAAGCTCGAGGACTACCTGCGAGTCGGCGGACAGCAGCTTGCGCCACGAGACGGCCGTGGGCGTCCGGCGCAGATGCCCAAGCCATGACTGCAGCTCCCCATCTTGCTTCACCCGGACCGTCGCGTGCGTCACAAAGCGCTGCTCCTCGCACTTCAACACGCCGTCCCCGAAAAAGGGGCAGTGGCATCCCCGCGTGCCGTTGGGAAACACGACGCAAGACGCCAGCGGCGCGCACTGGCAGGAGGCGGCACACCCGCGCATCGCAAAGCACAACAACAAAAAGGCTCGCATCGCCCGTACTTGCGCGCGCTTATATAAAAACCGAATGGATTTTTAACAGTTCATTCTCCTGCAGTGGCTTTACAAGAAGCTCGGGAGGACGCGCAGAAATGCCCGAATCACCAACGACAATACTGTCGGCGCAGCTGGCTTTCTCACAGAGGTCCGAATCATCGATGCTCAGAGGTCCGAATCATCGATGAAGATGCTGCCGTTTGCAGCGACGGATGCATCGAGCGGCTGGCTTGACTTTGCCGCGCCTTCGAGGGTCTGATAAACCTTATCCAAGGTGCCGCCGAGCGCCCTAACGATATTCGTCAGGATAGGCGCGATCTCTTTCTGCATGATTTCCTTGGCGCCTTCGATGGCCTGATGGGTGTTGCTAAGCCTGTGGGCGAAGCCGGTGCCAGACGCGGCGGAGGCTTTGAGTGCATTGTTCTCGCTCATCGCTTGTCCGTGCTTGACCTTGAGCTGCTCGTGGTCTCGCTCAACCCCCTGCAGCCTGGTCAACTCCTGATGCATGGCCTCGAGCTGCATGCCTTGCTGCTGGATCTGCGCGCCTTGCTGCTGGATCTGCGCGCCTTGCTGCTGGATCTGCGCGCCTTGCTGCTGGAGCTGCTGGAACTGCTCGGTATTCTGCCGAACAACAGCATCGTATGCCATCGGGGATATAGCCGCCAAAACCCCTTCCGCGGGTTGGCGCCTCTTGGAATCCGGATTTCCCATGAAACAATCATTGGTTTCCGCACCCCTCTTCCTCGAAGAAGCCGAAGGAGGAGGAACATGAGGGATTTCCACAATGTTTTGCGGCGCCCTATAGAGCGGAACCTGGCCTCCGGGCAGAAAGCAATTTTGGCCTCCGGGCAGAAAGGCATCCAAGTTGCGGATTGCCTGTCCATTGTAGTTCAAGGCGGTGGAACTGCGCTCAGTGGTACCGTCAGCCCTAGTGACGTCCGATTGCATGGAAAACGTGAACTGCCCGTTTGGCATAACTCTGCTCACGTAATCATGCGTGTCCCGTGCCATAAGCGCAACCTGTTGTGGATTGCCTCTAGTTGCGCGCCAGACTTCGGTCGACCCATCCGTCGCAACGGTCTTAGAAAAGGCATTAGCATGATCTTTGTCCATATTTACCAGGTGCCATCCGCCGCCAAAGCCATTTATATACTGCCATACGCGCTACACACCCAAAAGCCAGCACGCCACCGCCGACGCGGCAATCGCGGCATGGGCCCAGTCTCCCAGCAGAGGCACGACTAATGACACGCCGAGCACGGCCAGCATGGACTCGGCCGGCTTGCTGAAGACCCCCGACACGGCCGCCGCCGAGCTCAAAAGCATGGCCCCGCTGGCGACGTGCGCAGCCCTCGGGAATGCCACCCACAGTGCTGCCATCCCAGCGCGCACCACGGCTGCCGGCCAGTTTCCCGCGTTTGCGACGTACACAAAGGCCAGAATTACCAGCCACCCCACGTTCACGTCGTAGAGCTGCGGTGGCTTCGCCCAAAACACCCACCAGACGTACTGGAGCAGTGCGGCCGCGCTCAAGGCTGTTTCCTCCATCCACTGCACCGCCGGCAGCGCAAACTGCGGCAGGGTGGCCACCAAAAACACGTCCAGCGGTGCCCCATGATTTCTCGCAATGGCCCAGAGCGCCACCCCGGAGCACAGGATGCAAAACCACCGGGACCGCTTGAGGCCCGCTAGCGACGCGAAGACCCCCAGAGCGCCCGCCCCTGCCACCGCCCAGACGCTGCCGGCCGTCCCGTACAGCATCAAAGGCGCGAGCTCTGGGACGAATGGGTTCATTGCAATATGCGGCCGGCGCAACTTATAGTGACGTCAGACGTGCACGCACCACTCGACACGTCATCAGTATTTGAGTTCCGCGCTGCCAGGTGCAATGACAAAGCTGCTGCGCATCACGTTCGACCGGCAGCGAAGGCGCAACCCCAAGACCATACCGTTCGAGACGTTCGAGCCCCCGGCGGACGCCATATGCCCCATCACGCAGGACCCGATCGCCGAAAGCCAGCTCGACTTCATGGGGAATCAAGTGTACTCCATCGCACACCCCAAGCACACCGGGGCCCGCCTCGAGTGCAAGCACGAGTTCTCCGCCATGTGCCTGCTGTATCACTGGGCGCGCAACAGCAACGTGCTGTGCCCCGTGTGCCGCAGCGGCCAAAAAGGAGCGCGCGTGAACCTGAGGGCCCTCCCGGCGCACTTCCGGCTCGAGATGTGGCGCAAAGTAAAACGGGAAATCGCGCAGGACCACGAGGAGCACGTCCGCGAAAACGAGGAGGCGGCGCGGCAGTTCGACTTCGGGCACTGGTTCGTGACGTTCCTCGAGGACAACCCCTGCCACTGCACCGTTCTCGGGGACGACTTGCGCGGCATAGCGATTCAAATGACCCCGCGGCTGGAAAACAACGTCTGTTACTTCATGGGCGAGTGCGACGAGGAGCTGCTGCGGTCCAAGAACAGCATCCGCATGATCGGGGTTCTCGCAAACTCTTTCCACTGCCAAACGCGATTCCCGGAGTCCGTCTGGGCCAAGATGGAGAACTCCATATGCTTATACAACCTGTCCGCGAACAGCAGCAGCGTCCAGTACCTGCTCTCGTTTGAAGGCAACAGGGCGAAAATCACGCTCATGATGCCCATATTCCTGTTTCAGTTCTTCGCGGAGCAGCACGAGCACATCTATTCCCTGGCCGGCTGGCTTTAAAGGGGGTAGTTCAGCTGCTTGCGGTCCTCGGGCGTTTCCACACACGCGAAAATAAAGAACCCAAGCAAAAACAGCGCGCCCGCAATCGCAATGGCCATGAGAGTCACCAGGGACATGTCGTTGAATTCGGACCCGCTCAGAATTTTCCACTCGGGGTGCCGCGCGGCGATCTCCTGCATGCGGTCCGAGGACTCCGCAAGTATTGACACCGTCGCGTTGGGAAAGGCGTCCACGAGGGCACACGCACCCGGCCCGGTTATTTTCACGATGGCCGCCTGGGAATGAGGCAGGAGACATAACAGAATCACCAGCAGCATTCCCGCGCCGGCACGCCAAATATATAATCGCGCCAGAGCTAGATATAAAGCGCCCCGATTGCCTGGCATGGACGTCTTCGACCTTATACGAATTCAGCTCATGCTGCTGTTGATATTGCTCATTGAGCCTCCGGGCATCTGGGAAGACGACAGAGTCAAAACCATCAGCGACGGACTCAGAGAGCACACTGGCGTAGGCGCCGCCATGTTTGTGACGCTCGTGGATATCCTGAAATACCTCCAGATGCACGCGCGATTCGCCATCCTCGCACTCGTGCTCGTCTGGATCGCATTGGTGGGCTTTCTGGGCATCTTGTATTACCCCAACACCGAGAAAAACGCACACACCATGTACGCAACCATGGCACTGACGGCGCCTCTCATGCTACAGACTCAGCTTGTTCTCGAGGGTAAGTACTCCGTGTCTCTTCACACCATCGTTGCTTGGCTCTTGCTGGCAAGCATAGGGCTGTCGTATATCATGTGGTCCGACGCTACGGGCATTCTCGAGCTCGTGTACTTGGGTATTTTGTGGACCGGGTGGATTGAGTTCGAGAAGGCAAATGGTTAAATACCGGGCCCGCCCGACCAGCCACGTCACACCATGACGATCGAGCGGCAATGGATTGAGGTAATGAAGGTCGAGGTCCCCGACGCGTTCACCGACCAATGCCCGTTTGTGCCAGAGGCAGCGTTCATAGACGCGCAAATTAAGCTCATGTACATGCCGCAAGGCGAGGCTCCAACGTGGCAGAACTTTCTGCACAAGCAGTTTGTGATGCCGGTGCAAAGCATGTTCGCCCTGGGAGCTAAGACCGTCATTCTCGCGTTCGACGACTACGAATTCGTCCCTCGCGCAAAGGCAATCACCCAGGCAAAGCGGCGCGCGCGCGTCACACCGATCGAGTTTACTGAGGGGCAGCAACTTCCCCCGACGCCGCCGGTCCCATGGGACGGGGCCATGGCGAATCGCGCGTTTAAAGCAAAGGTAGTGGAGCTGGTGTGCTCGACACTGCCGTCGCTGCTGCAGGGGGTAAGGGCGGAAAACAAACTCGTCTTGGATTGGCGGGGGGAGGTCGACGACCACTGGACCTGGGCCGACAACGGCGCGCTCGCGAGGACCTCCTGGCCGCATCTTCAGGTGCGTGCCGCCTTCCCCGCGCCGGGTGTAGCACCGGATCCTCCAGCAGCACCGGATGTAGCATCCGATCCTCCATCAGCGCCGGATGTAGCATCCGATCCTCCATCAGCGCCGGATGTAGCATCCGATCCTCCATCAGCGCCGGATGTAGCACCGGATCCTCCAGCAGCACCGGATCCTCCAGCAGCACCGGATCCTCCAGCAGCACCGGATCCTCCAGCAGCGCCAGACGCCATGCTTGCATTCTTGCTGATTTCGGCTTCGAGTTGCTTTTTAAGGCTTCTGTTTTCTTTCTGCGCCTCTAGAAAACGAGAATGCTCCAATGCATTGTCCTCCCGCAGGGTTTTGACTTTGTGCTGCAAGTGACTCACAACATCCATGCAGGCATTGCTCAACAGCGCAATATCCATTTCCCATTTGCGCCTTTCCACCACTTCTTCCTTTGCCGCCTTTAACTCTACTAGAGCTTCCTGCAACGCGTTTCCCGTGTCTAGCCCGGCCTCTATCTTCACCACAACCTTGTTGCACTTTGTGCTCGCCATTTGCCGAGACTCCACACTCTCTTGCTTTAGAACCTTCCTCCTCTTCCATTCGCGGTCCATTTCTTCCACGGTCATATCCCTAGAAACCTCGGCCGCAACCTCAGGGACCACCGCTTCAGGGGCACTCGCTCCACCCCGACCACCACGGAGGTCACACCTTGAAATCCACTCATACTTCACCGTCTCATTGGACTTGTTGATCGCAGTGTATATCCCATGCTTACTGCAAAAAACATCGTTGTAAGTGCCCAATCCGAAAATCAAAAAGCAAGGGACACCCCATTCCGAAAGACAAAAGCATCATATCAAGTGGCACAGCCCATTCCGAATTTCGAAAATCAAGTACTAATACATCACCTATTGAACCCAATGAGCTCTTTAATCTCGGCATTTGCAACCACTTTCAGGTAGTTTGAGACCCATGCGATGGTTTTGTGCTCGTAAAATGAAATAGCGAACTCACATTCCAAAGTCGACAAAAGTTTAAGATATCGAACTCCAAGCACCCACGGATGGTGGTTTGGCCGGTCTTCTGGAAGCTTGAATGCGCAAGCAGAGATGCCGACGAAGGTCTTGAACTGACCCGACATTTCTCCTGTGGAATTTTTTTTCCAACCGGACAAGCCCGTTTATTTGATTTATTAACAATCCATGCATTTTGTCCCTCTTTCGGCAACTTTCGCCACCACTTCCCGACATCCTCCGACCGTAACACTTTACGCTCTAGCAGAACACATATCCCTCTGCACGAATCTGCAAAAATAATTTTAATTTGACATAATCACTGCGAGTTTCATCAACGCGAAAACCCCATTTTGTCACTCTTCCGTGCATTTTGTCCCTCTTTGGGCAACTTTCGCCACCACTTCCCGACATCCTCCGACCGTGAAACTTTACGCTCTAGCAGACCACATATCCCTCTACACGAATATGCAAAAATAATTTCAATTTGACATAATCACGGCGAGTTTCATAAACGCCAAAGTCACTCTTTCGTCACCACTTCCCGACGCCGCACGCAGACCGGCGAGGCGGACCTCAAGTTCGCTGCCTGGATCCAGCGACTTGGAGTGCCCATGGCGGCCGACGCGATCGACGGAGACTTTGTTCCCATCGCCCTGCTGAGCGGACCGTGGCCGACGGCTATTTGCAGGCTCATGGTGGGCGGCGATGTCGGCACGCGGGCGACCGAGTGGGTGGACGCGGGCCTGCTGCGCTCCGGCATCTCGCTGGCCATTTTTCAGACCGCCGTGCCGCCCCTGGTGCCATGGAGGGACTGGCAGCTGCACTGCCTCGTGGCGCTGATCGCTCTTACGGGGACGGACTACTCGAGAAACCTGCCGCTCGTGAAGCCGAAGAAGCTCTGGGCGGTATTGCCATCGGTGCTGCCCGCCTTGATCCAGAGCTTCCGCCAGGAAAGCATGCTCGAAGCGGCCAACTCCACGCCGCAGCTCGACGTCCAAGCGGCCATGGACTTGCTCGTGCCCACCATCTACCGCGGCCTGATGCGCACGCACTTCTCGCCTGCCGACCAGGGTTCCTTCGAGACCACCATGGCCAAGCTGCGCGCCTCGCGACTGGGAAGCCGCACCAAGCAGCTGCTGCCGTCCGACGCCAGGGCAGGCTGCACGATCAGAAACGCAAACTTCATCCTGCAGTACTGGTCCGGGAAAAGCCCGCAGTCCATCGCGCGAGAGTTTGGCTTCCGCGAGAGCGCGTCCGGCTGCGTCGAGTGGGACGAGTCGTAATCCTATATAAAGAACGCGAACCCCACACGCCATGGCATCATTTCAAATCGTGCAGCCTTACTCCACGTCCTCGTTTGGGCAGGACCTCGTTGCCACAGCGTACACCCTGTTTCGCTTCGTAGAGGTGGTAGGAGAACGAGCGTACACATCGCTAGACAAACTTTACGACATGCGCGTGGCGAGGACTATTTCCGCATCGCAGGACGTGCAGTCAGCGCTCCGAAACTTGCAGAGGCACCTCCAACCTCACAACGTAGATTCTTTGCAGGCACTGGGCAAACTCATAGACTACTTGCTGAATAGCTTCACGTCGGCACTCAACTACAAGCGCCCGTATAGCCAGTCAAATCCGTGGGGGCTTCCCATCCATGTTTCCACCATGGAGGGACCTCAAACTCAGAAGGAGCTTTTTACCAACACAACGATAATGGCTGGCCGTTTAGCTGCAATGGGAATGCTGTGCCTGCACTATTTCGTGCTTGAATTCACTGTCTTGCTGGCGCACATGGAAGACGCAGAAGATCCAAACAAACAGCTTTTCTCAGAAGAGGCTGAGAAAGAATTTAACGCACTGATGCATTCTATACATCAATATGAAGCGGACGGTCTGCCAAACTTACAAGCAAAAATGGGGGAAGACAGACCAGGCTTGCAAGGCATTGGTCTTGCAGAACTCATTAATCCAATTCGAGATACGGACATGCTATTCTCTCGTGATTTTGACACTCTTAAACGAAACTGGTGGAACATGCAAGACAATATGGCGCTCCAATTTTTACGGGGTATGTACTACTCCATTTACTGCAAGGGTCTCTCCAGTTATGGGGAAGGTTTCGAAACTGAGGAGTATTTCAAATTGACCGAAGAACGCTTTTATTCATTCAGATCGACTGCAGCCGCTGGAACCAACGGCGTAACCCGCATCATGGAAGACGGCAACGTCAGGGAAGAACTCAGCCATCGATTCAGGCAATTTAGTGCAGACCCAGTGTATGAATACGCAACCACACCTTCACCGGCCTCGCCCGAGACTACCAGCAGGATTCCAGACGTCGTGTTCAGCAAGGTCGCCGGGAATGTCATCCAGGTCCAGCCGCGCGTGAGAGTACACGTGTGGAGGAGAAAGTTGACTTGGCGCTCAGACGACTTTAAATTCCTTGCAGCTGCGACGGGAGAGCTGGGCCTGATGTCGGACCTGTTGTACGTTCTCCCATCCGTAGTGGCATGCAACCATGGTTTCAGAAACTCAACACAGTACCCTGTCGCAGAGCTCCACAGTGTGTACACTCGGTACTTTGGCGGGTTTGACATGTTGAGAGGCACCTATACGACACAAAGATCCGAAGAAATGCGCGCACATGTCGATGCGCTGACACAAAGGCGAGATCAACATTCTGCAATCAAAGACCCTCTGATTCCGCAGGCCATAAGCATTCAGCCCATGCCCGCAGCTCTGCGAGAATGGATGGAGCAAGTCACCAACATCGATGGGCACTATGCCAGCAGCTGCATTTCAAATGCCGTGTACCGCAGGAGCACCAACCTGAATGCAACAGACACTTTAAAATTGTCCAACACACAGCTGAGCAGGCAAAACGTGGTCTGGACCAGCCCGGATTATGGCGCCGAGTATGAATCCAATTACCACATAAGCACAAAACTCCACCGAAACAGCATGTTTGTGCTGCACTTTGGGTCTGCATTACTTCACATGAACCTGCCCCCGTTCTATGGTGCAGTGCACGTGTTGGGGTCAAACGACCTCGTGCTGGGTGAAACGAATTATCTCACTTACCACGCTGCATACTCCATATTCTATGACACGTCAACTATCGAGTATGACACATTCAAGTCGATGCGCGGATCTATCAAGACCTTGCAGCAGCAATTCCTGGACACTTTCTCCAAGAGAACGGCCGGCTTTCTGCACCCTGCGAGCTGGCTAACGCAACATGAACTTGACCTAACAGGCCTTGACAAATGGACGAAGCTCAATTCGTTCACGGATTTGACAAAAGGGACCGTGGTGGACTTCAGCCTGCTTCACGGAGACGCGCCAGACTTAAGCCCAGAAGCACGAACGCTGAATGCAGAGACAGATAATTTCAAAGGATCTGCCAATCAACTTTCCCACGGTGAGCCGATTCGCTTGCCAACTGAAGTACCCCGAGGTGACCCAGGTCAAGGATTTGTATAGCTACCCCTCCAGCAGCTCCAGCCTGCTTGCCAGCTCCCCCGTCACGAGCTTCGGGCAGTCCCTGCGGATCTGGGACACGAGGTTTTCCAGGATCTCGCGCTCGTCGAGGCGGAACTCGGTGATCGACTCTGGCTTCGGCATTTTCACGACGACGTCGCGCACGACCCAGTGCATGTCCCTGAACCTCACGCCGCGGCCCTCCTGCACCCTGGGATGCGCCTTGGACCGCATGACCTGCCGGCGGGCGCGACATTAATACTATTTGATTGCAAGCCACGCCGCACGCTACTCACATTAAACCTCTCCTGGGTCCTTATTTTCTCCATGAGCAGCACCGTGGGGATGCGCAGCAGCGTGCCGACGTGCGGGACCGCCTCGCGATTCACGAAGCCCTTTTTGAGCCTCACGTGCCTCCACACCGCCTTCATCATGCGCAGCGACAGCGTGTAGAAGCCCTTGTCGATGCGAATCGCGGGGAACATGTCCTCCACGCGCCCCCCGTGCGGCTGCATCCAGCTCACGTACGCCTCGTTGCGCTCGAGCCGCGGGATCATGTCTTTGGTGCTCGGAAGCTGCGCGTGGGGCCACGCAAGACCGCACCGCACCACCGCGTGACGCGACATGTCCACGCACTTCATGGCGACCTCTCGCGCCGCGCTCACGAAACGAAATTGGCGCTGAATTGTTGGCGCGTTGCCTGCTCGTGCCTATTTAAACGAATGCGCCGCACCCGCATGGCCGACGACGACCCGGAACTTTGGCACGCCATTCACAGGCTCGCGACGGCGATCGAGACGTTGGACGGGGGATTCTTGGAGACAGGGGGTATTTTCGACAGCACGGACGAGCACTGGTTGGATGAGAAGAGCTCAGGCGAACCGTATAAAATAACATATCAAAACGGGAAAACTTTGGCGGAAAAGAAAGCTCTACTCGCGGATTTGCAGGCGCTTGTGAAGCGTTGCAACGAAGAAATCAAGGAGTGGACTGTGCATTACAAGGCTAACAAAACAGACGAGGCAAACGCCAAGGCGAAAGCAAGACGAGAAGAAGCCGAAGAGAAACTTCGGAAGAAGCACGAGTTCGAAGAACAAAAGCGACGAGAGGCCGCCGAGAGGCTGGCAAAGAAGCAAGCAGAGGATAAAGCGAAGCGAGACGCGGCAGAGGCTGCCAAGGCAGAAGCAGAGAAAAAACGAAGGGAAGCAGCAGAGGCAAAGCATGCAGCCGAATTGGCTAAAAAGCGATAGTTTCATTCATCCATCGGGGCCCAGCGCTTGCGCTTGGAGCAAACCGCGGCGACCGGCGCCTTGACCGGGCTGGCGTTGAAGTAGCCCCTCCAGACCGCCGGGACGGTGTCGCGGGTAACCGTGTTGACCAAATGAAACTCGATCGCGTGCGCGGCCTGCAACTCCGCGTGCAAGCCCACGAGCGCAAAGTCGTCGCACGCCGGCGGGGCGCCGCTCTGGACGCTCACTGGGTCGGGGTAGATCGCCATCTGCAGCGTGTGCGGCACTCCGTCGACGTCGGTGCGGAAGGCAGTGTCGTAGAGAATCCCGCCCGACGGCTGCAGGCCCGCGAGCAGCACCGACACATCGATGATCGGGATGGCCTTGAACCCCGTTCCCTTCCAAAAGTCGTTGCAAAACACCAGCACGCTGACCGCCGACGCCGCGATGGCCGTTTCCAGCAGGGCGCACGCCCAGTCCACCCTCGGGCAGTTTGTGTACTGCATCAGGACGTCCACCGGGATGTCAATCTGAGGAATCAAGGTATCTCCCCAGTTGGCGAGCTTCACTGAATCGCTGATCTCGCTGTCGTCGATGAAAGCCGCCTTGCTGACGCTCGCCCAGAACGGCACGTCCTTGACCACCAGGTCCCTGGCCAGGGGCGTCTGCTCGTCGCGGGCCGTGAGCTGCTGCGTGCGCGCGTCCGCCAGGCTGGTGCTCAGGTGCGAAAGGTCCGACTGCAGAGAGTACAAACTGTAGGTGGCAACGCGGACAGTGATAATCTTGATGGAAGACCCTTTCCGGGCGGTCTCCTCGTTCTTGGGCGCCACGCTGATCTCGCACACTGAAAACGGTGGAATGCTCGCGACGCCCGCGGGAAGAAGTGGGTCGCCCTTGCCCCCGTCCTCCTTGAGCCTCTGCTCGTCCAGCCACAGCAGGATCGTGTTCCCGGCCTCGAGCTTCCACGAGATGTCCGAACGCGGCCCCTTGTCGGCAATTCCCACGCGCTGGAAGCTGTGCATGGTCATCACCGGCTGCGCCACCCCGGAGTCGTTCTTCCTGTACGACAGCACCGACAGCGGCTTGGCGTCCGGGTCGCGGGTGTTCTTTTGCTTCTGCGTGTACGGCGCCGAACCGAACCCCGCGCTTAGCGGTCGCAGGATCGTAAAGGGCACCGCCGTCGGCTTCCCGTTCTTCTTCAGCTGCTCCGCAGAGCACGGCACCTCCACATGGTTGATCGCGATGAAACGAGGGTTCTTCCCGTCGCTCAGGCTGCCCGTGAAAGCCAGGCGCGACTTGTTCAAAGTAGTCTTCAGCAGCATCTCCTGCATCGTGCGATGACGTGTTGGCGAATGCAGGTTCCAGCTGACGTCAGACGAGAATGTACCTTTTTTTTTGGTGACGTGGAATGAACGCCGATTTGAATGCGCTCGTGTGGGGATCCTTGGAAAACCATGGCGTGCCCAGCACGAGGGACGACATGAGTGCGCTATTGAACAAGGCGAAGCTTCTAATTATTGCCTGGCACAAAGACAACCGCATGCCTTGCCGGTTTTCTCAGCTCGAAGACGACGCGAAAAACGCAATCTTACACTGGCCAAAATTAACCACAGCGACGGAAGAACAAGTAATGTTTGTTTTATGGTCGCTATCAGGTCTTATATAAGATGTTCCACGGGCAAAGCATGATAAGCCAAGACGACTTCGACTATATGTTCTGCCTGCTCGACGACAGCTTGCTGGCGCAACAAGTAAACTACGACCCCGTGCGCAGACAACAAGTAAACTACGACCCCGTGCGCAGTTACACTCTAAAGAGAAGGTACAAGTTATTGTGGCAGTCTATGGCAAGGAAGCTTCGCAGTAAGCATTTTTGCATTTAATAAATCAATCAAGCAGGGAGTCCACCCACGCCTCGTAGGCAGGGTTCACCTCCACCGTGGGGAACGACAGCGACTGGCTCTGCAGCGCGAGCACCGTCTGCGTGAGCGCATTCACTTGGTCCCAGAGGTCCGCGTTGGTCTTGCGCAGCTCGGCGATCTCCCGCTCGCGACTCTCAGCCTCGGCCTTGCGCAGCGCCCTGGACTTGGCAGCAGCGAGACGGTTGTTCTCCTTGCGAGACTTGGACGGCTCGGGATGCGCGGAGCCAGGAACCACGATCGCGGCGGGAATGGGATTCTTGATGCCGTAGTTGGGCTTCACAACGGGCTTGAAGATCATCGGCGTTTGGGACTTCTTGGTCATCGCGGGAAAAAGTGCCCGTCGCAAATTACTCGTCCCGGCCCGCGCGCTGTAGCTTTTTTATGGCCAACTGTAGAGCGTCGTTATTCGCGCGCAGAACCTCGATAAGCTCCTGCTTCGCGCGGATCACCTCGTTTTTGGCGTCCAAGAGGACTGCGTGCTTCACTTTTGTCTTGCCGGCATGTGAATTCGCAGCGACCTCATCCATGATTTGCTGTAGCGGCCTGGCAAGATACGTCTCGCTGTCTTCATCGGTGGAGTAACTCTCGCGCTTGCGCTTGTCGGAAGACAGCTTGCTAGACATGCGCGCCGCTTTTATACAAATAAACACGTCACCGCACACGTCATGGGGTTGACTCACGACAGCCCAACCGAATGCGTTACCGTGCCACTGGAAACTCTCGAGCGCCAGTTTGAAGTCGCACTACACGTAATGGCGTATCGCTTTAGCATTTGTTGCAACTACACCCCTCACTGCGGTTGCATTAAAAACATAACGCGTGATAGCATCAACGCCATCGTCACTCGGTGTCCTCCCCACTCATAGCGGACGCCTCCCGCATGGCCTCAAAGCGGTCGTTCTCGGGGTCCTGCGACAGCCCTTCCCTCAAGGACACGAGAAACTCCGCAAACTCGTGCGCCGTGTCGAACATCCTAGGCGCGTGCTCGCGGCGGCCATGCCACGGCTCGACAAAGCAGGTGCAGACGTCGGCGGTGATCAGCGTGAGCCTGTACCGCACCGAGCCAACCCTGAAAACGTGCCTGCGAACCGACTGAAAGCCCTCCCAGTGGTCCCCGGACACTACGTCGGCGCCGTCGAACGAATCGAGGATGCACTCTATCTCCGAGCATAGCGTCATGGTGATGACGTCAGCGACGAAACTAATGGACTGCGACGACGTGATCGTGCTGCCGGACGGATTCTTCGTCCTGGGGGTCGTGTTGCTGTGCTACGTCGTGCACTGGATGAATGTGCCCGTGGCACGGCTTGCGCGCCCGATCGGGAAATTGATTTGAATGAATCAGTTGTGTTTCAGTTGTGTAATGGAGAGATGGACAGATGTTTCTGTGTTTTAGTGTTTCAATGTGTCAGTGTTTTAGTGTTTCAGTGTGTCTGTGTTTTAGTGTTTCAGTGTTTCAGTGATGGTTGGATGGATGGTTGGATGGTTGGATGGATGTTTGGATGTTTGGATGTTTGGATGTTGGGATGTTTGGATGTTTGGATGTTTGGATGTTGGGATGTTTGGATGTTTGGATGTTTGGATGTTTGGATGTTGGGATGTTTGGATGGATGGATAGATGGATGGATAGATGGATGGATGGATGGATAGATGGATGGATGGATGGACTCAGATGGATGGATGGGTGGATGGAGAGATGGAGAGATGGGTGGATGGAGAGATGGGTGGATGGATGGATGGATAGATGGATAGATGGATAGATGGATGGATGGATGGATGGACTCGGATAGATGGATAGATGGATAGATGGATGGATGGATAGATGGATAGATGGATGGATGGATAGATGGATAGATGGATGGATGGATAGATGGATAGATGGATGGATAGATAGATGGATAGATGGATGGATGGATAGATGGATAGATGGATGGATGGATAGATGGATAGATGGATGGATGGATAGATGGATGGATAGATAGATGGATAGATGGATGGATGGATAGATGGATAGATGGATGGATGGACTCGGATAGATGGATAGATGGATAGATGGATAGATGGATAGATGGATGGATGGATAGATGGATAGATGGATGGATGGATAGATGGATGGATGGACTCGGATAGATGGATAGATGGATGGATGGATAGATGGATAGATGGATGGATGGATAGATGGATGGATGGATGAAAGAATTTCAAATTTTAGAGTTTGAGATATACAAAACATTCAAAACGCCATTTATTCAGTACGATTCATAAACGAGAGCACCAGGCGAATGGTCTCGTCCTTCGCAGCAATTATGCGGTCTTTCGCTGCGAGAGTCTCGTCCTTAGCGGCAAGCGCCGTGTTGAGAGCAGGGATGACCCTAGAGTCCACAAGCTCAAGAGACGCCGCTGGGAGTGGCTCCTGAGCAACGGCCGATGCATCCACAACCGAGGCTTGCGCAACCCCCGATGCGACCCCCATGTCACTCAACACACGAGCCGCATCAAGGGCGCCCTGACTGAGCACCACAGGCTCGCGACGGGTGTGCTTGCGCTGAGGAGCAAATGTCAGTACAGGATCCTCCACATTCGATTTCACCTTCCGCTCGCGGCGCCCTTCCACGGGCCCCTGGTTCACCATGTCGATTTCGAGCTCCTTGCTCAGGCGGTCACGGGTCCAGGTCGTTCCGTCCCCGCGCTGCTGATGCTCGCGGATCGTCTTGGTGATGAAGTGGTCCTCCATGGTCTCACCCGACGCCTTTGTGAAGGTCACAATACTGGGTTCAAACTGCATGGGGTGCAGACGGATCTTGGCATCCTCAGAAGCCTGCTGTTCGTTCCAAGATGCAATGACGGACTCCACCCACGACGGTCGCTTCGGCCTCAGCGTATGGATCAGAGAGTACCTCAAGTCATTGTTGTCGGTACACGAGTCGTGCGTCTTTGCCGTCAGACTTTGCAAAAGAGTGGGATGCAGCACCGGGCCATAGTATGTAAACGCGAAGAAGATCTTTAGGTTTTCGCGACTCTAATCAAAGAAAACAATCAGAGGTGTACACAAACGAATTGAAACTTGTACTCACATGCGACATGAGTGGCTAGTGATTTGCTCAAACTACTTCTAATTTATAGGCGCGCTTTTTCCGAATTTCCATTTTCCGAAACGTTGTGTTTTTACTCACAAATGAGGCACCGCATGGCGCGGGCCAGTCTCTCGTCGTCGGCGATGTCCGCATTCAGCTTATCCTGGGTCTCGTCGTTGAAGATGCTCATCTCGCTCTTCCTGTGCTCCTGCGGGACGCGCGGGACGAAGACGTGCCTCGCCAGCTGATACAGCACGGTGTCCATGCCCTTAGCCATTGCCGCGAGGCGAACGGTGTGAACCATGCTGAGCGAGTCGCTGCAGACCTCCATCGCCGCCATCGAGTTGGCAACAGCCCTCGGCGAGTCGCCCCTGCGCACTGCGATCATCGCGAGACCGCAAAGCGCCTGGGCGGTGTAGTAGTCGAAGACCGCGGAGGTCCCCATAGGCTCCTTGATTCGAGTGACTTCGCCATCAGCGGCAGCGAAAAGGAACCAGGCATAATCACTGGCTGAAAGCTCGATGACCCGCTTGTAGGATCGCTCAGCGGTCTTGATAGCCAGATCGTCCGAGGCGCTGATCTCACCCTCCACGCGGAAAAAGTTCGCCATGGAAAGAAGGGCCTGCAGGTACTTGTGCATTTCATCGTTGGTGTAGTTCTTGAAGTCGAAAGTGTGGACAATGTCGAGGACAGTTCCGAGATAAATTGCCATGGAAGACCGCTGGCAAGTTCCGTAGAAGCCAATGTGTGGATGAATTTCTACTTGAGTATTGGGGAAGAACAGAAGCTCTCCATTTTCTTGAATATCGTACGTCAGAGGAGGAAGCTCGGAGAACCACTTGTTCAGTTTCACAATGTTAGAATGGACTTCTATTGGTTTCAATACCATTGCAAACATTTTCGGAATGAGGATCAAACGCAAGAAGCGAAGTGAGAAAGTCGCTTTCTATGACGTGCTGTTCAATATCGATTTTCGGAATGCTCAGAATTTTTGAATTTCCGAATATTTTTTTTTACCCCTCCCCCCCCCGAGCCACCTTCAGTGGAGAAGTCAATAGGTGGGCAGTCGAAAAACCCACCACGTGACCAGATTCGGATTTCGGATTTTTGAATTTCCGAATATTTTTTTTTACCCCCTCCCCCCCCGAGCCACCTTCAGTGGAGAAGGCAATAGGTGGGCAGTCGAAAAACCCACCACGTGAC